>Ga0182741_1000474_pt1 | contig 60441 bp, 43 predicted proteins | sample eDN5th37CBELigOP_FD_128874 | JGI IMG/M metagenome (GOLD analysis project Ga0182741, IMG submission 128874) | Enriched Organic Plus compost microbial communities from Emeryville, California, USA - eDNA 5th pass 37_C BE-Lig OP (version 2) (version 2) ...
CATCGTCATTTAAACCTATTGTTTTAAGTATCTGCTTTTGTGTTACCTTTTCTCTTGCATCGAATAGTTCAAATAGCTTTTCACGCACCTCTACATTCAAATACATTTCAGTAACATCTTTTTCAAATTGCAGACGACCATTAGCATCCCTGGATTCCCGTTGCAGAATCCTGATATTGTTCACTGTCTGCCAGATGCGGAACTCCTGAAAAACCGGGCTGCTGATGGGCGCAGCCTTATAGGCAATTTTCTTACCGGTAGACGGATCGCGATAATTTTTAAAAGCCAGCCTGCAATCGGCAATGCTGCTTTTTTTACTTTTCAACGGGCGCTGGAAGTAAATCAGGTCCTTTACAAATAAATGTACCAGGTCGTTACTGCTGATTTCCTTTTGTTTTTCAGTGTTTTTAGGGTACAGACGTTTGGCTATTTCGTTTATTTTATGCCGATTATTTAAGGCTGGGTTTAGTTCTATTTGCTTATGCAATATTGCTTCCAGTTCTGCTATATAAAATTGGCGGTCTATGGAGACATCTTTTATAACATATCGCGGGTTGGCTTTTAATTCATGGAAATAATAATTGCCAGGATACTGGTAACCTGACCTGCGTATGGCTTCTTCACGGGCCAGTTTTTGTTTAGCCCATTTATCTGCATCAGAATTATTCAGAGGTCTGAACTCATAACGGGCAGGATCTTTTTTGGTGGGTGGTACCCAGGTAATCTCCAACTCCATTTCTTTGCCTTCCCAATCAGGTTTTGTCTTTCTCTGGATTTCGCCTGTACGACCATCAGCAAGCGTGATTGCAAACAGTGAATTTCCTTTTACTTTTTCGCCGGTATCAGTTATTGATTTTATGGTTACAATTTCTACCGTCTTTACCCGCTTGCGTTTTCCTTCTTCAGATTCCTCTCCATCACCAGAAGGAATTTGATTGCCGCTCTTTCTATTACTTTTGAAACCTCGCCGTTGGTTCATGTGATAAAGAATGCGGGCGAGTTCCTGAGGACTAACCTGCTCCGTTAAGGCCTTGTGCCGGAGAAAATAAATCACCCAATCGGCAGAAACTTCCTGGCTGCCAAACGCCACAGCTAACTCTTTTAACGTTTCATCGCTTATGGGCAATTGATGGCCCGGTTGAAAATCTTCCGGTAACCAACCCAGAATTTTAAGGCATTCAATTAATCGCTGACGCCTTAATTTATACCTTTGTCTTAATCGGCGTGCTCCTCGCGCCTGGCGACGATTGGCATTTTTGGAAGCGGCCTGGCCAGTTTCATATTTGCTCAACAAGTCACTATCAGTAGGTATGATGCGACTACCCATACCTAATATTTTGCCATATTCATTTTCAATATCTCTTTCAATTACGGCCCAACCAATGGAGTTGGTGCCTACGTCAAGACCGACAATTATTTTTTTGTCCATATTATTTTTTGAATTACTACAGAATGTGGAAAAATTAAAAAGTTATTATTATAAATCTTCGTATATTGCTTGCATAATTGAAGCAAATCACAATAAGGATAATTCCGTAGTGTAAACTTTTACAGCAGTCCCACCGCAAGGTGGGATTGTTGTTTTCTGCATACATCCAGGTACTTTCTTCATATTCATGTTTATTTCCCAATATGCTCATTTTTCCAACACCAACCCCTCCGGTTTCCCGTACCGTGTAAAACTTGTGCTTATCCCCATCACTCACCTCCTCCGCATACCCGAAACAGCTTGCTTTCGTCCATATACCTCCCAAATTTTGCCCGCAACCGATTTTTCCGGATATTTGACCCTGACTCCCCACGAACGATAAGCGAATACGATCCGGAAAGAAAACAGATTGCAGCATTTTAACCTTTGACGTATGTGGTATGCCCCATCGCGGATGCGTTTCCTTATCATTTGCCTCCTCTTTGCAGTGGCTTGCGGAACCCAAACCGCACATGATAAAATGATTGCCCTGCTGAAAGATATTGAAATCCGCTATAATTCCCCCGAAAACAGCTTTTCTACAGATGCGCGTTTGCGGTATTTTGATTCCCTCCTCGCACAGTCACATACCGTGAGCGACTCCGCTACAGCTACCATCTACCTCGCCAGGACCCTGCTGGAAAGCGGCAATGAACAAAAGGCGGTGACATTATTGGAACAATTTGCCCAACAGCATGCTACCCATCAGCAATACAACCGGCATGGGTTGATGAAAAACCTCGCCCTTGCCAACCTTCGTCTCGGTGAGCGCACCAACTGCATCGGCCTCCATGCAGCGGAGTCGTGCATTTTTCCGGTGGCCGGCAGGGGCATTCACTACGACAAGAGCGGCTCTATGAAAGCCATCGCGCTGTATGAGTCCCTGCTGGAAAAAGATCCCAACGATTGGGAAACACGCTGGCTGCTGAATATCGCCTATATGACCATCGGCGGTTATCCGGATGCGGTACCGGCGCAATGGCGACTGGATAACCTGCATTCAGATTCTGACAATACCATCAAGCCATTTATAGATGTGTCGGTGCAAATGGGCATCGACATCAACAACCAGGCCGGTGGCTGCGTGGTGGATGATTTCAACAACGATGGTTATCTCGATATCATTACCAGCAGTTGGAGCCTCAAAGAAGGCATGCACTATTGCCGCAATAACAAAGACGGCAGTTTTGGAGATGCTTCTGAAGTGAGCAAGCTCGGCAGCATCCGCGGCGGACTGCACATCATGCAAACCGATTACAACAACGATGGATGGAAAGACCTTTTTGTGATGCGCGGCGCGTGGAAAGGAGCGTTCGGGCTCGAACCCAATTCACTGCTGCGCAATAATGGCGACGGCACCTTCAGCGATGTAACCATCGAAAGCGGGCTGCTGTCCTTCCATCCCACACAAACCGCTACCTGGGCCGATTTCAATAACGATGGCTGGCTGGATGTATTCATCGGCAATGAAACCGCTAATAAGGACAATACACATCCCTGTGAGTTATACCTCAACAACAAAAATGGCACCTTCACGAATGTTGCTACCCAGGCAGCCTGCGCCATTACAGCCTTCGTAAAAGGCGTTACCAGCGGCGACTACAACAATGATGGCTGGACAGACATTTTCATCTCTACCCTCGACGGCAAAAAAATACTGCTGCAAAATGATGGCCTTACTAACGGTGATGTACATTTTACAGACGTTACGGAGAAGGCAGGCCTGAACAAAAATATTTCGCGCACATTCTCCACCTGGTTCTGGGATTATGATAATGATGGCTGGCCTGATATCCTCGTTTGCGGGTATGAATTCAACCGCTCCCTGAGCTGGTATGCAGCAGCCGAAGCAGCAGGCAAACTTCCCGATAACGGCGGACATGTGTATTTGTTTCGTAATTGTCATGACGGCACTTTCGAAGAAGTGACCGAAAAGGTCGGGCTCAACAGAGTGGCTTTTGCTATGGGTTCCAATTTTGGCGATATCGACAACGACGGTTATCCTGATATCTACCTCGGCACCGGCAACCCCCTGTACGAATCCCTGGTGCCCAATAAAATGTTTCGCAACAATAACGGCGTGTCCTTCAGCGATGTTACCATTGCTTCGCATACCGGTAATTTGCAGAAAGGTCATGGCATAGCATTCGCCGACCTGGATAATGATGGGGATGAAGATATTTATATCGATATGGGCGGTGCTTATCGCGGCGATTCCTATCAGAATGCGCTTTACCTGAATCCCGGTCAGAATAACAACCGCTACATCAATATCACGCTGGAAGGCGTTACCTGTAATAAACCGGCCATCGGTGCAAGAATCAAAACCACTTTCGTAGAAGCAGGTCGCGAACGGTCGGTATACCGCTATGTGAATTCCGGCAGTAGTTTTGGCGGTAATCCGCTGCGCCAGCATATCGGCATTGGCCAGGCATCGACCATCAGTCGCATTGAAATTACCTGGCCGGGCAGTAAGGAGGTGCAGGTGCTGGAAAATATTCCATTTAACCAGAACATTATCATACGCCAGGGACAAGCCGGTTACCAAACGGTGCCGTTGCAATCCTTCACTTTCGGCACCACCTTTGCTGGTTGTGCGCCTGTGCGGTAGAAAGCTCCGGGCGCACGCACCCGTAAGGTGGAAACCACCGGACGCAAAGGCCCACATTGCTTCATTGCTGCACAAGCGTTCGACGGTGCCACTCCACTCCTCCATTTTCGGAACCTCTTTTGTTGGTTGCGCACCGCTGCAATAAGGGGGATTTTTTCCGTCTTCCCGACTTGCCTAAACGGTGTTATCTTTGCGGTTTGAACGATATGAGAACCTACGAAGATACATACCGGCACAAAGGCTTACGGATGAAACTGGTGGATCAGCTGCGCAGGAAAGGCATCAGCGATGAAAGGTTGTTGCAGGCCATGCTGCATGTTCCGCGGCATTTTTTTCTCGATTCCGCCTTCGATAAAGTGGCGTATGAAGACAGGGCTTTCCCCATAGCTGAAGGACAAACCATTTCACAACCCTATACAGTGGCTTACCAGACGCAATTGCTGGAGGTAAAGCCTTATGAAAAAGTACTGGAAATCGGTACGGGAAGCGGTTACCAATCCATCATTCTCGCAGAAATGGGCGCTCAGGTATATACCATCGAACGGCAGAAAAAACTGTTTGATGAACATAAAAATTTTATCCTGCGAAAGAAGTATCCCAACATCAAATATTTTTATGGCGATGGTTATGAAGGGTTGCCCACTTTTGCGCCGTTTGACAAAATCATCGTAACAGCCGCCGCTCCCTATATTCCTCCCAGGCTGGTAGAACAACTAAAACCGGGCGGCAAAATGGTGATTCCCGTAGGAGAGGGGCAGGTACAAAGAATGATGCGCCTCACCAAAAACCACGACGGTACCATAACGGAAGAAGTGTTTGATAATTTTTCGTTTGTGCCTATGGTTGAGGGGAAAAACAGTTAATCCATAGCATGCGAACAGTTATCATCGGCACAGGCAATGTTGCAACAGTTCTTTCCCGGCTGATCAGGCAGGCAGGACACGATATTGTGCAGGTGGTTGGCAGAAATGAAACGGCTGCGCGAAACCTCGCTGTAATAGCAGCCAGCAAGGCCGTTACTGATCTGCAGCATTTGAACAGGGAAGCAGACCTGTATATCATAGCAGTAAGTGACGATGCCATTGCTCCCGTAGCAGCATTGTTGCAAACTGGCCGCAAACCCATCGTACATACAGCAGGCTCCGTTTCAAAAGAAGTCTTGAAAGTTTGCAGCACCAACTACGGCGTACTATACCCCTTGCAAAGCCTCCGTCGCGAAATGGACCTGCTGCCGGAAATTCCTTTCCTGGTAGATGCCAATACGCCCGACACACTGTCGTTTATCAGCGAATTTGCCCAGTCGCTTTCACCACAGGTGGCCGTGGCCGATGATGCGCAACGATTGCGTTTGCACCTGGCCGCCGTGTTCGTAAGCAATTTCACCAACCACCTGTATGCCCTCACGGAAGATTTTTGTGAGCAAGAAAAACTGCCATTCCGGTTGCTTGTTCCTTTGATCACCGCTGTTGCAGAACGCTTGCGCCAGTTTTCGCCGGCTGCTGTTCAAACCGGTCCGGCGTTGCGCCATGATACCAGCACTATTCAAAAACACCTGGAATTACTGGAAGCGCACCCGCAGTTGAAACAATTCTATGAATTATTTACGGCCAGCATTCAGCAATTGCATCGCTCACCAGGGCAACCCTGAAGCCGGCTTTTGTATGCCTGGCATCATTTCCTGACCGCTTGCAATGAGCTGGACGGCCATGCCCGGGACGGTTTTATTTACGCCAGGTAACTTTCTTTGATCACCCGCATATGATGCGCCACATGACCGGCACAAATGAAACCCAGCGAACCCACGCTGATTACCGAATTATTGGCCGTGCCCGTTTGCTGCAGTTGTGCCTGGTCCAGTGATGCAAAAAACAGGATAGTGGCTTCGCGGAGGGCAGCAAACTCCCTGATCATATCATCCCACTTACGCTGCATGGAAAAAGTGGTGGCTGCCCAGGCCTGCTCGTCGAAGCCGGGTAAATGCGCACTGTCTTTACGGGCAAACGACAGCGCGCGGTATACGAACACTCTTTCCGTATCGATCACGTGCTGGAACAATTGCCGGATGGTCCACTTGCCCGGCGCATAGGCATAATCAATTTTGTCCAAAGGAATGCTGCGCAGGAACTCCGTAAAGGCCTGTGCATTGTGTTGTAGCGCCGGCATCAGTTCATCTTCTGTAAGTGCGTTTACATATCCCTGATAAAATTCCGGCACCACCAAATTTTTTCTGCTGATCATAGCATTGTTTTAAGGGTTAAAATTATTTATTCCTTTCGAATCCTGCCGACCATTAATTGTTCCTGTGACAATAATTGGTAAATAGTTGTAGGGCGCGATTGTAAATTACTACTAACGGCCAGGACCGTGTCTGCCGGTAAACAACTATTTTGCAGGTGGTTTACCTGTGCAAGGGAACAAGACATTCACCGAGGAGTTTGTATATGATGCAGCCGGTAATCTTGTACTTTATCGCCAGCTAGACAGTAACAGTTCATATCCTGTGCAGGAATACCCGAGAGGGCCGTACGCTAACGCAAAATTCCACTAAGTGGTAAGCTGCGCCACTATCAGGTGCGTTATCTTTATAGCATCATTCCTTCCTTAAGAAAAAAACGCTTTTTTCCACCCTCAAAAATATTACTTCACCCGCCCCATCATACCGGGCACTAAACACTTGTCGTATGAAAAAGAAAGTTTTACTCACTGCCGGGGCGCTTGCCCTACTGGTGGTATTTACCGGCTGTCATAAGTTTTTCGACTGGAAGCACCATGGTCACCAGCATGGTCCCAACTGCCGTGTTAAAAAGATTACTTCGTTCATTGACGGAGACACCGTAGTTTCTACTTTTCACTATAACCACAAAGGTGATCCGGTGAGTATTCTGCGGAGTGCCACCATCACCGCCAGTCCGCACATGTTCTTTCAGTATGATCACAAAGGGCGGCTTAAAGAATTGCTTGGCCGGTACCATTTTGAACCCAATGGCTTGTATGATACCTGGATTACGTATAAGCACGACTGGAAAGGACGAATCATCAATGATACCGTTTATAGTTTTGGCAATATCGTCAATAATGTGCCGCAACCCAATCCGTCTCAGAAGTCGTATAACGACTATGAATACGATGCCTGGGACCGTATGGTAAAAATGAAGCATACCTTTGTGTTGCCTGGGTTAGGGGATTTTACCACAACCTATGATTTTATATACGATGCGGATGGTAATCTTGTGGACGGGTATTTCCCTCCTTATTATTACGGCAATAAACGCAACATCAGGCACACGCACAAATTATGGATGTTTCTCGACAGGAATTACAGTGTAAACGATGAAGCAGGGGCAGTTGCCCATAACGCTGCCGGCTTACCGCTTCGGTATGAACCATTCCAGCCGGGCTCCCGGTCCTTTGCCATTAGCGTGGACATTAGACATGCGGAGATAGAATATGATTGCTGGTGAGTAATTGTACGGATCAGCTTAAAATACCACAAAGAGGTAGCCGGGGCAATTGCTTCCTGACTTTACCTTTACAGTACCATTCCTGCCTTACGAAAACAGCATTCCCATTTCCTCAAAAGGTTTCATTTCATCACCCACCCGGTTGTTTCCGGGTATCAAACGCTATTTCGTATGAAGAAAACAGTTATGATTGCTGCGCTGGCAATGGTACTGGTGATCGTGTTTGGCGGCTGCCGCAAGTTTTTTGACTGGAAGCATGGCGGCCATCACGATCATGATCCCGGTTGCCGCATCAAAAAAATTACGTCTTTTTCTGGCGGAGATACCATTGTATGGAATTTCAATTACAATCACAAAGGCGATCCTGTGAGTGTTATAACGAGCGCCCCTTCCACCGGCAGGCCCCACTTCACGTTTCGTTACGATCACAAGGGACGCCTAAAAGAATTCCTGGCGCCCTACAGCCTGGAACCCAACACCAATTATGAACAATGGTTTACATACCAGTACGACTGGAAAGGACGCATTATCGGCGATACTGCCTATAATTTTGGTTATGTGGAAAACGGTGTGCCGCAACCCATTAATGATTTCAAATCGTACGCCACTTATTACTATGATGCCTGGGACCGGGTGGTAAAAGTAGTGCGTACTTACCTGGTGCCGGGCCTGCCGCAAAACCCTGTCACCACTGAAGAATATGTGTACGATGATGATGGCAATCTTGAATGGTGGCTCCGCTCAAGCAACACTTCGCCTACAGTAATAGAAAATCAGATGGGGCCTTACGGCAACAAGAGAAATGTGCGGCATACCAACAAGATCTGGATGTTTATCGACAGAAACTATAGTGTAAATGATGAAGCCGGGGCCGTTGCCCACAATGCTGCCGGCTTACCGCTGCGGTATGAACCACCGATAGCGGGATACTATCGCTCACTGTTGTATAGCATAGATCTTACCAATGCGGAGCTGGAGTATACGTGCCATGGAAAGAAATAACGAGTGTAGCACTGCAGCTGCTGAAAGTAAAAATGCCGCACGATTCGCGCGGCATTTTTATTTTTTATCTTAACAAATCTTTTATCCTTTTCTGTTACGCAAGGTAGGTTTCGGCGTTTTCTTTTTCTTTTGTTGTTTATCCGGTACAGCGCCGGGTTCCAGCGAAGCAGCAATCTTGGCGGCCTCGTACGCATTCACTACGCCACCGGTTTTGCTGATGTCGAGCAGCGCCACGGTGTCGCCGGTACCCGGTACTCTTACTTTCATATCGGGCGCCTGTGCTGATTTTTCAATACAGTATTTTACCTGTTGCGGCGTGAGGTAGGGGAAATAGGAAAGCAACAGCGCTGCTGTACCTGCCACCACCGGCGAAGCCATACTGGTCCCCTGTGCATTGCCGTAAGTATTGCCGCCGGGAATGGTAGAGTAGATTTTTACGCCCGGCGCAAACACATCTACCTGGTCTTTACCATAATTGGAAAAAGGAGCAGTAATACCACCAGCCTGGGGGTCGCCGCTGGCGCCTACGGTAATCCAGTTGGAAGCCTTCTGGCCGGTTGATTTCAGTACTGCATTAGGAAAATTATCAGTAGTGTCGATATTACGGGCATCATTACCCGCTGCGTGCACCAGCAGTACGCCTTTTTCTTCAGCATATTTTACTGCTTCATCTACCCAGTGTTTTTGCGGACTGAAGTCTTTGCCAAAACTCATGTTGATCACCTTCGCACCGTTGTCAACTGCATACCGGATGGCGAGCGCCACGTCCTTGTCGTGCTCGTCGCCATCAGGCACAGCGCGGATCATCATAATACGCACATTGTCAGCAATGCCATCAATGCCGATGCCATTACCGCGTTTGGCGCCGATGATACCAGCCACGTGCGTGCCGTGGAATGGCGTGGAAGCCATTACGTCGGGGTTACCGTAATAGCGGTCGTTGATGTCGTTTTCATCATCCCCAACAATTTCAGCACGGTAGGCGGGAGGTGCCTTGTCGCGCGATTCAGCTTTGCGGATTTCACCGCTTACAAATTCATCGAACCCTTCTATAAATTCCTTGTTGGTAACATCCATCATGTTGTTGGCCCTGAACAGGTAGAGCAGGCTTGCCTTGGCGGCGCGCTGATCGGCCGATTCAGCTGTGAAGGAATCTACATCGTGCCCGGTAAAAGTATCTTTCTTCAGGGCCATGCGCAGGATGCTGTCGCTTTTTTTGGCAGTTGCCAATGCTCTCTGTAGCATGCCCAGGTCAACGCCGGTTTCACCATCACCGCCCTCTACTTTTTTGCGCGCGCGCAACCACATTTTATATTCGTCCTTTTCTTCGGGCGAAAGGGTAGTGGTGTCGATCTCCTTGTTGGCATATTTGCCTTTGAGCGAGTGGTACACACGGGCACCCTCATACGAATCCTGTTTTACGTTGCGGCCGTCTTTTCCACCGATGAAATTCCAGCCATACACATCATCCACATAACCGTTGTTGTCATCATCGATGCCGTTGCCGGGAATTTCTCCCGGATTTCTCCAGAGCACGTCCTTAAGGTCTTCATGCAGTGTATCGATACCGGAGTCAATCACTGCCACTACTACGGTTTTTCCTTTCAGGTTTTTGGAGCGAATGAATTCATAGGCCTGATTAAGACTGATGCCATAATAACCATCCTGTGTTTTGTCCAGCAGATGCCATCCTTTGGGAACATCGCCGGGTTTTATCTTCTTCTCCTGCTGCGCCATCGTTGCAAAGCCCAGTAACAGGAGGGCCGCAGTTATTTTGGCAGTTTTTACCAGTTTACTCATTACGATTGTTTTTGCTTTAAGTTTTATAGATGCAACCTCAATTTAGATGCAACCTCAATTCCAAACGTTGGTTTGCAAAACCACAAATATCTGTTTTTTTAACAATTCTTTGCTACAGTATACGGTGAAAAATCCGGATTACAAAACCAGTTTCCGGACGGCCACCTGTCTTATCATCTGCCCGCAGCATTGCTCTTCCGAAGGTAGAAAAATAAGAGCCACTCATCGGGTTTATTACATGAGTGGCTCAATATTGTTGCCTGCAGGCTGTTAATTTATTGTTCTACTTTCATTTCCACGCGCCTGTTCTTCGCCCTGCCTTCAGGCGTGCTGTTATCGGCAATGGGCTGTTCCTGTCCGTGCCCGGTAGCTTTTATCCGTGATGCATCCACGCCTTTTGAAACCAGGTATTTCTTCACCGCATCGCAACGTTGCTGCGACAACTGCAGGTTCTTTTCCGCATTACCGGTATTGTCGGTATAACCATCGATTTGGAGGCGCAACTGCGGGTTGTTATTCAGGATATCGGCCACTTCGTCAAGGGCAGGCAGTGATGCCGGTTTCAGTTTATCGCTGTTCACATCAAAGAAGATATTGCGCGCCGCATAGTTTAATTTCTCCACAATTTCCTTTTTCACTACCGGGCAACCGTCGTTTTCCTTCGGACCGGGTTCTGTCGGGCACTTGTCCTGGGTATCGATTACACCGTCACCATCGCTGTCTGGTATGGGACATCCGTTGAATTCCACCGTGCCGGGTTTGTCAGGGCAGGAATCTACTTCGTCGTTCAGGCCATCGCCGTCGCTGTCGGGGATGGGACAACCCTTGTATTTGGCGATGCCAGGGGTATCAGGACATTGATCTTCCTCATCGTTGATGCCGTCTTTGTCCCTGTCGGGAATGGGACAGCCATTGTAGCGCGCCAGGCCAGCGGTGTCGGGACATTTGTCTACTTTATCGGCTATGCCATCGCCGTCCCTGTCAGGACAACCACCGGTTGCGGCCGGGCCTGCTTCATCGGGACAGCCGTCTGATTTATCGGGAATGCCGTCGCCATCGCGGTCACGGGGCTTGAGCTTGGATGGAGGGTTCAGCCAGAATCCGAAGGAGGCGCCCACCACGCGGTGTTTCAGGGTGCCATCGTATTCCGGGTGATAGAAACTGCTCAATCCCTGGCTGAAAAAGCCGGTAAGCAGCACGCTGCCCAGTTCAAAACCGGCGCGGGCATTGAGGCCGAAGTCGAAGGTTTTTACCTTGTTTTCGGCATTGCCTACGGCAATTTTTTCTTCATATTTTTTGAACAGCACTGTTGAATCATTGGGCGCTGTTCTGGATTCGTAAATATTTTTCCCATTATAGAAAAACGAGAGATAAGGGCCTGCACTGATGAAGAAACTGCTTTTGCGTCCCAGTTTGAGTTTATACGCTACGTTCAGCGGGACTTCGATATAATTGGTGTGAAAATAGGAGTTGAAGTTGAGGGTATCGGTTTTGGTAACGAGCGTATCGTAATAGCGCTCGAATTTGCGTCCTTTCGACTGGTACTTGATAGCAGGCTGAAAGAAAAGGTTGTTGGAGGTATTCAGCGGAATTTCTGCTATGAAGCCGATATTGAACCCGTTGCGTTTAAAATAATAAGGACTGAAGGCGGTATCCCAACCTGGCACATTGTTTTTCTCAATTACGGAAGCTGTATGCGGGCCCCCCAGTACACCCAGCCGCAGCTGTGCATGTGCAGCAAAAGCCAGAACAAAACTCAAAAGCAGGGTAAAAATATATTTCATGCTGAGATGCAGGTTCGGGTAATAACGTTTTGGGGTTGGGGTGTATTGTACGGGGGAGCGTGTGGGCATTATTCGGGACCACCTTAAACCCGAGCCATCGGACCCTCAAACCTCAAACTGTATCCCCTGCGCCAGCGGCAACTGCGTGCTATAATTAATCGTATTCGTCTGCCGCCTCATATACGATTTCCATGCGTCGCTGCCACTTTCACGACCACCGCCTGTTTCCTTTTCACCGCCGAATGCGCCGCCGATCTCCGCACCCGATGTGCCAATATTGACGTTGGCAATACCACAATCACTGCCTGCAGCAGACAGGAATTCTTCAGCTTCGCGCAGGTTGAGCGTCATAATGGCCGACGACAATCCCTGCGGCACGCCGTTTTGAATAGCAATGGCTTCCTGCAGGGTTTTGTATTTCATCAGGTATAATATGGGCGCGAAAGTTTCGTGTTGTACAATGGCCATATCCGGCCGCACTTCGGCAATACAGGGCTTTACATAGCAACCGCTTTCATACCCTTGTCCGCTCAGTACGCCGCCTTCCACAATAAATTTTCCACCTTCTTTCTTGCACTGATCTATAGCCGAAAGATAGAGCTGTACGGCATCTTTGTCGATCAGCGGTCCTACATGGTTGTGTTCATCCAGCGGATTGCCGATGCGCAACTGCTTGTAAGCGGCCACCAGTTTTTGCTTTACGGTATCGTATACTTCATCGTGAATGATCAGCCGGCGGGTAGTGGTGCAGCGTTGGCCGGCCGTACCTACGGCCCCAAAAAGTGAGCCGCGTATAGCGATATCAAGATCTGCATGTTTGGAAATGATAATGGCGTTGTTGCCACCCAGTTCCAGCAGTGCCCGTCCGAGACGTGCGCCCACGGCGCTGGCCACCGCTTTGCCCATGCGGGTAGAACCGGTAGCGGATACCAATGGTATGCGCGGGTCTGCTGCCAGCCATTCGCCCACCTCGCGGCCCCCCACGATGAGCCCGTTTACCCCTTCAGGTACGTTGTTGGCGGCGAAAACATCTGCTACAATATGCTGACAGGCCACTGCACAGAGCGGTGTTTTTTCTGAAGGCTTCCACACGCAAACATCGCCGCATACCCACGCAATCATGGCATTCCAGCTCCACACAGCTACCGGGAAGTTGAAGGCGGAAATGATGCCCACAATGCCCAGTGGATGCCATTGTTCATACATGCGGTGCGCAGGACGTTCGCTGTGCATGGTAAGGCCGTGCAACTGGCGGCTCAGTCCTACCGCGAAATCGCATATATCGATCATTTCCTGTACTTCGCCATAACCTTCCTGCAGGCTTTTGCCCATTTCGTACGACACCAGTTTACCCAGCGGTTCTTTATAGCGGCGCAGGGCCTCGCCAATCTGGCGCACCACCTCCCCGCGTTTGGGGGCGGGCCACATACGCCATTGCAGGAACGCCTCCCTGGCTTTGGCCACTACGGCATCGTAATTGGCGCGGTCGGCTGATTGCACTACGCCGATCAGTTTGCCGTCTACGGGTGAGTACGATTCAATGGCCGGGCCTTTGGCCGTGATGGGTGATTTGCCCGTGGATACGCCCGGGTTGGTTTGCGTTATATGTAATGATTGCAGAAAATCCATGGTTTTACAATTTCAGATACAAAAGTAGGATAAAGAAAATTGAGAGGCGCCAGCAGTAACTTACAGCTTCAGGGTGTTTCATGGATGGGGGTAGATGGTGCTGCGGGGACCACCCCCATCCATGCAGTACTGTTGCTAAGGTAACATCGTGCTGCGCCTCCGCCAGCGGGGGATGGGCTGGCAAATGGATGTACCAAAGAACTACAGCGTATTGCTGTCCACACGATAGTGCCGGCGGGGGAGGGGCAGTGCAGGATGTGGCAAGAAGCGGGAACGGCTTGCAACATTCAGCAAGTTTATAACGTGAAAGATTAAACGCAAGCCGATCCCGTTCCTGCCTTCCTCATATTTTCAATTTATCTCCCCAATTTTTTAATCCTGCTCCCTCGTTTTCCAAATTACGGACTCGCTTTTTCAATACTGCTCCTTCTCTCCCGGAAAATCGTGCGTTTTTACATCATGAATGTATTGTTGCACGGCATTGGTAACCTGTTCGTGCAGGTTGAGGTATTGCCGCAAAAAGCGCGGTTTGAATTCGGTATTGATGCCCAGCATATCGTGCATCACCAGCACCTGGCCATCACAATACCTGCCGGCGCCAATGCCAATAGTGGGAATGGAAACGCTTTCTGACACTTCCTTCGCCAGCAGGGCGGGAATCTTTTCGAGCACAATGGCAAAACATCCCGCTTCTTCCAGCAGTTGTGCATCTTTGCGGAGTTTGTTGGCTTCCGCTTCTTCTTTTGCACGAACGGTGTAGGTGCCGAATTTATAAATGCTTTGTGGCGTGAGACCAAGATGTCCCATAACCGGAATACCGGCTGCTACAATCAATTTCACCGATTCGAGAATTTCTTCGCCGCCTTCCAGTTTAACTGCATGGGCGCCGGTTTCTTTCATAATACGCACGGCGGATGACAGTGCTTCGCCGGGATTGGATTGGTACGAACCAAATGGCAGGTCCACTACCACCAGGCACCGCTTTACGCCGCGGATCACGGAGGAGGCGTGGTAGATCATCTGGTCAAGCGTAATGGGCAGCGTAGTTTCATGGCCCGCCATCACATTGGAGGCAGAGTCTCCTACCAGTATCACATCGATACCGGCATTGTCGAAAATGCGTGCAAAGGAAAAATCATACGCGGTGATCATGGAGATTTTCTCACCCGTTGCCTTCATCTTTTGCAGGGTGTTGGTAGTGATTTTTTTCACTTCTTTGTTGACTGACATGCGTAAAGATTTGAGTTGAGTGAAGAATGAGCGGGAGGGAATATGGCTCTGCATTAGAATAAAACATACTCATAATGCTCCACGCAAGGCCGCTAAGGTAAGGAAATGTGATAATTTGCTGATGTGCAGTTATGTTAATGTGAAAATATTTCTGACGCAGAAAAAGGCAGGCATGAGCCATGCAGCAGATGGGGCGTGAAAATGGCCGGTTGCCAGGAACTCATTTTGTCAGATCCTGGTAAAGATGCTGAATCAATCCATCTGCCAGACCGATTTTGGGCACATAAATTTCTTCAATGTCGGCCCATCGCATAACGTTGATGTATATCTGTAAAGCCGGTACAATCACGTCGGCACGGTCTTCGCGGAGTTTGTAAATACGAATGCGTTCCGGCACGGTGAAGTTGCTCAGTTCCTTATAATAATCCTTCAGTAATTGAATGTGTAAGGGTTTTCCTTCCTTGCGTTTGCTAAGTGAAAACACTTTGTTGATGTTGCCGCCGGAACCAATGGCAATGATGGGAAAGTTGTGCCCTTTGATGGAGCGCTTCAGGAAATCTTTCATATCGTCCCAGGTACTTTCATGCACCTGCTTTTTCAGTAAACGGATGGTACCGATATTGAACGATCGTTGAAACACCAGTGCGCCGCTGGCAAAAAAAGTAAGTTCCGTGCTGCCGCCACCCACATCGATGTAGAGATAGGCATGTTCGCGGGAGAGGTTTTCTGCAATATGATTTTCGTAGAGGAGGGAGGCTTCGGTATCGCCGCTGATCACTTCTATTTCAATACCGGTTTCGCGTTTTACCCGTTCAATGATAGCGCCGGCGTTTTTTGCATCGCGCATGGCAGAGGTGGCGGCGGCTTTTACATGTTGCACCCCATAGGCTTCCATCAGGTACTTGTACGCCTTGAGGGTGTTCAGGATCATGGCTTCTTTTTCTCCGGATATCTGCTGTTGCTCAAAAACATCAAAACCCAGTCGCAGGGGTACCCGCACCAAGTTGATCTTCTGAAATTGCGGCTTATGGTTTACAGAAGTGATTACATCGGTTATCAACAGCCTTGCCGCGTTACTTCCAATATCTATGGCCGCCAGTCTCATGTGTTAGGTTCCGTTGCCTGCCGCCGGGTCCAATTCCGGCCGCACTTCCACCGGGGTAGAAGTTGGAGCAGTGTCCACCCGGGCAGGCCCGACATTTTTCAGTGTTTGTTGATGCAAATAGTTATATATCTCCACCTGCGAACGGACTTTTTTCTGTCCTTTATCGCGCACGTACCGGTTACTTAATTCGTTGTCCAAAATTCTGGCTTTTACATTATCATTCAATTGTATTTCCAGTATATTTTTCAACACTTTCTTGATATCGTTATCAAAAACAGGGCAGGTGGCTTCCACACGGTGGTCGAGGTTGCGCACCATCCAGTCGGCCGAGGAAATGAAAACTTTTTCATCGCCGTTGTTATGGAAAATAAATACGCGGGCATGTTCCAGGTATTCGTCCACAATACTGATGGCGCGAACGGGTATTTTGTATTTTTTGCTTTCAGACAGCATGCAGAAAATACCACGCACAATCAGTTTCAACTCCACGCCCGCTCTTGCTGCTTCGTATAATTGTTCAATGAGCGCTTCGTCGGAAAGGGAATTCATTTTAAGCAGTATGCCTGCCGGTTTGCCTTCCTTTGCATGGCGTATTTCTTTATTGATCAGCTTTTCGAGCTCTTTGCGCAGGCTGGTGGGACAGGGGATCAGCGTTTTGCAGTTTTTGAGATGATGCATGCCCTCCTTCGGCTTCTCCAGGAAATTGAAAATGCGGTTCACGTCTGCCATAATATGCGGGTTGGCAGTAAGCAGGCAATGATCGCCATATACCATGGCTGTTTTTTCGTTGAGATTGCCGGTGCCTACAAAGCCATAGAGAATGGTGCGGTTGTTCACTTTTTTCCGGATGAGGCAGAGTTTGGCGTGCACTTTCAGATTGGGAATACTAATGAGCACTTTAACGCCTTCTTCTTCCAGTCTTTCCTTCCATTCCAGATTGGCTTCTTCATCGAATCGCGCCCTTAGTTCAAGCATCACCGTTACCTGTTTTCCGTTGCGTACGGCGTTGATCAATGCATTGATGATTTTTGAATTGGGCGCCAGGCGGTAGGCGGTGATCTTGATGGCGGTAACATCAGGATCGATAGCGGCTTCGCGCAACAAATCAATCACCGAATGAAAGGAGTGATAGGGGAAGTTGAGCATGATGTCTTTGGTGAGCACCACGTCTGTTACCCGCACGGTATTTTTCAGCAGCGGATGCAGAAAAGGTTTCTTACGCTGGCTTTTCTTCTGGAAAACATTGGGAAAATCCATGAAGTGCCGGAAATTGTGAATACGTCCGCCGGGAATCAGGCTGTCCTGCCGGGTAAGATTAAGTTTGCGCACGAGAAAATCGAGCAATCCTTCGTCCATTTGCTTGTCGAATACAAAACGCACGGGTTTGCCTTTGCGGCGGTTCTTCACGCCTTTTTCGATTTTCTGGATAATGGAAGTGGACAGGTCGTTATCGATATCGATTTCTGCGTCTTTGGTCACCTTGAACACCCAGGAACCATAGCGGTCGTAGCCGAAATAGGAAAAAATACTTTTCAGGTTAAAGCGGATCACATCTTCGAGCAGTATGATATGATGCTCGCCATTGGGGGAGGGGAGTTTGATGAAGCGGCCCAATACTTTGGAGGGCACTTCAATAATGGCATACTTTCTTTTCAGGGTGCCGTCGCGGCGCGAGAGCACCACACCGAGGTAAATGGATTTGTCGCGCAGGTACGGGAATTTCGGAATGCTTTCAATCATCAGGGGGATGATATTGGAGCGCACTTCCTCTTCAAAAAAACTCAACACAAACTTCTGTTGTTCCTTGTTGAGTTGTTTTTCATTTACGAGAAAGATCTTTTCCTTCTCCATTTCTGCACGCACGCGCTCCCATATGTGGTTGAATTCCGTTTGCTGGTCCAGTACGATCTGTTGAATTTCGTCCAGTATCTTGTCGGGCGATTGTTCCAGGTGCATGTTTTTGATCTTGCTGCCAAACTGGGCCATGCGCCGGAGGGCGGCTACCCGTACGCGAAAAAACTCGTCCATGTTGTTGGAAAAAATGCCGAGGAAGCGTACCCGTTCCCGGAGGGGTACGCTGGGGTCGGCGGCTTCCTGCAACACCCTTGCATTGAATGATAACCAGCTGATGTCCCGTACAATCGCTTTTCTTTTCATGAGTCCTTGTATTATTGAACTTTCGCCAAAGGTGAGCGCCCAAATTATGCTGGTAAATTAATTAATTATTAATTCCTTATGATAACTTGCGCTTCCTTGGTACATCTTCCTGCCATCCTATCTCCCGCCAGCGGGGGCGCCAGCAAGAACTTACCCTTGAAACAAAGCTGTCCGGACGGCGGTGGTCATGTGACGCGTTGAAACAAAGCTGCCCGGACGGGGTGGTCATGAGACGCCTCAAAACAATGCTGCCTAAACGGGGTACGCCCGCTTCATCCATAGCATTCATCCCCGTTTTCCAAAAAAAATCCCCCAATACTTTGTTGATTACACATATTTTACGACCTTTGCCCTCCAAAATTTTTAATGTCATGGCAAGAGTTTGTCAGGTAACAGGTAAAGTCCCGGTGACCGGCCACACAGTATCGCACTCAAACATCAAGACCAAACGCCGGTTTCTGCCCAATTTACAGAGCAAGCGTTTTTACCTGGCCGAAGAAGACAAGTGGATCACCCTGAAGCTGTCTGCTGAAGGTATCCGTACTATCAACAAAAGAGGATTATATACAGTTGTAAAAGAATTGCGCGCCCGGGGCGAAAAGATCTAATAACACGCTAAAACTGATAATACAATGGCAAAGAAAGGGAACAGAGTGCAGGTTATCCTGGAATGCACAGAGCATAAGAACAGCGGTCTGCCAGGTACCAGCCGGTACATTACTACCAAGAACAAAAAGAACAATCCGGAGCGCCTGGAACTGAAGAAGTATAACCCGATTCTGAAGAGAGTAACTGTACACAAGGAAATAAAATAATTAGCTGATGTGCGGATTGGCAAATGTGAAATGATACGGCCCTGACCGCTGATCATTTGCTGATTTTCACATTTTCACATTCTCAAATTAATTACCATGGCAAAAGCAGCAAAAACCGCTATCAAGTCGAAAGACGCGCGTGCAGCAGCGGAAGCAAAGAACTGGACCAAGGTGATCCGTTCTGTGCGTAGCCCCAAAACCGGTGCTTATACCTTTAAAGAGGCTATCGTACACAAAGACAAGGTCAAGGAATTCCTGGCCCAAAAATAATTGGTCATACAAACTCATTGCATATATACAAGCTGTTCCCAACCAAGGAACGGCTTTTGTATTTTTGCGCATTAAATTACAGGTATGGGATTCTTTGGAAAATTGTTCGGAAAGAAAGAAAAGGAGTCGCTCGACCAGGGGCTAGAAAAGACCAAGCAGGGTTTTTTATCGAAAATCACCAAGGCCATTGCAGGTAAAAGCACGGTAGATGAAGAAGTGCTGGACAACCTCGAAGAAGCATTGGTGAGCGCTGATGTAGGCGTAGACACCACCGTGCAGATCATCGACCGCATTGAAAAGCGCGTGGCAAAAGATAAATACCTCAATACCGCAGAGTTGAATAAAATACTCAAGGAAGAAATCACAGGTATACTGGTAGATGCATCCGAAAAGCAGGATTATTCCTTCACTTCCGAATTACCGGCAAAGCCTTTTGTAATACTGGTGGTGGGCGTGAACGGCGTAGGCAAAACCACTACCATCGGTAAACTGGCCTATAATTTCAAAAAGGCCGGAAAATCGGTATTGCTGGGCGCTGCCGATACGTTCAGGGCCGCAGCTGTAGACCAGCTGACTATCTGGAGCGAACGTGCCGGGGTACCGATCGTAAAACAAGGCATGGGCTCCGATCCTGCTTCCGTTGCATTCGATACCGTGCAAAGCGCGGTAGCACGCGGTACGGATGTAGTGATCATTGATACCGCCGGTCGCCTGCACAACAAGGCGCACCTCATGGAAGAACTGGGCAAGATACGGCGCGTGATACAAAAACATATTCCCGATGCACCGCATGAAGTATTGCTTGTACTGGACGGATCAACTGGGCAGAATGCGTTGGAACAGGCGCGTCATTTTACCGCTACCACCGATGTAACAGCATTGGCCATTACCAAACTGGATGGTACGGCAAAAGGAGGAGTGGTGCTGGCCATCGCCAACCAGTTCAAAATCCCGGTAAAATTTATTGGTGTGGGAGAGAAGATGGAAGACTTGCTCGTGTTCGACAAACATGAATTTGTAGACAGCCTGTTCAGTTTATCGAATAACAAATAAGCGGGAAACCGACAGTATAGAAATAAAAAGTCCGAAAGCGGAGAAATGTAATTCCTGCTATCGGACTATTTGTTTCGGACATATCAAAATGCAAACCTGATGGCCAGTCCTCCCCAGCCGCTGAAATAACCGTGATGCAACAATTCAAAAGAAGGCTGGAAGTCGAGACTGAGGTTGATAGGCGCACCATTGATTTTGTAATCGAGGCCAAGTGCACCGTCAACGCCCAACGACATATCGCCATCATCGTAATAATGTCCATCGCGGTGCCAGCCATGACGGTAAGCGCCTACATGTGCCCCAAGGCCTGCATACCATTTGAGGCCGGCAGCGCCACTGAAATCGCCATGCCATTCATATAAACCGGTAAAACGAAAACCATGGTCCCAGAAGTAGAGGATGCCTTCGAGGGCGCGGTTATCACGTATGAAATGTTTTACCGTGATCCCTCCCGGCCAGAACTTTAACCCCAATGCAGTACGGTAAGAAGATCCCATTGATTGAGCCATTGAAGATGAACCAGTGAACATACAACCTGCCAGGAAAAGAACGAAGAGGAGTTTTTTCATGCTTTAAGAGTTTTGCTTTTGCTTCTCCCTTTCTAAAAACTATGCCAAAGTTGATTAGCTATTGAGTATAAGTGAAAATGAATACATTATGATATAGCTATCCTATTAATACAACCACCCTGCCATTCCCTGGCACATCTATATGTCTCTCGGTCCCCCGCTGGCGGGGCGCCGTGGCAGCAATATTGCAGGGACGGCGGTGGTCCCCTCCATCTTCCCTGACCTATTTAACCTACCTTTGCACCCCTGTATGAAAACAAAAACCCGCAAGTCAGACAAAATCAACATCATCACCCTCGGCTGCAGCAAAAACATGGTAGACTCCGAAGTGCTGAGCGGACAACTGCGCGCCAACGACAAGGAAGTAGTTCACGAAAACCAAAAACTCGACCACAACATCGTTATCGTCAACACCTGTGGTTTTATTGAAAAAGCCAAAGAAGAATCCATCAATACCATTCTTGACCAGGTAGAATTAAAACGCCGCGGCAAACTCGACAAAGTATACGTGACCGGTTGCCTCAGCGCACGTTACCGCGAAAGCCTGGAACAGGAAATACCCGAAGTGGACGCCTGGTTCGGCACCATGGAATTGCCGCTTATCTTAAAAACACTGCAGGCAGATTACAAAGCCGAACTGGTAGGCGAACGCTTGCTGGCCACACCTAAACATTATGCCTACCTGAAAATTTCCGAAGGCTGCAACCGTACCTGTTCATTCTGCGCCATTCCTTTGATGCGCGGACAACACGTAAGCAAGCCCATCGAAACACTGGTGACTGAAGCAGAACGACTGGTGCAGCAGGGCGTGAAAGAAGTAATGCTGATTGCGCAGGAACTGACTTATTACGGGCTGGACCTTTATAAAAAACGCATGCTGGCCGATCTGCTGCAACGACTGGCCGATGTAAAAGGACTGGAGTGGATCCGTTTGCACTATGCCTATCCTTCCAAATTTCCGCTGGAGGTCCTGGATGTGATGCGTGAAAGAGAAAACATCTGCAACTATCTCGATATTCCCTTGCAACACGCCAGCGATGCCATGCTGAAAGCCATGCGCCGACAGATTACACGCAGTGAAATGAATGAGTTGATTGCGGCCATCCGTGAAAAAGTACCGGGCATTTGTTTGCGCACGACACTGATTGCCGGTTTCCCCGGCGAAACAGAACACGATGTGGAAGAACTGAAAGATTTCCTCGTGCAGCATCGCTTCGACCGCGTGGGCATCTTCACGTATTCGCATGAAGAAGGCACAGCAGCCTATGGTCTCGAAGACAATATTCCTTCCGAAGAAAAAGAACGTCGTGCGCAACTGATCATGGATGTGCAGCAGGACATCAGTTATGAAAAGAACCAGGAAAAAGTAGGTAAGGTGTTTAAAACGATTATTGATCGCAAAGAAGCAGGCCGCTACCTCGGAAGAACCGAAGCAGATAGTGTGGAGGTAGATAATGAAGTAATCATTAACAGTAGTGGCAAATTACCGGTGGGAGAATTTGTCAACGTGCGGATAACGAAGGCGTATGATTACGATTTGGAGGGAGAGGTGGTGAAGGAGTGATGTTCTCAGTTAATAGCGTGCTGGCGCCCCCGCCAGGGATGGAGTGGCAAATGGATGTGCCAAAAAAGGCAGCAGCCTATAAGTAGGCCGAATGGCACTAATTAATTGATGAGATGGGAAATTGCACAACCCGGCAGAATTTGGGCTAAATCAAGAAAAAATTTTGCCCAAAATGAGAATTTGTTTTTCATTCTTTGATAAATTAGCAGCAACTGCTCACTTTGCTAAATCGTTGAAGCTAATCTTCACACATTGTTCTTTTCTTTAATATAAAGAGCTTCTGCATCGGTTGGTTTAGGTTCAGAACTAATCCGTGCACCTGCGTAGTTTTTCAGTGGAGAGAAAGAATCACCCGCTGTTGCCCAGGCTTTCTTCGCTATAAACTACACGATGTTTGTTTTTTCTGAGGATCAAGATGGCAACTCTCCTGACGGCCGGGTAGTACCGGCCGCAGGAATTTTTTTTCGGTAGCAGTACCGGGCATTTTTGCGATGGTAGAACAAGGTATGTTGTGGGTGACATAATAAAGGATAAGGAACAAGGTAATAGCAGGGGCATGCAGCAACAGTGGCCGGTATGGAACAAAAAGCAATGAATCCGGTATGGAAGGAAAAACAATGATGCAGCAGCAAAAACAATAGTGCAGACCAAATAAGAAGGAGATGAACGGAATGAAGATAAGCGGGATATGCAAGTAAAAGGAAAAGCAATGCCCGAACCGAAAAAATTTGCCAATAATGAATAATAATGAGTAAGGAACGAACAAGAATGAAGCATCGAAATGCACTACCTTTAGCCCTCTGCCTTTACAATTCTTTGTTCATTACGCTTAATTGATACGGACTATGTTTACAGACGCCACTATTTCGGAGATCAACCATGTGATGCAAGCGGCATGGAAAGCATTTCTCGAGTATCGCAAGTTGCCGCTTAAAGAGCGGGCGCGGTTTATGAAATCGATAGCTGCCGTACTGGAAAACAGCGGCGACGATCTGATCCGGACGGCCATGGAAGAAACGAACCTGCCGGAAGCGCGTTTGCGCAATGAGCGCGCCCGTACGGTTTTTCAACTCAACAGTTATGCCGAGGCGTGCGAACGTGGCGACTGGTTGGAAGCCCGCATCGACACGGCCATTCCCGATAGAAATCCACCCAAACCCGATATACGCAAAATGCTGGTCCCCCTCGGACCAGTGGTGGTGTTTGGCGCCAGCAATTTCCCATTTGCCTATTCCACCGCAGGAGGCGATACGGCCAGCGCTTTTGCAGCCGGCTGCCCGGTAGTAGTGAAAGCGCATCCTGCGCACGCGCGCACCTCAGAAGCCGTAGCCCGACTGATATTGAAAGCTGCCGCCGACTGCAATATGCCCGAAGGCGTATTTGCGCACGTGCACGGTGCTTCCGTAGAAGTAGGTAAAGCGCTGGTAACGCATGAGTATACCCGTGCCGTAGGTTTTACCGGCTCCTACCAGGGCGGCAAAGCCTTGTTCGACTGGGGCAACCAGCGTAAAGTGCCCATCCCGGTATTTGCAGAAATGGGAAGCATCAACCCCGTTTTCCTCTTACCCGGCAAACTGCGCGAATCGGCCGCCGATGTGGCCAAATTGTATGCCGGTTCCATCACGCTCGGCGTGGGACAATTCTGCACCAACCCCGGTTTGATCATCGGCATAGAGGGCGAAGACCTCCAAACGTTTATGGACACACTGGGCGCTGAAATAAAAAAGATTGACCCCGGAACCATGCTGCATCCCGGCATTGCACGCAGTTATGCAGAAAATCGCTCGAAGGCGCTGGCGCAACAGGATGTGGCTACCATAGCCGTATCTGAAAAAGAACCTGCGCAACACCAGGGACTGCCCACCGTGGCCTCTGCCACCGGCAAGGCTTTCCTCAACAATCCCGTGCTGCACCAGGAAGTGTTTGGTCCCTATTCTCTGGTGATCCGCTGTAAGGATGTTGCGGAAATGCTGGAAGTGGCCAATCACCTCGAAGGACAATTAACGGCTACCCTGATGGCCACAGAAAAAGATCTGCAGGAACATGAAGCATTGGCCGAAGCGGTCAGGAATATCTGCGGACGTTTCATCATCAATGGTGTGCCAACCGGCGTGGAGGTTTGTCTCAGTATGCACCACGGCGGACCTTTCCCTGCCACTACCGATGCGCGTTTTACTTCTGTAGGTGCGGACGCCATCAAACGGTTTGCCCGGCCGCTCTCTTTTCAAAACTGGCCCGAATCGTTATTGCCGGATGAACTGAAAAACAGCAACCCGCTCGGCATCTGGCGCACGGTAAATAATGTACTTACCAAAGATCCCGTAAAGTAAAAAGAAGGGGTGCATGGTGGATGATGATGTACTCACTATTCAAAAAAGCGTTATTTTGACAAATAATTCCTGCATCGCTAATAATTCGCTCAACATATGAACAAAAAAAGCATCTTTGTTAAAACCCTTTCTATAGCCATGGCTGCTTCCACCCTGGTAGCATGCAACGATAACGCCAACGGTGATGCGGCCAAGACAGACTCGAGTATGAAAAAAACATCGCTTACACAGCAGGAATATGGTCAGGTAGAAGGCAAAACCGTAACACAATACACGCTCACCAATGCCAATGGCATGGTGCTGAAACTGATCAATTATGGCGGCACCGTTACCGATTTGCTGGTGCCCGACAAAAACGGACAACCAGGCAATGTTGTACTGGGCTATGATTCACTCGGCGGCTTTTTGCAAAGCAACAATCCTTATTTCGGCTGCCTCGTAGGAAGATATGCCAACCGCATTGCGAATGCAAAATTTACGCTCGATGGTAAAACCTATATGTTGGCTGCCAACAACAATGGCAACTCGCTGCACGGCGGCATCAAAGGATTTGATAAAGTAATCTGGAATGCTGAACCGCTCGGCGATACCAGCGTAAAACTTACCTATTTCAGTAAAGACGGGGAAGAAGGTTATCCCGGCAACCTGCAGGCTGAAGTGATTTATACTTTGACTGCAGACAACGCGCTGAAGATTGAATACACCGCCACCACTGATAAAGCCACCCCGGTAAATCTTACCAATCACTGTTATTTCAATTTATCAGGCGGCACCGATTCTACCATACTTGATCATGAACTGATGTTGAAGGCAGATAAATATACCAAAGTGAATGAGAATCTCATTCCTACCGGTGAGAATCCGCCTGTAAGCGGTACACCTATGGATTTTACTTCGGCCAAAAAAGTAGGTCGCGATATTGCACAGGTACCCGGCGGCTATGATCACAACTGGGTGCTGAACAAAAGCGGTAACGACCTCGAGCTGGCAGCCACTTTGTATCATGCGGCCAGCGGTCGGTTTATGGAAGTGTTTACCACCGAACCCGGCGTGCAATTCTATTCCGGCAATTTCCTCGATGGCACACTGAAAGGAAGAGACGGGATAAACTATGTTAAACATGCCGGACTTTGCCTGGAAACACAACACTTCCCCGATTCACCCAATCAACCTGCTTTTCCCAATACCATACTCAAACCCGGAGAGAAATATCACCAGGTTACTATTTATAAATTTTCGGTGAAATAGGGTAAATGATTTTGCCATACCGGCGCTTACATTTGAAAAAACACAGATAACCTCTGTGTTTTTTTGTTTTTACAACGGTAAAGACTTTACAGAACGCACCAACTACATTTGCACGTACAACCACACCACATGAGCAATAAGGTAACCATCATAGGAGGCGGCATCATTGGTTTGTGCAGCGCTTTTTACCTGCACAAAGCCGGTTATACAGTAACCGTAATTGAGCAAGGTGATATTACCGACGGTACTTCGTTTGGTAATGCGGGTTATGTTTCGCCCAGTCATTTTGTGCCTCTGGCAACGCCGGGCATTGTTGCACAGGGATTGCGGTGGATGCTCAGTGCCAGCAGTCCGTTTTATATCAAACCTTCTCTCAATCCCGATCTTATCCGCTGGTGTTTCACTTTCTGGCGGCAGTGCAAGGCAAAGATTGTAGAGAAAAATATTCCGCCATTACATAACATACTTCAACTCAGTCGCGAACTTACCGTCGACATCAAAAATGAATTGGGCAACCGGTTTGATTTGCAGGAACTGGGTTGTTTCATGTTGTACAAAAGCGCCACTGTTGAAAAGCATGAACTGGAACTGGCGGAGGAAGCGCAGCGGTTGGGTATCGAAACCCGGGTATATAATGCACAGCAGGTAAAGGATGTGGAACCCGCTGTGGAAGTGAAGGTTCGTGGCGGCGTTTTATATCCCACCGATTGTCATTTGCATCCCGGCAAATTGATGCATGCACTGAAAGAAAACCTGCAGCAAAACGGGGTACAGTTTTTATTGCATTGCACGGTAACAGGCTTTGAAAGAAATGGCAACAAAGTGGCTGCAGTGCTTACCAACCAGGGCCGTTTCGCCTGCGAAGAACTGGTACTGGCCAATGGTTCCTGGCTTCCTGTGCTGGGAAAAAAATTAGGTATATCAATATTGATGCAGGCCGGTAAGGGGTATAGTATCACTTATGAAAATGTTAACCGTAATCTTCGCTATCCCGCTATATTGGTTGATCGCCGGGTAGCTATGACGCCGCTGGGAACAGCGCTGCGCATGGGCGGCACCATGGAGATCAGCGGACTGAATTCTCCCACGCTCATCAGAAGGGCCCGGGCTATTTTTGACGCTGCCAAAGAATATTATCCCAACCTGCCTGTTGAATTTGTAACCCCGGAAAAGATATGGTATGGTTTGCGCCCGCTTACGCCGGATGGACTGCCTTATATCGGTCGTCACAGTAAATACGCCAATCTTACCATTGCAGGAGGGCATGCCATGTTGGGTGTGTCGCTGGCGGCGGGTACAGGTAAACTGGTAGAAGAGATTATTGGCGGAAAACAAACTTCTATAGATATCGCAGCGTTTCGACCTGAAAGGTTTTAACGGAGGCAAATGCAGTGGAAATTTCTGAACAAGTTTGCAGGTTCTCCACAAGTGCCTGGCTTTTGTCATTTGGTAGTTTTCAGGCTGTAGTCCCCTGCACCTTTCCGCTAACCACATTATGAGCAAAATTTCCCACTTTGATACTTGCAACTGTTTGTATATTTAGCGCTACCAAACAATACCTGTTATGAAGCAATTCCTGTTTTTAGTTTTGACGGTATGCTATGCCTTTACTGCAAACGCCCAGCACACACTTGTAAAATTGTGGGAGACCGATACGTTGCTGAAAGTACCGGAATCGGTTTTGTATGATGCAGAGGGAAAGATATTATATGTAACCAATATCGATGGCCAGCCCTGGGAAAACGATGGCAAAGGTTCTGTGGGCAGGGTAGGGCTCGACGGAAAAATCATCGATGCTGAATGGGTAACCGGTCTTACCTGTCCAAAAGGTATGGGATTGTACAAGGACAAATTGTATGTGGCCGATTTGAACAATGTGGTAGTGATCGATGTTAAAAAAGGCGCCATATCGGAGCGTATTGTAGTGGATGACGCGCAGGGGTTGAATGATTTGTCTGTTGATGAAAAAGGCGTACTGTATGTAACAGACAGCAGGGGCAAGAAACTGTTCCGCATAGCGAATGGTAAACCGGAATTGGTACTGGAAAACCTGCAGGGCCCTAATGGCGTGTTGTGGCACAAGAAACAATTGTATGTGCTGGACAACGGCGGACTGTACAGGGTGGAAAAAGATAAATCCCTTACCAAACTGGCAGATGGCATGGAAGGCGGGACCGATGGTGTGGAAAATGTACAGGGCGATGAGTTTATTGTTTCCTGCTGGGCCGGTTCCATTTATTATGTAAAAAGCGATGGCACCAAAGAACACCTGCTCGATACCCGCGAACAAAAAATGAATACCGCCGATATTGGCTACGATGCCAAAAACCGGATTGTGTATGTGCCTACGTTCTGGAGAAACACGGTTATTGCTTATGAACTAAAGTAAGCAACAGAACGTTAAATTTGATGATGATATCAGGCCGGTTACCGGAAGGTTTTATTTTTATGCCGCATTCGCGAATTATGGATTGTACTTCTACCAGTTTAGACTACGCAGCAACCGGTTATTTTTCGAAGATAATCATTGATTATCTCCAGCAGGCGCCCGCCATTCAACCGTTTTACCAGCATGAGGTATCGGTATCGGGTATGCGCGCCGCCATGAATAACCGCAAGGCTTTTCCCACTCCCCGCATATTGCTGGTAGAGGAATTGAACCGCCAGTATGCAGGAATCAGCACTACGGAAGCAGTAAGGAGCAATATTCAAAAGCTGCTCAGTGAAAACACCTTTACCATAGTTACCGCACACCAGCCGGCCATATTTACCGGCCACTTATACTTTGTATATAAAATCCTGCATACCATCAAAATTGCGGAACGCCTGAAAAAGGAATTCCCGGAAAATGATTTTGTACCGGTATTCTGGATGGGCAGCGAAGATGCTGACCTGGATGAACTGGGACATATTTACCTGAATGGTGAAAAGCTGGTATGGCAAACCGATCAGACCGGCGCTGTGGGCCGCATGCATACAAAAGGGCTGGAAGCCATAGTACAGCGCATTGCAGGCGAACTGTCGGTGCTGCCCTATGGTAAAGACCTGGTACACCTCATCACCCGCTGTTACCTGGAAAGTCCCGATATTCAAACGGCCACCTTCCGGCTCATCGATGCCTTGTTTGCACGTTTTGGCCTGGTAGTGATCATTCCGGATACCGCACCACTAAAACGCGTGATGCAGCGGGTGTTTGAAGATGATTTGTTCCAGCAAGCGCCTTCCGCCATTGTACAGCAAACCATTGACCGGTTGGGCGCGCATTATAAAGTGCAGGCACAACCGAGACCGGTAAACCTGTTTTACCTGACTGACCAGGTGCGGGAGTTGATTGAATTCCGGAACAACCAATACGAAGTACGCAATACCAATATCAGTTTTACCAAAGAACAGATCAGGGTCGAACTGCAAGCGCATCCCGAGCGGTTCAGTCCCAATGTGATATTGCGTGGCCTGTACCAGGAAACGCTATTGCCCAATATCGCCTTTGTGGGCGGTGGCGGGGAAACCGCTTACTGGCTTGAATTGAAAGCGCTGTTTGAGCATTATCAAACGCCCTTCCCGGTACTGGTGCTGCGTAACTCCTTTTTGCTGGTAGAACCCAAATGGCAGGAAAAAATTGAAAAACTGGGCTTTGCCCCTGCCGATTTCTTTCAATCCGAACAACAATTGCTTACCCGCGTGGTAAACCGGCATAAGAACGGTGAACTGAAATTGAAAAATGAACTGGAGGCTGCTGCGCAACTGTACCACGCGCTGAAAAACAAGACTGCCGCCATCGACAAATCCCTGCTACAGCATGTGGAGGCTTTGCAGGCCCGGACCTTGAAACCGTTGCAGGAACTGGAAAAGAAACTGCTGCGCGCAGAAAAGAAAAAATACGAAACCGAACAACGCTATATCCATCTCATCAGGGAGGCATTGTTTCCCAATAACAGCCTGCAGGAACGCGTGGAGAATTTCATGCCGTATTATGCGCAAAATGGCGATGCTTTTATTGATGCGTTGTACCAACATTCGAACAGCCTGGAGCAGCGGTTTACCATACTGTCCGCTCACCACGGGTCCTGACCAAACATTACCCCTTCAGTCTTATTCGAAACAGATAACTTTCCCCGGTATCATCCTCGGACTTAAGATGTAAACGCACACGCCCGTTTTTTTCAGACACGATACAAACGGATTCAAGTTTGTGGCCTTTGAAGTCATCGTCCACTTTGCTGAGATTGATCAGCTCGTTCACCTTCATTTTGTGACGCGTGATCTTGCGCGAAGCGTTTTCTACAATGGCCAGGTAACTGTCGCCGGTGTCGCCATTGTCAATAGCATGGGGCGTGTCTTTTGACGACAATGTGCAGATGAGCCAGTCGTTCACATGTGAGTAAGTCATACCGGAAATGCCCAGGAACTTCGGACTTTTTTCCGGCAGATCGAATTCGATCTGTGTGATTTCGGCTTCCTGCGGATGTTTCCAGAAATCAATATCGGTAACGAGCATGGTGTTGTCTGGCGAAGATTGGTGTCCGCGGTTGCCCAACACCAGTTTGCCCAACACTACTGCCGCGCCTTCCACATGTACGTGGTCGAGTTGTGCCCTGAGGCGTTCCAGGAATTCACTGATTTCAATGATTTCCTTGAAATGATCGTCGAGGTTTACGAGGACGGCGTTGCTGTGCTGGTCGGAGGGGCCGGAACTGAGTGCCAGCAGGCGGGGAATCTTGTTGATCTCTACAATGGTAGTGGCTTCGAGATCGCGTTTCAGTTTTTTCGGAATACGGGGCTCGGTTGATTCGAATACCGGGATATGTTCCAGCTTTTTCCACTTCTTGCTCAGCACAAGAATTTCTTTGGCATCAACACCTATAAGGTATACCTGGTCGTTGTAAAACTCTATGCCAGATCCGGATGGAAAGTCCCGCAATTCTTTAGACCCGAGTAATTTTACTTTCATACCGGCCTGCAAATTACATTCATGACGGGCACGAACCTAATCAAAATTATTTTGCCAGCCTTGTTCTTTTAATTTTTCCACTTTCAACAATACTTCTTTTTCGAGTTGTTGCTTGTATTCGGCCATTTTTTTACCGGTGGTTTCATCAAAGGCGCCGATGATGGAAGCTGCGAGGATGCCGGCATTTTTTGCTGCATTTAAAGCTACGGTAGCCACGGGTATACCATTGGGCATCTGCAATATAGACAAAACGGAATCCCAGCCGTCGATGGAGTTGGAAGATTTGATGGGCACACCAATAACGGGTAAAGGCGTCAGCGAAGCTACCATGCCCGGCAGGTGTGCGGCGCCGCCGGCGCCGGCAATGATCACTTTTAATCCTCTTTCTTTGGCTTTTGAGGCGTATTCTACCATGCGCTGCGGTGTGCGGTGCGCAGATACTACGGTGAGTTCATAGGCAATGTTCATTTCTTTCAAAACGTCTGCAGCCGCCTGCATAACCGGCAGATCGCTGTCGCTGCCCATAATGATACCGACCAATGGAGACATATATAGTGATTAATGGAGACAAAGAAAAGAAAATTATGGCGTTATGCAATGCGGAAGGAGTGCGCACTATTGTGTGCAAATACCTGCTGCCTTCTTTGGCACATCCGGATGGCTATCATCCCCGGCTGGCGGGGCGCAGCACGACTTGCTCCTGCAGCACTGACGCCTGGATGGGGTTGGTTAACAGCAACTATCTCACCAAATCTCCCTTCAGCCGCAACAACTCCGTTTCTGCCAGCTTGGTATTATACCGCGCCGCTATGAGCCGGTTATATGCTGCTTCAAGACTGATCTGCGCCTCGCGCAATTCCAGATTGGTGGAAACACCCTGGCGGAACCTCTCCAGCGCAATGGCTACATTTTCTTTGGCAAGATTAATGTTCTCTTCTTCCAGTTGCAGCAACTGCTTCTGCAACTCATAGTCTTTCCATGCATTACTAATAGTTACGTCTATGAGCGAACGCTGGTTGTCGTAAAACAATTCCTGATAGCGGATGTCCAGTTGCGCCTGGCGGATAAGCCGCCGGGTATTGAAGCCATTGAAGATGGGCACGCTCAAACCGAACCCGTAATTAAGGCCCTTGTTCTGCGTAAAGAAAGGCTGGAACAGGTTTACCACCGTACTGTTGTCGTTCTGGCTGAAGTTATAGGTGGAATTGAACGACAGGGTAGGAAACAGGTCAGCCTTGCGTTCGCGCAGCGTAATGCGTGCAATGTCGATATTCTTCCGTGCGATCTGCAGCATGGGATTGGTGTCTTCGATCTTCTGCACCAGTTCACCGAACTGCAGCGAAGTATTGAGGGGAATGCTGTCTGTTACCTCGTATACGGAACCGGTACGAAACCCGATGAGCTGGTTCAACTGATCACGCACCTGCGCAATGAGCGCCAACTGCTGCAGTCGTGCGGCCGCTTGTGCATTGAGGTCTACTTTTGCCTGCAACAGTTCCGGTTTGCTGCCCAGTCCTACGGAAAGCCGGCGGTCTGCCAGTTGCACTCTTTCCTCATTAATGCTCATCTGCTCTTCGATGGCACGCAGTTGCTGTTTCTGCCGGACGATGTTATAGTAGGTGGTAATCACTGTGGCTACGGTGTTCACTACCTGGTTCTTCACGCCCAGTTCGCCCAGCGCCTGGAATTCGGCCAGCTTGTCGCGGGTAGCGAACATTTTAAAGCCGTCAAACAAGGTCCAGTTCAGACTAACGGCATAGTTGAGGTTATTGCTTTTTACGGCATCGCGGGTAACGGAGCTGTCGCCGCTGCTGCCATCGCGTTTCATGAAAGTTACCTTCTGATTGTTGCGGTTCCAGGTTGTGTTGGCCGTTGCATTGAGGCGCGGCAGAAAGGCTGCCCATGCATAGGAATAATCCAGGGCCACAGCAGCAGAATCGTTACGCGACATCAGGATATCATAATTGTTCTTCAGGGCTGCTGCGATGGCATCCTCCAGGGTAAGGACTTGCTGCGCTTTTGTATTATTGACCAGTAAAAAAATGCAAACAACCGATAAGCTCAATATTCTCATAATTTGATTCAGTTTATGCCCGCTGACCTTCCGTTTCGAGCAGGTCCAGTTCGCTTTTCTTCTTTTTGCGCGACAGGTAAGAGTACATGGCGGGTATAACGTACAAGGTTAGTATCAATGAGAACATAATACCGCCTACAATCACAATACCCAGTGGTATACGGCTGGTGGCCGCTGCGCCGAGCGACAAGGCAATGGGCAATGCGCCGAGCGACATCGCCAGGCTTGTCATCAAAATCGGGCGCAAACGCGCACTGGCCGCTTCCACCACGGCGTCCATCTTTTTCATACCTGCCATTCTCTTCTGGTTGGCAAACTCCACGATCAATATACCGTTCTTCGTCACCAGGCCTATCAGCATGATCATACCAATTTGCGAAAAGATATTGATCGTTTGATTAAAGATCCACAACGACAACACCGCGCCCGCAATGGCCAGCAGTACCGTAAGCATGATCACCAGCGGGTCGATCCAGCTTTCAAACTGCGCGGCCAGCACCAGGAAGATGAGGCCCAGCGCCAGGAAAAACGCAAACATGGTATTGCCGGAACTTTCTGCAAAGTCGCGAGAGGTGCCGGCCAGTTCGGTATCAAACGTTTCATCCAGCAACTGCGCCGCAATGCGCTCCATTTCCGCTATACCATCGCCAATGGCCATACCGGGCGCCAGGCCGGCGCTGATGGTAGCCGATTTATACCGGTTGAAATGGTACAGGGTGGGAGGGGTGATCTCTTCCTCTATGGTAACGAGGTTATCGAGTGAAATGATTTCTCCGCGGTTATTCCGCACATATATATTTTTCAGATCAGTGGGATCATCACGGTCGTTGCGCGCCACCTGCCCGATCACTTCATATTGTTTGCCCAGCCTGTAGAAATAGCCCAGCCGCAGGTTACTCAGGGCCAACTGCAGTGTTTGCGAAACATCGGCCACACTTACGCCCAACTGGCTTGCCTTGATCCGGTCGATGTTTATTTTCAGTTCAGGTTTGTTGAATTTGAGGTCTACATCGGCATTCGTTAATACCTGGCTTTTGTTCACTTCTTCCATAAACTTTGGCAACACTTCCGTAAGCTTCTGGAAATTGTTGTTGAGCAGCACAAACTGGATGGGTTGTCCACCGCGCCGGTTTACCGAGATGGTTTGTTCCTGCAGGGCAAATGCACGTCCCTCGGAGAAACGCGGCAGGTTCCTGTTCACCATGTTCACAATTTCTTCCTGCGAACGTTCGCGCTCATGCGGGTCAACCAGCGTTACACGAACAAAACCCGTATTGGCGGCGCCGGTGCCGGAAAAACCGGGGGAAGTAACGGAAAGCACTATGCGCCGTTCGGGAATGGAATCCATCATAAACTGCGACAGGCGGTCGATGTACCTGTCCATATAATCAAAGCTGGTGCCTTCAGGAGCAGTTACGGACAACCGGAACTGGCTGCGGTCTTCGAGGGGCGCCAGTTCTGATTTGAGCTGGCTGCCAATGCCCACAATGATGGCCACGCAGGCAGCCATGATCACAAAGGCCAGCCAGCGCACTTTCATGAAGCGTCGCAGTGAATTGTAATAGCCAGTTTCCATCCATCGGAAGAAAGGTTCCGTTTTGCGGTAGAACCATCCGTGCGAATGCGTTTTGCGCGTCATGGTAACGTTCAGCACAGGCGTCAGGGTAAGGGAAACAAAAGCAGAAATCAATACTGCTCCGGCCACCACTATACCAAATTCCCGGAACAAACGGCCGGTGAAGCCCTGCAAAAACACGATGGGTAAGAAGATGATGGCCAACGTAACAGAGGTGGCTATAACCGCGAAATAAATTTCCTTCGAGCCTTCCTTGGCTGCCTGGAATTTGTTCATGCCCCGCTCAATGCGTTTGTAGATGTTTTCCGTTACCACAATACCATCGTCCACCACCAGGCCCGTTGCCAGCACAATGCCCAGCAGCGTGAGCACATTGATGGTAAACCCGCACAGGTACATTATGAAGAAGGCGCCGATCAAACACACGGGAATATCGATCAGCGGCCGTAGGGCTATGAGCCAGTCGCGGAAGAAGAAATAAATGATCAGCACCACCAGCACCAATGCCACGATCAAGGTTTCTTCCACCTCTGCAATGGATTGTTTGATGAACCGCGTCTGGTCCATCGCTATGTTGAGCTGGATGTCTTTGGGAACTTCCGCTTTTAATTGTTCGAAGCGTTTGTAGAATTCATCGGCAATGGCCACGTAGTTGCTGCCCGGTTGAGGTACCACCGCCAGGCCGATCATGGGAATACGGCTTTCTTTTAGTACCGTTTCTTCATTTTCCGGTCCGAGTACGGCTTCTGCCACATCTTTCAACCGGATATCATTGCCATTGATGGTTTTGATAATTACATTGTTAAAATCTTCTTCGGTGGTGAGCCGGCCGAATGTGCGTATAGACAACTCTGTGGCATTGCCGGATATTTTTCCCGAAGGCAATTCCACATTTTCCCTGGCCAGGGCTGCACGTACATCGGAGGGGGTAAGTCCATAGGCGCTGAGCCGGGCAGGGTTGAACCAGATGCGCATGGCGTAGCGCTTTTCGCCCCATATCTGTATACCGCTCACGCCGGGAATGGTTTGCAGGCGTTCTACCAGCACGTTGGTGGCGTATTCGGTTACTTCCAGTTGATTGCGGGTATTGCTTTGCACCGTCATGGCCACAATGGCGTCGGCGCTGGCATCGGCCTTGGTTACTACGGGAGGGGCGGGCAGGTCGTCCGGCAGGGAGCGTGCCGCCTGCGATACTTTATCACGTACATCATTGGCCGCAGTTTCGAGGTCTATGCCGAGTTCAAATTCCACGTTGATGCGGCAGCTTCCCTGGCTGCTGCTGGAGGTAATATTGCGTATGCCCGCAATACCATTGATCGCTTTTTCGAGCGGTTCTGTTATCTGTGATTCAATAATATCAGCATTGGCGCCCGGGTAGTTTACGCGCACGTTCACAATGGGGGGATCGATAGCGGGGTAGTCGCGCACGCCCAGGAAGGTAAAGCCGATCACACCGAACAATACGATCAGTATGTTCATTACCGTTGCCAGCACCGGTCGCCTCAAACTCAGCTCGGAAATATTCATCTGTCAGCTTTATATGATTGGTTAGTTGGAATCTTGATTAATGGGTGATTTTGCTGTTGAGCCTATTCCACCTTGATCAATTGGATTTTGCTGTCTGGTTGTATGGCCAGCAGGGCCGTGGTTACTACCGTATCGCCCGGCTTTAAGCCTTCCGTAATCTGCACATAGGCAGAGTCGCGTATGCCGGTGGATACCGTCTCAAAAGCAGCCGTTCCATTTCTGTATACAACCACCTTCTTGCTTCTTGCCTGGGGTATGATGGCCTGGGTTGGGACTATGACCGCGCGATCGGTACTGCCTAACTGTAAAGAAACTCTTGCAAATGCGCCGGGCACCAGCAGGGGATTCCGGTCTCTAATTACCGTAAGCACCTGCAAGGTACGTGTATTTTGTTCTACCGTGTTAGCGGTGGCCAGGATGGTTGACCGGAATTTCCGGTCGCTGCCGGCAACGGTAAAGGGAATTTCACGCCCCTTTGTCATTTCCGCGGTATATTTCTCGGGTACCGAGAACTGCATTTTCAACTGGTCGGTCTGGCTGATGGTGGTAATAAGCGTGGAGGGACTGATATACGCGCCAGGGCTGATGCTGCGTAACCCGATACGCCCGTCGAAGGGAGCCCGGATCTCGGTTTTGCTGATATTCACTTTTACCAGTTCGATATCGGCTTTGAGATTGTTTACCTGCAGTTCGCTGAGGTCTACTTCCTGCTGACTGATACCGCTGATTTTCAACAGTTCGCGATACCTTTCCGCCGTTTTTTCTGCAATTTCGAGCTGCACTTTCAGCTTTTGCAACTGGGCCTGCAGGTCTTCATCGAACAATTTAACCAGTAGCGTGCCTTTCTTTACGTAACTACCTTCGGGAATATTGAGGCTTACCACGCGGCCGGATATTTCTGGCCTGATTTCGGTAACCTCAAAGGGCAGGAGCGTTCCGGGAACTTCAATGTTTTCGCTAAGGGAGGTGGTTTTTACAATAAATCCTTCGGCCTGGACAGGCATATTGCCTCTTCTCGCCTGGCGGTTGTCGGTTTGTTTTTTTTCCTCTTTACACGCCTGACCAGCTATCAGCATCAGCAGCGCTGCCACCAGCCAGTGTTTTCGTCTCATGTGCATGGGCCTGTTAATTCGTTTAATTTAGGGGCAATCAGAAATTTCAGCGTAGAGACGATGGTAAAGGGAAAAGGGTTGTATATAAAACAATTATCTATGCAACCCTTCCTCAACCCATACCTGCTCCTTCCATCCTGAAAGCCTATATCATTCCAAATTAAAAATTTCCGGTAACAACAGTTTATTAAAAGGGTATGAACGGTAACCGGCTGTGCGCTCAACTGATTATCCTGATCAGGTTTTTTATACGATGTGCTTTGTATACCAGGTCTTGTTTGTCCTTACTGACGATAGTAACATGTCCCATCTTGCGGCCGGGCTTGGTCGTTTTCTTTCCGTACAGGTGTACAAAGGCGTTGTCTATCTGTAATACTTCTTCCAGTCCTTCGTATTTCGCGGGGCCAGCATAGCCGTCGGCGCCCAGCAGGTTTACGATGGCAGCCGGCAAAATGTGTTCCGTATTGCCCAGCGGGTAACCCAGCATGATGCGCCATAGCATATCGAACTGCGAGCTGTAATTGGCTTCAATGGTATGGTGGCCGCTGTTGTGTACGCGGGGGGCTGTTTCGTTGATCAGTACTTCCCCGTTTTTGTCCACAAACAATTCCACGGCAAACAAACCGGGACTTTTCAAGCCTTTTACCACGCTCAGCGCAATGGCTTCGGCCTTCCACAATACTTCATCGGTGAGTTCAGCCGGACTGATCTGGTAATCGAGCAGGTTCAGCCGCGGGTCGAAAACCATATCGATGGGCGGATAAAAAGCTGTTTCCCCCTGGTCGTTCATGGCCACGATGATGGCAATTTCCTGGCGGATGGGCACCATCTTTTCCAGTACGCCCGGCGCATCGAAGGCTTTCTCTATATCATCTTTCGTCTTTATCACCTGTACGCCGCGCCCGTCGTAGCCACCGGTGCCTACCTTGTGAACGGCGGGAATAAAGTGTTCGTGGGCCTTTACGTCGGCCAGGTTCTGCGTAATCACAAAAGGCGCCGTGGGCAACTGTAGCGTTTGATAAAATTCCTTTTGCGTGATCTTGTTCTTGATGGTGCGCAGCGCATGGGCGCGCGGATATACTCTTACTCCTTCCTGCTCCAGTTTTTCCAGTGCGTCTTCATTCACCGATTCGATTTCAATTGTAACGGCATCGAGGTTTTTGCCGAACTGGTATACATCTTCAAAATTGCGGATATCGCCTTTTACGAAATGATGGCACAGGTGAGCTGCAGGGCATTCGGGATCATTCTCCATGACATAGGTTGCTACAGGATAATTTGCCGCAGCCTGCAGTAACATTCTTCCTAACTGACCGCCGCCCAGTATACCGACTTTTTGCATTGCACTGGAAAGTTTAATTAAGGCGGCAAAGATAATAGTTTCGGGTTTGTGGCCGGGAGGTTTCCTCCATGCTCCATTCCAAAACTTTTCTATCTTTACGTTCTCTTATGCAGCCCGATTATCCCCATAAAATCTTTGCAGACAAACGCATGGTGTATTGTCTGCTTATGGAAACCCTTGCCATCGATAACCAGCCGATGTGCTGACCGGCAATGTGCTAATGCCACGGGAATAACAGACATCAAATTACACGATACAATTTTCACTATTACGTTTTTTGCGGGTTCTCATTTTTTCATTAGCTCATTGGCGCATTTTGTCAGCATACGCACGCAACCATGCTCTTGCATGTGCGCTTGTCAGCCCTGAAGTCTATTAGCTCATTAAACAGATTGTATACTCTCAAATTGTTTGTCATGTCAACGCAAACCATTGCTGGTAAGAAAACAGCTACGCAAACAGATTTTCTTCCTCTGGAAGGAACAGACTATGTAGAATTTTATGTTGGAAACGCGAAGCAGGCGGCTCATTTTTACAAGACTGCTTTCGGTTTTCAATCGCTGGCCTATGCCGGCCCGGAAACAGGCGTGAAAGACCGCGCCAGTTATGTAGTGCGGCAGAACAAACTCACTTTTGTGTTCACTACGCCGTTGCGGTCCAATAATCCCATTGCCGACCATATTTACAAACATGGTGACGGGGTAAAAGTGCTGGCGCTGCGCGTGCAGGACGCTACCAAAGCATGGGAAGAAACCACAAAGCGTGGCGGTGTAAGTTGTCTTGAACCGCAAAAACTCACCGACGACAAAGGAGAAGTAGTGATGAGCGGTATCAAAACCTATGGCGACACGGTGCATTATTTCATTGAGCGTAAGAATTACCAGGGCGCCTTTATGCCGGGGTATAAAGAATGGAAAACGGTGTACAACCCACCGCCTACCGGCCTGTTGTATGTAGATCATTGCGTGGGCAATGTAGGCTGGGGACAAATGAACAAATGGGTGAAATTTTATGAGGATGTGATGGGCTTCCGCAATATTCTCAGCTTCGACGACAAGGATATTTCTACCGAATACTCTGCACTGATGAGTAAGGTAATGAGCAACGGCAATGGGTTTGTTAAATTTCCCATTAATGAACCGGCAGAAGGCAAGAAAAAATCACAGGTGGAAGAATATCTCGAATTCTATGATGGCGAAGGATGTCAGCACGTAGCCCTTGCCACTGAAAATATCGTGGAAACGGTGACCGCTTTGCAAAATCGTGGTGTGGAATTTTTGGCAGTGCCCACCACGTATTATGATGATTTGCAGCAAAGGGTAGGGAAGATTGATGAAGACATTGAATCGCTGAAGCGGCTGGGTATACTGGTGGACCGTGATGATGAGGGATACCTGTTGCAGATTTTTACCAAGCCGGTGGAAGACAGGCCCACGCTGTTTTTCGAGATTATCCAGCGCAAAGGGGCAAAGAGTTTTGGAAAGGGGAATTTCAAGGCGCTTTTCGAAGCTATTGAACGTGAACAGGCTTTGAGAGGAAATTTATAATTTTCGTTAAGAAAAAGGGCCGCGGAAAGGTGAAGCGGCCCTTTTTTCTACCCTGAAAAATTTATTCTTGTCAAACTAACAATCATTAGTGCCGGTGTATTTTTAGCAGTTCCTGGTTGTATTTTCTTCTTCATATGGGCACCCATGCTGATTTTTGCAATTCCGCATGTAGCGGTTTAGCCGCATCCGTTTACTTATTACTTGCACCCTGCGTGAATCCTTCTCCGCAATAGTACAAGTGTTACAATTCACATTTCCTCGTTTAGTTTAGCTACTTCCGCTTTCAATTTAACTTGCATCCGGCAGCGCATTTTTCTCCCCAATGGTACAAGCGCTAAATATCACATTTCCTCATTAGCAGTTTCCGCCGTTCCCTTTACTGATACTCTTGTCCTTTTAGTTTAGCCTTCCCGCCTTATGCTTCTTCACATTTCCTCGTATACCTTTTCGTCTATTCCCCGCACAATTCACCAGCCTGCCTTAGCATATTCCGCAACATTTTCCGTGTTTTCCACATCTGTGTATAATCCGGTGTGGTTTTTGTTTTCTCTAATGTCCTAATTTTAACGTTCAATGCCCGTGTACCGGGAAATAATAGTGCCGTAATTTCGTTGTATTCTGTACCACCGCCAACGTAATGAAACACCTGATCACCGCGATATTGTTTTTGTGGATGGGAGATTCCCTGTGTGCGCAGACAGCCTCATCCAATTTCAATTTTATTGAATACCAAAAGTCGTTTCCGCGTATTTCGGATGCGTTGAAACGTAAGGAAGATACACTTCGCAAACAGTTTGAAGAAAAAGGCCTGCCCTGGCCTGCCAAATATGTTTACCTGCGTTCCTTCAAATACGACAGTCAACTGGAAGTATGGGTGAAGTACGACCTGAAAGAGAAATTCAGGTTATTCAAAACCTATAAGGTTTGCGCCCTGGCCGGGACCCTCGGTCCCAAGCGAATGCAAGGCGATTACCAGGTGCCGGAAGGCTTCTATTATATCAATGAATTCAATCCCCGCAGTGTATATCATTTGTCGCTCGGACTGAATTACCCGAATGCATCCGACCGCATACTAAGCGATAGCCAGATGCCCGGAGGCGATATTTATATTCACGGCAGTTGTGTTACCACGGGCTGCATACCCATCCAGGACCAGCAGATTGAAGAACTGTATATCCTGGCGGCGCATGCCAAAAACAAGGGACAGGATTTTATCCCGGTGCATATCTTCCCCATTCGTTTCAGCAATCAGAAGAGCGTTGATTACCTCACGCGTTATGTACGCGATTTTCCCGAATATGCAGAAATGGCCAACCAACTGAAGCATGCCTATGAATATTTTGAAAGAACGAGGGAGTTGCCGGTGGTATTGGTGAACAAGAAAGGCGCATACGTCATAGCAAGCGAGATTCCACCGCATGAACCCAAGGTGTCAAAGAAGGTAGAAAGAAGGCCGGCAAAGACCTACGATGAAGCTACCATTGCCAAAGTGGTTGACAAACTCCCGGTATTTCCCGGCGGCAGCGAAGCGTTCCAGGAATTCATTGATCGTACCAGTCGCGAAATGGTGCGTTACCTGGAAGATGACCAGCAAAAGACGTATGTGATGATTGAATTTGTGCTGAGCAAGGAAGGCAAACCTGTTTACGCCCGTGTGATCAGGGGCGGTAACAATAACCTCAACAATCACCTTGAGGAATTATTTGAAAATATGCCCGCCTGGGAACCGGCCATTCGAGGCGAGCAGCCGGTGGCCGTCAAGCTGAAGCAATCGTTGTCGATTGAAAAACCCGAGCCATTGGTGATGAAGGAACAATAAGAGCATCCCGAAAATAATAATGCCACCCATCGACCATGGGTGGCATTTGTTTTTATAATGAATTGCATCAGATGATATCCATGGCCAGTACAAAAAAGGTGCACACAAAAGGAAGGATGAGCGTAAGATATTCCCAGCGGGCAAAGATGGCAAATATGAATAAAGCTGTAGAAAGCAGGAAAAGTAACCAGTAAAGGGCACGCTGTTTCCGCGGTTGAGTAGTCATAAGCAAAAATTTTCGCAAAAATAGGACGAAACGGATATTATCAAAACGTTTGCAACGGGTAATTTTTGCAGAGTATAAAAGATTTTATTCCTTTGAAAGTGAACGCTGTCTGAACCCCCAATCCCGGTCGTCCAGGCAGTCGGGCTTGCCGACTAAATGATGATGCATAATGAAGATCCATTTTTATGTGCGTTTTTATACCCGTGTGGGGCAGTCGCTGGCGGTAACCGGCAATATTCCGGCATTGGGCAACGATACAACCGAACACGCCTTTCCGCTGACCTGGTTGAACAATGATTACTGGCATGGCACTTTGGAACTGAGAGATAGAAAATCGAAGATCAGGTATAAATACGTGCTGCGCTTTGAAGATGGATTTACCGTAACCGAATGGGGCAATGACCGGCTGATCGATCTTTCACTTCCCTTTGATGAAATTCAGGTGGTGGATACCTGGAACCATGCCGGCGAATACGAAAATGCTTTCTATACCGATCCGTTTCAGCATGTGTTGTTACGCGAAAACGAAACGCGCATCAAAGCCAAACCGGTAAAAGGGTATACACATATCTTCAAAGTAAAGGCGCCCCTCACCAAAAAAAACGAAGTGGTATGCCTGCTGGGCAGCAGTCGCGAACTGGGCGAATGGGACACCACCAAACCACTGCAACTGCACCGGGAAGACGGCTGGTGGAGCATCAAACTGAAATTACCCAAGGAATCAACGCCGCTGCAATACAAATACGGTATTTATAATGTCCGCACGAAAAAATTTGTACAATACGAAAATGAAGGCAACCGCATATTATACGGCGATGCGCGCAAGAACCAATTGACGGTAGTACATGATGGTTTTATCCGTTTGCCCAATAATACCTGGCGCGGCGCCGGCGTAGCCATACCGGTGTTCAGTTTGCGCAGCAGGAATTCCTTTGGCACCGGTGAATTTACCGATCTGAAACTGCTGGTTGACTGGGCTGTGAAAACGGGCCTGCAGATGATCCAGATACTGCCGGTGAATGATACTACGGCTACGCATACCTGGCATGACAGTTATCCTTATGCGGCCATCTCTGCTTTTGCGCTGCATCCGTTATACCTGAACCTCTCACAAATGGCAGGCGAAAAGCATGCTGCCATGATCAAACCCCTGAAGAAAAAACAGAAGGAACTGAATGCACTGGCCGACCTTGACTATGAAGCGGTGATGAAACTAAAGCTGGCGGCCATCAAGGAATTATACATGGTACAGAAAGAAGAATTTCTGAATGACAAAGGCTGGCATGATTTCTTTCGCAAAAACAAACACTGGCTGGCGCCATATGCTGCCTTCTGCTGCCTGCGCGATCATTACGGCACCGCTGACTTTACCACCTGGCAAACACACAGTGTATACAACAAGGAAGCGATCGACAAATTTGTTTCGCCCCGCTCAAAACATTACGATGAGATTGCACTGCATTATTTCATACAATACCACCTGCATCTGCAACTGCAGGAAGCGGCAGCGTATGCGCACGAAAAAGGAGTTATACTGAAAGGCGATATCGCCATTGGCGTATACCGTTACAGTTGCGATACCTGGGTGGAACCGGAGTTATACCACCTCGATATGCAGGCCGGTGCGCCACCGGACGATTTTGCCGTAAAAGGACAAAACTGGGGCTTTCCTACCTATAACTGGGAAAAGATGGCGGCTGACGGATTTGAATGGTGGCATCAGCGCTTCATCCAGATGAGCAACTATTTCGATGCCTTCCGTATAGATCATATTCTCGGGTTTTTCCGCATCTGGAGTATTCCCACCCATGCAGTGGAAGGCATTATGGGCTATTTTGTGCCGGCCATCCCGGTGCGGTTGCAGGAGTTTCATGACTGGGGCATCTGGTTTAATTACCAGCGCTATTGCAGGCCCTATATCAATGATGCCATCCTGTGGGAAATGTTTGGTCCGAATAAAGACAAGTTTCTGCCTTTCCTGGTAGCAACCAGCGATGGACATTACCATCTCAAACCGGATTTTGCTACCCAGCGACAGGTAGAAAATTATTTCGCCACGCAGGAACCAACAGAAGAGAACCTCAACATTAAACAGGGATTGTTTGATTTAGTCAGCAATGTGATTCTTTTTGAACATCCCGATTCCAACGGCGAAGCTTTTCACTTCCGTATTGCGATGGACACCACGCCTTCGTTCCGTCATCTTGAATATGGCACACAGCAGCGACTGAAAGCATTGTACATAGATTATTTCTATCGCCGGCAGGATGATTTCTGGATGCGTGAGGCCATGAAAAAATTGCCGGCGCTGAAGCGCAGCACCAATATGCTGATCTGTGGTGAAGACCTGGGCATGGTGCCGCATTGTGTGCCGGAAGTAATGAAAATGCTGGGCATACTAAGTCTCGAAATCCAGCGCATGCCGAAAGACCCGGACCGTGAATTCTTTCATCCGAACGATGCGCCTTATCTTTCTGTGGTTACGCCTTCCACGCATGATATGAGCACCATTCGCGGCTGGTGGGAAGAAGACAGGGAACGCACACAACGTTTCTTCAATTTTGAGCTGGGACAATGGGGCGATGCGCCTTTTTACTGCGAACCCTGGATTAACAAGGCGATTATCATGCAGCACCTGCATTCTCCGGCAATGTGGGTAATCTGCCAGTTGCAGGACTGGCTAGGTATCAGCGAAAAACTGCGCCGCGAAAAACCGCAGGAAGAACGCATCAATGTACCTGCCAACCCGAAAAACTACTGGAAATACAGAATGCATCTTACGCTGGAGCAGTTGATAAAAGAAAAAGAATTCAACACAGAAATCAAAGAATGCATTGTTTCTTCCGGAAGAGCTGCTATGAAGTAATCAAAGAGTACATTGAATTCAGCAGGATGGTAGCTGCCACATCCATCAGCCCGCACATCTCCCGCTGGCGGGGGCGCAGCACGATATTACCTCTTGAAACGATACTGCACGGACGGGTGGTCACCCTGTTTTTTCTTCCTCCTTCCCTCGCTATCTTCGCCGCATGAAAGTCTATTACCGCGCGCACAACCTCCCTTTTAAATATCCTTTTACCATTTCCAAAGGCACCAAAACTCATCAACCAACCCTAATAGTAGCCTTGGAGCACATGGGACTGGTAGGCTACGGAGAAGCCCCGGCAATCAGCTATTACAATATCCCCGTAGAGAAAATGATCGCCGACCTCGAAGCGAAGAAATTATTTGTAGAAAAATTCGCTTTTACCGAACCGGAACGTTACTGGCACTACCTGCATCATCTTTTCCCCCGGAATAAATTCCTCGTATGTGCGCTGGACATAGCTGCCTGGGATTTATACGGCAAAATGCGCGGACAGCCATTGCACGCTTTGTGGTCGCTGGATACCAGTAAACAACCGTTAACAGATTACACCATCGGGATTGATACCATTGATAAAATGGTGGCAAAGATGAAAGAAAAACCCTGGCCGGTATACAAGATCAAACTGGGTACTCCTGATGATATCGGTATTGTTAAAGCATTGCGTAAGGAAACCAATGCTGTGTTACGGGTAGATGCCAATGCGGCGTGGACGGTAGAGGAGGCGCTGGTAAAAATTCCGCAGTTGCAGCAACTGGGCGTTGAATTTGTTGAACAGCCGCTTGCCAGGGATGATTGGGAAGGAATGAAAGTGTTATATCAACAATCATCGTTGCCATTGATAGCTGATGAAAGCTGTGTGCTGGAGAGTGATGTGGAGAAATGTCACAACCATTTTCATGGCATCAATATCAAACTCACCAAATGCAGCGGCATAACGCCTGCGCGAAGGATGATTGAGAAAGCCCGGAGCCTGAACATGCAGGTAATGGTGGGCAGCATGAATGAATGTTCTATCGGGTCAGCAGCGATAGCTCATCTGCTACCGCTGCTGGATTATGTTGATATGGACGGGCCGTTATTGCTGGCGGAAGATCTTGCTATGGGGTTGCAATTTGATTATGGAAAAGTAATGGTTACTGATAAGCCGGGATTGGGAATTGCTGTTAAGGAAGGCGTTTTCGGTTAATTATATCCGTTGTTTTACCAGTTGCAGTAATTCCTCCACCATTTTTTTCAGTGCTGCGTTTTCCTTTTTCATGGATTCGTTTTCCTTTTTCAGCTCATCAATCTCATCCTGTTGGAGCCGGATCTGTTGTTGTTGTTCCTGCATACCCTTTACCAGGGGCACTACGAAACTTTCATAGCTCAAACTATAATGATCTATCGTGGTAGTCGGCTTATTGATGCCGCTGAAATTGAAACCTGTTTCTATGGCGGCTTGTTCTACTTCCTGCGCAATGAAACCAGTGCGGCGTAGTTGCATGGCCTGCGCATAGGCAGTGTCTTTAACGTTGGTGTTGCGGGCAGCAAAGCGTTGCACATCGAACTGATAGGTAACCGGGCGCAGACGCATAATGAAATCGAGACCTTTTACATCTTCCTGTACGTTGAATTTGAAGCGGCCATCGGAGGGGACGGTAAAGGGAACCTGTCCTTCGATAACGGTGACGTTGACATTACCGATACGCACTTTGTTGCTGGCATTTACTTTGGCATTATAACCAATGGCAGTGGCATTGAAGAACGAACTGTCTGTTACATCGGCGTCTTTTCCCAGCGCTGTATTGTTTGAACCGTGCGCATTTGTCTTCATTGCATCATGTCCCAGCGCTGTGTTGCCATTGCCGTCAATATTGTTTAATAAAGTTGCATGTCCAAGTGCTGTATTTACATCTCCGGTAGTATTATTGCTTAAGGTATAGGCGCCATAACCCACATTCCAATTACCTGTAGTATTTTTGAACAGCGAGGTATACCCCATACCAACATTGCCCCAGCCGGTGCTGTTTTGATGCAATACCTGGTATCCGAATCCGGCATTCAATTCTCCGTTGGTGTTTGAGTACAGGGTGCGATATCCGAAGGCAGCATTCCGGCTACCGGTGGTATTGAGGTACAATGCGTAATAACCCACTGCTGTATTCTGTTCGCCAGTGGTATTAAACTTCAGGGACCCGCTGCCGACAGCGGTATTCTGATTACCCTGGGAATTATTTTGCAGCGCAAATACACCCACTGCCGTATTATTATCACCGGCGTTGTAGTGCAAGGCGTGATATCCAACAGCAGCATTGGAACTGCCATTTACGTTTCTGCGTAATGCACCAACACCTGCGGCCGTATTCCGGTTGCCGTTCTGATTACTGTTCAACGCTGTATGACCGATGGCAGTGTTCTCAATTCCCTGATCATTATATTCCATCGCTTTTGTCCCCACTGCTGTATTAAAATCAGCGTTGTTGGTGTACAAAGCTTTGACCCCAACGGCAACATTTTCTGAACCGGCACTGTTGTTCAGCAATGCCGAATATCCTACCGCAGTGTTGTTGCTACCATTAACGTTCCATACCATTGCAGTTGAGCCCACCGCTGTATTATACGAGGAGGTATTGTTTACCAGGGCTTCATTTCCGATGGCAACATTAGAGTTGCCGTCAATGGTGCTCCACAATGCCCTGTAGCCAACGGCCGTGTTGTTCATACCATTATTCCTGAAAAGCGCATGATAACCGACAGCGGAGTTGCGCAAACCTTTTGTATTAAATGCAAGCGCATAAGTACCTATCGCAGTATTGTAGGTACCGGAATTATTGGAAGAAAGGGCATTGATGCCAAAAGATGTAGTCCCTGCTGAGCCCGGATCAATATAGCCTGCCAACTGCCCGTTAATTTTAAAAACCAGGGGCATATCCTGATTGATGCCTATGTAATGAATGGCAGGATTAATGCCATCGTTGCCCCGTAGCCCCCATCCTTCAATTAAGCGGCGCCAGGCGCCGCCATCGTAATACCAGAAGCATCCGGTAGTGGTATCGTATACCAGCAAACCCGTGGCAGGAGATGTTATGGCCTCCCGTTGTGCCGTACTCATGCGCGGAATGAGCACACCTTTGACGTTGCTTTTAATATCGAGCATGGCGCTGTTGTCGGGCGCGGCGCCATCATTATTGATGCTTACACTTTGCGCCATGCCTGCTGTGGGAAGCAGGATAGCCCATACGATGACAGTAAGCGTAGCTACAAAACAGGTGATAGTTTTTTTCATGAGTTGCCAAATGATCATTTGGCGCTAAACTATGATCTGAGCTGGCATGGTTGTGGGGTTTGTATGCCAATGCAGGATTTTTGTATGTGAAATGCTTTGCTGTGTATGTAAATATAGTTATTGATTAACGTGCATGAGGCGAAATGAAGGGGTAGTTACCGGAGCCGTTTCATCAACTCCATCACCATTTTTTTGAGGTCTTCATTATCCTTTTGCAGTTGTTCATTCATTTTTTTTGTGGCTTCGTTTTCCTTTTTCAGCGTTTCAATCTGCGCTTGCTGTTCCTGTATGCTTTTTACAACCGGCACTACAAAACTTTCATAGCTCAAACCATAATGACCATCGGGGTGAGAGGGCCTGATGATACCGCTGAAATCAAAACCGGTTGCTTTGGCTGCCTGTTCCACTTCCTGTGCAATGAAGCCGGTACGGCGTAGTTGCATGGCTTGCGCATAGGCTGCATCATTCGTGTTGCGTCCGTCAAAGCGCTGCACATCAAATTGATACGTAACCGGGCGCAGGCGCATGATAAAGTCAAGACCTTTCACATCTTCCTGCACGTTGAATTTGAAACGGCCATCGGAGGGGGTGGTAAAGGCCACCTGTCCTTCAATTACCGTGACGGCCCCGTTACCGATGCGCACTTTGTTGCTGGCATCCACTTTAGCACCGTAGCCAATGGCGGTGGCATTCACCAAATTCGTATCAGTAACATCTGCACCTTTTCCCACTGCTGTATTGTACGATCCCGCCCTGTTGGAGACCAGCGCATCATGTCCCACTGCTGTATTACCAATGCCTGTGTAATTATTCATCAGGGCAGCCTGGCCAACCGCTGTATTGACATCTCCTGTCCTGTTATTGGCCAATGTAAGTGCTCCATACCCTACATTCCAGTTCCCCTCGTTAAAAATTAATGACTGGTATCCCGCAGCCACATTGGAATATCCGGTTTTATTATTACGCAAGGCGCAATATCCGATAGCAATATTGGACCCACCGGTAGTGTTGAGTAGCAGGGCGCCAAAACCAACTGCCGTATTTTGATCTCCCTCGCTATTACCGGCCAATGCTGAATAACCCACGGCCGTGTTCTGTCTTCCTGATGTATTTGTAGAGAGCGAATTGACTCCTACGGCTGTATTCTCAGCACCGTTGTTGTTATATAGAGCGGAATAACCGATGGCCGTGTTATTCGATCCGCTTTCATTGGAGGTGAGTGCATAGGCTCCCACTGCCGTATTATAATTTGCGGTATTGTTGAACAGGGCCGAAAAGCCCACTGCCACGTTACGCGTGCCCGATACATTTGATGCAAGTGTTAAAGAGCCCACTGCCGTATTCAGCGTACCACCGTTATTTTTATTCAGGGAGTAATACCCGATAGCGGTGTTGTGGTCACCTACTTTGTGCGATGCGAGCGACATAGCGCCTATTCCCGTATTGGCTCCTCCGGTACCATTGAAGGGCAACGAATTTCCGCCCAGGGAGGTATTCCACCGGACACCGTGATCTATCTGACCGGCAGGCTGCCCGTCGATTTTGAAAAGTATCGGCATGGAATGATTGATGCCAATGAAGTGCATGGACGTATCTATGTCATGGTTGCCCTGCAGCGACCAGCCTTCGCTTAGCCTGCGCCAGGTGCTGTCGTAATACCAGAAGCAACCGGTATCTGTATCGAATACAAGTAATCCCGTGGCAGGGGATGTGATGCCCAGCCGTTCCGCAGTGCTCATACGTGGGATGAGCAATCCCTTATTGGTACTCTGGATATCCAGCATGGCGCTGTTATCGGGTGCGGCGCCGTCACTGTTTATGCTCACGCTTTGCGCCATGCTGTCCGGGGAAAGGAAACAGGCGAGCACAAAAAAGCAAATTGATTGGAGAGAATATGAAATAGTTTTTTTCATGTGTGTTATATCAGCTGTTGAGTGTTGTCAAATGGTGCTCTAAAATATTGGTTACAGGGAAAAACGGGCAGACTTTGTATGTGAATGAAAAAAAATTGTATGTGAAACCAGCTAATTGGTATGTGAATGCCCCCCTTACCTGTGAAACAGGCCGGCGCAGTAAGAGGTTACCGGAGTCCCGCGAGCTATGTTCACACGACCGCCGCCGGCGGGGCGCAGCACGATCTTACACCAGGAGCAATATTGCATGGATGGGGTAGCCGGGAGATGTGTCCGGAATATAGCGCCACGGAAAAGGGGAAAACTTATAGTTGTACCGGTAAGGCCAATGACAGGGAACTTATTCCAGCACCCTTGTTAACGTTTCCTGTACAAATGATTGTTGCAGCTTTTCCTGCTCCAGCCACCAATTGTGTTGCAGCAACATTTCATAGGCCTTTTTTTCGTGCGGATGCAAAAGAGGTAAATCCTTTCCTTTATAGCGGTTGGTCTTCGTTTCCACCTCTGACCGGTGATGGAGCAGCGTATCCTCATCCATAAATAAACTGCATGCATGACCGAAATATTGCCGGATATCCTGCAGCATGGCAAAACCTGCTTCGTCCATATCGCCCCAATAATATAGCTGAGTGTGCCGGAAAAAGGGTATGGATTTCAGCAAATGCAAGGCTTTGCCAAAGCTGCAGATGGCAAGCGTGCGGGGAACGGGCGGGAGCAGGTACAGATTGGTTTCATTTTCTACCAATAAAATGCGTTCCGGATGCCAATGTTGCTGCTGCAAATAGGAGGGCGGAACGGCAAATATATCCATGCCTGCGGTGAACTGTTCACTAAATGCTTTATCCAGCCAACGGGCAATAAAAAAGAATGGCTTTTTCTGTATCTGCAGGGCGTCTTCCAATGGTAATTCCTTATCCGGAAAGCGGCCGGGGTTGAGATGGACAAGAATTGAATAAATGGTTTTCTTATGTTGCTCTATGAATTTGGTATGAACCGGCACGGGAATACTGCGCAGGTAGGAACCTGCAACTTCATTGTTCAACAAGTAATCCACTACGGCACATATACCCGGCCACGACGGCCGCAGTTCCAGCACCATTTGCGGCTTGCGCGCCAGCCAATCGCGGATGGCTGGTTGCCATTGCAACAGTTGTTGCAGCTGATCCTTAAAGGCGCGTGTTTCACTCTCCTTACGTATGAGGTATAAAAAATCTTCTTCTGTTGTTACGCTGATTGCGGATGGCCACTGCTGTTTGCCAAATTTTTTGCTGGTCCATTCCTGCCATGTGATGCTCCAACCTTTACGTTGCGGCGTTTTTTCATTTTGCTGAAACTGGCGTATTGCTTCATGTAGTTCCGGTGTGGTTGCGGGTTTGTTTTTCCCGCCGCGCAGCACTATAGGCTGAAAGGGAACGCCCCGGATAATAGTCTGCAAGTAAGGTATATATTGCTTTTCCAGGTAACCAATATATTGATCCCTGATCATGAGATATCCGCCGTGTTTGCTTCTTCAATATGTTCTTTCAATTCTTTCACCGTCATGTTGTATAGCACACTATGCCGGTTATTGACGCGTTGCACCAGGTGAACATGGGCGATGTAATCCTGCACAATCTGTATCTTATCGCTTGGCGTAACCACCAGCAGTTGCAGGTGGAGTTGCTTGCACAATTCCATCAGGTAAGTAGCTTTTTCTTCGTCCTGGTTGCTGAAACTTTCGTCCACGGCAATGAAACGCAAACTCCGGCTGTTCTTTCCTTCGCGGGTGATGCCAAACTGGTAAGCAATGGCGCTGCACAGGATGGTATAGGTGAGTTGTGCTTTTTCTCCACCCGACAGTTGCCCCATTTGCCGGTAGGTCTTCTTCAGTTCATTGGTGTTGCGGTACTTTTCATCGGCCCAAAACTCAAACCAGTTGCGCACATCGAGCACGCGGCTGCGATAGCTTTCGTTTTTGTCAAGATCGTCAATCAGCGGTTGTACTTTTTGGGTGAAATGCAGACTCTTCTCTTCAAAACTGCTTTGCTGCCAGTTGGCTGCCTGCGGCAAGGCGTCCAATAACCTGGTGCGAAACTCTTTAATGTCGGTGCCGGCTGCAACCGGACGTTTGCCCAGTTGAATGTACGTATCGGGCAGGCGGTTGAAATTGATGCCGCCCAGACTTTGGTTCAGTCTGGTAATGCTGTTGGCGATATCGCGTTCCCAGCGTTCCATTTCCTCGTTCAGTCCGCCGATCTTATAGGTAATGGTATCGTTGATATAATTTTCAAAATCGCGTTTGTATTTCGGCAGGTTTTCGTGCACGAGTTTGTTGTGCCATTCGATGTACTCATTGGCATAGGCGGCATCTTCGGGCAGGTGTTGCACATCGCCTTCCCATTCGGGGGAGAAACGGTTCTTTAATTCGGAAGATGGGTTTTTAATGCGGTTGATGCATTTGTTCAGTTGGGTTTCCTCGCGGTGCAATGATTCTTTCTGCGTGTCCAGCAGTTTGATTTTTTCTGCTTTTAATTGTTCATAGGCAGTGTCAATGTTCTGCAGGGTAATGGAAGAAAGCAGCGACGCGTGCTGCTGCTGAAACTGCAGCAGTGCATCTTTGTCGGATTCGGTAATATGCTGCAACAAGGGTTGCAGGGCGGCCTGTTGCTGCTGGTATTGCTCCAGGCTATGTTCCAGCAATGTTTGCTCGCGAAGGCAGTTGTGCTGCTGCTGTTGTGCTGCTTCTTTCTTTTGCTGAATATCCTGCAACTGAGCTTTGAGGTTGTCCAGTTCCTTGTTGGCTTTGCGCAACCCTTTGATCTGCTCCTGCAGTTTGTGGATGGTGCGCTGGATGCCTGCTAAATCGAGCCCGGCAAACCCTTTATGTTCTTCAATGCGGGTTACGGCATAGAATTGCTGTTTCAAACGATCTGCTTTTCGTTTGCATTTGGCCAGCATGTCGGAAGCTTTTTCCAGCTCATTCGTCAATTCATTTCTTCTTTTGATAAGATGTTCCTTCTTCTTCTCATTGTTCCAACCCATTACGTATTGCGAAGGATCATTCTTACCCGGACGGTCGTCTTTTTCATGACGCAGGCGGTTTTTGATAAGACCGTTCAGCGTGATGGCTTTGTCGTAGCGGGCAATGTTCTTTTCATCATCGAGGTATACATAGGCAAACTGGTTAATGATTTGCTGTTCTACCCATTTGCTCAGTTTGTGATCGGGATGAAATTCCAGCAGGTCGTGGATGGTGCCGGCTTCACCATGCTGCACCAGCGGCGTTTCTGTGATGTGTTCGTATACCAGTCGCGTGCGCAGGTTGTTGTTGTTCACATACCGGTTCACTTTTTTATAGTGTTTGTCCGGCACCAGCAACCGCAGGGAGAATGAGCGCAGCAACTTCTCCACGGCCGGCTGCCATTGCAGCGAATCTGCTCTCACCTGCATCAGTTCACCGGCATAGGGGAGTTCGCCGGCGTCAATATGCAGCGCCTCGCTCAACTCCTTGCGCACCTGGATGAGGTGGGCAGGTATGTTGTTTTTGCTTTGCAGCAGGTTGTTCAGTTCATCTTCTATCTGCTTTTTTTCGTGGTTGCCTTTTTCAAGGGTACGTCTGGCTTCGTACTCATCCTCTTCATTCAACCGTTGATGGCGGTCCAGTTCCAGATTTTTGCGATGCACTTGCTTGCGGATGCGTTGGTAGGTTGCTTCGTCTTTGGGTTGTTTTTCTTCAAAGTGTAATTCTTCACACCAACTGGCAAACAAGGTGAGATTTTCTTCGGCTTCTTTTTGTTTCGCTTCCCATTCCTGCACTTCTTTTTCCAGTTGCTGCATGCGCTGACCGGCCTTGTTCTGGTCAATCTGGTTGCGGATGGTGCGTTCTTCTTCCTGCAACAGGTCTACCAGTTCCTTTGCGGCCGTTATTTTTTGCTGAATGTCTTTGATAGCAGTCGTACCTGCTGCAATGGCTTCGTGGAGCAGTTCATTTTTGATATAACTGTTCCAGATGCTGGCGGTGTTCAGGTCTTGTTCGGTAGCTGCAATAGCTTCTTTCAATTCATTATAGGCAGTAAAATGTTGCTGTACCGGTTCCAGCAACCGTATCTGCTCTTCTGCTTTTTCAATATTCCTGCGGGCATTGAGCAGGGTAGCGAGGTGCTTTTTCAGTTCCTGGAAGGATTCTTCCATATTCCGCGGCTCCAGCATGTGCGTGCGGATGAATTCGTCGAGGTTGCCGAGCACTTTAATGCCCACCGTCTGGTTGAACAATTGCAGCGCCTGCAGGCTTTGCATACCCAGCACATTGACCAGTTGCTGGGCGTATTTGCTGGCGGCATCAAACCATTCCACCTGCTTGCGACTGCCTTTGTTATACCGCTGGTCAATGGTGCGCTTCCACATACCGCCGAGGTCGAAGGGTTTAAAATCTTCTTCAATGCGGAGGGCCTTGTGCGCAATGCCGTACACGCGCTTCATATCTCCGTTTACAAAATACCGCACCTGGAACAGAGTGACGGTTTGTTCTGCTTCATTGGCGAAATTGGCCAGTAATATGCTGTAGGCTTCTTCCTTGTTTTCGCGCAGGTACAGTGTTTTCAGGGCGCCGGTGCTTTCGCTGTTCATGGTGCCATAGCCACCCATCACATAAGACTCCTCGGTGCGATCGCCTTTCTTTTCGCTTCCGCTGCTCTGATTGTAAAAGCGGTATCTTTTTTCCGGCACAATCAGGGTGAGCAGGGCATCGACAAATGTCGTTTTGCCGCTACCGTTAGCTCCGGTGAGCAAACTGGTTTCTCCCAAAGGCTGAATGCGGTGCACCACTTCATCAAAGGTCCCCCAGTTGAATACTTCCATATACTGTAAGCGGAAACCACTCTTCTGACTGTCTGTACTGAAAACACTTAATTGCATGGAACGCTGAATGGGTATAGGGTTAAATGGTTATGATTGTTGCGCGGCGCGTGCCTGGTCTCTCGTTTCCTTGTATTGTTGTAATTGCTGGTAGAACTGCTCCAGTTCTTCGCTGCTGACGCGCGCCTTAATGATCTTTTTTATACGGAATTTCTGTTCATCCGCTATATCATGGTTTTCTGTTTTGTCGAGAAAACCGTTTTCTTCCGCTTTATCAATGAGGCGGTCAATTTCCTTTAAAAACTTCACGCGACTGGCATTCTCTTTAAAAAACAATTCCGCATATTCTTTTATTTCCCGGCGCTTTTTGATGAGTTCGCGCGTGGTAGCTTCGCTCACTTCAAACTCTGCCATCATTTCGCGCAACAATACCAGCATCACACTTTCTTCATAGGTAAGCGAACGCCGTTGTATCCAGGTAACGGTATTGTCTTCTTCCCCTGTGATTGTATGCCGGATATAGGCGTAACCGTCCTGTTCATCTAAGATGAGCGTAAGGCCCAGCTGCGACAAAAACGTGGTGAGTTCTGCCTTGTACTGCAGCAGCTTCTCCCACGTGCTTTTCTCCACGTATTCCACCGGTCCTTTGAGCAGTTTGATGAAGACGGAGGTGAAGGGTAATATTTTTGTTGGGACTTGCATGTTCATTATTTACTGAATAGGAGATAAGGTACTTCTACAAATTTGCTGTTGGTTTCGTTGAGCGGAATATGTTCGGTAGCGCTTTCGATTACCTGCACGCGACTGGCTTTGTCGCGCAGGAAGCTATAGTAGCTGACCACTTCCGCCAGTCCGTTTTCGAGCGGTTGCTGTTCAACAATTTCTTTCAGGGTGGCTGTCTTTTTCTTTTTCAATACCTCTTCCACTTTTTGCCATAGCTTTTTTCTGTCAACATGCGCTGTATTGATCATGCGGCTGAACCGTTCAGGGTCGGCAATTTTTTCCGCGGCAGCTACAGGTTGTTTTACCTGTGCCGTTATTTTCTTTTGTTCCAGTTGCAGCCTGCGCTCCATCACCATGCGTATGTCGGCGCCTTCTTCAACGGGCAGGCAGATGGGTACTTCTTCGTCCATCAGTCCGAAAAAGAGTTCCTTGATGTTGCTGATCTGCTGGCGCAATCGCTTGTGGCGCGCAATTTCTTTTTCTGCAATGATGCGACTCAGTTTTTCCGCCATCTTGTCGTTGGCTTCGTACACGGCTTTGCCTTGTTCCAGCAGCAGCGATTTGATGTTTTGCAAAAAGTTTTCATCGGCTTCAATACCGCGGTCTCTCAGCAATTCGAGCAATTGTTCTGTAAGCGCTGACCATTCCTGTTGCCCGGCGCGGGAGATCAGGAAATCCCAGAAGGCATAAAAACTTTTTCCCTGCGGACTGCCGCGCAACGCATCATAGGCTTCGAAAGCATAGCCTACAATGGCGCCCTTGTTTTGTTCCGCTTTGGTATGTTGTTCTACAATGTTGCGATGGATTTGCCGAAAATTGTCTTCCACTTCGCGGAAGTCGCTGATGAGTTCGTAACACAGGCGGGTAAAGAGTTCCAGCCGTTCCGTTACCTGGGCATTGGTATAGTTGTCGGGCGCCACGCCATGTTCCAGCGCTTTGATTTCTTTGTCGATTTCTGCACGGCGATCTTTCAGCAGCTGCAGTCGCCGCCCGCGATCGTCTTCGGTTTTCTCTACTATATCTCTCAGGGAATTGAAAAGGAGCTTGAAGCGGCTTTCGGTGCCTACATGGTTGCGTACCTGCAGGCTGAGCAACCACTGAAACACTTTTTCGGTATGCGCGCTCAGTTGGTATTGTATATTGCCTTCGGCGTCCTGGAAATCCTGCAGGATCCTTTTTTGCACCCAGTTGAGAATGTATTTGCGACTGCGTGTTTCTTCGTCTTCGCCGAAAACAATTTTTGCTTCTTCATAATCTTCTGCGCCGTCTTCCTGCAGCGACAAGGTTTCTGTCAGCAACCGGATCAGTTCATGTTCTGCAATGATGAAGCGGTTCTCTTCCTTAAACACCTGGTATAAAAAGGGCAGCATCCATCGGGCGCTGCGTTGCCGGAGCATTTGAATGGCAGGACTGGAAGTAAGCAAAAAAGACAGCTCTTCATGTTTCATATGCACAGGTGCTTGCAGTTGTTGACCACTGTGAAATGGCGGCTAAAATAGGTGAATTATTGGAATGATGCCGGGGAGTCTTTGCACATAAAATTCACGTTGGAAGGGTTTGTAATACATTGAAAATAAGGAAGTAGTGATTGAAAAATGAATTTTTATCCCCGTTGGCAATACGATGGCAGATGGGATGGAATGAAAAGATTGATTGATTCCGGCATGGCGGTGTTTTTTGTTGGGAATATACCAACCATAATGATGGTTCAGGGCGGTGCATTTTGCAATGCCAGGCTGTCCCCGGTTTACTGGTATATGTTAAACTACGCTACGTTTGTTCCGGGAAGCAGCGCCGGTGGATGCTAAACCTGCATCCTTGCACCGGGTGCGTTATCTTTTAGGTCTTTCCCAGATGCCAAACGCCTGGATCAGCGGCGGGTTTTCCGGCGATAGCGTAAAATAGATTTCTATATCGCTGTGCTCACCATTAAGTATAAACGAACCACGGAGTTGGTTTTCCGCCCGCATGGGGGAGATGGAAACGATATTCCCTGCTTTGGTAAACGCTTCACGGGTATATTTCTTGAGCGAATCGATAGGATTGTCTGCAAAAAAGTTTTCTGCAAAAAGTCCGCTGGCCGTGGCATTTTCCCAGTGTGGCAACAGGTTCACCAGTTCCTGTTTTCTTTTTTCCAGGATGTCAGCAGCAGGTAGCTGGCGCGGCTGCAGGTTGGCCAGTTTGATCAATGTATCCAGCGCCACCAGGTTGATATTGCCGAAGGGCGCATAGGTGCGGTTAGCGAAAGCAACGATGCCAATGCCATAGTCAGGCAGTATCTGCCATTGGCTACCGAAGCCGGGCAGTCCGCCGCTATGACTGATATACACTCTTTGATCACAATCCTGCATCCAGCGCAGGCCATAGCCATAGGCAAATGCAGCGGCGCATTTTCTGCCGTTGGGATAGCGGTATTCAGGATTGAAACCACTGAAGCGCCAGGGTTGATGCATTTCTCTTACAGAACTTCTTTTTACAGGCGCCGTGTCAGCAGTATTATTTGGAGGCCAGGCGTTGAGATGTAATGCCATGTAGCGGGCAAACTCTTCCACGGAGCAGATCATGCTGCCCATAGCACCCCAGGAACCATCAGGCATATCGTGAAGCAGCTCTTCTTCATTCCAGGTTTCGTTGAGCCAGCGGTAACCATGCGCCAGTTTTTCCGGGGCAACATTGCTGTATTCGTATTCGGTGTGCTGCATGCCCAGCGGCTGCCAGATGTTTTCGCGGATATAGTCCTGGTAACGAATGCCGGAAACGTTGGTGATGATTTTACCCAGCAGGGCAAAACCAAGATTACTGTATTCATAAGCGATGCCGGGCGGGTTGGAAAAGGAAATCCGCTTACGCAGAAACTCCATGAACTCCTGGTCGGTATCTGCGAGTTGCCGGTCGCCCCACGGATTGTCTTCCGGGAAACCGGCGCTGTGCGTGAGCAGGTGACGGATGGTAATGCGGGGCGCATCGGCAGTAGGATACTGCTGTAGTTGCAGTTCTGGTATATATTTATCTGCGGGATCATCCAGCGACAATTTCCCCTCGTCGCGCAATTTCAGGATAGCCATTGCCGTGATACTCTTGCTCATCGAGGCAATGCGAAACAGCGAAGCGGCAGTAACGGGTATTTTCTTTTTGATGTCTGTATAGCCATAGGCCCCGGTATGAATCAACTGACCATCTACCACGATGCCATAGGCCATACCGGGAAAATGATTGTTGATGGCGTGGTGTTTATAGAGACTGTCGATGACTGGCAACGCCTTTTTGATCTTTTGCAAGCGCAGGGAATCAGTGAAAATGGCGGGTTTATAGGATGTGTCGTATGAAGCAGATGATGTGTTCAGGATTTGCGTTTCGCTTTGGCAGGCGGCAAGCACCAGCAGGAAAACGAGCGATAAGATAGTTTTGCGCATACAATAGTGTTGGGTGCTGGCAAATATATTTAAAATCCAGGCTACGAAAAGAGGTTGTTTCTTACACCAAACGAATGAGCCGGGAACGCGTGCAAAAAAACTTTGTGCATTTAACCATGTCCCGATTAAGGCTGGTCGTAATAGTTCTTGCAGCCTTTCATACTGCGGTGGCGCAGTTAACGGTCAGGTCCATTACCTGGCGTGATGGAACGCCGGAGGCGAAATTTGCTTTTCCATTTATTCAATAGCCCAACCGGCAGGTAGCGGATCGGATAAATACCTTGCTCCAACAGGATGTGTTGTGGAATGATCGCATAGAAACGGATCCCAACAGGATTTTTGAAGCAGGCCGGTAAATTAACACTGACTCGTTGCATCAATCAGGCTTTACATTCATTAGGTATGAAGTAGTGGTTAATAACGGGAGGTTGCTATCACTAATGTTCTGAATAGTGGGTATGGGTGCGAATTCAACTGGCTATTCCATTTACAAGCGAGAAGATTACACCGCAGGATATATTCACGTCGCAGGGCTTGCAGCTAATTGGAGGCTATCTGAAGCAAGTGCTGACAAAGAAAATTCAGCAGAATAAGCTGGAGTCAGACATAGCGCCTGAAGACACAGCGTTTATACAAGCCATTTGAAAAAAACAGCAGCAGTAGTATAACAAGCAGATGAGCAACTGTTCTCAGGTATCTGTGCGGTATACACAATTAAAAGGACCGTAGAGAGGTACCGTCATATGTGTTGAATTATACCAGGAACTATATTACGAAAATAAGTGCTGGGGATGCATGTGCCTCGTCCCTCACTATAGGACGCGACACATGGGGGTTACGCAACGTTTGCACACTTATAGCCTGAAAGTGCACGTAGGTGGATAAAAATCCCGCCTACACTCTTCGGCCACCGTAGTCTTACGGAGGCGGTAAAGCTTCGGCGGGCTAAGTCGGGCAGACTGGATTCGAACCAGCGACCCCTACGTCCCGAACTATATCATGTATATTTCCGTTCTCCTTATATTCATTATATGAAATAGCTACAATATGATCTGACAGTTTGGGATTAACTTTAAAGAAACTACTCAATTAAATAATCCCAAAAACTGTCAAATCATGAACACGCAAGTTAAGCTAATTAAGGGCAAAGTTGGC
>Ga0182741_1000475_pt1 | contig 60432 bp, 52 predicted proteins | sample eDN5th37CBELigOP_FD_128874 | JGI IMG/M metagenome (GOLD analysis project Ga0182741, IMG submission 128874) | Enriched Organic Plus compost microbial communities from Emeryville, California, USA - eDNA 5th pass 37_C BE-Lig OP (version 2) (version 2) ...
CTGGATGCGGTCCGAGACCAGCACGAAGGGGCGCAGGTCGACATGGCGCGGCGCCAGGCCCTTCTCGGTCAGGATCGGACAGGTAGACAGCGACAGCGTCGGCTGGGCGATGTAGTTCGCCGGACGCGCCTTCAGCTTCCGGCAGAACTCCTCCTGCTCCTTCTTCGAGGCGGCCGGCCCTACCAGCATGCCGTATCCGCCCGAGCCATGGACCTCCTTCACGACAAGCTCGGAGATGTGCTCCAGCACGTATTTCAGGCTGTCGGGCTCGGAGCACCGCCAGGTCGGAATGTTGCCGAGGATCGCCTTGCGGCCGGTGTAGAACTCGATGATGTCCGGCATGTAGGAGTAGATCGCCTTGTCGTCGGCGATGCCGGTGCCCGGCGCGTTGGCGATCGTGATGTTGCCCGCGCGATAGACGTCCATGATGCCCGACACACCGAGCGCGGAGTCGGGGTTGAACGTCAACGGGTCGAGGAAGGCATCGTCCACGCGGCGGTAGAGCACGTCGATCTGCTTGTAGCCCTGCGTCGTGCGCATCGCGACATGGCCGTCCACGACGCGCAGGTCCTGTCCCTCGACCAGTTCGACGCCCATCTGGTCGGCAAGGAAGGCGTGCTCGAAATAGGCGGAGTTATAGATGCCCGGCGTCAGCACGGCGATTGTCGGGGGACCTGACACGTTCTCCGGCTTGACGGCGGCGAGCGACTGTCGGAGCAGCTTGGGATAGTCTTCCACGGGGCGCACCTTCACCCGCTGGAACAGCTCGGGAAAGAGCTGCATCATCGTCTCGCGGTTCTCCAGCATGTAGGAGACGCCGGACGGCGTACGGGCGTTGTCCTCCAGCACGAAGAACTCGTCCTCGCCGGTGCGCACGATGTCGGTGCCGATGATGTGGGTGTAGACGCCGCCGGGGGGACGAACGCCGATCATTTCGGGCAGGAACGCGTCGTTGCTGGCGATCAGCTCCCTCGGGATGCGTCCGGCCCGCAGGATTTCCTGGCGATGATAGATGTCGTCGAGGAAGGCGTTGAGCGCCTGCACCCGCTGCTCGATGCCCTGCGTCAGCCGCCGCCACTCCTGCCCGGAAATGATGCGCGGCACAATGTCGAACGGAATGATGCGCTCCGCCGCCTCGGCCTCGCCATAGACGGCAAAGGTGATGCCCGTCTTGCGGAACACGCGCTCGGCGTCCCGCATCTTCTCCGTCAATCTGGTGGTGTCCTGGTTCTTCAGCCAGGCGTCGTAGCCGCGATATGGTCTGCGAATACCGGCATCCGCCGGCGACATTTCATCGAACGCTGTCAAGCGCGAACTCCCCTGTGTGGGCATTTCAGATGCGTCGGGGAGGAAAATCAAGCGGCTTCGATGAACTGAGCCGGATTTGCCGAATTATCGGCCAATTTGCCCAAGCAACGGTCTGGATTGTCGCGATCACTGCCCGCTTGGCAGGCAGTAACGCGTCGTCCGTCTTCAGTTTGCCTCCGCAGGGGCAGGCTGGAGCACTTGCCCGAGCGGCCCGATTCATTTTTTCGGGGCGGTCATCCGAGCGCGGCGGACACCCTGCGAAGGATGTCGACATAGCCTTCCGCCGCCCACGCCGAGCGGCCGATGAACAGGCCATCGACATTGGGCATCGACACGAGTTCCGCGGCATTGCCCGGATTGACGCTTCCGCCATAGAGCACCGCCGGCACGCTCGGCAGAATGGCGCCGGCAACCTCCTTGATCAGCGCCTGTTGACGGTCGGCGTAGTCGGCGCTCGCGGGCAGGCCCTTCTCGCCGATCGCCCAGACAGGCTCATAGGCGAACAGGATCTGCGCCTCACGCGCCGCACCTTCCAGATAGCGCAGCGCCCAGCTCACCTGCTTCTCGAGAACGGCCGCCGCGCGTCCCTTCTCCCGCTCGACCAGCGTCTCGCCCACGCAGATCAGGGGAACGAGACCGTGGCGCACCGCCGCCGCGGTCTTCAGGCCGACCGCATCGTCCGTCTCGCCGAAATGCTCGCGACGCTCGCTGTGGCCCAGTTCCACGAGGTCCAGCCCGCAGTCGGTCAGCATTGGCGGCGATATTTCACCGGTCCATGCACCCGCGTCGGACCAGTGCATGTTCTGGGCGCCGACCTTGACCTGGGTGTCGGCGAGCCCGGCCTTGACCTGCCGGCATGCGGTGAAGGGAGGGATGACGAACGGCTGGATTCGAGAATCGCATTCCGGGACGAAAGCCTTCAGCACATCGACGAAAGCGAGCGCCTCGGGCAGCGTCTTGTTCATCTTCCAGCTCGTCCCGACCCATGTTAGCGACACGCCATTTCCTTTCAAACGTTTGAAGTTTCCGGGCCCACAGCCGAAGTCGATTCTGCGCTTGCGACGCCCTGCAATTTGTCTATTCCCTCACCGCATTCATCAGGACAAGGGTTGAGGAGAAAGCCTGCATGGCCCGTATCACACTTCGCCAGCTTCTGGATCACGCCGCCGAGTACGGCTACGGCGTTCCCGCCTTCAACATCAACAACATGGAGCAGGCGCTGGCAATCATGGAGGCAGCGAACGCTGCCGACGCACCGGTCATCCTGCAGGCCTCGCGCGGTGCGCGCGCCTATGCCAACGACATCATGCTGAAGCACATGATGGACGCCGTCACCGAGATCTATCCGAACATCCCGGTCTGCGTGCATCTCGACCACGGCAACGAGCCGGGCACCTGCATGACCGCGATCCAGGCGGGCTTCACGTCGGTCATGATGGACGGTTCGCTGAAGGAAGACGGCAAGACCCCCGGCGACTGGGACTACAATGTCGGCGTGACCAGGAAGGTCGTCGAGATGGCGCATCTGGGCGGCATCTCGGTGGAGGGCGAACTCGGCGTGCTGGGCAGCCTCGAGACCGGCATGGGCGACAAGGAAGACGGCCACGGCGCCGAGGGCAAGCTCTCTCACGACCAGCTCCTCACCAACCCCGACGAGGCAGTGAAATTTGTCGCCGAGACCAAGGTCGATGCGCTGGCCATCGCCATGGGCACCAGCCACGGTGCCTACAAGTTCAGCCGCAAGCCTGACGGCAAGGTGCTTGCGATGCACGTCATCGAGGAGATCCACCGCAAGCTGCCGAACACGCACCTGGTCATGCACGGCTCTTCGTCGGTGCCGCAGGAACTGCAGGACATCATCAACCAGTACGGCGGCAAGATGAAGCCGACCTGGGGCGTGCCGGTCGAGGAGATCCAGCGCGGCATCAAGAACGGCGTGCGCAAGATCAACATCGACACAGACAACCGCATGGCACTCACCGGCCAGATCCGCAAGGTACTGGCCGAGGACCCGAGCGAGTTCGATCCGCGCAAGTACCTGAAGCCTGCGATGGCGGCCATGACAAAGCTGTGCAAGCAGCGTTTCGAAGAGTTCGGCACGGCTGGCCACGCCTCCAAGATCCGGCCGCTGCCGGTGTCGGAGATGGCGAAGCGCTATAAGGACGGTAGCCTCGATCCCAAGTTCGGCTGAGCCGGCTTCCCATCAGCGAATGAACGAGAAGGCCGGGAAACCGGCCCTCTTGCGTTTCGGGCGACGACGCGGTTCTCTCGCTCACCGGCGCGGTGCGCGTTGACCCGCGTTATCGCGCCGCAAGATCGCTCCGTCCCGCATCCACGTAGGGCGCCCAGTACTCGACGGACTCCCGCATCATCTCGACCACGCACCGGTCAGACGGCTCGCGTTCGCGGAACGACAGTTCGAGGCAGAGTTCGTTGTCAGCACCGCCACCGCGCCGGATGGCGGCGAGCAGCTTTTCCGGCGTGATGCGGCCGTCCTGGTTGTACTGGGCCGTGAACGGCCAGTGCCCGCCCTTGTTCATGGACGACTGCTTGATGTGGATGATTGGCGACTGCCTCGCGAAGGTCTCGGCCCAGGCATAGGGATCGGTGTCGGCGGGGTCCGACGAAGAGACGTCGCCGTGGTCGATATCGATCATCGTTTTCAGGGGAATGGCAAGGCCCGCGGCGTCGATCCGCTGCTGCAGCGCGCGGCATTCGCCGATGGTGTGGCCAAACTCGCGTCCGACCGACATCGGCTCCCACAGCAGCCAGGTGAGCCCGGCGGCCTTCGCGTGCTCGGCGACCTCGCCCCAGCAGTCGATGGCGATGGACGTGAGTTCCTCGCGACGCGCGGGGTCGTCCCAGTCGCGCTGCGTCAGGATCGCGAACTGGGTGCCGACCGACTCCGCGCCGAGCTCGGCCCACAGATCCGCGAAGGACTTGAACCAGTCGACATAATAGCGGCGCACGTCCGGGTCGGGATGGCCGAAATGGTTCAGGCGGCCGTAGGGGCCGGTGATCCCGGACGTGACGCGCACGCCCGTGCGCTGGAGCGCGGCCTGCATGCGCCTCAGCATCCTCGTGGCGGTGGCGGCCGGCCAGCCGGGATTGACGAACTCGTGGGTGAGCTGCACGTCGCGAATGCCGATGCCATAGGCGATGGCGTCGACGAGATCGTCCGGATCAGCGAAGCGGTTGACCAGCGGATTGGTGTTGATCGACAGCCGGAAGCCCATGGTCTCCTCCTCCCCCTTGGCGTTACCAGCGGAAGGCGGGCAGAACGTAGTCGGGCCAGGCACCACGGACCTCGAATTCGGCCGCAAGCTCGGTGTCCGACAGCTCGGCATGGATGCCGGAGCGGACCAGCGCCACCGACAGGCCGACGCCCTTCGCCCCCGCCACGTCATGCTCGACGCTGTCGCCGATGCCGACGACGCGAGCGGGATCGGGGTCGCCCAGCGCCGCCAGCGCCGCGACATAGATTTCGGGATGGGGCTTGCCGATCCACGTCACCGTACCGCCGAGTTCCTCGTAGAGTTCGGCTATGCGGCCCGCGCCGAAGCGCGGCCCGAGTGGCGTGAGCATCGTCCGGTCCGGATTGCTGCAGATCAGCGGCACGCGCCGCTCGGCGGCGGGAGCCAGCAGCTCACGATACCACTCCAGCGGATGCACGTCCGCTTCGCTGCCCGCAAGCAGGATGACGTCGGCCGCCTCGCCGCGGTTCGTCAGCGAGACATCGAGGTCGTCGACTGCCGAACGGTCGCATTCGCGCGACAGCAGCAGCAGCCGCGCGCCGGGCCGGACCAGGGCCGGTCCATCCTGCCCGGTGAGCATGCGCCAGGCCACCTCGCCCGAACTCAGGAACAGGTCCCAGCTTCCGGGCCGGAAGCCCAGGCGGACCAGCCGCGCCTCGTTGGGCTGGCTGCGCCGGCCGGAATTGGACAGAAGCACGATCGTTGCGCCGGCCACCTTCAGCGCCTCAAGCGCCTCGATCGCGCCGGGATAGGCCGTGTGGCCGTCATGCAGGACGCCGAACTGGTCGACGAGGAAGATGTCGTGCCTGTCGGCGATCTGCTGCAGGGTGAGCTTGTCGGGAGCTTTCAGGCTTTCAGTGATCATGCCGCTGCCCTCGCCCGTATACCCTGCCACGCGAGCCGCGCGGCACCCGCCGCGGCCTCTTCGGACAGCACCGGCAGGAATGGCACGCCGATGCGCTTCTGCCGGATGCGGGTCCAGGCCGGGTTGCGCGCCCCACCGCCGACGCTGCGCACCGAGCGCAGTTGCGGCCCGCCGAGTTCCGACAGCCGGCCGTAGGCCAGCGCCTCGATCGCCGCCATGCCTTCGAACAGGCCCTGCAGGAAGCGCGCATCGTCGGCCGGCCGCGGTTCCAGACGCGGCTGCAATTCTGGATCGGCGATCGGGAAGCGCTCGCCGGGCTTGAGCAGCGGATAATAGTCGAGGCCGGTCGGCTGGTCGGGGTCGATCGCCTGCGTCAGTTCGACGACGCGGGCCACGTCGAAATGCGCTGCCAGCACCTGCCCGCCGCTGTTCGACGCGCCGCCCGCGAGCCACATGTCGCCGATCCGGTGCGAGTAGAGGCCATAGCGCGGGTCGAAGATCGGCGCGTCGCACAGCACCTTCACGGTAATCGACGAGCCGAGCGCGGTGACGCCGTCGCCGACCTTGTCCGCGCCGGTCGCGAGGAAGGAGGCGCATCCGTCCGTGGTGCCGGCGACGATGGCGCAATCAGGCCGCAGCCCCCAACGCCGCGCGGCTTCCGCGCTGACTTGGCCGGTCACGGTGCCGGCCGGGACGACCGTCGGCAGCAACCGGAGGTCGCCGCCGGCGCGAGTGATCCACTCAGGCCATGTCCGGTCGATGGGGTCGTAGCCGGTCTTCAGCGCATTGTTCTCGTCGGAAACATCGAACCGCCCCGACAGGAGGCCGGCAATCCAATCCGCCTGATGGATGGTTTTCCAGGCCGACGCGCTACGCCCGAGCCGGATCGACTTGGCGAGCCCCGAAGTGGCGCCATGCGCGGCGCTGGTGGCCGGCGCCTCGGCGGCGATCCGGTCGAGGATGACCGGATCGGCCACCGGGTCACTGTACATGAAAGCGTCGCCGAGGGGCGTCCCCTCCCGGTCGATGGCCAGAACGGTGCCGGAGGTGCCATCGACCGATATCGCCACGACGTCTGCCGGGGCGATCTCCCCGAGCAGCGCCGCGAGGGCCGCCTCGAAGGCAGCCTTCCAAGTCGCCGGAGCCCGCCAGTTGGAGCCGTGCTCCGCCATCGCGGCCGCGCCGGATGCGGCCACCTGTCCGGCTTCATCCAAGGCAAGGACGCGCACGCCGGAGGTGCCGACGTCAACGCCGAGGGCAAGCGGCATGCGTGCCATCAGGCGGCGCCCGCAGCCATGCGGCGCGTCAGTTCCTGCCGGTACTTTTCCGCGTCCCAGTTGACGAGCTGGTCGGTCTCGGTGTCGGTGAGATAGCGAAGGGTCGCCTTTTCATCGACGCGCGCCGTGACATCCGCAAGGCACCGGGCCAGAGCCTCCGCGCCGGCATTCGCGTCCTTTCGCATCAGCACACCGAGGCCGGGGAAGAGAATCATGGCCGGCGGTTCCTGGCCCTCCCCGCGCGCCTTTTCGGCGATGCCCGCGGCGGTCTCGCCGCTACCCGCAACGGTGGAACCCGCACCGAGAAAGATCGCGTGATCCGGGTAGAGCGTGCCGCCGCTGGCGATCCGGCACGAGACGGGATCAGTGGCCACGGCATGGGTTTCCCCGAAGGCCGGCAGCCTGTAGCCATCGCCGCCAGTCTGTCCGAGCAGATCCTCGATCTTCGGTTCGGGAGCCTCGCGGATCGGCTGCGCCAGAAGTCCGCACACCCGCCTCAGGAGCGCCTCCGCCTCCTCCACGGTTTCGGCCGCGACCACCAGGCCGTGATTGCCGAGCACGAGAATGTCGGTTTCCGGCTTGCGCGCCGCAGCGATCGCCCGCGCCAGCGGGAGGCCTGGCCGGCAATAGGGCACGAGCGCCCAGTCGAGACCCTTGAGGCGTTCACCGACGACCGAAGCGGCGTCGTGCCTGACCGCGAGGGCAATCGTGTCGACGCAGTGCACATGCACCACGACTCGCTGCGGCATCAGCGCGTGCACCGTGGTCTCGATCGACGGCCGCAGGCCGCGCGGGTTCCGGTCCTGGAGCGTGAAGGCCTCCGCCTTCTCCGCAGCAGGATCGATGGCGGCCACAGCCTCGAGCAGAGGCGCCATCGAGACCGGCACAAAGATGTCCTCGCGCTCGGCGTTCATCAGCCACGTGCCCGACGCCTTTATCCAGAGAACGCCGTCCGTCTTGATCGATGTGTTGCCGCCCGCCGCCTGGACCAGCGACGGGTCAGAACCCACCTTGGCCGAGAGCCTGCGCAGCGCCTCGAACTGCGCGGCATCCACCCGTTCCGACAATTCACCCATCAGCCAGCCTTCTCCACGCGTGTCGCGCACCAGCGCTCAACCGCTGCCTTCTCGCGTTCATCCAGTTGCAGACCGTGCTTCGTGCGACGTTCAAGCAGGTCTTCGGAGGTCTCCGCCCACTCCGTCTCCACAAGGAAGCGCGCTTCGCGCTCGTAGAAAAGGGCGCCGAAATGGGTACCGAGATCGGCGATCGAGGCCGCCCCTTCCAGAAGTTGGTGGATGCGCGTCCCGTAGAGGCGGGAGTAGTGGTGCGCGAGCGGCAGCGGCAGCCAGGGATAGCGCTCGCTGAGCACGGCCATGAAGCGATCGAAATCGGCATCGGGCATGTCGCCGCCGGGCAAACGCGCCTCAGCCGTCCACGCCCCACGCATGGACGGGAAGAACGGTGCCAGCTTCTCCAGCGCATGCTCGGAGAGTTTGCGGAAGGTGGTGATCTTGCCGCCGAAGATGGACAGCATCGGCGCCACGCCATCGCCTCCGTCCAGCTCGAATATGTAATCGCGCGTCACCGCGCTCGGGTTGTCGGCGTTGTCGTCGTAGAGCGGCCGCACGCCCGAGAAGGTGTGGACGAGGTCGCGGCGCGTCAGCTTGCGCTTGAAGTAGCGGTTCACCACCGCGATCAGGTAGTCGATCTCGGCATCGTCGATGGCGACCGTCTCGGGCGGCCCGCTGTAGGGGATGTCGGTGGTGCCGATCAGCGCGAGGTCCCCCTGGTAGGGGTTGATGAAGATGACGCGCTTGTCGGTGTTCTGGACGAGATAGGCTTGGCGCCCTTCCCAGAATTTCGGCACGACGATGTGGCTGCCCTTGACGAGACGCACGCTCCGCGCGGCGTTGACGCCGGCGACGCGTCCGACCACGTCGTTGACCCACGGGCCGGCGGCATTGACGAGCGCCCGCGCCCGCACGGTGCGCGTGGTCCCGTTGCGCTGGTCGCGCAATTCGGCGACCCAGTGCTGGCCATCGCGGCGCGCCGAGACGCAGGCGGTGCGGGTCAGGACGGTGGCGCCCCGCGCCTGCGCGTCGAGGGCGTTCAGGACGACGAGCCGCGCATCGTCCACCCAGCAGTCGGAATATTCGAACCCCTTGGTGAAGGCTGGTTCGATTGGCTGCCCTTCCGGCGCTGTCCGCAGGTTGAGCGCACGCGTGCCGGGCAGGCGCTTGCGCCCGCCGAGGTGGTCGTAGAGGAACAGGCCGAGCCGCACCAGCCAGGCCGGCCGGTCGTCGGGGCTGTGGGGCAGCACGAAGCGCATCGGCCAGATGATGTGCGGGGCGCTCGCCAGCAGCACCTCGCGCTCGATCAGCGCCTCGCGCACCAGCCGGAACTCGTAGTATTCGAGGTAGCGCAGGCCGCCGTGGACGAGCTTTCCGGAGCGGGAACTGGTTCCCTGCGCGAGGTCGTCCTTCTCGACCAGGATGACGGATAGCCCTCTGCCCGCCGCGTCGCGCGCAATGCCGGCGCCGTTGACGCCGCCGCCGATGACGAGAAGGTCGACCGCGTCCCGGTCAGTCATGGCCCGACGAGCCGGAATTCGACCGTCGCGAGGACGCGGCCACGCAAGGGCAGAATCGAACGCGCCGCGCTCATTGACGGCCACGACGTTCGAAGGTCCATGCGAGTCATTCTGGCGCCCTCAACACGGATTGACCGGCGGCAGTCCGGCCAGATAGCGCCGCACCTCTTCCGCCGCCTGCTCGGCGGCATAGGTTACAGTGCGCACCGAAGCCCCGGCGATGTGCGGCGTCAGGGTGACGTTGGGAAGCTGCAGCAGAGGCCAGTCGGCCGGGACCGGCTCCACGGCGAAGGTCTCCAGCATCGCACCCGCAAGGTGGCCGGAAGCCAGCGCGTCGTAGAGTGCGTCATAGTCCACCAGCGGCCCTCGGGCCGTGTTGATGAACAGCGTGCCCGGCCGCATGCGGGCGAACGCCTCCTTGTCGATCATTCCGCGCGTCTCCTCGGTCACGCGCGCATGCATCGTGACGACGTCCGATCGTTCGAGCAGGGTATCGAGATTGACGAGTTCGACGCCGGCGTTGCGGTCATCGGCGCTGAGCTGGACGTAGGGGTCGCACACCAGAACCTTGCAGCCGAAGGCGCGTAGGAGGCGTACGACCTTGGTGCCGATATTGCCGTAGCCGACGACGCCCACGGTCATCTCGTTGAGCTCGCGGCCGGTGCGGTCGGCGCGGTAGAGGTCGCCCCGCCACTCGCCCTTGCGCAAGGATTCGTGCCCAACGCGAATCAGCCGCGTCTCCGCCAGGATCGCGCCGATGGTGAATTCGGCCACCGCGGTGGCGTTGCGTCCCGGCGTGTTGACGACCGTGATGCCGTTGCGGCGCGCCGCGGCCATGTCGATGTTGACCGGCCCGCCGCGCGAAACCGCGACGAGGCGCAGGTCCGGCAGGCGCTTCATCATGCCTTCCGACAGGGGCGCAAGCTGGGTGACAAGGATCTCCGCCTCGCCGACGAAATCCACGACCTCGTCGGGATCCCCGAAATACTCTTTCAGGCCGTCGAGCCCGGCGACCGCATAGCCGTGTTCCATTGGCTCGTCCGGCCATGCGTGCTCCAACGTTCGGATCTCGATGTTGGCGCCGGCGCAAGCCTTCTCGATCTCGCGCCGGAATACCTCCGGCAGCATGAACCGATCACCGATGATTGCGATCTGACGCGTCATTTCAGTGCTTTCGTATCTCGGACATGGCCCGCCAGACCGGCCGCAGGGCGGCGCTCGCCTGCGCATAGACCGGAAAGACCTCACCATAGGTTTGCGCCAAGGACGGCTCGGGCACCTCGCCCCCCCCAAGCAGCGGATCGACCCACTCCGCGGCGCAAGCCGCCATGGAGGGATAGAGCCCGATCGAAACCGCAGCGATCATTGCCGCGCCGGCGGCCCCCGCCTCCTCGCGCGCGCTGGTGCGCACCTTCGCGCCCGTCGCCGCGGCCAGGATCCGGCGCAGCGCCGTGCTGCGGGCGGCGCCGCCGGTAAGGCGGATCTCCGCGGGCATCGGTCCCATGGCGGCGTAGCAGTCGCGGGCCGCGAAGGCCAACCCCTCGAAGACCGCTCGCACCAGGTCGCCATAGCCGTGGCGGGTAGAGATGCCGACGAAGCCCGCCCGCGCGTTGGCGTCGACGAAGGGCCCGCGCTCGCCCGCCTCCGAAACGTAGGGCTGGTAGATCAGCGAGGCCGGCCTGGAAGTGCCGATCCATTCGTCGATGAGCGGGATCATCTCCGCCGGCGTGCGCGAAATGCCCTGGGACGCCAGTATGCCCGCCGCAAGCCCCAGCACCCAGTCGATGTTCAGCGTCGCGGCCATGTTCGACTGCATCTGCGCATACATGCCAGGCACCGGCAGGCACATCGTATAGCCTGTCGCGTCGTCGTTCAGGATCACGTCGTCATGGCTGGTGGCGAGGCGCATGTGCATCCCCGTCGATCCGACGATGGAACAGCCCGGCCGCGCCTGCGGGTCGAAAAGCCCCGCCCCCAGAGCCGTGCAAGCGACATCGACATAGCCCAGCACCACTGGCGTTCCTGCACGCAGCCCGGTGGCCGACGCCGCCGCGGCGCTGAGCCCCGCGCTCTCCCGTGCGCCATCGACGATCGGGGGCAGGAGGCGGCGCAATCGCGTCAGGCCGAGAACGTCGATCACCTCCTCGTCATAGTCGCGGGTGCGCAGATCACCGAAGCTGAAGACCCCCTCCGACGGGTCGGTCGCCCGCTGGCCCGTCAGGCGGAAGTAGAGCCAGTCCTGGCAGTGAAAGGCCGTTGCGGCGCGTTCCAGGATCTCGGGCGTGGTACGAGCCATGTGCACGAGTTGCGGGCCCTGCTGGCACGCCGCGAGCCCCGTGCCGGTCCTCTCGAAGCGCAGCCGATCCTCGGGACGCCTGCGGATCTCCTCCACGATCGGGGCAGCCCGGGCGTCGAGCCATAGCCAACCGCTGCCAACCGGCTCCCCGTCCCTGTCGATCAACCAGGTGCCATCGCCCTGCCCGGTGACGGCGATGGCGATGGTGCGGCTGGCGAGATCAGGAATGCGGTCGGTCAGCTGGCGCAAGGTGGTGGCGGTATCTGCCCAGGTGCGGGTCAGGTCCTGCTCCGCGCCACCGCCTGGAAGGGTTTCGTAGCGGTTCGGCAAGGCCGCCGAGGCAAGCTGCCGGCCGGCCGTATCAAAAACGATCGACTTGATCACCGAGGTCCCGGCGTCGATGCCGATCAGCAGGTCTCGGGTACCGTTGGTCGTCATGCGGCGAGTTCCGTGCCATGGGAAATCGCGTCGCCGGAGCCTGCGTCGAAGACATGCAGGCTCTGCGGGTCGATGCGGATGGAAATCGGCTGTCCGCGCTCCAGCCGCGTCCGGTCATGCTCTACCAGCACGAGGGAGCCACCGGCGAAATCCGCGGCTATATGTGTCTGGTCGCCAAGCCACTGGTTGGCGGACACGATTGCAGGAACCCCGTCCTTCGCCCGCCGCACCGCATAGGGGCGAATGCCGATGACCACGCGCTGGCGCTGCAGGAGCGCTGCCTTGACCGCCGGCGTGAAAGCTCCGGGACCATAGTCGAGCCCCAGCCCGTCCGGCAGCCTCAGCCGGATGCCCTCTGCGTTTTCGGATACCTCGGCCTGGAAGACATTCATCGGGGGCTCGCCGACGAAGGTGCCGGTGAACAGGTTCGCCGGCTTCTCCTTTATGCGCAGGGGCGTGTCGAACTGCTGCAGCACACCGCCTTCCATGACTGCGATGCGGTCGGCGAGCGCGTTCGCCTCGGTCTGGTCGTGGGTCACCAGGATCGCGGTGAGGCCGCGTTCCTTGATGAAGTGCTTGATGCGCCCGCGCAGCACCGCGCGTAGCTGCGGCTCGAGCTGCCCCATCGGCTCGTCGAGTAGATGCAGGTTGGCGTCGCGGACGAGAGCTCGGCCGAGGCTCGCCCGCTGCTGCTGGCCACCGGAAATCGAGCTCGGATAGCGGTCCAGGATGGATTCGATCTCGAGCAGCCTGGCGATTTCGGCCACGCGCGCATCGACCTCCGTCTTCGGCAGTTTCGCGGCCTTCAGCGCGAAGGCGATGTTCTCGCGGACGGTGAGCGGCGGATAGAGCGAATAGCCCTCGAACGCCATGGCGACGTTGCGCTTGACGGGCGCAAGGCGATGCACCTCGCGACCGGCCAGGGAAATCGAACCGCGCGTGACTTCCTCGAAGCCGGCGATCATGCGCAGCGTCGAGGTCTTGCCGCAGCCCGAAGAGCCGAGCAGCGCGACGATCTCGCCCTTCTCGATCTGCATGGAGAGAGCCTTGACGGCATGCACGCCGCCCTCGATCGGGCCGTAGAACTTGTCGACGGAATCCAGGGACAGGATCGTTGTCATCGAAAGATCTCCCATGGCCGTGCCCTACGGGCGTCATCGGAGCCCCGGATGATCAAGGAAAGGCGCCTCATGCCGCCGCCCCGCTCTTCACAGTTTCCACCTTCTCCGCCCCGATCCGCGTCCCGGTGGCGCGGTCGAACAGCAGCGCACTCTTCGGGTTGATCGCGACGTGCGCAGTCCCGTGGACCGGGCCCGGCGTCCCGGCCGGTCGTGACACCAGAATTTCGCGGCCGCCCACCGTGCGGACCAGCGTCACCGTCTTCTCGTTCAGCGGCGTCTCGGCCTCGACGGTGACAGGGACGGCGCCCGGAACGTCGGCGCCGACAAACGACAGCGATTCCGGTCGCAGCCCGAGCACGCAGTCTTGGTCGGCTGAACTGTCCGACGCGCCGGCAAGATGCACCTGCACGCCCGAAAGGGTGACGTAGATGCCACGGGCGTCGCGGGACGGCCTAACGTCGAGGAGGTTGATGGTAGGATCGCCGAACAGGCGGGCGATCTCGATGTCGACCGGTTCGAGGTAGATCTGCTCGGGCGTTCCCTGCTGGCGGATCCGGCCGTCGAACATCACGACGATGCGGTCGCCGAGCGCCATCGCCTCCTTGTAGTCCTGCGTCACGTAGATGACGGTCGCTCCCTGGTCGGAGAGCAGGCGCGGCAGTTCCAGCCGCATCTCGAAGCGCAGCTTGGCGTCGACGTTGCGCAGCGGATCGTCCAGCAGAAGCACCGGGGGAGAGCCTGCCAGCGCGCGGGCCAGCGCCGTGCGTTGCTTCTGTCCGTTGGAAAGCGCACGCGGGCGGTGCGACAGCACGTGGTCGATCTTCAGAAGCTTCGCCACGCTTTCCACCCCTGCCCGGATGGCCGAAGGGCTTTCGCGGCGCGCTTGTAGCGGCGTGGCGATGTTGTCGAAGGCGGTCATGTGCGGGAACAGGGCGAAGTTCTGGAACGCCATGCCCACGCCGCGGAACTCGGCGTCGACGTCGGTCACGTCCTCGCCCCCGATGAGGATGCGCCCCTCTTCGGGGTCGATCACGCCTGCGATCAGCCTCAGCAGCACCGTCTTGCCGGCGCCCGAGGGGCCGAACAGCACCACCGTCTCGCCGTCGCCGACCGTCAACGACAGATCGTCGAGAACGGTTTGCGACTTGAAGCGCTTGACGATGCTGCGCAATTCCAGTTGAGCCATGCCGCTCATCCTTTCACGGCGCCAAGGGACAGGCCCTCGACGAGGTAGCGCTGGGCGTAGAGCGCGAGCGCAAGGGTCGGGGTGATCGACAGCACGATGGCCGCCGCGATCTGGCCGTACTGGATGCCGCTCGCGGTGACGAAGGCCAGCGCACCGACGGTAACCGGCTGCTTGTCGGCCGAGGCGAGCACCAGCGCGAAGACGAAGTTGTTCCACGCGAAGATGAAGGCGAGCAGGCCGGCCGCCGCGATGCCGGGACCTGCCAGCGGCAACGCGATCTTTCGGAAGGTCGAGAGCCAGGAATGACCGCCGATGCGATAGGCATATTCGATGTCGGCCGGAATGTCCTCGAAATAGCCGCGCACGATCCAGAGTATCAACGGCAGGCAGATGAGCTGGTAGACCCAGATCAGGCCGAAATAAGTGTTCGAGAGGCCGAGCTGCTGGAAATAGATCGTCAGCGGCAGGAGCACCAGCAGCGGCGGTGCGAAGCGGAAAGACAGCAGCGTGAAGGCGATGTCCTCCGAGCCGCGGAACTTGTGGCGCGCGAACGCGTAGGCCGCCGGCACGCCGAGCAGCAGAGCCACCAGTACGGACGTGACCGACAGGAATACCGAGTTCCACAGCGTCCGCAGGAAGTTGATCTCCAGCGTGCCCGCGGCCGTCTCCAGACGCCCGGTGATGAGCGCCTGGTAGTTGGAGAGCGTAGGCTCGAACACGATCGACGGCGGGATGCGCAGGATCGTCTCGTTGGTCTGGAACGACATGAGCACGATCCAGAAGATCGGGAACATGAAGAACACCACGACCAGCACCAGGGCGATGCCGCGGAGAATGCGTTCCAGAGGGGACATGTGATCCATGACTGTCTCCTCAGGCGTTGCCGCGGGCGCGTTCACGCAGCCGCAGCCAGTTCTTGATGAAGACGTTCGACAGCGCGTAGGTGATCGCCCACAGGATAATGAGAAGCGCCGCAGACCGACCCACATTGGTGGACTGGAAGAAGTTGAGGTACGCCTCGACCTGGAACACGGTCAGCGTGTCGCCCGGACCGCCCTGCGTCATGGCGTAGATGATGTCGAACTGCTGGATCGAGTCGAGCAGCCTGAACAGCGTCGCCGTCAGGATGTAGGGCGTCAGCATCGGCAGTGTGATGCGGAAGAACACGAAGCTGCGCGGCACGCCGTCGAGCGCCGCGGCCTCGAATGGCTGCGTGGGCAGCGATCGCAGGCCCGCCAGCAGCAGGATCATGATGAAGGGCGTATAGACCCAGATGTCGACCAGCACGACGGTGAACAGCGCCGTCGAGGGCGAAGACGCCCATCGGAAGTCATGCAGGCCGATCAGGCTGGCGAAGTAGGACAGGATGCCGAAGCCGGGATTGGTCATCAGCTTCCACATCAGCGCCGCCAGCGCCGGCGCCGTCATCAGCGGCAGCAGCAGCATGATCGACACGAAATTGTTGATCCGCGTGCGCCGCTGCAACAGCAGCGCGATCGCCAGTCCGAGAAGCAGCTCGAACCCGACGGTCAGCACCGCATAGGCGAGCGACACACGCAGGGTGTTCCAGAACTTCGGGTCGGAGAAGAAGGCGACGTAGTTGTCGAACCAGATGAACTTGTAGCCCCAGGGCTGGCTCAGCCGGTAGCGGTGCAGGGAGTACCAGACCGACGTCAGGAACGGGATGAGGATGCCGATGCACACCAGCAACGCCGGCAGGCTCAGCACATAGGGCAGCACCTTCTTCGATATCCGGAAACCGGAAGGCGCGCGTCTGGTGGCAGTCACGGCGGACATGGGTCGGGCCCCGCATTCGATCGGATGTCCGGCCGGCTGTTGCTGGATGGCATGGCAGCCGGCCGCGAGCCGCGGCCGATTTCGGCCACGGACAGGTCAGCGTCTCCTCGCGAGATCGGCGCGGCCGGATGGGCCGGACGCGCCGCCGCGCGCATCAGCCGAGGCCGGCCTCCTTGAGCTGGCCGTCGATGCTCTGCGCGAGCTGGTCGAGGCCTTCGTCGACCGGAACCTCCTTGGCCACCATCTTCTGCAGCGTGGCCGCCCACTCGGTGGTGAGATCGAAGAACAGAGGCTGCGGGGTGAACTTGATCGACGCGCCCGGCGCGGAGGCCGTGAACATCTCGAAGTAGCCCGGGTACTTCTTCAGCTTCTCGACGAACATCTCGTCCTTCCAGACCGCCTGGCGGACCGGGTTGACGAAATCGTGCTTGGTTGCACCGTAGATGGCGTGCTCGACAGCCGAGGCCCACTGCAGGAAGTACCAGGTCGCGTCCTTGTCCTTCGAGAAGTTGGACATGGCCAGCGCCCAGATCCAGATGTTCGGGGTCGGGGCTTCCGCGGCTGGATTGGCCTTGAAGCCATGGAAGGCCAGGTTGCCGGCTTCCTTGGTGCCGCCGTTCTGGAAGTAGCCGAGGATGTCGGCGTCGAAGATCATCGCCGACGCGCCGGCGCCGAGGTCGGTGCCGACCTGATACCAGGTATAGGTCGCCCAGTCCTTCGGGCCGCTCTCCTGGATCATCTGCACCCACTTGCCGTGGAAGTCCTTCGACTCCGGCGTGTTCATCGCCGCCGACAGCTTGCCGTCACCCGAGACATTGAGATCCTTCTGGCCGAAGTTGGCGTAAGCCGACAGGAAGCCCGGATGGATCGTCGCCCAGGAGCGCGAGCCGCGCACGCCGACGCCATAAACGTTGTTGCCGACGTCCTTGGTCAGCTTCGCAGAGACCGCGAGCAGGTCGTCCAAGTCCTTCGGTGCCTCAACGCCGACCTTGTCGAACATCGTGCGGTTGTAGGTGATGTTGTTCTGCTCGAAGCCCCACGGCAGGGCCCACTGCTTGGCGTCGTCGGAGCCGAGTGTGCCGCCGGGCTGGCCGTTCCAGGCGCAGGACTTGCGCACGCCTTCCAGCATGTCTTCCCAGGCGTAGGTCGGGCTGGTCTTCGCCGGATCCTTGATCCACTCGTTCAGGTCGGCGCACCAGCCGGCCGGACCATAGGTCCAGGTCATGTAGGCGCCGCTCATGAAGGCATCGTATTCCGACGAGCCCGAGGACAGCGCAGCGGTCACCTTGTCGAAATAAACGTCCTCAGGGAACACGTCATAAGTGACGTCCATCCCGGTCAGATCCTTGAACGCCTGGAGATTGGCGATCATGGCGTCCGCATAGGGGTGCTTGTTGAGCAGCAGCTTGATGCTCTTGCCCTTGTGCGCCTGCCAGTCGAAGTCGGCAGCCATCGCTCGCGACTGAGCCATGGTCATGAGGGTCCCGGCGGTCGCCGCCGTGACACCCATCGCGCCGAGGCCCTTGATCAGGCCGCGCCGGTCCACCTGTCCGCGCAGGAACGCGCCTATCAGGTCCTTCTCCCGTTCGTACATGCTTCCATCTCCTCCAAGGGTAGCTATTGTCGATACGGTGCCGGCTACCCGCCCGGCATTTCCTCCAGGATCGCACGCGCCGTGCGCTCGTCCGTGATCAGGCCACCCAGCATGCGGCTCTCCAGCACCGCACGGGTGGCCCGCACCTTCACCGTTCCGCCGGCAACCGCCACCACGAACCGCCCCTCGAGGTCGGAACGTGACAGGGCGAGCGAGCGCTGCGTGAGCGTCGTCTCGAAAGGCCGGCCGTGGTCGTCGAAGAAGTGGCCCAGCAGCTCACCGACACCGCCGCCGCGCCGCACTTCCTCCATCTCTTCCCGCGCAACCATGCCCGTCGCGACAAGCGACGCCTGCTGCTCGGTGGTCCCCACCCCGGCCAGCAGCAGGTCTGCCGAGCGGGCGAGGTCGAAGACGTCGCTCACACCCTTCTGGCCGAGCAGGACCGCACGGTCCTCCACGGTGTTGGCAAACATCGGAACCGGCATCACGTAGGCTTCGGCGCCGGTTCGCTCCGCAAGCCGATGGATCACATCGTGTGGGTTCGCCGCGAACTTCCGCGTCAGGCCGCCGAGCAGCGACACGAACCGGGTCTCTCCCGCCGGCGTACGCGGCAGGCACTCGACGCAGGCCCCCAGGGTGCGCCCATGCCCGACGCCGATCAGCTTGCGCTCGCCGCGCTCAATCTCGCGTTTGAGGAACTGTCCCCCGGCAATGCCAAGCGCATGAAGCGGCAAGGCATCGTCGTCGAACTCCGGCACCACCTCGCAGTACGCCAGCCCGTAGCGCTCGCTCAACCGCGCCTCGAGCTCCACGCATTCGGAGACATCGCCGTCTATGTAGACCTTCACCAGCCCGTCCTGGTTGGCCTTCGTGATGAGGCGATGGGCCTTGAGGCTCGTCAGCCCGAGACGCTTCGCGACCTCCGCCTGCGTCAGGCCGCCCGCATAGTGCAGCCAGGCCGCCCGCGTGGCCATGCTCGTTTCGTCGTCCCTGAGGAGACCGTTTCCCTGCATCCCCCTGCCTGATAATTTTATCAATTGATGATATTTTTTTCTGATCGCCGAATGCTTGTCAAGCGGCGATCGCACGCCACTCGTCCTTGTACGGCGAGGCTTTTCCGAAACGCCATCGAGGGACGCAGGCGCTATGCTGCTGAGGCCGGCAATGCTAGATGCTCGCTCGCTGAATCGAGGAGTTGGCAATGCCCGCAACGGCGTCCCGGCCGCTGGTGGAAGTCTGCGTGGAAGGAGTGGACGGCCTGGTCGCCGCACAAGCGGGCGGTGCCGACCGCGTCGAACTTTGCGCCGCGCTGGTGGAGGGCGGCATCACGCCGAGCCTGGGGACCGTGCGGGCCGCGCTCGCCGCAGCGACTGTCCCGTTCTTCGCGATGGTGCGGCCGCGCGGCGGCGATTTTCTCTACAGCCAGCGGGAATTCGCCTCGATGCTGGAGGACGTGGCCGCGCTGCGCGAGCTCGGCGTGCCCGGCGTCGTCGTCGGCTGCCTGATGCCCGACGGGCGGATCGACGAGCAGCGCATGTCGGCCCTGGTGGAGGCCGCCCGCCCCCTCGCGGTGACCTGCCATCGCGCCTTCGACATGACGCGCGATCCGGAAGAGGCGCTGGAGGCGCTCATCCGGTGCGGCGTCGATCGCGTACTGACCAGTGGCCAGCGCGACACGGCGGTCGAAGGCGCGGAGCTGCTGGCGCGATTAGTTCGGCAGGCCGGCGACCGGATCGTCATCCTTGGTTGCGGGGCGCTCGATCCCGACAATGTCGGCGCGGTCGTGCGCCAGACGGGCCTGACGGAGATCCACTTCGCCGCGCTGCGCGACGAGGCGAGCCGGATGATTTATCGCAACCCCAAGGTCGGCATGGGCGGCACCGACCTCGACCGCGAGTACCGGATCACCGTGACCGACCCTGATCTCGTGGCACGTACCATTGCCGCAGCGAGGGCGGTATGAGCATGATTCTTCCCGAGCCGATCCGCGAGGCCGATCTGCCGACCGTGCTTGAGCTCAACACGCAGCATGCGGCTGAACTCTCCCTGCTGACACCCGAACGCCTGCGACAACTGGTGGAAATGGCCTTCCATGCGCGGCGGATCGGCGAGGCCGTCGACGCCTTCCTGATCGCCTTCGACCAGGACGCGGATTACGACAGCCCCAATTTCCTGTGGTTCCGCGAGCGCCATCCGCGCTTTGTCTACGTGGACCGTATCGCGGTGGCGGCGTCGGCACGTGGCCGCGGCCTGGCGCGCCGGCTCTACGAGGACCTGTTCGCCGTGGCGGCCAAAGCCGGCCACCGCGTCGTCACCTGCGAGGTGAACGTCGACCCGCCGAACCCGGCTTCGGACGCCTTCCACGCGGCGCTCGGCTTCCGCGAGGTCGGCAATGCAGCCATCCACGGCGGCGCGAAGACGGTGCGCTACTTCGAGCGGCCGCTGGTTTGAGGGGACGGCGCGTCTCGCCCAAGCCACCTCTGCCCCCTTCCTGGTACCTGCATCCTTGGAGGGAACCATCGATCTCGTCTCGTCCTTCGCCCCGCGAGCGGGGAGAAGAATCGCGCTGACAATTGCTGCGCTAGAAGGCAGGCGTTTCCGCATACGGACATGAGTAGCCTGCCCGACCACGCCGACGTCACCTTCCCCCGGTGGGAGAAGAAGGTGGCTCGAAGGGTCGGAGAGGGGCCGCGCTACCTCTCACTCGTTGAGGCTGCCCCTCACCTGAGTGCCGGCATCCTCTCCCGGCATGTGGGGAGAGGAGACAAGCCAACAGTGGCGGACCCTACCCCGCCGCGGCGACCGCCCGCTTGGCCATCACCACGATGAGGTTGGCGCGGTATTCCGGAGAGGCGTGTATGTCACCCATCAGGCCATCGGACGGATAGGTGGCGCCTTCCAGCGCGGTGGGCGAGAAGTTGCCTGTCAGGAGCTGTTCGAGCTGGGTGGCACGGAAGACGCCGTTCTCGCCCGCCCCCGTCACGGCCACGCGCACGCTGGCCCCGTCCTTGGCGACGAACACGCCGGTCATCGCATAGCGCGAGGCCGGGTTCGGGAACTTCTGGTAGCCGGCCTTTTCCGGGGCGGTGAAACGCACCGCCGTAACGATCTCGCCGTCCTCCAGCGCCGTCTCGAACAGGCCGGTGAAAAAGTCGCCGGCCGGAATCTCACGACGGTCCGTCACGATGGTGGCTCCGAGCGCCAGCATCGCCGCGGGATAGTCGGCGGCGGGATCGTTGTTGGCGATGGAACCGCCGATGGTGCCCCGGTGCCGAACGGCGGGATCGCCGATTTGGCCCGCCAGATGGCAGAGTGCCGGGCAGACGGCCTTGAGCTCCTTGCTGCCGGCAACGTCAGCATGGATGGTTCCGGCGCCGATGGTGACCTTTCGGCCTTCGACCTTGATCCCCTTGAGGCTCTCGATATGCGAGAGATCGATGACATCGGACGGCGCGGCGAGCCGCGTCTTCATCGCCGGGATCAGCGTCATGCCGCCGGAGAGGTATTTGGCGTCCGCACCATTGGCCAAGCTGGCCGCTTCGGCCACCGAGGAGGCGCGATGGTAGTTGACTGCGTACATGTGAGGTTCTCCCTTCGGGAGAGAGCGAACAGCGGTTGGCGCATGGCAAAAAAGGGTTTCCTGTCCCTTGGTCGCCGTCGCTTCGTTCCGCTATCCGCTACTCCCTATTCGCTATTGGCTTCCGTGCTCAATGCTTCGACGCAGCCCGGATCGCTTCCCAGACCTTCTGGGGCGTCGCCGGCATAGTGATGTTCTCGTGGCCGAGCGCGTCGCTGATGGCGTTCATCACCGCGGGCGGCGAACCGATGGCGCCCGCCTCGCCGCACCCCTTCATGCCGAGCGGATTGCCCGGGCAAGGGGTGTTCGACGTCTCCACGTGGAAGGACGGCAGGTCGTCGGCGCGCGGCATGCAGTAGTCCATGTAGCTTGCCGTCAACAGCTGCCCGGTGGAATCGTAGACGGCCCCCTCGAGCAGCGCCTGACCAACGCCCTGGGCAATGCCGCCATGCACCTGTCCCTCGACGATCATCGGATTGATGATGTTGCCGAAATCGTCCGCGGCGACGAACTGCACGATCTCCGTGACGCCCGTATCCGGATCGATCTCGACCTCGCAGATGTAGCACCCTGCCGGGAAGGTGAAGTTGGTGGGATCGTAGAAGGCGGTTTCCTTCAGGCCGGGCTCCATGCCGGACGGCAGGTTGTGCGCGGTGTAGGCAGCAAGCGCTACCTGGAACCAGGGCAGCGCCTTGTCCGTGCCCGCCACCTTGAGCTCGCCGTTCTCGATGACGATGTCGCCCTCATCTGCCTCCATCAGGTGGGCGGCGATTTTCTTGGCCTTTGCCTCGACCTTGTCGAGCGCCTTGACGATGGCAGACATGCCCACGGCGCCGGAGCGCGAACCATAGGTGCCCATGCCCATCTGGACCTTGTCGGTATCGCCGTGGACGATCGACACGGTGTCGAGACCCACGCCGAAACGCTCGGCGACGAGCTGGGCAAAGGTCGTCTCGTGGCCCTGGCCGTGGCTGTGCGAACCCGTCAGCACCTCGATCGTGCCGACGGCGTTGACGCGGACCTCGGCGCTCTCCCACAGACCGACGCCGGCGCCCAGCGAACCGACCGCCGCAGACGGCGCGATGCCGCAGGCTTCGATGTAGTTCGACATGCCGATGCCGCGCAGCTTGCCGCGCCTGCGGGCCTCCTCGCGGCGCGCCGGGAAGCCGTCCCAGTCCGCCGCCTTCATGGCCGCGTTCAGCGACGCATCGTAGTCGCCGGCGTCGTAGCACATGATCACCGGCGTCTGGTGCGGGAACTCGCGGATGAAGTTCTTCCGGCGCAGCTCGGCCGGCGAAACCTTCAGTTCGCGCGCCGCGATCTCCATCGTGCGCTCGAGCAGGTAGGTCGCCTCAGGTCGCCCTGCCCCGCGATAGGCATCCACCGGCGCAGTGTTGGTGTAGACGGTGCGGACGTTGGCGTGGATTGCCGGGATGTTGTACTGGCCCGACAGCAGCGTGGCGTAGAGATAGGTCGGCACGCACGACGAGAAGAGCGACATGTAAGCGCCGAGATTGGCGATCGTATCGACCTTCAGTCCGATGATGCGGTTGTCCGCGTCGAAGGCCATCTCGACCTCCGAAACGTGATCGCGGCCGTGCGCGTCGGTCAGGAAGCTCTCGGTCCGATCTGCCACCCACTTCACCGGCACGTTGGTCTTCTTCGACGCCCACAGGCAGACGATCTCTTCCGGATAGATGTAGATCTTGGAGCCGAAACCGCCGCCAACATCAGGCGCGATCACGCGCAGCTTGTTCTCGGGCGCGACATTGTAGAAGGCGCTGAGCACCAGGCGGGCAACGTGCGGATTCTGCGACGTCGTCCAGCAGGTGTAGTGATCGTCGCCCCGGTCGTAGATGCCGAGCGCTGCGCGCGGCTCCATGGCGTTGGGAACCAGCCGGTTGTTGTGGATGGTGACGCGCGTCACGTGCGCCGCCCGGGCGATCGCCTCGTCCGCCGCCTTGCTGTCGCCAATCTCCCAGTCGAAGATCAAATTGCCCTCGGCTTCCGGGTGGATCTGCGGGGCGCCGGTCTTCAACGCCTCGACCGCGTCGATGACGGCGGGAAGCTCCTCGTAATCGACCAGCACCGCCTCGGCGGCATCGCGGGCCTGGCCCTTGGTGTCGGCTACCACCACCGCGACGGCGTCGCCGACATAGCGCACCCTGTCGACCGCGAGCGGCGACCAGGCGCCCATCTTCATCGGCGTTCCGTCCTTGGAATGGATCATCCAGCCGCAGATGAGATTGCCGATGCCGTCGGCCTTGAGCTGCTTGCCGGTCAGCACGTCGACGACGCCCGGCATCGCCTTAGCCTTGCTGACATCAATGCCCTTGATGGCGGCGTGCGCATACGGGCTGCGCACGAACGCGGCGTGCTTCATTCCCGGCACCACCATGTCGTCGACGTAGCGGCCAGCTCCGGTGATGAAGCGCCTGTCTTCCTTGCGCGCTACGCGCGCGCCAATGCCTTCGATACCCATTGAGTTCTCCTCCAGAACCGAACGGGTGGATTGTGAACGGACGAACTGCGAATGTATTTCCTAACTTGGACGCCGGAGCTGAAGTGGTTCAGCAGGTCGCCATTCACACCTCGTCATTCACGATCCACCGCCCTCAAGCCGCCTGCTTGGCGCCCTCGCCCTTTGCGATGGTGTCCGCCGCGGCGAGGATCGCCTTGACGATATTATGATAGCCGGTGCAGCGGCAGATGTTGCCCTCCAGCTCGGCGCGCACCGTCTTCTCGTCCAGACCTTCCGGATGGCGGCGGATCATGTCGGTCGCCGTCATGATCATGCCCGGCGTGCAGAAGCCGCACTGCAGGCCGTGGTGCTCCTTGAACGCCGCCTGCACGGGATGCAGGTCCGCACCATCGGAAAGACCCTCGATGGTCAGGATCGTCGAGCCCGAGGCCTGCGCGGCAAGCATCGTGCAGGACTTCACTGCCTTCCCGTCCACATGCACCACGCACGCACCGCACTGCGATGTGTCGCAGCCCACATGTGTACCGGTCAGACCAAGATGCTCTCTCAAGAAGTGTACGAGCAATGTTCGGTCCTCGACCGTGCCACTTACCGATCGGCCATTCACGACCATCGACACATTCGCCATGTCTGCCTGCCTCCTCCGGGTAGGTACCTTCGGACGGCGCCCACCGCGCCTCCCGATCCGATCATACACATGAATGAAAAAGGAAAAAGAGTACTTTACTGGTCCACGACCTGTCGTTGAAGACGGTTTCAAACCGCTCGCGCGGTCTTCTTCTCGTAGAGCGTCAACAGCGTCTCGGCGATCAGCGCGGGCTCGTCCCCACCCTCGATCTCCATCGCGCTGGAGTCCTTCACGAGATCCTTTCGCGGCCTGATCTGATCCATGCCGAGCAACACCGTGGCGCAGGCGCACCCGCCCCCGACGCGGACGGCCGCGAGGAGCGCACATGGTCGATGCCGGGGTTGTATGCGCCATGCGTGTTGTCCGTCAGGACCCGCATCGACCGAATGAAGGACGAGATGAGCGAGATCGCCAGGCAGCCGTACGCGATGGTGGTGCGCAGCGGCTGCGTCGCACTGCTCCTCTGGGTCGATGTAAATCCCCCGGCGGTCGCCGGTTCATTCGGCGAGATCGAAGCGCGGCAGCTACCGGCTCCAGATTTCTGCACGATTTCAGTAACCTCGCCCGAGTGCTTGACCGCCCGCACGAAGCGATGCGGCAACGTCTCGGCGTTCTCGGTCCGGATTTCGTGGGTTTGTCGCCCCAGGCCAGGGACGCGCCAGCGCGGTCAGATCGTGAAGCTGCGCCTGCAGCGCCTCGTCCTGCTTGCGGATCACCCCGCCCCGTCGGTTCGACGACGAAGAATGTCGCTGAAAAGACGGTCAGTTTGACAATGCGAGGACGTCGATCGCGTGCAGCAGCAGGCCGACGAGCCCGCCGACGATCATGCCGTTGAAACGGATGTATTGGAGGTCGCGGCCGATGTTCAGCTCGACGATGCGCGTGAGCTGGGTGAGGTCCCAGCGGCGGACCTGACCGGCGATGAACTCCGCGACCCCGCCCTTCTGGCTCTCCACGAAGCTCGTCAGCGCCTCCACGAAGCCGGCATTCATCTCGGCGCGGATGCGAGGGTCCGCGGCGAGGCTGCGGCCCACCTCCACCAGCATCGCCGTCAGGTGCACCCTGACGGCGGAACGCTCGGAGGCGAGATCCTCCTCGATCAGGCGGCGCACGCCGCTCCACAACTCCTCGGCGATGGTGGCAAGCTCGGGCCGCGCGAGGAGGTCCTCGCGCAGACGGTCGAGCCGCTCGGCATATTCCGGAGCGTCCCTGAGATCGTCGACGAAACTGCGCATGAAGCGGTCGAACTCGGCCCGCAGCGGATGCTCGTCGTCCGCGCGGACCTCCTCGATGAAGGCGGCAGCGGAGGCCACAATCCGGCGAAGCAGATAGGCGTCCGCCTTGAACAGGTTGAACAGTGACGGCAGTTCCGCGCGGATCTTCTCCCGGAGCGAGTCGAGCGTGGCCTCGTCTCCGAACGTCTCAGAGAGCGCGCCGAGCAGCTTGTCGAGCAGCACCTGGTGCCGGCGCTCGGCGACGATTCCGTCCAGGAGTCCGGCGACAACGGGCGCCAGCGGCACCTTGGCCGCCTGGTCGCGCAGGCGCCGCGCTGCGAAGGACTTGAGACCAGAACGCTCAATGGCCGCGAAGACTTGCGGGACGCGACGGGTCGCGAACTCCGCCAGCGCCGCCGCCCGGTCCCGCCTCGAGAGCCAGCCGGCGACCTGCGCGGCGAAATCCACCTCCGAAAGCTTGGCCCGCACTGGTTCCGGCGCAAGGAAGTTCGCCTCGATGAACCGGCCGAGATTGCGTGCGATGCGTTCCTGGTTGGCGGGAATGATTGCCGTGTGCGGCACGGGCAGGCCGAGCGGGCGGCGGAACAGCGCGACCACGGCGTACCAGTCAGCGATACCGCCGATCATTGCGGCTTCGGCGAAGGCCGCAACGAACCCCAGCGCCGGCCACCGCGCCTCCCCGAAGCGGGCGGACACGAAGAGCGCGGCGCACAGGGCAAGCGCGCCGGTGGCAAGCGCCTTGGTGCGGCGAAGCGCCCCCTCCTTCTCCCGATCGGAAGTCGGATAGGTTGCCGCCCGGTTTTCCGACGCTTCGCTCATCGTTCACTCCAGGTTGTCGTCGAGCGCCGCGTACAACCCCAAGGAATGGCTGCATAGACGCCTAACTCGAATCCAGTCTGGAATTGTTCCAGACTATGGTCCATATAAGTGCCGCATAGGTTGAGATAGGAAGCCAAGTGCGCCTCACCAGACAAACCAACTACGCTGTCCGGATCCTGATGTACTGCGCCGCCAACGAAGGGCGTCTCAGCCGGATTCCCGAGATCGCGCAGGCTTACTCGGTTTCGGAGCTTTTTCTGTTCAAGATCCTGCAGCCGCTGGTCGAGGCTGGCCTGGTGGAAACCGTTCGCGGCCGCAACGGCGGCGTCAGGCTCGGCCGCGACGCCTCGCAGATTACGCTGTTCGACGTGGTGCGCGTAACGGAAGAGAGCTTCTCGATGGCGGAGTGCTTCGACAGCGATTCCGCGGATTGCCCGCTCATCGACAGTTGCGGGTTGAATGCAGCCCTGCGCGAAGCGCTCGGTGCGTTCTTCGCCGTGCTGGAAAAGCACACCATCGCCGACCTCGTACGCTCGCGCAGCGACGTTCGTTCGCTCCTCGGCATCCAGAGCCCGCATCCGGTCCAGCCGGCGGCCTGACCGACGTTCTTCGCAAAGTCTGACGTTCGCATCCCGCCGCGCAGGCGAGGGCCTGGCGAAGATTGACGGGTGCCCATCGGCCACCCGCACAAGGCCTTGTCACGGCTCCGTCAAGTGGCGACCGCAACTGATCCTTCGGCACCCATCCAACACCAGCGGAAGGCGGGTCGGCCCTACCCCCAGGCCAGCGCCCACGCGCGTAAAAGGCAGAAAATCAAAGACATTTCCCGCCTCACCCCAGTAATAGTTCCCCATGTTCCCGAGGTTTCCCGGAGCTCATCTGCGGGGCCACGAATCTTTCGGCGCGGAAACTTTCAAACTTTCTCGCACAAAGCATTGACAGAGCCGCTCGCACTGCATCTAATTTCCATCACGCCACGTGGAGGAGACGAGGGCGTCCGCATCATCCGATGCGGTGGAGGAATGAAGCAGTCATCGTGAAGCCGTCTGTGCGTCGACCGCGATCGCGGTCGTGCGCACGCGAACGGTAGCGGACTGGTTTCAGGGAGGCGTCGACCAGCGGAACATCCGGCAGCATCACGTCCGGGCCTTCCCCACCGGACTGGATGCATACCGGGCTGCCGGCCGAGGTGAGCAACGCAACAAAGGGAGGAATACATGGAGCGTCGTACAGTTCTGAAGTCTGCGGTAGCTCTGGCTGCCGTCGCCGCCGTCGGGGTGTCCGCGGGTACGGCAGCCGCGCAAGAGAAGTACTCCATCGCGCTGATCCCCGGCCTCACCACCGACGCCTTCTACATCACCATGCGCAAGGGCGCGCAGGCCGCGGCGGACGCGCTCGGCGCCGAGCTCATCTTCCAGGGCGGGCCGGAGTTCAATCCGGTCGTGCAGGTTCCGGTCCTCGACGCAATCATCGCCCGCAAGCCCTCGGCCATCCTGATCGCGCCGACCGACACCACCCAGCTCGTCGAGCCGCTGCGCAAGGCGTTCGACGCCGGCATCCCGGTCATCACCGTCGACACCTTCATCGGCACCGGAAAATACCAGACCGGCGCTGGCGATGCCGACTTCCCACTCTCCTACATCGCCTCCGACAACGTGCTCGGCGGCCGCATGGCGGCGCGCGCGCTGGCCAACGCCATCGGTGGCGAGGGCAAGGTCTACGTCTCCAACGTCAAGCCGGGCATCTCCACCACCGACCAGCGCGAGGAAGGCTTCAAGGCCGAGATGGCGGAGTCCTTCCCCAACATCACGGTGCTCGAGACGCAGTTCAACGAGAACGACGCCAACAAGGCTGCGAGCCAGCTCCAGGCGGTATTCGCACGCAATTCGGACCTCAAGGGCGTGTTCGGGGCGAACCTGTTTTCGGCGCTCGGCGCCGGCAACGGCGTCCAGCAGGCCGGCCAGACGGGCACGATCAAGGTCGTCGCCTTCGACGCCCCGACCTCGATCGTCGACAACATCAAGACCGGCCTCGTCGACGTCGCGATCGCCCAGCACCCGGCCGAGATCGGCTACTACGGGGTGGTCTCGGCCTTCGCCCATCTCACCGGGCAATCCATTCCGGTCTCGATCGGCACCGGTTTCACGGTGATCGACAAGTCCAACGTCGATGACCCGAACGTCGCGAAGTACATTTACAGCGACTGATCACGTCGTGCCTTCGAAGTCCGCCAGCGCCGGGGATCCGGTTCCGGCGGGCTTCGAGCCGGAACGAAACCGCAATCCGATGAATCGCTGGCGACCTGTGAACCTGGAGCGCGCCTCGCGGCAGCGGTCGCGCGCCCTTCGGGACCGGGGCGCTAGCCCGCGACGGGTTCCCCGCACCCAGGCGGGAATCCCGTTCCGTCAAACCAACGCGCCGCCGGCCGGCATCGCCGGCCGGTTCGACCGGGAGAGCCCATGACAGCCTCCGACCACCCTGCCCCGCTGGCCGCCACTCCGGGCGTCGATGGTCACGCGCGACCGCAGGCCGACCATGCCGACCGCGCCAAGACTCTCGTCCAGCGCATCGCCGACCTGCGCGCCTGGCTGTTCCTGGCAGCGCTGGTCGCCGGCTTCGAGATCTGGGCGCGAGTAGCCTTCGGCGGCACGTTCATTCTCAACCCGTTCAACCTGCAGTCGATCGCCATCTTCGCCGTGGCGCCGCTTCTGCTGGCGACGGGACAGACCTTCGTCATAATTTCCGGCGGCATCGACCTGTCGCTCGGGTTCATCATGGGGCTGGCGGCCGTGGTGGCCGCGCACACCATCAACGCGTTCACGCCGAGCCTAGGCATGCCCGCGGCCGTCCTCCTGGGCTTCGTGGCGGGCGTGGTGATCGCCGGCGTTCCCGGCACCATCAACGGGTTGCTGGTTTCACGTCTGAGGGTGCCGCCGTTCATCGGCACGCTGGGCATGTACGGCGTCGCGCGCGGCGTGGCCTTCCTCTTCGCGGGGGGCACAACGGTGCCGGTCAGCAACTCCCTGTTCGCGGCGATCGGCAACGGCCGCTTCATGGGCGTGCCCTACATCGTCATCATCACCGCCGTCTTCGTGTTGATCATGCACTACCTGCTGAGCCAGACACGCTTTGGCCAGCACAATTATGCGATCGGCGCCAATGTACAGGCGGCGCGACGGGCTGGCATCGACATCAAGTCACATCTGCTCCGCCTCTACATCCTCTCCGCCTGCTGCGCCGGCCTCGCGGGAGTACTCTATTCGGCCCGCTTCAACGCGGGAGCTGCGCAGGCGGGAGAGCCGCTGCTGCTCGACTGCGTGGCGGCGGTGGTCATCGGCGGCGCCAGCCTGTTCGGCGGATCGGGCACCATCATCGGTACCGTGGCCGGCGCCTTCGTCATCGCGGTGATTCAGTACGGGCTGGTGTTCGTGAACGTCGAGCCGTTCTGGCAGTTCATCAGCGTCGGCGTCGTCATCATCATCTCGGTCCTGATCGATCAGGCCCAGCGTCGGTTCAGCGGAGGTCGCCAGGATGAGTAGCGCTGCCCCCCTGCTCGAGGTCAGCGGGCTTTCGAAGCATTTCGGCGCAGTGCGGGCGCTGCACGAAGTGTCGATGAAGGTGCATCCAGGAGAGGTCGTCGCGCTGGCCGGCGACAACGGTGCCGGCAAGACGACGCTGATCAAGGCGATCTCGGGCGTCTACCGGCCGACGTCCGGCGACATCAGGCTGAAGGGCGAAGCCGTCAGCTTCTCCACGCCGCAGGAGGCGCGCGACAAGGGGATCGAGACGATCTACCAGGACCTCGCGCTGGCCGACAACCTGACGATCGGCGGCAACATCTTTCTCGGCCGCGAGCCGATGCGGCGGGCCTTCGGCTTCCTGCCGGTGCTCGACCGCCGCAAGATGGCCGAGGCCGCCCGCCAGACCATGGCCATGCTCGACTTCCACGTCTCGCGGCTGGAGGCGCCCGTCTCGAACTTCTCCGGCGGCCAGCGCCAGGCGGTCGCGATCGGCCGCGCTGTCTACTGGAACGCCCAGATCCTGATCATGGACGAGCCGACCGCGGCCCTCGGCGTTCCGGAACAGCGCAAGGTTCTATCCCTGATCCAGCAGCTCAAGGCCCAGGGGCGCGGCGTGATCTTCATCTCGCACAACCTCCAGGACATTTTCGCGGTGTCCGACCGCATCATCGTGCTGCGCCGGGGCGTGAAGGCCGGCGAGCGCAAGATCTCCGAAACCACGCATGACGAAGTCGTCAAGCTCATGGTCGGCGGCTGAGGCCTTGCGGGCGGTCGGCACATATGCCCGGCGTTCCGCCGCGCCCCTCCACCTCGGCCGGTCAGCGGCAGCGGGCGCGGGGCGATCAGGCGGAAGAGCGCAGGATCAGGTCGCCGTCCACCAGCACGTGCTCGCCACGCGGACGCGCCTCCCGCTCGGCCTGCGGCTGGTCGATGCGCGCAAGCAGCATGTCAAGCGCGCGCCTGCCCATCTCCTCGGTGTTCTGCTGCACTGTCGTCAGCGGCGGCCAGATGTATTCGGCCAGCGGCTGGTTGTCGTGCCCCGCGACGCGCAGGTCGCAATCGGGCGTGATGCCGATCCTGAGGCCGGCCTGCTGCACGGCGGCAAGGACGCCGAAAGCGACGCGATCGTTGCCGCACAGGATCGAGCGCATCGGAAATCCACCTTCCCGCAGGATGCGCGTAGCCTCGCAATAGGCGTAGCGCTCAAAGTCCCAGTCCTGCGAGGGCGTGAGCGGAATGATGATCGGCTCCAGTCCGCGCCGCCGCATGGTGGCGATGTAGGCGTTGCGACGTCCCGGCGCGTTGGAGTTCACCCACGGCATGTCGAAGTAGCAGGGCGGCTCGTCGAAACGGCTCAAGTAGTCGGTGATGAGCGCCATCGACTGGCCATTGTTCGTGCCGACGAAATCCTCCTCGTCATCGAAGGGCGCGTCGATGAAGACGACCGGAATCTGCCGCGCCAGCGCCTTGACCTTGGCCCGATGCGCCTCGTCGCCCTCGACCGGCACCATGATGACGCCTGCCGCATTCAGCGAGGACAACGTCTCGAGCGCCTCGGCTTCCAGCCGGGCATTGCCGTCCGAGGAAAACACGAAGGTCAGGTAGCCCCGCTCCGTAGCCTGGGATTCGATGCGGCGCCTGAGCCCCATGTAGAAGGGATCGAGCGAGATCGGGAAAATGAGCCCGATGATCTTGGTGCGGCGCCGATTGAGGTTCACCGCGAACAGGTTGGGGCGGAATCCCGTCTCTCGCAGGCCGATCTCGATCTTTTCCCTGAGCTTCGGGCGGACCGAGTTCGGATTCTGGAAATATTTGGAGACCGTCGGACGCGACAGGCCAACCGCTTCCGCGAATTCCTCCATCGTCCGGATCTGTTTGCCCGTCACGATCACCGCCTTTGCTACGCGCGGCGCGCGTCTCTCCCAGCCGCTAGAAGCGACGCTACCGGGTCAAAAGTCAATCCAGATTATTGCCGCGGGAAAATGAAAATATTGCCGCACAGTAAAGATCTCGATCCATGACGAGATCGGTTTCATCGCTTGGTGCAGTCGGCTCGATGGGCGAGTTGCTCGTCGAATTCATCTGTACCGAGAAGGACGGACACAACCTGCGCGCCTCGACCTATGCAGGCCCCTACCCGTCCGGCGCGCCCGGTATATTCATCGATCAGGCTGCGCGCGTCGGTGCAAGAACGATTTTTTCCGGAACGGTAGGGAGCGATGCGTTCGGGCGCGTCCTGCTCGACCGCTTTGCGGCTGTGGGCGTGTCGCCGTCCCTGCTGCGAACCGCTCCAGGCATTCCGACTGGCTCAGCCTTCGTCTCGTACAACTCGGACGGCAGCCGTGACTTCGTCTTCAACATCGCGCATTCGGCCGCCGCGCACCTGCCGGTCGGAGCGGAGGCAATCGACACGCTGGCGGCGTTCGGGTTGGATGCCTTCCACATCTCCGGCTCGACCCTCGGCGATCAACGTGTAGCCGCCGAGGCGCTCCGCATCTGCCGCGCGCTGAAGCACCGCGGCGTGGCGATCTCCTTCGACCCGAACGTGCGCAAGGAACTGCTCGGCGACCCCTCCTACATGGAAACCGTCCGCGCGCTTCTCGACCTCGCGACCTTCGTCCTGCCCAGCGCCGAGGACGCCGAGGTGCTGTTTCCCGGCGAACCGTTCGAGGCCTATGCCCGGCGCTTCCACGCGGCGGGAGCACGCTGCGTGGTGCTGAAGCGCGGCGAGGCCGGCTGCACCGGATGGGAAGCCGGCGGCCCGATCGAGAGCTTCGACGCCCACCGGGTCCCCCTGGTCGATCCGACTGGTGCTGGCGACTGCTTCTGTGCGACCTTCGTGGCCCTCATGACGTCCGGCCGCTTCTCCTTCCGGGAAGCGATGCGCCATGCCAACGCCGCCGGCGCACTAGCGGTGGGCATGATCGGCCCGATGGAGGGCAACAGCACGCTTTCCGAGATCACGGCCTTCCTGGAGAAGGGTGCGTGAGCGCGCTGAGCGACATCGTGGCCGCGAACCGGGCAGGCGAACCGCGTGGCATTCCAGCCTGGTGCACCGCGCATCCGCAGGCGCTGAGCGCCATCTTCGCCACCTATCGCCACGACGATGCGCCGATCCTCGTCGAGGCGACGTGCAACCAGGTCAACCAGTTCGGTGGCTATACGGGCATGATGCCGGCCGTCTTCCGAACCTTCGCCGAAGGATTGGCGCGCAACGAAGGCCTCGATCCGGCTCGGCTGTTGCTGGGCGGCGATCATCTCGGGCCCAATCCGTGGAAGTCGGAGCCTGCAGAAGCCGCCATGGCGAAGGCCCGCGACCTCGTCGCCGCCTATGTCGACGCCGGCTTCACAAAGATTCACCTGGACGCGTCGATGGCATGCGCGGACGACGGCGTGCTGACGGAGGAAACGATCGCGGACCGCGCCGCCGACCTCTGCAGCGTGGCCGAAGCACGGGGCCGGCCCGACCTCGTCTACGTGGTGGGGACGGAAGTCCCGATCCCCGGCGGCGAAACCGAGAGCTTCGACGCGCTGGGCGTCACGACGTCCGGCGCGGTGGCCAACACCTGGGCGCTGCACGAGGAAGCGTTCCGCAGGCGCGGGCTCGCCGACGCGTTGCAGCGCGTCATCGGCGTCGTCGTGCAGCCGGGCGTCGACTTCGGCAACGACACGGTGCTGGCCTTCGACCCGCCGAAGGCCGGCGGGCTGGTCGCGGCGCTGGCGACGATGCCCGGCGTGGCGTTTGAGGCACATTCCACTGACTACCAGTCGGAACGCGCGCTGGGTGCACTGGTCAAGAGTCACTTCGCGATCCTGAAGGTCGGCCCGGAACTCACCTTCGCGTTCCGGCAGGCCGTCTTCGCGCTGGCGCGCATAGAGGCGCTGGTGGGAGTGCCCGAACCCTCGCACCTAATCGACGTGCTGGTGGCCGAGATGCGTGCCGATCCGAGGGACTGGCGTTCCCATGTCGCGGCGGATGCGCGCGAGGCCAGGTTGATGCTCTACGGCCTCTCCGACCGCATCCGCTACTACTGGCCGCGACCGGCGGTACAGGCCGCGCTCGGCAGGCTGTTCAACAACGTCGCCGCGGCCCGGCCGGAACCCGGCATCATCGCCCAGGTCACCGGCGGACTCGTCGACCCTTCGCCGGTCGGCGCCGGGCTTCCTGACCGCATGGTGCGCGACATGGTCGGCGCCGTCGTTCGCAAGTACCGCGCGGCAGCGGGGGACCTTTCCCCACTCAAATGATCCGAGAGAGGAAGGCATGGAGGATTTCACGGGCAAGGTCGCGCTGGTAACGGGAACCACGGGCATCGGCCGTGCCGTGGCGTTGCGGCTGGCGAAGGACGGCGCGGCCGTCGTCGCGCTGGGCATCGACGAGGCCGGAAACGAGGCACTCGCGCAAGCGGATCCCGCGGTCCGCGTGCGAAAAACAGACGTGGCGGAGCCGGCCCAGGTCGAGGCCGCGCTCGGAGAGATCGAACGCGAGTTCGGCGGCCTCGACGTCATCGTCAACGCCGCGGCGGTCCATCCCTATGGCGACGCCGTCACGACAGACCCGAAAACGTTCCGACATTGCCTGGCGGTCAATGTGGGCTCCATCCACCTCACCGCGCACTGGGGCGTGCCGTTGATGCGCAGGCGCGGCGGCGGCACCATCGTCAACATTTCCAGCGTCCAGGGCCATGCGTGCCAGCAGGGCGTCGCGGCCTATGTCGCCTCCAAGGGCGCAATCCACGCCCTGACGCGGGCCATGGCGCTCGACTTCGCTGCGGACGGCATCCGCGTCGTTTCGGTCAGCCCCGGCTCGGTGAGGACGCCCATCCTCGAACTCGCCGCCCGCACCTTCGACGGGCCCGACGCCGACGTGGAGGCCGTCTTTGCCCGCTTCGGCGCCTCGCACCCGATCGGACGCATCGGCGAGCCGGAAGAGATCGCGGAACTGATCGCCTTTCTCGCCTCCTCGAAGGCCGGCTTCATCACCGGCTCGGACTACGTCATAGACGGCGGGCTGACCGCAGCCATCGGCGTGCGCTGAAAGGTTCGGAGGGAAACCATGCAGGAAGAAGAGAAGCAACTGCGCTGGATTGGGACCACGGGCCCGCGCCTCGTGGAGCGCCCGGCGCATCGCCGCTGGCTGCTCGGCCAGGCGACGGACCTCATCGAGTTCTTCCAGCGCCACAGCTTCAACACGGCCGGCGGCTTCTTCACGCTCGACGATGCCGGCCTGCCCTACCCGGCCGAGCGCGCCTCCGGCGTGGTGCGCCAAATCCACGACACCACGCGCATGGTTCACTGCTTTGCCATGGCCCACCTGCTCGGTCTGCCGGGCGCCGACCGGATGATCGACCACGGCATGACGTTTCTGTGGGAGCGCCATCGGGACCGCAGGCACGGCGGCTACTATTGGGGCGTCGATGACGCCGGTGCGACCGATGCCAGGAAGCAGGCCTACGGACATGCCTTCGTGCTGCTGGCCGCCTCCTCGGCCAAGGTGGTCGGCCATCCCGAGGCCGACCGGCTGATCGCCGACGTGACCGAGATCCTGCGCAGCCGCTTCTGGGACGCGGCGGCAGGGGCCTCGACGGAGGAGTATGCCGACGACTGGTCGCCCGTCAGCGACTATCGCGGCCAGAACTCCAACATGCACCTGACCGAGGCGGTGATGGCGGCCTACGAGGCCACCGGCGACCGGTCCTATCTCGCCATGGCCGAGTCGATCGCCTCGCTCATCATCGGCCGGCACGCACGCGCGCGGGGATGGCGCGTCGCCGAGCATTTCAAGGCGAACTGGGAGGTCGATCCGGACTACGAGGGCGACCCTACCTTCCGCCCGGCTGGCACCACACCGGGCCATGCGCTCGAATGGAGCAGGCTGCTGGTGCAGTTATGGGAGCTGGGAGGACGGTCCAGCGAATGGCCGATCGAGGCGGCGCGCGAGCTGTTCCTCAGGACCGTGTCGATCGGCTGGGCCGGCGACACCGGCGGTTTCTACTACACGCTCGACTGGCAGGATCGCCCCGCACGCTCGGACCGCTTCTGGTGGCCCTGCGCGGAGGGAATCGGCGCGGCAGCGGTGCTGGCCTCGGTCGACGAGGATCCGCGCTTCGAGGAATGGTACCGCCGCATCTGGGATTTTACGGCGAACCACCTCATCGACCGCGAGCACGGCGGCTGGTTTCCCGAACTGGATTCTGAACTGAAGCCTGTCAGCCGCGTGTTCCGCGGCAAGCCCGACCTCTACCATGCCCTGCAGGCCTGCCTGATTCCGCTTCTGCCGCCGGACGGCAGCGTCACGAGCGGCCTGTTGAAGGGGTTGCATCGTCCTGACCGTGGCAGGCGGTGACATCCCCTCGCTTCAGTGCGCCGGTCGGCGGAGTTGCGCCCGTTCGAACAGCAGGACGATGACCAGCGCCACGGCAAGCGGAACGATCAGGTAGAACAGCCGGAACACCAGCAGCGCGGCAAGCACCGCCACCGGGTCCACATCCGGCAGGCCCATCAGGAAGACGATCTCGAGCACGCCAAGCCCTCCCGGCGCATGCGAGATCAGCGCCGCCGAGAACGACACGAGGAACACGCCGAGGACGACGACGAAGCCGGGATTTCCGACCTCCGGCAGGGCGAAATAGATGATTCCCGCCGCGCCGATCAGCTCCAGCGGGCCGATGACGAGTTGCCTCAGCACGATCGGCAGACGTGGATAGTGCAGCGTGAAGGAACCGATCTGCAGCGGGCGAAATCCGATCGCGCTGCTGAACACGTAGGCCGCGATCAGCAGCGCCAGCGCGACGCCGGTGGCGCTGGTCGCCGAGACCGGCAGGAAGTCCACGAATCCTTCGAACACCTCAGGCGTGAGGATCAGCAGCACTGCCGCGAGCACCAGCACCCCGAGCGCGAAGGTTCCCGAACAGATCGCGACGAGGATACCGACCTCGCGCCCGCTGAGGCCCTGCGTGGCATAGGCGCGATACCGGATGACGGCTCCCGAAAGCACCGAACCGCCGATGTTGTGCGACAGCGCATAGGTCGTGAAGGAGCACGCCGTGATGAAGGCGAACGGCACCCTCCTGTTCAGGTGAAGCAGGGCGATGTGATCGTACCCGGCAAGCGCAAGGTAGGCGACGCACGACGAGCACGCCGCCAGCAACCATTGGTGCCAGCTTATCGCGGCGAGACTGTCACCCAGTTCGTCGAGGGAAAGCCCCCGGAATTCCCTGTACAGAAGCCAACTCGAGAAACAGACCGTCGCGAGACCGATTGCCGGCCAAATGTAACGAGTGACCTTCATCGCCGACCGGCGACCGTTGTCTGCTTCACGCGGAATATCCTTCACCATTTTCGGGACGGACCATGCCACCGGGTGACTCGCCCGGACGGCATGCTGGAATACGATAGGAACAAACGGTTTGTCGTCGCAAGCCGGCGTCACAATTCCGCTGGTCAAGGCTTGGTGAGGTGCCCGCGTGCTGCTATGATCACACCAACGTCACATTAGCGGCTGCGGCACGCGCGGCCGGAAGGAACAATACGGTGAGCCACCCCGATGACGACGCGCAAGCGCGTCGCGGCGGGGCGGATGGTCGTCGGGCGCGGAAAAAGAGCCCCGGCAGGAAGGCCGCGTGGACCCTGCAGTCGCCATCCAAAGGCGGCCAGGGGCCCGGCCAGACCGAAGACCCCGCCGCGCCGAGGTTGAAGAGGCGGCGCAAGCGCAAGCGTGGCCGCAAGGTTTTTGCCGCGGCAGACACTGTCCGCGACGGAACCGGCGCGTCTGGCGAAGCCGTGCGACCCGCGGGCGCGCCAGGACCGGTAACGCAGCGTCCGCAAGGCGTCCGCCTCTTTAGGCCAAGCGCCGGCCGCTCCCACGACGACGCGGAACCGAACGGCCTCCCGCCCGCCTATGCGGCGCTCGATCTCGGCACGAACAACTGCCGACTGCTGGTCGCCGTTCCCGGCCGCCACGGACGGTTCCGTGTCATCGACGCCTTCTCACGAATCGTGCGGCTCGGCGAAGGTCTCACCACCACCGGGCGCCTCGGCGAGGCAGCGATGGACCGTGCGGTCGAGGCACTGAAGATCTGCGGCGACAAGCTGCGTTCACGCCCGATCCGCCGGGCGCGCCTCGTCGCCACGGAGGCCTGCCGGGTAGCCGCGAACGGCAACGAGTTCCTCACCCGCGTGCGGCGTGAGGCCGGCCTGGAACTCGAGATCATCGACCGGCGCACCGAGGCGCGGCTGGCGGTGTCCGGCTGCGGCCCACTCGTCGAGAGGGACACGGATGCCGTCGTGTTGTTCGACATCGGCGGTGGGTCGTCGGAGATCGCCCTGGTCGACCTGTCACGGCGCCGTTCGTCCCGGCTTGCCAACCACATCGTCTCCTGGACGTCCCTGCCCATCGGCGTCGTGTCGCTGGCCGAACGCTTCGGCGGCAGACACGTCACGCGCGACCTGTTCGAAGCGATGGTCTCCGACGTCAGCCGTATGATCGAGGGTTTCGAAGGACGGCATCGGCTCAACCATCACCTCAACGGCGCCCGCTTCCACCTGCTCGGGACGTCGGGCACCGTTACGACACTCGCCGGTGTGCATCTCGGGCTGGAGCGCTACGACCGGCGCCAGGTAGACGGGCTGTGGCTGGACGACCGCCACGTGGACGAGATGATAGACCGGTTGCTGAGCTGGGACTTCGAGCAGCGTGTAGCCAATCCCTGCATCGGCGCAGACCGTGCCGACCTCGTTCTCGGGGGCTGCGCGATCCTGCAGGCGATACGTGGCGCCTGGCCGTCGCGGCGCCTTCGCGTCGCCGACCGCGGCCTGCGCGAGGGCATTCTCAGCGAACTCATGGCCGAGGAGAGAGCGATGCGGCATCGCCAGGGCGCAAACGTACAATGAAGGACAAGCCCGCCAATTCCGGCCCCGGCCGGACACTCAAGGCTCGCGTGCAAAAGAAGCGCGGCCTGAAGGAATCCTCCCGTCGTTGGCTCGAGCGGCATCTCAACGACCCCTATGTGCAGCGATCAAAGGCAGATGGCTTCCGCTCGCGCGCGGCCTACAAGCTGATCGAGATCGACGACCGCTACAAGCTGCTCAAGCCCGGCATGGCGGTGATCGACCTCGGTGCGGCACCCGGCGGCTGGTGCCAGGTGGCGGCCGCGCGAACGAAGTCCACCGCCGACAATCCCCGGGTGGTGGGCATCGACTATCTCGACCTCGATCCGGTTCCCGGCGCAGCGTTGCTGAAGCTCGACTTCCTCGACCCCACCGCGCCGGACCGCCTGATGGAAATGCTCGGGGGGCCGCCGGATGTCGTGCTCTCCGATATGGCGGCGCCGACGACCGGTCACAGGCGCACCGACCACCTGCGGACGATGCATCTGTGCGAAGTGGCGGCGGATTTCGCCATCTCGGTGCTGAAGCCGGGCGGGCACTTTCTCGCCAAGACCTTCCAGGGCGGCACGGAGGGAGACCTGCTGACCAGGCTGAAGCAGGCGTTCCGCTCCGTCCATCACGTCAAGCCGCCCGCCTCGCGTGACGAATCGGTGGAGCTCTACCTGCTGGCGCGTGACTTCAAGGGAGATGCATAACCGGCCTCAGCCGGCGACCGCTTCCTCGGCCGGAGCCTTCGTCGCGGCTCCGCGCGGCCGATGGCCGGAGACTGCCCCACCGGCATCGCGCGGCAATCCGAGGAAGGGCAGGATCGAAAACGCCGTAATGGCGGCCACGATGAAGAACGCGACGCGGAAATCGCTCGGGTCGAGAATGCCGTCGCGTAGCCGCGACTGGACTTCGAGGATGCCGCCACCGATCGCCACGCCAACCGCGATCGTGATCTGCTGCGTCACGGAGGCAATCGCGGTGGCCTGACTCGCCTGCCGGTCGTCGATCTCGGCGAAGACCAGCGCATTCGTGGCGGTGAAGAACAGCGACCGCAGGAAGCCGGCGACGAACAGGATCGCGACGATGACGAGCCAGGGCGTCGTGGCGGTGATCAGCCCGTTGACCGCGATGAATGCGGCGGAGGCGAGCGCGGCGACGATGAGCACCGTGCGGAAGCCGCCGCGACGCAGCGCGCCAGCCGCCAGGAACTTCATCCCGATCGCCCCCATCGCCGAGGCAAATGTCAGCATGCCGGACTGGAACGGCGTCATGCCGAATCCAAGCTGCAGCATCAGCGGCAGCAGAAACGGCACCGCGCCATTGCCGATCCGGAAGATCGAGCCGCCGGCGACGGCCGCGCGAAAGCCGCGCTCGCGGAACAGGCGCAGGTCGAGAAGCGGATTGGCCGCCCGCCGCGCGTGCCGGAGGTAGAGCGCTCCGATCAGGAGACCGGCGACCAGCCCCCCCATGCCCACGGACGGCGGCAGCGCCGGCAGGCTGACGACCGAGAGGCCGAAGACGATGCCCGAGGCCGCCAGCCCGGACATCAGGAAACCGGGCACGTCGAGCGGCGGAACGCCTGAGGCCTCGACCTCGGGCAGAAAGCGACCGGTCAGCACGATTCCCGCAAGCCCGATCGGAATGTTGATCAGGAAGATCCAGTGCCAGGACGCGAATGTCGTGATGAACCCGCCGACCGGCGGCCCGACCAGCGGCCCGACGAGGCCCGGAATGGTGAGCCAGGCCATGGCGCCCACAAGCTCGCTGCGCGGCGTCGCGCGCACCAGCACCAGGCGGGCAAGCGGCGTCATCATGGCCCCGCCCAGCCCCTGCAGCGCGCGTGCCCCCACGAAGGCGCCGAGGGATCCGGAAACCGCGCAGGCCAGCGAGCCCGCCATGAACACCGCGATCGCCCAGCTGAAAACGCGCTTGGCACCATAGCGATCCCCCATCCAGCCGCTAATGGGAATGAAGATCGCGAGGGACACGAGATAGGACGTGAGCGCGAGCTTCAGCGCCACCGGACTGGTGCCGACGTCCGCCGCGATCGCCGGCAGCGACGTCGCGATGACGGTCGAATCCATGTTCTCCATGAACAGGGCGACCGCGAGGATCAGGGGAACAGTGCGCTTCAACGTATTGTCGGGAAGACATTCGAGAACCAGGTCGCGCATGTAGCGCCCCGGTCCGCCAAGTACACTGGGCCAGTTCGACGCTGCCTGTGGCCTTGCCTCACAATGACGTGACAACCGGCTGGGAGGATAAGCGGGAGAATATTCGTTGGACGAGCAGCAAGGGAGAGGATGATGAGTTCAATGATCGACCGCCGCACCGCGCTCAAGACAGCCGCGCTGAGCGCCGCCGCGCTCTGCATGCCGCAGATCATGGTTAGGGCCGCAAGCGCCGAACCTGCCATGAGCGAGGTGCCACATCCTGGCTTTGATCGCTTCAAGCTGGGAGATTTCCAGGTGACCACGATCCTGGACGGCCTTCGACCCAGTGAAGGTCCCCACCCCATCTTCGGCAACAACCAGAAGCCGGAAGACGTCGCAGCGCTGATGGAGGCGAATTTCCTGCCCCCGGACCGCTTCGTCAACGGCTTCACCCCGACCCTGGTCAACACGGGCTCGGAACTCGTCTTGTTCGACACGGGGCTCGGAGCTGGTGCCCGGGCCAACGGGCTCGGCCAGTTGAGAGCGCGGCTCCGCCATTCCGGCTACGATCCGGCGGACGTTACGCTCGTGGTGATCACCCACATGCACGGCGACCACATCGGCGGCCTGATGGAAGATGGGGCGCCAGCCTTCCCGAATGCCCGCTACATGTTCGGACAGGTCGAATATGACTTCTGGACCGCGCCGGAGCGGATGTCCGGGCCGACAGAAGGCGGCGCGAAGGCTGTCGCGGCCAACGTCAAGCCGCTCGTGGAGAAGGCGACGTTCATCGGCGACGGCACGGAAGTGGTTCCAGGAATCCGCGCGATGGCGGCCTACGGCCATACGCCGGGACACCTGATCTTCATCATGGAGTCGGGCGGCAAGACGCTCGTTCTGACTGCCGACACCGCAAACCACTATGTGGCCTCGCTGCAGCGTCCGGACTGGCACGTGAGCTTCGACACCGACAAGGAGATGGGAGCCGCCACGCGCCGGCGCGTCTTCGACATGATCGCCACCGACCGGCTGCCGTTCATCGGCTACCACATGCCCTTCCCGTCCGTCGGCTTCGTCGAGAAGATCGACACCGGCTACCGCTATATCCCCGAGACCTATCAGTTCGACCTGTAGCCGCATCGCGTGTTGCAGCCGGTGGGCTGGGCTATCCCCTGAAGCCGCCGGCATCCAGGAAAGCCTGCTCCTCGGCCGTGGTCTCGCGTCCGAGCCTCGGATTGCGGTGCGGAAAGCGGCCGAAGCGGGCGATGATATCACGGTGCCCGATGGCGTGCTTCAGCGTCTCGGCGCCCAGCGCTTCGGAGAGGCGGACGCTCTCGTCCTGGTCCTCGAGCCGTTCCGAATGGGCGAACGGGAGGTAGAAGAACATCCGCAGGTCTACCGGGACCGCTCCGTCGTGCCCCGCCGCAATGGCCTTGCGCGCAAAGGTGAGCGCCAGCGGGTCCGTCGCGTACATGTGGCCGGTGCCGCGGAAGGCGTTGCGGGGGAACTGGTCGAGCAGAATCATCAGCGCCAGCGCACCCTGGGCCGTCTCGATCCAGGCATCCAGTTCGCGACGCGCCGCTGCCATGTGGGCGTCCAGGAAGCGGTTGCGGAATTCCGCATCGAAATCCGGGCCGCCATCGAACCATCGGTCAGGCCCTGCATTCTTCCAGAATGTGACGACATCATCGGCTGTTATCGGCATTGCCTGTCCTAGAAGTCGAAGAATCCCTGCCCGGCGCCGACGCCAGGATGTCCGCCGCTTCGGGGTTGAGCGCTTGGCCCGCATGGCGGGGCGGCGTCAACGGCGCAGGCACAGGCGCATTGCCGCGCATCAGGCCCCGCCCGGCCTCCAGCCCGCCGGCGATCTGCAGTTCCAGTCGTTCGTCGTCGCGGCGCCGCACGTCGGCGATGACCTCCGCGATTTCCGCATCGTCCGTTCCAAGCGTGCGCAGCGCTTCGCCCCCGAAGACGAGCGCGGATTCGAATGTCTCGCGCAGCTGGTAGTCCACGCCTGCCTTGATGAGCTCCAGCGTCGTGCCGCGATCGAAGGCGCGCGCCAGTACCGGCACCAGCGGAAACTCGGCCTTGAGCAGCTCGGCGATGCGGATCGCCTGGTCGTGCTTGTCGACGCAGATCAGCACGGCCTTGGCCCTTCCCGCCCCGGCCGCGTGCAGGATGTCCAGCCGCGTCCCGTCGCCATAATACACCTTGAAGCCAAAATCGGCGGCGGCCTGGATCATCTCCACATCGTTGTCGATGATGGATACCTCGACGCCGCGGAGCAGCAGCGGTTGGCTCACGATCTGGCCGAAGCGGCCGAAGCCGATGATGAGTACGCTCCCGTCAAGGTCGGCGGCCACATCCACCCCGTCCAGCGATGGGCTGACATGCGGCTGCAGCCGGCGCAACACCGTCATAGCAAGCGGGGTCAGCACCATAGAGACGATGACGATGGCGGTCAGGATCGAGCTCACCTCGGCGTCGATGATGCCAACCGCCTGCGCCGCCGCATACAGCACGAAGGCGAACTCACCGCCCTGCGCCATCATCACCGCGCGTTCGAGCACTTCGCCCGATCGGCCCCGAAACATGCGGCCGACCGCGTAGATGCCCGCGGCCTTCACCACCATGTAGGCCACGACGTAGAACCCGACGATCGTCCAGTCCCGCCACACGACGGCAAGGTCCAGCGACATGCCGACGGCAAGGAAGAACAGGCCGAGCAGGATTCCCCGGAACGGCTCGATGTCGGCTTCGAGCTGGTGGCGGAAACTGGATTCCGACAGCATGACGCCCGCGAGGAAGGCGCCCATCGCCATGGACAAGCCGCCGAGCTGGAGCACCAGCGCCGAGCCCAGAACGACGAGCAGCGCCGCGGCCGTCATTACCTCGCGCGCCCGCGACTCCGCCAGGATGCGGAAGAACGGATTCAGCAGGTAACGTCCGGCGACGATCAGGCCGACAATGCAAGCGACGCCCACAGCGATCGCCGAGGCGCGGTCACTCCAGCCCATGTGCTCCCCGCCCGGAGCCAGGAAGGCCACGGCTGCCAGCAGCGGCACGATGGCAAGGTCTTCCAACAGCAGGATCGAGATGACGCGCCGGCCCGGCGCGGTGGCCAGTTCGCCGCGCTCCTCGAGAAGCTGCATGACGATCGCGGTCGAGGTGAGTACGAAGCCGGCCCCCGCGACGAAGGAGGCGGCCACCGGAAAACCGGTCAGGTAGCCGACGAGGGTGAGCAGCAGCGAGCACAGGCCGACCTGCACGAGGCCGAGTCCGAAGATCTCGCCGCGCATGCTCCACAGGCGCGACGGCTCCATCTCCAGCCCGATGATGAACAGGAACATCACCACGCCGAGTTCGGCGACATGCAGGATCGCCTCGGCGTCGGAGAAGATGCCGAGCACGAAGGGACCGATGATGACGCCGGCTGTGAGATAGCCGAGGATCGAGCCGAGGCCGATCCGCTTGAAGATCGGCACGGCGATGACGCCCGCCGCAAGCAGCGCAACTACGCTCGTAAGCTCGCTTCCCGATGCCTCGGCAGCCATGTCCGGGTTCCGATTGCGCGGTCGCGTATTCGCGACGGAACGCAAGGGAATACGAAACCGCGGTCTACGTCCAGACGGCCGGCAGCCCGTCCGCACGGCAATGCTCGGCGGGGCGCATCGCCAGCCTCATACTGTCAGTCCAGGAGAATCGGGTAAGCCACTGATAACTGTCGCCTACCCTGCAGGCGCCATCCCGGACGACGCCTTGGTCTGGGTCAGCGTGCCAGGAAGCCGCCGTCGACCGGCAGGGTGGTGCCGGTAATCATGGCCGCTGCCGGTGAAGCGAGGAAGAGGATTGCGTCGGCGATCTCCTCCGGCTCGGCGATGCGGCCAAGCGGCGTGTGGGCTTTGACGGTGTTCATCCGCTCCGGATCGTCGAGGATCGGCTGGATGAAGGGCGTCCTCACGAAAGTCGGCGCCACGGCGTTGACGCGAATGTCGAGCGGAGCCCATTCGAGCGCCAGCGCGCGCGTCATGTTGACGACACCGCCCTTCGTCGACTGGTAGGCCGCGTTCGGATACAGCCCCCCCGAAAGGCCCATGATGGACGCGACGTTGATGATGACGCCGCCCCTGCCCGACGCCCTCATGTGGCGAGCCGACAGGCGGGCCGCGACGAACATTGCCGTCAGATTGACCGAGACGACCTTGTTCCAGTCCTCGACCGGCATGTCGAGAGCTGGAGAGCGGATCGCCATGCCGGCATTGTTGACGAGGACGTCGATCGCCCCGAACTCGCTCGCCATCGCACCGATCGCGGCCTCCATGCCCGCCTCGTCGGTCACGTCCACCGTGAAGGCGCGTGCCTTGCCACCCTCTGCCTCGATGGCCTTGACCACGGCTTCACCCTTGTCGGCATTACGGTCGATGACACCGACGATCGCTCCGGCCGACGCCAGATGGAGGGCTGTGGCCCGACCGATGCCTCTTCCGCTGCCGGTCACGATGGCGACCTTTCCCGGAAGAGCGAAGCGCGAGAGAACGGAAGCTGTAGTCATTGTGGAATCCCTTTCTGCCCGCAGGCTTATGGCGCGACTGCGGGAGCGGAATCCAGTGCATTCGGAACGAAAGGCTTACGGATCCGCCGTCGAGACCGCCTCAAGCCCTTGTCGCAGGGACTTCCGCCATACCCGCGCCAAAATGCGGGGTTGAAGCCTTGGCGTGGGAGTGCCAAATCTTCAAGCCAGTCAAGGCGGATCTATCCCAATGGTAACCTATCTCGAAGCGGACGCTGCCCCTGGGCGCAATACTGGGCAGATCAAGCTCTATGGCCCGGAAGCGTTCGAAGGCATGCGCAAGGCCTGCCAGCTCACGGCGCGCTGCCTCGACGAGCTGGCCTCGCGCGTCAAGCCTGGCGTCACCACCGACGCGATCGACCGTTTCGTCTTCGAGTTCGGGATGGACCACGGCGCCATGCCGGCGACGTTGAACTATCGGGGCTACACGAAGTCGTGCTGCACCTCGATCAACCACGTGGTGTGCCACGGCATCCCCGATTCCAAGCCGCTGCGCGAGGGCGACATCGTCAACATCGACGTGACCTACATCCTCGACGACTGGCACGGCGACTCCAGCCGCATGTACCCCGTCGGCACCATCAAGCGGGCGGCGGAGCGGCTGCTCGAAGTCACGTACGAATGCCTGATGCGCGGCGTGGCGGCCGTGAAGCCGGGCCTGCGGACCGGCTCCATCGGTGCGGCCATCCAGAGCTACGCCGAACGCGAGCGCTGCTCGGTGGTGCGCGACTTCTGCGGACATGGTGTCGGCAAGCTCTTCCACGACGCCCCAAACATCCTGCACTACGGCAGCCCGCACGAGGGCGTCGAGATGCGCCCCGGCATGATCTTCACGGTCGAGCCGATGATCAATCTCGGCCGGCCGCACGTGAAGGTGCTCAACGACGGCTGGACGGCGGTCACGCGCGACCGTTCGCTGTCGGCCCAGTACGAGCATACGGTCGGCGTCACCGAAACCGGCTGCGAGATCTTCACCCTCTCCCCGGCCGGCCTCGATCGTCCGGGACTGCCGCCGCTCTGATTTCGACCGGCCGTTAGCACGCGCCGCGACCCGCAGGCGATACGCCTTCTCCAAATTGCCGAGAACCGGGCACGGCGCGAAAGCGCCGTGGCACCAGCTTTTCCCTTGGCATCCGCCGCTGCCCGCCTACTATGGACGCGCTAGGCGGCCGGGGGACAATGAACAGGGAAGAGGACGACGAACGCGGCTTTTTCGGCGAGCGTCCCGCTTGGCCGAAGCCGTTGGCCCGCCCTTCGCGGCCGGACCACGCCGGCCACCGCGACCGCCTTAGGCAGCGCTTCCGCGAGGTCGGCCCGCAGGCGCTGGCCGACTACGAACTCCTGGAAATGCTGCTGTTCCGTTCCATTCCCCGCGCAGACACCAAGCAGCGGGCCAAGGCGCTGCTCAAGCGCTTCGGGTCGCTCGCGGAGGTACTGGGCGCGCCGCACCACCTGCTCACCGAGGTAGACAACATAGGCGACGCCGCGGCACTCGACCTCAAGATCGTCGCGGCCGTGGCACAGCGGATGGTGAAAAGCGAGATCAAGGGCCGCGAGGTCCTCTCCTCCTGGAACAACGTGCTGGACTATTGCCGCGCCGCCATGGCCTTCGAGGAGCGCGAACAGTTCCGCATCCTTTTTCTGGACAAAAAGAACGCGCTCATCGCCGACGAGGTTCAGCAGACCGGCACGGTCGACCACACGCCGGTCTATCCGCGCGAGGTCGTTCGACGCGCACTGGAGTTATCAGCGACGGCGCTGATTCTCGTCCACAACCATCCTTCCGGCGATCCCACCCCTTCGCGGGCCGACATCGACATGACGCGCACGATCATCGAAACGGCCAAGCCGTTGGGGATTGCCGTCCACGACCACATCATCATCGGCAAGAAGGGCCACGCCAGCATGAAGGGCCTGTTGCTGATCTGAGGCGGCCCCCTACGTACCGAGCCTTACGGGCAGGGATTGCCGACGCGCTGGTGGACGGCGTCGACGGCCGCCTGCATCTCCGCAGTCCAGCGGAACTCCGCCGCGGCGAGCGCCAGCTCGAGTTGCTCCAGCGTCGTCGCGCCGATGATGCTGGAGGTGACGAAGGGCCGGTTCAGCACGAAGGCTCCCGCAAACAGCGCCGGCTCCACTCCGAAGGAGCGTGCCAGTTCGTTGTAGGCGAGGATTGCCTCGGTCGCATGCGGCTTCTCGTAGCGTTGGCCACGATTGAACAGCGTCGTACGCGCGCCCGCCGGCCGCGCGCCGTGGTCATATTTGCCCGTAAGATACCCTTGGGCGAGCGGCGAATAGGCAAGCAGGGAGACGTCCTCTCGATCGCAAACTTCGGCGAGATTCACCTCGAACGTGCGGTTGACCAGGTTGAAGGCGTTCTGGAGCGAGGCGACGCGCGGACCCAGGCCCTTCTCCGACTCGAACAGGAAGCGCATGACTCCCCACGAGCTCTCGTTGGATAGGCCGACATGGCGGACCTTTCCGGCCTTCACCAGTTCGTCCAGAACGGCGAGCGTCTCGGCGATCGGGGTTTCGTCCCCGGCGCGCTCCGCCGGCCACTCGCCGACCCGGGTCGGATTGGCACCCCAAGGCACCAGACGGTCGGGAAAATGGAGCTGGTAGAGATCGATGTAATCGGTCTGCAGCCGCCGCAGCGATTTCTCGATGGCATCGAAGATGTCGGCTCGCGCCAGCCTCGCGGGCCGCCCGCCCCGGAACCACTCCGACGCGGTGCGCCCGACCACCTTGGAGGCTAGCACGACGCGGCTGCGGTTCCCGCGCGCCTTCATCCAGTTGCCGATGATCTGCTCGGTGCGTCCCTGGGTCTCGGGCTTCGGCGGAATGGGATAGAGCTCGGCCGTGTCAAGGAAGTTCACGCCGTGCTCGAAGGCGAGGTCCATCTGTGCGTGGCCTTCCGCCTCGGTGTTCTGCTGACCCCAGGTCATCGTCCCCAAGCAGATTCGGGACACGAGCAAGTCGGTGCGGCCAAGGGCGCGAAGTTGCATTGAACGTCTCCGGAAAAGGCGAGTCGCGGGACGCGATGCCGGCCCCAATTATCGCCAGCCGAACCGCAGAATAAAGGCCGTATCTGCCGGAAGCCGAACCGAGGCAGCGCGGATGGCGTCTTGGGGAACATGCCCATCGCTGCCCGCATCTGGCCGCGTGCTCCGGCAAGCCGGCGGCGATAGACATGACAGTGTTTTCGCGAAAGGGTTGCAATCCATAGCGGAACCATTGTGGGATACGGCCGTTCGGAGACCAAAGGGACAGACCACGTCTAGGAGCAGAAAATGAGACGAATACTCTCGGGCATTCTGGCTACGGCCCTGGCCGCCTCGGTCACTGCCACGGGCATGCTGCCTGCGGCGGCGGCCCCAGTAGCGGTACCCAAGTACGAACGGACGGAGCTGCCGCTGGTAGGGGTCCAACACCGTCATGACGCTCAGCGGGTATGGCCCCGCCATCGCCCCCCCGGCCAGTTCTATCGTCACGGCGCTGATCGGTACGGCTGGCACAACGGCCATCGAGGCTATCGCTATTACCGCCCCGGCTATCGCCGGTATGGCGACTTCTGGTTCCCCGCCGCGGCGTTCGTCACCGGCGCCGTGATTGGCGGCGCGATCGCCAATTCGCAGCCACGCGTCGTCTATCGCGGCAGCAACGCCCACGTGCGGTGGTGCTACGACCGTTACCGGTCCTATCGCGCCTACGACAACACCTACCAGCCCTACAACGGCCCTCGCCGGCAGTGCATCTCGCCGTACGGCTGACCGGACACGGCCGCAGGCGGCCGCTCAGGCAGGCCGCCTGCGTTCATCAAGCAAGGGCTCCGGGACGACCGGGGCCCTTGTCGATTCGGGGAGACGGCGCACGCAACCGGCGCGCATTCACGGCCATGGAGCACCCACAACCGCTGGGCGATCTTGTGCTGATGCTAGGGGAGATTTCCGTGCCGAAAGTCCGGCGGTGGTGGAAGGGGTTGGATTCGAACCAACGTAGGCTGAGCCAACGGATTTACAGTCCGTCCCCTTTAACCACTCGGGCACCCTTCCGACCGTCCGGAACCTGTCTCCAGGTTCGCCTCGCCGGAAAGAGGGGCCGGCGTGGCGAAGCGCCTTATGGCCATTGGGCATGACCGTGTCAACCGCCGAAACCGCCTTCTCGACACGTGATTTGCGATGCGGACACGCGACCGGTCTCACCGAGCGACGGCTTACGCAGCGTTCTCCGGCAAAACGCGGCGAAACAGGCACGATCAGGGTATCGCGTAGACCTGCACCGTCTGCCCGATGCCTCGCAAAGACGTCGGGCGCACTTCCGGCAGCAACGATTTGTCGCGCAGCAACTCCGCCGTCCTGACGTCATGGACCACTGATTCCGTGGCGAAGATGGACCTTGCATTCGCCAGCCCCTGTACGCGCGAGGCGATGTTAACCGTCTGGCCGAAATAGTCCTGGCGTTCGTTCATCGACACAGCGATGCACGGCCCCTCGTGCAGGCCGATCTTGAGAAGCAGGTCCTCGCTGTGGCGCTCCTCGTTGAGTCGCTGCATGGCCTCCCGCATCCTCAGCGCCGCAGCCACGGCGCGGTCCGGCGTCGGGAAGGTCGCCATGACCGCATCGCCGATGGTCTTCACCACCGCCCCCGCCTCGGCAGCGACGATCTCGTTCAGCACCTGGAAATGCGACTGGACGAGGTCGAAGGCCACGAGATCACCCACCCGGTCATAAAGCTCGGTCGAGCCCCGCAGATCGGTGAACAGGAAGGTGAGGCTGGTGATGCGCAGCCGCTGTCCGACGTCGAGCGAATCGGCGCGATACAGATCGCGGAATGTCTGGTTGGTCAGAAGGTGCTTGGCCGTCAGGAACGGACGTCGCTTGTCCAGCATCCCGTGGAGCACGTCACCGGCGATGCAGATGCTGGGCAGGACGCGGGCGTCCGAGTGATTCTCGACAGCAAGCCGCAGCGGCCCGGGCTGCATTTCGACCGTCTCGCTATGGGTGTATTCGCGGTCGTAGCCGATCGACAGCGATTGCCGCTCCCTGATCGGCTCCCCCTTCACGTCCAGAAAGTGAACGCTGTGCGTCACCGGCTCGAACACGATGATGAACTCGGCCGGCAACTGCACGGACAGGACAGCCTTCTCCCCTGGTCTTAGCTCTACGTGGTCGATGATGAACTGGTCGACGAGTTGCTCGTAGCCCTGCTCCGGCAGATCCACGCCGGATCCCCAGTACATCTGCCGGTAGTATTCGATCAGCGGCAGTTCGTCGGGCGTATGGCCGGCGATCTTGCGCACCCGAGGACTGACCGTAAACGTCACCTCGACCATCTCGTCGAGCGTGGGCGTATAGCTGTCCGCGCAGAGGCTACAGGTGTAGTGGTCTTTCTGGATGGTCTTTAGCGAGGCGTTGGTGTCCAGAACGCCACCGCATCCGGGGCACAGCACGTTCCAGGCCATGTCGAACAAGCCGATGCGCGCCCCGTGAACGAAGGCGGCGACCACCTTCTCTTCCCGCAGGCCGTGTCTCTCCGCAAAGGCCAGCGCGTTGATGCGGTGAAGGTGATGGTCTGGCGCTTCGGCCACAAGCTTCTCGATGGCGTCGACCACATCCTTGTCGGCGGCTTGCCGAAGAAGCCCGAACATGCTGCTTGCGTCGCTCATGGCGTGTGCTCACAGACAAAGCGGAACGTTACGCCTGCACCCAACCACAAGCAAGCAATTGCCCACTGCGTCCTGCCAGGACGGCGTCAGGACGGATAGCGTTTGCATTCCGCGCGCCGGAGCGTCATGGAACCATCAAGCGCCCGGAATCCGGGCCAAATCCAGGGAATCGCCATGGCCGGGACCAAGGGAACACCGAAGGACAGCCACTATGCGCGCCTGCGCAGGGCGCATCGCGACACGAAGGCGGGTGGCGCCGAGCAGCGGCGCCAGCAGCGGCCGGCCGTGCCTGGCGCACCGCCGCCCGAAGGCCGCGTGCACCTCTACGGGGTGCACACGGTTCGCGCCGCGCTCGACAACGAGGCGCGGAAAATCCGACACCTCTGGGTGACGCGGAACGCCCAGGAGCGGCTGGGGCTGGGTGACCTCGCCGCCCTGCCCTTCCCGGCCGAACTGGTCGAGCCCAAGGCTATCGACCGCATCGTCGGTGGCGACGCCGTCCACCAGGGCGTGCTGGTCGAAGCCGATGCGCTGACGCCCAAGCCGCTGTCGGCGCTGGGCGACACCCAACTAGTTGTGGTGCTCGACCAGGTGACGGACCCGCACAATGTCGGTGCTGTCCTGCGCTCCGCCGTCGCCTTCGGCGCCGGCGCCCTGGTGACCACCGCGCGTCACAGCCCGTCCGAAAGCGGTGTGCTCGCCAAGGCCGCCTCGGGCGCGCTGGAGCACATCGACCTCATCGAGGTGCGCAACCTCGCGGCTGCACTCGAGGACCTGCACAACGCCGGCTTCCAGTCCGTCGGCCTCGATTCGGAGGGTCCTGAGACGCTCGAAACCGCACTTTCGGGAGAGAAGATCGCGCTGGTGCTGGGCGCGGAGGGCAAGGGCCTGCGCCAGAAAACACGCGAAACCGTCTCCGCCATGGCTCGCCTCGACATGCCGGGGCCAATCCACTCGCTGAACGTTTCGAACGCGGCCGCGATCGCGCTCTACGCCGCCCGGCACGCGTTGACTTCGAGCAAGAGGTGAAGCGGCCGGCGGACTGCACCGTCGGCGCCGATGCGAATTTTCATTATTCGCTCACACCATATTGATTAAATTCCCTTTTTGCTCATTCCTTGATACCCGGAAACACAGTGTGGGAATTGCCTTCCCCACTGTCCTCCCTGGAAATGCCCCCAGGTGCTGGCGGCCACTTTGCCTCATTGAATGTGGCCGGGCGGAAGTCCACCTTCAGAGACATTCACCGCCGAGCCATCTTCCGGCATGGTCCGGCCGCCGGCAGCGAGCCCTCTGGCTGTGGGCCTGGGAGCAAAAGGGATGCCGCAACAGGATTGCATCGTCGTGGGGGCAGGACCGGCCGGGCTGATGCTCGGCCTTCTTCTGGCGCGGGCGGGCGTCGCAGTGACGGTGCTGGAAAAGCACCAGGACTTCCTGCGTGACTTCCGCGGCGACACCATCCACCCCTCCACCATGGAGACGATGGCGCAGCTCGGGCTCCTCGACGAGTTCCTGACGCTGCCGCACCAGAAGGCGCCGACCCTGCATGCCACCATCGGCGGAAAGACAGCGACGATCGCCGACTTCTCGCGCCTGCCGACCCGCTGCAAGTACATTGCCTTCATGCCGCAGTGGGATTTTCTCGACTTCCTCGCCCGCAAGGCCAAAGCCTATCCCGGCTTCCGCCTCGCGATGAGCTGCGAGACGATCGGGCTCGTTAAGCGCGACGGCGCGGTGAGAGGCGTCACCGTGCGCGACGCCGACGGAACTATGCGCGAACTCGAGGCGTCGCTGGTCGTCGGTGCCGACGGGCGCGATTCGATCGTGCGGCGCACGGCAGGAATGGAGGTCGAGGACCTGGGATCTGCGGTCGACGTGCTGTGGATGAAGGTGTCCCGGCAGGCGGACGATCCTGCCCAGTCGATGGGTCACGCCGGACCCAACCAGGGCGTGGTCCTAATCGACCGGGGCGACTACTGGCAGGTCGGATACGTGATTGCGAAGGGGGGCCTGCGCCAGGTCAAGCAGGAAGGCCTCCCCGCCCTGCGCGCCCGGCTTGCCGCCGTGGCGCCCCTGCCGGCCTCGCGCTTCGAGGAGCTGACCGACTGGAACCAGATCCATCTCCTGAAGGTGCGGGTCGATCGCCTAAGGCAGTGGTGGAAGCCCGGCGTGCTGTGCATCGGTGACGCCGCCCACGCCATGTCGCCGATCGGCGGCGTCGGGGTGAACCTGGCCATTCAGGACGCCGTGGCCGCGGCCAACATCCTGGCTGCGCCGCTGCGCGAGGGACGGCTGACGACCGCACACCTGCGGGCGGTGCAGAAGCGGCGCAACTTCCCCACGCGGGCGACGCAGAAGGTACAGCTCATGATGCGACGCAGGCGCAAGCCCACGGCAGCGCGGGCCACGGGCGGCCCGCCCGCCTTCATGCGGCTGATCGCCCGCTCGCGGCTCCTGCCGCACCTGACTGGACGGCTGATCGGCCTGGGCTTCCGCCCCGAGCGCGTACGCGGATAGCCGGGGCATGAAGGACCAGCCGGACCCGACGGGCCCTTCCGCCTTGCGCGCGGTCTATCTCGTCGTCGGCCTGGCGCTGGTGGCCATGGGCTTCATCGGCGCATTTCTGCCGGTGCTTCCGACAACGCCCTTCCTCATCCTGGCGGTGGCCTGTTTCGCGCGCTCGTCGCGGCGGTTGGAAAACTGGCTGCTCGACCATCCGCGCTTCGGCCCGACCCTGCGCGACTGGCGGATGCGCGGCGCGGTACCACGCAAGGCCAAGCTGATGTCGCTCGGGGGCATGCTCGTCGGCTTCACCCTTTTCTGGATCGGAAGCAATCCCGGCCCGATCGCGGCCGGAGCCGTCGCAGCGCTTATGCTGACGGGCCTCGCCTACGTCTTCACGCGGCCATCCTGACCGCACGCGACGGCGGCGAGGCTGCTCAGGCTTTGAGGCTCCCCCACTCGAAGGGTGTGGCGCGGCTGCTATTGGGCCGCTGCGGTCGCACCGCCGAGCGGATCGTTCTCCAGCAGGATCGGGTTGCCATGCGGGGTGGCATGCGCCGCGCGCTGCCATGCCGCGGCAACGGAGGCAACGTGTGGCGGGCTGACGACGCCCTTGCGCGCCAGGAGCGCCTCCAGCGCCGCAAGCCAGCGGGCATAATAGTCGCTGCCGTCCACGGCGGCGTCCGACGCCTTCACTTCCCTGGACAGCGCTTCCGCCCACTCGCTCCAGGTGAACAGACCCTTCTCGTGGAGGGCGACCGTGAGGGCGAAGGCCTGCGCCTGCCACGGCTCGGTGAAAACAGGCTCGTCCGTCAAGGACGGCACGGCGTCGGCGTCATGCGGGCTCAAGATAGCTCTCCCACGCATCGATCGAGACGGTCAGCGTCGGATCGGCGTCATCGCCCCAGATCTCGCGGCCATCGAAGACGACGGTATAGACCCGCTGCGGGTTCTCGCCCTGGCCGTGTGCGTTGGTGTCCGGAAAGACGAAGCCCTCGTGCACCGTCTCGATTGTGCCCCGCCGACCGCGCGCATACCGCGGCAGGCGCGTGTGGCCGGTCGGGCTGAAATTCCGGGTCATGACCCGGTCACCGACATTGAAGCGCGGCGGCGTGTCGATCGGGCGGTCGCACGGGCCGCCACGGGCAAGCACGGCCGGCACGTCGGTGGCCTTGAGCACCCGCTTCGGCTGGGGCGCACCGTCCACGGCCTTGCCCTCCGCGAGGTCCCGGGCGCTGACGAACCCGTGGCGCAGCAACAGCCGCTCCAGGCCCTTGATCCAGATCTCGTAATAGCTCGAGGACAGGTAATCGACGGGGTGGCGGTTCTCACGCGCATGCCGGCTCTCGTCGATGTTCCAGGCGCCGAGCGCCCCGGCACAAAGCGTGAGGCCGAGCGCGCGCTTTTCCCATTCGGCGTGGAAGATCGGCTCGTCGGCCTCCGGCGCGACTGGGCCAAGCCCCATCTGGCCGCCGAGATCGTGCGGGCCGTTCATGACGCGGCGGGCGCCAGCGCGAGGCCGGTGCCGATCATGGAATCGCGGGTGACGAGACTCGCGAGGCGCTCCTCGCTCCAGCCCTCCGTGCCAGCAGGCCGCTGCGGCACGACGAGGTAGCGCAGCTCCGCGGTCGAATCCCACACGCGGATCTTTTTTTCCTGCGGCAGCACCAGACCGAATTCGGCAAGCACCCCGCGCGGGTCGATGACGGCGCGGCTGCGGTAGGGAGGCGCCTTGTACCAGACCGGCGGCAGCCCCAGCACACTCCACGGATAGCAGGAGCACAAGGTGCAGACGACGAGGTTGTGCGTGTCGTCGGTGTTGAATACGGCCTGCATGTGCTCGCCCTGGCGGCCGGTAAAGCCGAGCGAGGCGATCGCCGCGGTGGCATCGCGCCTCAGCCAGTCCGCATAGGCTGGATCGCTCCAGGCGCGGGCGACCACCTTGGCGCCGTTACGGGGACCGACCTTGGTCTCGTAGGTATCGACGATGACGTCGATGGCGGCCGGATCGACCAGCCCTTTCTGGGTCAGAATTGTCTCCAGCGCCCGAACCCGCGCCGCCATCGGGTCGAGTTCGTTGTCGTGGTGATGATCGTGGTCGTGGGCCATGGCCCGAGATGCTACGCCTCGCGAGGCGAGGAGACAATCGGCGCGTTGGTACGCCCGAGTCACACGTCCCGATACGCACCTAACTCAACCACGTCGATCGCTAACGCCGCCGCCGATCTGGCGCGCAGGAATGCTTGAGAGGCCCTCCTGCCGGATTTCTGGCATCGAGCGATTGTTGTGAATCATGGACCGGTGTTGACGTCACCTAGATACAATCCACAGTTTAGAGCGCTCGCCAGCCGCATGGAGCCATCCCGTGGTTGCATCGAACAACTCGCGCCTGCCGCTCTACATCCTCGTGGGGGCTGCACTTGGCCTCCTCACGGGCCTCGCGCTGGGCGAGCGCACCACGGCTCTTGCCCCAGTCGGCCTAGCCTACGCGAAAATGCTCGAGATCGCGGTCTTTCCCTATCTGTTCTGCTCCCTGTTCGTGGGTCTGGGCGGATTGGCGCGCGATCGCGCCTGGCGTCTCCTGACGGCGAGCTGGACAGTCTATCTGCTCCTTTGGGGGCTGACCTTCCTGTCCATCTTCCTGCTCGGAGCCGTCATTCCGCCGGCGCCACCGCCGGCGGTGCTGCTGCCGGGTAGCGAGGGCGGCCTCTCCGAGATTCTCGAACTCCTGATCCCCTCCAACATCGTTCTGGCGCTCGACCTCAACTTCGTGCCTGCCATCGTGGTGTTTGCCGCACTTTACGCCACGGCGATCCAGTCGCTGCCGGAAAAGGCGACCCTGCTTGCGAGCATGGAGGTCTTGCGGAGGGCCAGCGTCACGATCTGGAACTGGATCGTTTATTTCGCTCCCTTCGGCGTGTTCGCGCTGTTCGCGTCGACGGCCGGAACGGCCGACGCGGAAATGGCCCGTAGCATTGCAACCTATTCGGCGTTGTTCCTGCTGGGCACCCTTGTGCTCGGCTTCGTCATACTTCCCGGGGTGCTGTCCCTTATCGTGCCGCGCAGCTACGGCGCCATCCTTACCGAGTTGCGTCCGGCGCTGACGCTGGCGCTGGTGACGACGCTCTCGGTGGCGGCGCTGCCCTTCATCCAGAAGGCCGTCGAAAGGCTGTGCGAACAGCAGGGCATCGACAGCGACGAAGCCGGCGACGTCGTGAAGGCCAGCATTTCCATCGCCTACGTCCTGAGCCAGCTCGGAAACTACTTCACCGCGCTGTTCGTGATGTTCGCGGCCTACCACCAGAGAGTTGCCATCGATTTCGCCCAATGGCTCCTGCTGCCTGTGATGACCCTCCTGTCGGGCATCGGCTCGCCGAGCGCCACCGTCGACGCGGTTGCTTTCTTGGCGCAGTGGCTGCACCTGCCGGCCGCCACCGCCAGCCTCTATGTCGAGACCATGACGATCACCCGCTACGGTCAGGTAGCTTTGTCGGTCATTGGGTTCGCGTTCGTGACATTCACCGTAACGATGATCTACTTTGGCAAGGCGCGTCTGCGATGGCGGCACGCCCTGTCCGGGCTGATGCTGACAGGAGCGGTGTTCGGCCTAGTGGCACTGGCATCCCGCCTGGCCGGAGATCGCCTCTTCCCCGCACCAAGCGACGCCGCGATCATGGCGCGTTCCGTCGATCCGGACCTCGTCGCGCAAGTCGATTTCACCGTACTGCACCAGCGCCCTGGGAATCTCGCAGCTCTCGAAGGCGCATCGACATTCGAAAGCATCAGACGTCGCGGCCGATTGCGCGTGGGCTACGCTCGGAGTATTCCGCCATTCAGCTACGTCAACGGCGCGGGCGAACTCGCCGGCTACGACATAGCAACAGCTTTCCGCTTCGCCCGCGACCTGCATGTCGGCATCGAGTTCGTGCCGATCGACTGGAGCAGAATCCAGGAAGACCTCACTATGGGGCGCTACGACATCGTCATGGCGGGAGCCTATGCGACGCCGGAACGGCTTCGCGTGCTCGATGCATCCGACTTCTATCGGGTGAACGCGATGGCCTTGATCGTTCGGTCGCAGGACGCCAGGAAGTTCCGCAACTACCGGAAGGTGAGGCAGCGCGACGACCTCACCATTGCGGTGTTCCGCGATCCCGTCCTCGAACCGCTGCTGCACTCGCTGTTTCCCAAGGCGCGCATCGAAGTGCTCGACTCGTTCGACGAGTTGCCGCAGCGCCCCGACATCGACGCTGCCCTGTGGACCCGTGACCAGGCAACAGCCTGGACCGAAGCCCGAACCGGCTATACGGCCGTCGTCCCTGCGGACATCGGCGCTCCGATTCCCTTCACCTACCTGCTTCCGCCGCGCTCCGAGGACATGCTGCGCTACGTCAATCTCTGGCTGGAACTCGATGCGACCAGTGGCGAACAGCAACGGGCCGTCGAATACTGGATACACGGAGTGCCTCGCGCCAAGCCGGGACATCGCTGGAACCTGGTCGACAACGTGCTGCTGCCGTGGTTCTGCCGAACTGCCAACTATTGTCCGGCGTTGGACCAGAATGAGTGAACCGAAGGGGAACTGCTTACCCGCCACATCCACCACGGAGCCCGCTTCATCACGGCGATGCGGGTGCAGCAGGTTCCGTAAGACCGAGCGGCCGCATGATGGCGATGAACTGCTCAATCTTCGCCACCGCGCCGGCGATCTCGAAGATGAGATGCTCGGTGTTGGCATCGATCACCTTCGCGCGGAAGGCATTTGCCAATGCAGGGCCTCGCCCCGCGAGCCGCCTGCGTCCCCTGCTTGCATCAGCGCCAGTACGCGTGCCAGCGGCCCGTTCTGACTGAGTATGATAGGGCCCGGCCACAGGTCGAACGTCACTTCAGCATCGGCCACAGTGTCGCGGCAAGCAGGAGGCCCATGGCGATGTTGAACCATCTCAATCGCACGGGATCCGACAGCCATCCCCGCAGCGCCGTGCCAAAGCCGGCCCAGGTGGAGACGCTCGGGAAGTTGACCAGCGCGAAGGCCGTGCCGATAGCAAGCACGGAGAGAAAGGGCGCGCTCTTGTCCGTGTACACCGCCATGGCCGTGATCGCCATGATCCAAGCCTTCGGGTTCACCCACTGGAACGCCGCAGCCTCGAGGAAGGTCATCGGCCGCGCCCGTTCGGCCGCCTCCTTGCCGAGCGATCGCGACATGGCTATGCGCCAGGCGAGATAGAGCAGGTAGGCGCCGCCCAGCACCTTCAGGGCGACGTGCAGCACCGGGAAGGCCATCAGTACCGCGCCCAGGCCGAATCCGACGCCCAGAAGCAGGGTAAAGAAGCCGACACCGATGCCGCACATATGTGGAATGGTGCGCACGAAGCCGAAGTTCACGCCCGAGGCCAGCAGCATGAAGTTGTTCGGACCGGGCGTGATCGACGTCACGAAGGCATAGACCAGCAGGGCGAGCATGGCGTCGAGGGACATCGGTATTTCCTGAAGCCGAAATAAGTCAGCAACACTGACCTAAATCGCGGGCGACACTTGCCCCGTTTCCGTGCCGGTGCCAAGTCTCGATTTTGGAGGGTTACCGGGTAGCGCTTACATGCCCTGCGGGCCACGGTTCATCGCTGCGACGCCGGTGCGGCAGATCTCGACGAGGCCGAGCGGCCGCATGATGGCGATGAACTGCTCGATCTTCGCCACCGCGCCGGTGATCTCGAAGATGAAGTGCTCGGTGTTGGCGTCGATGACCTTGGCGCGGAACGCCTCTGCCAGCCGCAGCGCCTCGACCCTGGCCTCGCCGGTTCCCGCCACCTTCACCAGCGCCAGCTCACGCGCCAGGGGCTTCCCCTGGCCGAGCTCGACGGCGCGTACCGACAGGTCGACCACGCGATGGACCGGTACGAGGCGCTCGAGCTGGTGCTTGATCTGTTCGAGTACGTGGGGCGTTCCGCGCGTCACGACGGTGATGCGCGACAGCCTCTGCTCGTGTTCCGTCTCCGAAACCGTCAGGCTCTCGATGTTGTAGCCGCGTCCGGAGAAAAGGCCGATGACACGCGCAAGCACCCCCGGCTCGTTGTCGACCAGAACCGACAGCGTGTGCGTTTCTGGCCGCTCGGTCTCCCGGGCGATGAAGTAGGCGGAGCCGGTCGGCTGGAGATGGGCGCTCATGCGAATTCTACCTTGCGACAGTCGTATGTGATCGGCGTCTTTGCCTGAAAGGCCGTCGGGCTGCCCGATCAGCCTTGGGCGCGAAATTGCTAAACGAGCTCCCTGCCCTTCGCGTCGATGGCGTTGGCCACCGCCTCGTCGGTCGCCTCGTCAGGCAGGAGCATCTCGTTGTGCGCCTTGCCCGAAGGGATCATCGGGAAGCAATTGGCGAGCGCCGCCACGCGGCAGTCGAAGATCACCGGCTTCTTTACGTCGATCATCTCCTGAATCGCCGCGTCGAGATCTGCGGGCTTGTCGCAGCGAATGCCGTGCGCACCGTAGGCCTGCGCCAGCAGCACGAAGTCGGGCATCGCCTCCGTGTAGGAATGCGACAGCCGGTTTCCATGCAGGAGCTGCTGCCACTGCCGGACCATGCCCATGTACTGGTTGTTGAGGATGAATATCTTGATGGGCGCCTCGTACTGGACCGCGGTGCTCATCTCCTGGATCGTCATCTGAACCGACGCGTCCCC
>Ga0182741_1000477_pt1 | contig 60320 bp, 60 predicted proteins | sample eDN5th37CBELigOP_FD_128874 | JGI IMG/M metagenome (GOLD analysis project Ga0182741, IMG submission 128874) | Enriched Organic Plus compost microbial communities from Emeryville, California, USA - eDNA 5th pass 37_C BE-Lig OP (version 2) (version 2) ...
AAGTGCGGCTGAGGGGCATCACAGGCTGACGACCCAAGGGGCCCGCCACGCGCGGGCCCCTCGCCTTCACGGCGCTCACCGGCTCGCCTCCTATGGTCGACCCATGACCGCCGTTCGCGGCAGCGAAGGAGGACCGCATGGGCACGAAGGTAGCCGTCTTGGTTGGCAGCCTCAGGGAGGGATCGTTCAACCGCCGGCTGGCGATGGCGTTGCGGCGTCTGGGCCCGGCCGACTGGCAGTACCTGGACGTCGCCATCGACGAGGTCCCGTACTTCGACCAGGACCTGGAAGCCGACCCGCCGGCGAGCGTCGGGCGCCTCAAGGCGGCGATCGAGGGCGCGGACGCCCTGATGTTCGTGACGCCCGAGTACAACCGCTCGGTGCCCGGTGTCCTGAAGAACGCCATCGACTGGGCGTCGCGGCCCAAAGGCAAGAACTCCTTCGCCGGCAAGCCAGCGCTCGTGGCGGGGGCGTCCACAGGGAACCTGAGCACGGCCATCGCTCAGTCGCACCTGCGGATGATGCTCGCCTACCTCGACGTCGCGGCGATGGGCCAGCCCGAGGTCTACCTCAAGTTCGCGCCCGACGACCTCATCGACGAGGAGGGCAACGTGTCGAACGAGGGCACGGAGGATTTCCTGAGGGGCGTCATGAGGTCGTTCGCGACGTGGGTGCAGGTCGTGAGCGCCGGCCGCGCCGCGGCCAGGACGCGGGAGGCCGTGGCCGCCGACTAGCCGCCCCCGACGTCGCGTTCAGGGCGCCCTATGGTCCGCGCCCGTCCCGGCGCCACGCCCGGCAACGGCCTAGGAGCGCCAGGCCACCGCCCAGGAGAGCGGGCACACGTCGGGCAGCGGGCCTACCATCGCCGCATGGTCAGGCTGAAGAGGGCGTACGACGAGAGGGCAGAGGACGACGGCACACGAGTGCTCGTCGACCGCGTCTGGCCGCGCGGCGTCACGAAGGAGCGTGCGGCCATCGACTGGTGGGCGAAGGGCCTGGCGCCCAGCGAGGAGCTGCGCAAGTGGTTCTCGCACGACCCCAAGCGGTTCGACGAGTTCGCCGAGCGCTACGAGGCGGAGCTAGCCGGCAGCCCCGACATGGAGCGCCTGCGGCGGCTGGCCGCCGAGGGGACGGTGACGCTGGTCTTCGGGGCGCGGGACAGGGAGCACAACCAGGCGGTCGTGCTCAAGCGCCTCGTGGAGGCGCCCTAGGCAGGTCAGCGGTCGTCGCCGCTGCCGTGGATGACGCCGCGGGCCTTGCGGGAGGCTAGCTTGGCGATGTTGCCCTCGGCGACCTCATCCAGAGAGAGGCCGAGGTCGGCCGCGAGGTTCGCGACGTACCAGAGCACGTCACCCAGCTCGGCGGCCAAGGCCGCGCGTTGGGCCTCCGAGAGGGGGGAGCCGGGCAGGTAGCCCTCGTCGCGCATCAGCTTCCCCAGCTTCTCCGCCACCTCGCCGGCCTCGCCAGCCAGCTTGAGCGTGGGGTAGAGCACCCGCACGGCTTCGGGGTAGAGGGCTGTGGTGCGCGCTGCCTGCTGGTACTCGCCGAGGGTCATGCGGTGATGCTAACCGCCTGCGTAGACTCGCCGCATGACCGACCCGCTCGCCGTCGTCAGGCGGATATGCCTGTCCCTGCCCGAGGTCGAGGAGCGCGTCAGCCACGGCCACCCCGCGTGGTTCGTGAGGGGAGGGCGGCAGTTCGCCTCCTTCCACGGCCAGCACCACGAGCTGAAGAGACCACACCTCTGGTGCGCCGCGCCGCCCGGCGCCCAGGAGTGGTTGGTGGCGGAGCGCCCCGCCGCCTTCTTCCGGCCGAAGTACGTGGGCCACCGCGGTTGGCTGGGCGTCTACCTGGACGCGGGCGTGTCCGAGGGCGAGTTGGAGGGCCTGCTCGTCGAGGCCCATAGGGTCTCGAGCCCGCCGCGCCTCAGAGCGGCGCTCGACGGAGCCTCGTCAACAGGGGGCGACGCCCCTCCGGGCCTGTGACGCCTGCGGGCGCCTACGGGCCCGGCCTGGTGCTGGAGCGCGAGGGCGTGACCCGTGAGGACGTCAACCGCGAGGACATCAACAGTGAGGACGTGGCCTAGGGCTGCGGGTGGGGTCTTGTTAAACGAATCGAGCGCGCTTTCGCGCGCTGATAGGGACAATTATAGGCCGGTATGCGGGATTCGTCAAGTGGATGCAGGAAGACCCGCTGTGAGCGGGACGGAACCTGCCCTGTGCCAGGTCGAACCCGGTAGAAGCGGGGCTTTCTTGGGCGTTCGCGCGGCCGGCCTGCGTCCTCGCGCCTCCCAAGAGACCAGGGTCGCGCGGCGCCGGACGCGGGCAGCTCGCCAGCGGCGATCGGGCACTTCCCTGGGGCCGTCGGAGCCCGCGTTCCCGGCTTCGGGTGGCCCCGCGCTTGTGCCCCCGGCCGGGGCTTTGGTAGGCTTACTGCCGCTGCCGCGAGGGCGCTCGCGGCCCGCCGCGTTCGGCGGTAGCTCAGTGGCAGAGCGATCGGCTGTTAACCGATTGGTCGTAGGTTCGAATCCTACCCGCCGAGCCAAGAAGAAGCCCCGTCATTGACGGGGCTTCTCGCTTCGTGGGCTCGCGCCGTCTAGGGGGCTCGACCGTAGTACCCCTGGGCCCTACCCCCGGGAGCCTCATGCCCGCACGCCGGACCTACCCGTCGCGCGGGGGGAGCAGCCGCATCTCCGAGGGGTCGAAGCCGAAGCGCTTGGGCAGCACGTGTACCGTCACCCCGGAGAGGGCGATGATGTCGTGGTCCGCGGCGTCGGCGGCGTTCGAGTAGCTCACGCGCCCGTCGAAGATCGTCACGGCCCCGCTGCCCAGCACGCGGAACTCGTCGCCCAAGCGCACGTCGAGGGCGGTGTTCTCGTCCAGCCCGATGCCCAGCACCTGCGAGTTCTGGGCGAACAGCGTGAGGAAGCGCGGCACGCGGCCGCGCTCGTTGAAGTGGGTGTCGATCGTGGCGTCCCGGAGGAAGCCTAGGCCGGGGCCCATGCGCACGTCGGCGCGGCGCACGCTGCCGCCGCCCGGGCCGCTGAGGATCATCACGCTCCCCATCGCCACCGCGCCGGCGCTGGTGCCGCCCACCAGGAAGCTGCCGCCGTTGTGGCGCTCCTTGAGCAGCTCGCCGAACGACGTGCCGGCCACGTGCATCGTCAGCCTGAGCTGGTCGCCGCCGGTGAAGTAGACGGCCGTCGCCTGCTCCAGCTGCTCCAGGAGGCCGGACTTCTCGCCCTCGCTGCGGTCCTGGAAGGCGGCGGTCCAGACCTGCTTCACTCCCAGCTTCTGGAAGACGCGGCGGTAGTCGGGCAGCACGTCCTGCGGCTCGCGGGTGGCGGCGCCCACGACGAGGACCTTCGCCTCGTCGCCGCCTGCCAGCGCCGCGAAGTGCGCCAGGACCTCGTGGCCGGGGTCGCGCCGCTCGGCGCCCCCCACCAGCAGCAGCCGACCCCTCCTGGACCTCGTGCGCTCCGCCATGCTCTCCCTTCGCCCGGCAGCCGGCCCCGGACGGGGAGCCGCTCGCGTCTCACGGAAGCCTAGGCGAGCCGCACGCTACTCATCGCCAGCGCGAATACAAACGGTCATCGGCGACCCGTGCAGCGTCCTGGTGCGGAGCGCCGACTTCGCTTGGAGGGCACTTCGATGCGCATCGGCGGCATAAGGACGCTGGACGGGCCGAACGTCTACCATCACCGGCCGGTCCTCGTCATGGAGCTTCACCTCGAGGAGCTCGACGGCAGGGAGAGCCGCGAGTTCCCGGGGTTCGACGACGTGCTGCTCGCCCTGCTGCCAGGGCTGAAGCGGCACCACTGCGGCCTCGGCCGCGAGGGCGGCTTCCTCGAGCGCCTGCGTACGGGCACCTACTTCGGCCACGTGGTCGAGCACGTGGCCATAGAGATGGCGAGCATGCTCGGCTCGCCGGTCACCTTCGGCAAGACAAGGCGGGCGCACGAGCCGGGCCTCTACCACGTGATCGTGCGCTTCCGGTCGGAGCGCGCCATGCGGCGCCTGCTACGCGGCGCCGTCGAGCTGGTCGAGGCCCTGCTGAGGGGCGAGCCGTTCGACCTCCGGGCCCTGCTGGCCGAGGCCGAGGAGGTAGCGCGCCACACCGACCTGGGGCCCAGCACGGCGGCGATCGTGCGGGCCGCCGAGCGGCGGGGCATCCCCTGGCGGCGCCTCACCGACGGCAGCCTGGTGCAGCTCGGCTACGGGCGGAACCGGCGCCTGATCCAGGCTGCGCTCACGGACCAGACCAGCCACGTGGCCGTGGAGGTCGCCTCGGACAAGGCGCTCACGAAGCTGCTGCTGCGCGAGGCCGGCGTCCCCGTGCCGGAAGGCTGCGTAGTCGACGACATCGACGGCGCCCTGGAGGCGCTGCTCGACCTGGGCGGCCCTGTGGTCGTGAAGCCGCTCGACGGCAACCAGGGCAAGGGCATCACCGTAGGCGTCGAGCAGCCGGTGCGCCTCCTGGGGGCGTACCAGCTGGCCCGCCGCTACTCGGACCGCGTGATCGTGGAGAGGCAGCTGCTGGGCAAGGACTACCGCGTGCTGGTGATCGGCGGGAAGGTCGTGGCCGCCTGCGAGAGGCGGCCGCCGCAGGTCGCGGGCGACGGCGCGTCCACGGTCAGGGAGCTCATCGAGGCCGTGAACCGCGACCCGAGCCGCGGCGAGGGGCACGAGCGGCCGCTCACCCGCATCGCCGTCGACGACGAGCTCGTCGAGCGGCTCGGCGAGGTGGGCATGAGCCTCGATTACGTGCCGGCGCCCGGGCAGACCGTCGTCCTCAAGCGCGCCGCGAACCTCTCGGTGGGCGGCACGGCCGTGGACGTCACCGACCGCATGCACCCCGAGGTGCGGCGCGTCTGCGAGCGCGCGGCGCTGGTCGTGGGCCTCGACGTCTGCGGCGTCGACCTGGTCACCAGCGACATCGCCGCCCCGCTCGACGGCGGCGTCGTGGAGGTCAACGCCTCGCCGGGGCTGCGCATGCACGTCAGCCCCAGCGAGGGCACGGCGAGGGACGTGGGCGAGGCGATCGTCGCCCAGCTCTTCCCGCCCGGCGTCGAGGCGCGTGTCCCCGTCTGCTCCGTGACCGGCACGAACGGCAAGACCACGGTCACCCGGCTCATCGGCCACGTGCTGGGCGTAGCCGGCGAGCACGTGGGCATGACCACCACCGACGGTGTCTACTCCGGCGGCGTGCTGGTGCGGCCGGGCGACAACACGGGCCCGGCCTCGGCCCGGGCCGTGCTGTCGGACCCCCTGGTCTCGGCGGCGGTGCTCGAGACGGCCCGCGGCGGCATCCTCAGGCGCGGGCTCGGCTACGACTGGTCGGACGTAGGGGTCATCACCAACGTGACCCTCGACCACGTGGGTCAGGACGGCATCGAGGACGTCGAGGACCTGGTGTGGATCAAGTCGCTGGTGGCCGAGCGCGTGCGCGACGGAGGCACGCTCGTCCTCAACGCCGACGACCCCGAGTCGGCCGGCATCGCGGACCTCGACCGCGTCGACGCGGCGCGCCTGCGGGTCGTCTACTTCTCGAGTGACGGCGACGCCGAGCGCTACCGCCGGCACGTCGCCGCCGGGGGCCTGGGCTACTCGGTGCGCGTCGGTCTGGTGGTCGAGGAGCGCGGGGCCGAACGGCGCCCGGTGGCGCGCCTCGCCGACGTGCCGATGCTCGCCTCGGGCGCGCGCTTCCAGGTGGAGAACTGCCTGGCGGCGGTGGCGGCGGCCGTGGCCATGGGCTGCGACCACGCCACGGTGGCGCGGGGCCTCGCCACGTTCGACAGCGGGGCGCACAACCCGGGCCGGGCGAACCTCTACGCGATGGGCGCGGGCTGCGTGGTCGTGGACTACGGGCACAACCCCGCGGCGTTCCGGGCCTCCGCCGAGCTGGGCGCAGGCTGGCCGGGCCCCGTGGCGGCCGTGATCGCCGTGCCGGGCGACCGACGCGACGACGTCGTGCAGGAGGCCGCCCTGGCGGCCGCCGCCTCCTTCGACAGGCTGTACGTGCGCGAGGACCGCGACCTCAGGGGGCGCGCACCGGGAGCCGTGGCCCAGCTGATCCTCGCCGAGGTCGCCAAGGTGGCGCCGCAGGTGCCATGCGAGTTCGTGGGCGAGGCGCTGCCCGCCCTGCAGCGGCTGGCGCCCGAGGTCTCCGCCGGCACGATGCTCGTCCTCTACTACGAGCACTTCGACGAGGTGCACGCGGCGCTCCTGGCGCTGGGGGCCAGGCCGGTCCCGTCGCTGGGGTCGCTCGAGCGCGCCACCCGTCCTGAGCGGGTGCCCGCCGAGAGCCCCACCGCCGGGAGCTGACCCGTAGAGGGCTCGCAGGCCGACCCCTAGGAGGGCCCGCGGGGCGCCCGCGATACTTTAGTCGCCACTTGACTTTCTCTTGGCGGCCCCGCATAGTTAAGTCTGTGCTTCAGCGTCCGCCCTCCGCAGCCGTGTTCGACGGCCTCGGGGACGCCACCAGACGGGCGATCGTCGAGCGGCTGAGCCTCGGGCCGGCCTCGGTGTCGGCGCTGGCCGAGCCGCTCGGGGTGAGCGTGGCCGCCGTGCTGCAGCACCTGCGGGTGCTCGAGGAGGCGCGGCTCGTCACGACCAGCAAGGAGGGTCGCGTGCGCGTCTGCAGGCTCCACCAGGAGGGCCTGGACGTGGCGAGGGCGTGGCTCGACGCCCGGCGCAGGGTGCAGGAGCGCAGGCTCGACCGCCTGGCCGCGGTGCTGGGCGAGGGCGAGGAGGAACGGGGCGGCTGAGAGCGCCAGGCCGCCCGAGGGAGGTACGGCATGACGACGCAGGTGAAGGACGAGGTCATCCACGACAGCTTCACGGTCCAGCGGCGCTACCGCTCCGGCGTCCAGGCGGTGTGGCGGGCGTTCGCCGACCCCGAGGTGAAGCGGCGCTGGTTCGCGGAGGGCGAGGGCTTCGAGGTCCTCGAGTACGGGCTCGACTTCCGCGTGGGCGGCCGCGAGCACGGCAGCTTCAAGGTGCTGAACGCGCCCGTGCCGCTCGGCGTGGTCTCGAACGAGACGCGCTACTTCGACATCAGGGAGGGGAGGCGCATCGCCGCGGCCTACTCGATGTCCAACGACGGGGTGCCGTTCTCGGTGTCCCTGGTGACGGTGACGTTCGAGCCGGACGGCGACGGCACGCTCGTCACGCACCACGAGTCCGCGACGTTCTTCGAGGGCGCCGACGGCGTGGGGATGCGCGAGCGGGGCACCAGGAGCCTGCTCGAGTCGCTGGCGAAGGAGCTGGGCGAGGAGGCGGCCCAGGTGGCCTGGCGCGGTTGACCGCGCCTCGTGGCCAGGCCTAGCCGACCGATGGCGGCCCGTCGCTCGACGTCGACGGGCCGCTTCTCGTCTACGGGCCGAGCGTCGGCGAGCCCGCCTGGGTCCTCAGAACGCCGCGCCGGCCTGCGCGCGCTTGCGCGCCGCCCCCAGCGGGTTCGACACGGCGTGGCGGGCCGCCGCCCAGGCTCGCTTGAGCTCCAGCTCCTCCGGGTCGAGGGTGGCGTCAGGGGCGTCCGCGTAGCGCGCCACCTCCTCGGCCTTGGCGTTCAGGACCGTGTTGAGGACGGCGTGCAGCGAGTCGCGCACAGCCAACCCCTCCCGCAGCATGTCCTGGAGCTCGAGAACGCGGTTGACGAGCTCCTCGTGGCTCATGGCCTCGAGCTCCGCGCGGGTCCTCTGCATGTACACGAGTCTAGCCCCTGCCCCTGGGGGCCTGCGGGTTATCGTGCCCACATGCCCCAAGAAGCCGTCCGCGTCGGCGTGGCGGAGCTGGGCGCCGCCTACCGCTCCGGCTCCCTGGACCCGGTGAGCGTGACGCAGGAGCTCCTGCTGAAGGTGGCCGACCACCCACACGGGCGCCTCGTGTACCGGCGCGTGACGGCCGAGCGCGCCCTCAGGCAGGCGGAGCAGGCGGCCAGGCTCTTCGCCGCCGGGGTCGACCTGGGCCCCCTCCAAGGCGTGCCAGTGGCCGTGAAGGACAACGTGGACATGGCCGGCGAGGTGACGACCGCCGGCTCCAAGGTCCTCCTGGCGCGTCCGCCAGCGGCCGAGGACGCGCCGGTGCTGGCCCGGCTCGACGCCGCTGGCGCCGTCTTCGTGGGCCGGACGAACATGACCGAGCTCGCCTACTCGGGCATAGGCGTGAACCCGCACTTCGGCACGCCGCCCTGCGCTCTCGACGAGTCGCGGGTGCCAGGAGGCTCGTCGTCCGGCACCGGCGTGGCGGTGGCGGCCGGCCTGGCCGTGGTCGGCGTGGGCTCCGACACTGGCGGCAGCGTGCGGATCCCGGCGGCGGTGAACGGCATCGTCGGCCTCAAGACGACCGACGGCCTGGTGCCCACGGCGGGCGTGGCCCCGCTCTCCACCACCCTGGACACCGTCGGTCCACTCGCCCGCAGCTGCGACGACGCGTGGACGCTCTTCTGCGCCTTGGCGGCCCACCCGTACGCCCCCCTGGCGCGACCGTGCGAGCGCCTGACCCTGCTGGCGCCCACCACGCTCATGCAGGACGACCTAGACCCGCACGTGGCCAAGGGCTTCCGCCAGGCGCTGGAGACGCTCTCCGACCTCGGTCACGAGGTGCGGGAGGAGCCGCTGCCGGCGTTGGCCGAGGTCTCGCAGCTGTACCAGCGCTACGGGAGCTTCGCCAGCCACGAGGCGCTGGCGCTGTACGAGGAGGAGCTCACCCAGAGGGGCGAGGAGATGGACCCGCGCGTGGTGCGGCGCATCATGGAGCACGCGGGCAAGCCGGCCACCGACTACGTGCGGCTGAGCTTGGACCGGGAGGCCCTGCGCCGAGCCTTCTGGCCGGCGCTGGCGGGCGTGGACGCGATCGTCGCCCCGACGATCCCGCTCCTGCCGCCGCGCTTCGACGAGCTGGTCGAGGACCCCGCCTACTTCCGCCTCAACGCCCTCATACTGCGGAACACCTCGCCCTTCAACCTGCTCGGCTGCCCGGCGGCCAGCGTGCCGTGCTGGCGCACACCCGAGGGGCTGTCGGTGGGGCTGATGGTGGTCACGAGGCCTGGCGAGGAGGAGCTGGCCCTAGGCATCGCCAAGCAGGTGGAGGAGCGCGTCGCCGGCGGCGTGCGGGCCGGGTAGCCGCCCGCCGTCCGCTCAGGCGGCCACGTAGAGGTAGAGGACGTCCGCCACCAACGCCGGCGCGTCGGCGCCGTCGGCGCGGACCTCGCAGGAGATCTTGGCCAGGACGCGGCCTTCGCCCTTGGGCGTCAGCTCGGCGACGCGCGCCCGCAGCCTCACCGCGGAGCCAGACGGCAGGGGAGCGGGGAAGCGCAGCCTGTCGAGGCCGTAGTTGATGACCGTGACGCCGTCGGGGAACAGGCCGAGGCCCGCGAGCATGTGCACCAGCAGCGACAGCGTCAGGTAGCCGTGGGCGATGGTGCCACCGAAGGGGCCTTCTGCCGCCCGCTCGCGGTCGACGTGGATCCACTGGCTGTCGAGGGTGCAGTCGGCGAAGGCGTCTACGCGCTCCTGCGACACGACGACGGGCTCGCCAGGGCCCAGCTCGTGCCCTTGCAGGGCCGTCAGGAACTCCAGGCCGGTCGCGCTCATGGAACGCTCGCTCCTCCTTCGCTCGCTGCCGCGCCCGGCTGCGCCGCGGGCGGCAGCAGCGCCGACCGCACCAGCGCCAGGACGCCGAGGGCGGCGAGCAGCCCGCTCGCGTACTTGACCAGCACGTCCGTCACTATCACCTGCGTGAGCCAGCCGGGGGTGGCGAAGTCCTCGCCCCAGAACGCCAGCAGCGTGAACACCACAGTATCGATGGGCGCGCTGACGGCGTTCGACGTGGCCACGCGCGTCACCCAGCGGCGGCCTCTGAGGCGGTGGAAGACCTCGGTGTCGGCGGTCTCGGCCAGGACGATGCTGAGGAAGCTCACGGCCACGAACCGCAGCGGCGTCCCGAGGGCCGCGGCCAGGGCCACGTTGGCGAAGGCGGCGGCCATGATCATCCGGTAGACCGTGGGGCGGCCGAACCTGTGCGCCCTGTCACGCTGGGTGAAGGTGACGCCGAAGAAGAGCGTGCCCACGTTGACGAGGAAGAAGCTCCCCACGGGCAGGAAGCTGTCGAGCGTGAAGTTGGCGAGCAGCGTGCAGGCCACGTACACGGCCACGGCGGGGTAGAGGCCGCGCGGCTGCGTCTCCCTCAGCAGGCCCGCGAGGAGCGTCGCCGCTACCGGGCTCAGGAGGTAGTAGGGGCCCGCGCCCGGCAGAGCCAAGGTGGCGACCGCCGCCGCCACGCCCACCACCGCCGCCAGCGCGAGGAGGCCCAGAGCGGCCCGGCGCGCGAGCCGGGCCGTGAGGTCTACGAGGGGGCCGCAGAGCACGGCCCCGAGGAGCGGGACTGCTGCCAGGGGCAGCCTCTCCGGCGGCGCCTGCCCGAACCCCGCGAGCCAGAACAGCGCGGCGGGCCCCAGGCCAGAGGCCAGGGCCGTGACCATGACCAGCGCCGTCGCCCGCCTGCTCGTGACCCGTGGGGCGTCGACGTCGGTGGGGAGGCTGGGCCGCAACGGCGAGTCGGTGCCGGACACGTCCGCTATCCTTGACCATGCCGACTGGAACGGACAAGCGCGCGACGCCTGAGGGCGGGCGGAGGTACCTGGGCACCTTGCCAGGCACTCTCCTGGAGACGCTCGGCATCGTCGTCACCGTGGCGGAGCCCGACAGGGTGGAGGCCACTATGCCGGTGACCCCGGCGCATCACCAGCCCCACGGCATCCTCCACGGGGGCGCCTCGGTGGCGCTGGCCGAGACCGTGGCCAGCATCGGCGCCGGCGTGGGCCTCGAGGCCGGTCAGAGGGCCGTGGGGCTCGAGATCAACGCCAACCACATCAGGCAGGTCGCCAGCGGCACCGTGCACGCGGTCGGCACGCCGCTCCACCGGGGGCGCCGAACGCACGTCTGGCAGGTGGAGATAAGGGACGGCGCCGGCCGGCTGGTCTGCGTCTCCCGCTGCACCGTGGCCGTCATCTTCGACTGACGCCGCGCGGTCACCGCCGCGGCAGCGTGACCGTGAACGTGGACCCCTGCCCGGGCTCGCTGCGCACCATCAGCGTCCCGCCCAGGGCCGCCGCCAGCGAGTGCGACAGGGGAAGGCCCAAGGAGCTCTCGGCGTCGTCGCCGGGCTCGGCGGCGGCGAACGGGATGAACAGGCGCGGCAGCAGCTGCGGCTGGATGCCTGGGCCGTGGTCGGTGACGGCGATGCTCACCGCGTCCTCGTCGTGCGACAGCCGCACCTCCACGGGGCGGCGCTTGGGGCTGGCCTTCACCGCGTTCGAGAGCAGGTTCAGGACCACCTGCGAGAGCCGCTGGGGGTCGGTGGAGATGACGAGCGGCTCGGGCGGGGAGACGACCTCGATCGGCACGTCCGCGCGCGTCGCCTCGCCCTTGGCCATGGCCACGCAGTCGGTCAAGAGCGCGCGCACCTCGACCGGCTGGACCATCAGCGTGAGCTTGCCGGCCGTGGCGTGGGCCACCTCGATGGCCTGCGTCAGCAGCCTGTGCAAGCGCCTAGCGGCCTTGAGGATCTGCTCCACGCTCTCGCGCTGCTCGCCGGTCAGCGCCTCCATCTCCAGGAGCTGGGCGAAGCCCAGGATGACGCCCAACGGCGTCCTGAGGTCGTGGCTCATGCGCGCCAGGAAGGCGTCACGCGCCCGCACCGCGGCCTTGGCGTCCTGGGCCCGCCGCACCGTCTCCACGAGCTCCCGCTGCTGCCTGGCCTGCTGGTGGACCGCGTCGAGCAGCGGGCAGACCACGCGCGCCAGTTCCAGCAGGCGCTCCACCGGCGCAGGCGTCAGGGACTCCGCGGTCGGCGGAGCCGCCGGCACGGTCCTCGACAGCAGCAGCACCACTGTGGGCCTCGTGACGGAAGGCAGCACAGCGTAGGTGATCGCGACCCTGTCGGGGCCGCCCGCGTCGTCGAGCAGTGCGGAGGAGACCGTGGGCTCGGTACCCTCCGCCGTCCAGGCGGGCGCCAGCCGCCCGCCGCCGGGCTGGAACGCCCCCAGCGCCTGCGTGGAGGCCCGGCCTTGGGAGGCGAGCACCTCCAGCCCGCCCTCGGCGTCCAGGCGCAGCACGGCTCCCCCGCTGGACCCCGTGACGGCCCGCGCATGGCCCAGGACCACGGTGTAGGCCTTGTACGGGTCGGGGTCGCCCGTCAGCACCTCCCGGAGGAGCGCCGGTACGTCCAGTGGCTTCCGCTGCACTTCGCTGCTCCCCGCCGGCGCGGTCCCGCGGCCTAGGGCCATGCTCACCCAGCCCGCTCCACCGCGCAACCCCTGGCCGCTGACTGGCCGCCGACGACGCGCAGGAAGGCCGCCACCACTTCGGGGTCGAACTGGGCGCCGGACCAGCGCTCGAGCTCCTCCGCCGCCTCCCGGAGGCTGCGGGCCCGTCGGTACGAACGGTGGCTGGTCATGGCGTCGAAGGCGTCCGCCACCGCTACGATCCTCGCGGACACGGGCACCTCGGCGCCAGACAGCCCGTCCGGGTAACCGCCGCCGTCCCACCACTCGTGGTGGCGCAGGGCCAGCTCCCTGGTGAAAGCCACCAGCTCGCCGCCCACGCCGGCGAGCAGGTTCGCTCCGAGACGCGCGTGAGAGCGGATGGCGGCGACCTGCGCCCCGGTGAGCTCGCCCTGGGCCGTGAGGGTGGAGAGGGGCACGACGAGCTTGCCCAGGTCGTGCACCCTGGCCGCGTAGCGCAGGGCCGCGCAGAACGGCTCGCCGTAGCCGAGCGCCGCAGCCGTCTCCGCGGCCAGGTGGGAGACGCGCCGGGTGTGGCGCCCTAGCTCGGTGTCCAGCCTGTCGAGCGTCAACCCGAGACGCGAGAGCAGCGCCAGGTCGCCGTCGGCCCCGGAGCGGAGCCCGAGGCCCGCGACGACGCGCGACTCCTTGTGCGCCCTGAACACCTCCACGACGGCACCCACGGTCCTACGCAGCTCGCCGTGGTCCTCAGGCAGGGTCAGGTAGGCGGAGGCGCCAGCCATCACGGACTCCGCGCGCAGGGCCTGCGACCGTCGGGTGGCCAAGGCCACGACCCGCACGTCTGGGGCCCGCGCCTCGAAGAGCGCCGCGATGGCGTCGGGGTCGTAGTCGGAGCCGGCACCCACGCCCACGACCACGACGCCGGGCACCACGTCGTCTTGCAGGCGCACGCGCTGGCTCGTGGGCAGGGTGACGAGGTTCCGGTAGCCCGCCTGCTCGAGAGCCCGCAGGACGGCGCTCGCGGTGTCCCTCCCTAGCCCGGCGAGCTGGACGGGTGTTGCGGGGTTCATGGCCGTCTGAGGGGCGGCCGCGCCTGGGTGAGCCATGCCGCAGTGTCGCCGGCTCTGGTTACGCGGAGATAACCGTCGAGCTGCCTCACAGTGCGGGTGTATCGTGTCGCCGACGTACTGTTCGCCTCGTGTCGGCGGGCGTCGGGGGACGTAGGGGAAGCGTCGGCGAGCCGCGTGGAGCGTCGCCGCACCGGCCCTGGGGTGAGGGCGAGAGCATGGCGAGGATCCTGGTTGTCGAGGACGACGAGGCGACGCGGAAGGCCGTGGCGCGCTTCCTGTCGCTACGCGGGCACGACGTCCGCGAGGCCGAGGACGGCCGCGCGGCGCTATCGCTCGTGCAGGAGTCGGACCTGGTGCTGGCGGACGTGATGATGCCGGAGTTCGACGGCTGGCAGGTGGCGGCCTACGTGCGCAGCCATTACCCCGACAAACCGCTGCTGATGATCACCGCGCTGGGCTCCGTGGAGCACCGGCTCAAGGGCTTCGACCTCGGCGCCGACGACTACCTCGTGAAGCCAGTGGACCTGCACGAGCTCGAGGCGCGCCTGCGCGTGGCGCTCAGGCGCGCGGGGCACGAGGACGAGATGGTGAGGGGCGCGCTGGTCCTCGACCTCGGCAGGAAGGTCGCGCGCCTCAACGGCGTGGACGTGGGGCTGTCGTCGCTGGAGTTCGACGTCCTGGCGGCGCTCGCGAGGCGGCCCGGACAGATCCTCTCGCGCGAGCGCCTCATCTACGAGGTGTGGGGCCCCGACTACGACGGGATCGACAGGACCGTCGACGTGCGCATCGCGAACATCCGCAGGAAGCTCGGCGGGAGCCGGTTCATCGAGACGGTGAGGAACGGCGGCTACAGGTTCAGGGCGGACGCCGCGGGCGGGAGCGCGGCCTCCGCGACCGAAGAGGGGTGACGGGACCTCACCCTAGACCGCGCGAGAGGGCCCCGGCGTCGGCCAGGGCCCTCTCTACGTGCTCGGCGACTCGGGATCGCCTTTGCCTTGTGGTCGGGGCGAGAGGATTCGAACCTCCGACCCCATCGTCCCGAACGATGTGCGCTACCAGGCTGCGCTACGCCCCGACGCGAATGAGCAGTTTACTAGGCTGCGGCGCCGACAGGCAACCTCGGAGGCACCGCTAGCCGTCGAACCAGCCTAACGCCTCGATGGCCGTCTGCGACGCCTCCGGGTCGAAGCCGCGCCTGGCGAGGAACGCGCGGGCCTTCGCCTCCGCGCGCTTGAGGCGCAGGAAGCGGGCGTGCTCGTCCTCCTCGGGCTCGTCCGGGTCGGGCTCGGGCGGCCTGTAACGCCAGGCGTTCTTCCTCAGCAGCGCGGTGGCGGCCTCGGCCTGCTGCTCGGGGCTCAAGGCCCCCAGGTGGGGCGCCGCGACCTCCTCCTCCACGCCGCGCCGCGCCAGCTCGCGCCGCAGGGCGATGCGGCCGCGCGTGCCGCTACGGCTCGCCACGTACCTCTCGGCGTAGGCCTCGTCGCTCACCAGGCGCAGCTCCACGAGTCGGGCCAGCAGCTCCTCAGTGGTGGCCTCCTCGAGCCCGCGGCGGCTCAGCTTCGCGCGCAGCTCCGCCACCGTGTAGTCCTGCCTGGCCAGCAGGTTCAGCAGGTAGTCCCAGGCGCGCTCCCGCGTGAACGGGCGGCTCACCTGAGGACCTTCACGGGGTCGAGGCGCGCAGCCCGGCGGGCGGGGAAGACCCCCGCCACGGCGCTGGTCACGAGCGAGACCGCGCAGACCCAGAGCACGTCGAGCGGTTGCACCTCCACGGGCAGCTGGGTGATGAAGTAGAGGTCGCCGGGCAGGGGGAACGGCTGCACGCGGAAGTACGTCGCCACGGCCATGCCGAGGAGCGCGCCCAGCACGGTGCCCAGCGCCCCCAGCAGGAACCCCTCGAGGACGAACACGGAGACGACCTGCCGCTCGGAAGCGCCCAGGGCACGCAGTATGCCTATCTCCTGCGTCTTCTCGGCGACGGTCAACACCAGCACGTTGGCGATGCCGAAGGCGGCCACCACGACGATGAGGAACACCACGACGCCGATGACAGCCTTCTGCAGCCTGAGCTGGCTGATGAGGCTGGCGAAGAGGCTCTCCCAGGTGATGGGCCTGAGCGAGAAGCGGGATGCGAGCTGGAGCCCGACCTCCTGCGCCCTGGTGGGCTCCTCGACCCGCACGTGGTACCCGCTCACGCGCCCGGGGACGCCCATGTACTCCTGCAGCGCCGCCATGGAGAGGTAGGAGGTGACGGCGTCGATGAGCTCGTTGCCCACCCGGAACGTGCCCGCGACGGTGAAGGTCGCGGTGGCGCCGGTGATGTCGCGGAGCATCACCTGGTCTCCCACGCCCACGCCGAGCTGTTGGGCCAGCGAGGAGCCGAGCACGATGCCGCCTTCGGTGGCGAGCGCCTCCGCCTGCGCGGCCAGCACCGGCAGGTCGAGGACGGCCGTCTCGAGGTGCGGGTCTATGCCGATCACCTGGGTGTACCCCTGCCGCGCCGAGATGCCTAGGCTGGCGCTGGCGCGCCTGGCGATGAGGGCCTGCGTGCTCAGGTAGGGGGCCGCTGCCGTCACGCCTGGGCTCGCTTCCAGGGCCTCCAGGACCGAGGGGTCGTCCGGCAGCGTGTCGCCTGAGAGGTAGCTCTGCAGCGTCACCATGGGGGTGGCTCGCAGCGTGCTGGTGATCAGCTCGTCTATGAAGCCGTTGGTGAGCGACAAGGCGACGATGAGCACCGCCACGCCCGTCGCCACCCCGGCGACCGTCAGCGACGACTGCAGGAGTCGCCGCCTGACGTGCCGAAGGGCTAGGTAGGGGACCAGCGGCCGGCTCACTGCCGGCAGGCTATACGGCCGGGCGAGGCCTGCGCCAGGGGACCTGGGCAGGAGCCCAGTCGCGGCTCAGCGGAGCGCCACCAGTTGAGGGACGGCCTCGAACTCCCGGGCCACGACGTCGCCACCGAGCTCGGGGCCGTTGCGACCGTAGCGCACGACCTCGACCTCCACCTTGCGGACGCCCCAGCTGATGGCCGTGGAGTACTCGGGGAACCAGACGTCGAGCTGCTGCGACTTGCGGGCGTGCATCGTGTCCTCCACGATGAACAGCCCCTGCGAGTCGAGGAGCGCCTGGAACGCGCCGGCGCCGCGGCCCGTGTAGTAGGAGCCGAGGTCCTTGAGGCGCACCAGGGAGCCGTAGGGCAGGTTGGAGCCCAGCAGGTCGCGGCTCACGGCCACGACGCCGAAGCGCGTCCTGGCGCCCGTGGCGGTGACGAAGGGCGTCGAGTCCGTCTGGTCGACCAGAGAGTTGTAACCGGTCGCTCGCAGCACGAACGTGGGCGTGGGCTCGGGCCCGACGCTGACCGAGAAGTCGAGGTCCACGTCCACGGCCTCGTCGCGCACGAAGGCGACGGGTTCGATGGCGAGCTGCAGTGCTTGGGGTTCGCCAACCGCCAGTACGGCGGGCTCGCGGGGGGCGCTGAACGCGGTGATCAGCGCGGTGATCACCAGCCCTAGGGCCACGAGCTTGGCGCTTACGTGTAAGGCCATGAGCCTCCCAACCACGGGATGCTAACAGACCCTCATGAGAGCCGTCGTACCTCTGCGTGAACGCCAGGTTTGGGCCGGTCACATGCGGCCCATGAGGCTTGGTGATTTCACGATTAGCCCCATGTGAGAGTGATGAGACGTCCGTACGTGGGTAGGGCCCTCCGCCGATATAGGCTTCGCACGTGCGCGGACCCAGGCCGTTCAGGAGCGAGTGGAACTCGAGCGAAAGCACAGAAGGAACCACTGCATCGTGATCCCCGTCCCGGGCCTCATGGCCATGCCAACTGTGCTGCTGAACGCAGCCCTCAACCTCGTCCGCGAGCGCGGCTCCGTGGCCCTCGGGCCCGACAGGCTCGCCGTCGTGGCCCCCATGTACAACGAGGAGGTCGGCGCCGAGCGGGCCCTCCGCTCGCTGCTGGCGCAGACGGAGCCGTTCGACCAGCTCTTGGTGAGCATCAACGGCGGCACCGACGCCACGCCGGAGGTGGTGGCGAGGACGCTCGGCGCCTGCGGCTTCGCGCAGGTGGAGGCCGAGGAGCACTTCGACCACGAGTTGGCGCGCTGGCGGAAGGAGGGCAGCCCGACCGAGGTCGTCGTCCTCGAGTACGGGGCTCCCGTCTCCAAGGCGCACAGCGTCAACCTGCTCCTCACCCGCGGCCTCCTCGACGCCGACAGGGTCCTCATCGTCGACGGCGACACCGAGCTCGACCCCGGCTTCGCGGCCGCGGCGCGCCGCGCCACCTACAGGCTCGAGTACCGCCTTCTACCGGGCGGCCGCCACAGCTACGTGCTGGACGACGCCGCGCTGGTCTCCGGCGCCGTGCGCTCCCTGCCTGGCGCCACGCTCCAGTCGCGGTTCATCTCCGCCGGCCGTGACGCCGAGTACGCCTTCTCCGCCATCATCCGCGGCGGCCAGGTCCGCCGCGTGGGCGAGGGCGCCGTCTTCGGGCGCTCGCGCCTCTTCACGGTGGTCGGCTGCGGTTTCGTGGCCCGCCGCGACGTGCTGCCCGTCCCCGACGACACCATCACGGAGGACCACGACCTCACCCTCGTCGGCCAGAACGTGGCCGTCACCGAGGAGCTGACCACCGCCGCCGAGCTCGACGCCCGCGGGTTCCGCCTGGAGATCGACGGGCGCGAGCGGCCGCTGTCGGCGATCATCGGCGCCGACGCGCCCGTGCTGTGGCGGCGCGGCGGCGAGGCGCGCTTCGTGCCGGCCGCCCTGATGCGCACCGAAGACCCGCCCCACCTCGGCGGCTTCGTGCGCCAGGTCGAGCGCTGGAACGGCGGGGGCATCCAGAACGCCCTCAAGCGCCTGGCGGTGTCGGAGCGGCGCCGCGACCTGAAGCCGCACGTGGCGTTCACGGTCGCCGCCGCGCAGGCGGAGAACGTGTTCGGCCTCTTCCTGTCGCTGTTGCTGCCCGCGCTGCTCGGCCTGCGCTACGCCCTGCCGCACTCCTCGATGCCGGGGGCCGCTCTGGTCTCCTGGCTGGGCGTGGACCTGCTCATCAGCTTGCTCATCGTCCTCGCCGGCGCACGACGGTTGGGCGACGGCTGGGGCCGGGCCCTCTGGGTGGCGGTGCGCGGCGTGGTGCCCCTGCTCTTCCTGCGGGCCCTGAACGCCCTCGCCTACGTCACGGCAGCCACCAGGGTCGTGCCGGCCTTCGTGGCCCAGCGCCGCGAGGCCAGGGCGGGCCGGCAGCGGGCCGCCGCCGTCACCACCTGGGTGCGGCCGCGCGCCAGCCTCGGCGCCACGGCCTACGTGCGTACCGCAGGGGTCGCCACGGTGGCGCTCCTCCTCGGCCTGTCGGTCTTCGCCGGCACCGCGCACCTGGCGCGCGTCTACCTCAAGCCCAGCGACGCCTGGCTCTACGTCTACGCCGTCGAGCGCCTCGACCAGGCCGACTTCGAGATCCTGCCGCTGCCCCTCGAGAAGCCGCCGGTCTTCGTCTTCGTCGCGCCGGTGGAGGAGGAGCAGCTGCCCTCGCGCGCCTGGCTCTCCGGCTTCTGCCCGCCCGCCAGCGTGGGCGCCTACGCGACGCGCCTCTCGGCGGGCGAGGAGCCGGCGCTGCGCCGCCTCACGGCCACGGCCGACTACGCCCCGCTCACCCCCTGGGGCCTGTTCATGCTGGCGCGCCTGGCGCCGCTGCTGTCGCACCTCGAGGAGGCGGCGACCGCCTACGACCTCGACCCCGGGTTCCTGCTGCAGGTCCTCATCAACGAGTCGTACCTCGACCCGCTGGCGCACGGCCCCACCAACGACGTCGGCCTCTCGCAGGTCACCTCCGACGCGCTGACGCTGCTCTCCGCCATCTCCGCCGAGGCAGGCTCGCGGTTCGCCAACCCGCTGCTGTTCGCCCGCCGCGCCAGCGCCTACGACCCCGAGTTCTCGGTGTGCGCCGGCGCCGCCAAGCTGGCCTGGGCGTCCTCGCAGCCCAACGGCGAGGACCAGGGAGTGGCCTACGCCCGCTACATCAACCCACTGGACGGCGTGAAGGACGGAGCCGTGGCGTCCACGCACGTGGCCCCGGTCACCGCCATGCTCAAGCTCGGCGAGCTCGTGGACAGGCTGGCGGCCGTCGTCGTCGCCTACCGCGCCGACCCCGAGTCGGTGGCCGACGGCGAACGGCGCCTCTTGGAGGTGGCCAGCGCGGTGGAAGCAGGCGCCCTCGACCTCCCCGGCGCCTACGCCTTCACGGGCGCGGTGGCGACGGAGCTGGGCATCGACGACGCCGCCTTCTACGCCGCCGTGATGGAGCGCCTGTACGGCGCCGAGATGGCGGCGCTCGACGGCGACGTCATCGCGCTGGCACCAGCCGTGCCAGCGTTCCGTTGATCCCCACGATCAGCACCTCGCCGTTGGGGCCGGCGCTCACCTCGGTGATGGGCAGGTCGGTGTCGAGGATCTCGGTGACGGCGCCGGTGCCCAGGTCGAGCGACCAGACGCGGCCCACCACGAAGTCGGCGAAGACGTAGTCGCCCAAGAGGTCCAGCAGCTCGGGGTCGCGCACCACGACGCCACCGGTTATCGAGAGGCCGCCGGATAGGTCGATGGTCAGGTGCGGGTACGCGTGCAGAGGCGCCACCTGGTCAAGCTCCTCGCAGCGCGGCTCCACGAGGCCGGGGGCGTCGGGGTAGGAGAGGCACTCGAAGCCCTCGCGCGCCGGCCAGCCGTGGTCGCCGCCGCGGACGACCAGGCTCACCTCCTCCCAGCGGTCCTCGCCCACGTCGACGACGAGCACCTCGCCAGTGTCGGGGTGGAACGTGAACTTCCAGGGGTTGCGGAAGCCGTAGGCGTAGACCTCGGGCGCGGCGCCCTCGACGCCCACGAAGGGGTTGTCCGCGGGGACGGCGTAGGGCTCGCCGTCGGCGGCTCCCGACAGGTCCAGGCGCAGCAGCTTGCCTCGCACGTGTGACAGGTCCTGGGAGGAGTAGGGCCTGGCGTGCAGGTAGGCGTGGGCCCGCTCGCCGTTGCCGACGGTGACCCACAGCATGCCGTCGGGGCCGAAGGCCACCTTGCCGGCGTAGTGGAACGGCTCGGGCATGGCGACGCGCAGCAGCACCTTCTCGGCCGAGAGGTCGGCCGTCCTCTGGCCGTCGTCGTAGGGGAGCGCCGAGACGATGAGCGCGCCGGTGTCGCGCTCCGAGTAGGAGGCGACTAGCCACCGCGGACGGCCGGCGGCCGCCGCGGCCGGCTCGAGGGCTACGCCGTAGAAGCCCTGCTCGCCCTGGAGCGCCGTTACGCGGGGCGTGAAGTCGACGACCGGCTGCTCCCTGACGACGCCGTCGTCGATCAGATAGACCAGTCCGTTCAGGGACGAAAGGAGCAGCGCCCCGCCTTCGATGGCCAGCACTGACACGGGCTTGTCGAGGTCGTCGTGCAGCACCTCGAGCTGGTAGGCGGGTTGCGCCGACGCGCAGGCCGCGACGTAGAGCGCGGCCGCTAGGAGGGTGGGGATGAGGCGTAGGGGTCTCAAGGCACGCCAAGCATAGCCCCGCCACCAGAAGGCCCACTCATGGGGTCGGCGCCTACGCGACGCGCCCCCGCGTTGGCGGGGGCGCGAAGCGGCGGGAGCGCGGCGGCTGCGGGCGTCAGGCACCCTCACAGGCCGCCAGGGGTCAGCGGGCTGCGATGTCCGCGCGCATGAGGCCGGCCCGGAAGGCGTCGGCGACGCGCGGGTCGGCGACCATGCGCCAGTCGGCTTCCTTGTGCTCGTCGAACCAGACGATCGCCTCCAAGCGGGGGAAGGCGGTGGAGTCGAGCATCGCCTGCACCCAGGAGGCCTTGTCGCCGCCGTCGGAGGAGCTCGCCAGCTCGGCGAACCAGACCGGTTGGGGACCGAGGGCGGTGATGCGGGCGTAGCCTGAAGCGAAGACGTCTTCGAACGGGCGCCAGGCCGTCCAGGGGCGCGTGGTGCCCCAGTTGTAGCCGTCGAGGGCCAGCACGTCCACGACGTCGTCGCCCGGGTAGTAGAGCTCCATGCGGTTACCGGCCACGCGCGGCTCGTCGGTGACGTTGGGGCTGAACACCCAGCGCACGTTGTGGGCGCCCTCCTCGTCGAAGATGGCGGCCATGCGGCGCCACGCGAGGACGAGCCCCTCCGGGTCGCCGTTCCAGCTCACCCAGTCGCCGTTCATCTCGGGGAAGGGGCGCAGGTACACGGGCACGTGGGTGCTGGCGAGGTCGCGCGCCCAGCGGCGCAGGTAGTCGTCGTACTCGCCCGCGGCGATGTCGCGGACGTCGGCGTCGTGCGGCTGCCAGCTGATGAGCGCGTAGCGGCCCGCCGCGGCGACGGCCTCGACCATCTCGGGGTAGGCCTCGTTGTTCCAGTTGGTGAACCAGTGGACTATGTCGAGCCTGCGGCCGAGGCGGCCTTCGAGGTCGAGGACCGGCTCCATGCCCTGCCAGACGCCGCCGTAGGTGAAGGCGCCCACCATCACGCGCTGGGCGAGAGGGAGGCCGGCGTCCTCGACGATCACCGTGTCGCGCCCCTCGTAGACGTCCTGAGGGGCGGGGTGGGGGTCGTTGGCGCAGGCACTGCTCAACGCTACGAGGGAGGCGGCCGTGAGCAGTCGCAGCAAGGGCGAACGCCGGACACGCGGTGCAGGGAGGTGTGATGTGACGAAGCTCAACCCGACGTTCGCCCTTCCTGGGCGCTCGACCGGGACCGATATGTCGCTTCGGGCACGCTCGGTGACTACCGAACGCGAGAAGAACACCGATGGCCGGTTGCGCTACTGGCTCCACCTGTCCCAAGCGCCCAGATGCAGGACAGGCTTCACAGCCTCCAACGGCGGGGCTCTGAGTCCCCGCAACGTGATAATACACTCCGTTCCCGGGCCAGAGGTGACAGGCTTCACCTTGTTCTGACGAGAATCTTACAGAGGATCCCCTGATAGCATGGCGGGCCGTGCCAGACGCCCATCGTGACGCGACGGACGAGATGAGCCCCGGGGCCTTCGGCTTCGCGGTGCTGCTCACGCGCGGCCGCGCCCGCCTGGGACGGCTCATCACGCCGCACGGCACGGTGGACACCCCGGCCTTCGTGGCCGTGGGCACGCAAGGCACGGTCAAGAGCGTGACCCCGGAGGCCGTGGTCGCCACAGGCACGCAGCTGATCTTCGCGAACACCTACCACCTCTACCTGCGGCCCGGCGCCGAGGTGGTGGCCGAGCACGGCGGGCTCCACCGGTTCATGAACTTCCCGCGGCCGATGCTCACCGACTCTGGCGGGTTCCAGGTCTTCTCCCTCGGCGCGTCGCTGGAGCACGGCGTGGGGAAGGTGGCGAGCATCTTCCCTGGCGAGTCGGCTCGCGCCCCCAAGCCGGCGGGCAAAGGCCTCGTGAAGGTGCGCGAGGACGGCGTCGAGTTCAGGAGCCACATCGACGGCTCGACGCACCTCTTCACCCCCGAGAAGTCGATAGCCCTGCAGCGTCAACTGGGCGCGGACATGGTGCTGGCCTTCGACGAGTGCACGAGCCCGCTGCACGACGAGGCCTACACGGCGGCCTCGATGGAGCGCACGCACCGCTGGGCGGTGCGCAGCCTGGAGGCTTTCACCTCGTCCGAGCCGCTCCACGGCTACCGGCAGGCGCTCTACGGGATCGTGCAGGGCGGGGCTTTCAGGGCCCTGCGCGAACGCAGCGCCGAGTTCATCGCCGCCCTGCCCTTCCACGGGCTGGCTGTGGGCGGCAACCTGGGCCAGGGTCACGACGAGATGAACCAGGTGCTCGAGTGGACCGAGCCTCTGCTGCCGGCCGAGAAGCCGCGCCACCTGCTGGGCATAGGCGACGTGGCCGGCGTCTTCGCGGCGGTGGAGCGGGGCATGGACACCTTCGACTGCGTTATGCCCACGCGCAGCGCCCGCTCAGGGGCGCTTCTGACCCTCGCGGGCGACGGCAACGAGTCCAGCGCCAAGCGCGGCGTGAACGCCCGGCACAGGATCAACATCCTCAACGCCGGCTACGCGCGCGACCTCATGCCCGTCGAGGAGGGCTGCGACTGCTACACGTGCGCGCACTACACGCGCGCGTACCTCCGCCACCTCTTCAAGGCGGGGGAGCAGCTAGGCCAGCAGCTCGCCACCATCCACAACCTGCGCTTCATGGCGCGGCTGCTGGAGCGGATCAGGCAGGCGATCGCGGAGGACGGGCTCGAGGAGCTCAAGCGCGAGGTGCTGGGCGGCTGAGGCCCCGGGCTGCCCCTGACCCTCAGGCGGTCCTAGAAGCTCTTCTCGATGAGGTCTATGACCGTGCCGTCGTCCGTCTGGAACCTGACGATGCCGACCGTGGGCACGAAGAAGATGTCGAGGACGGTGCGGCCGCCGTTGCTGGTGAGGGTGGTCTGCCTGATGTGGAAGGCGTTGAAGCGCCCGGCAGGCGTGGCCACGCCGCGCAGGCCGACGACCTCGGAGCTCAGCGTGAGGTCGAAGCCGGGCAGCGAGGTGGTGCCCGTCCAGGCCATCCCGGGCTCGAGCGGCGAAGGCGGGTAGACGACCAGGGCCGGCTGGTACTGGAAGACCTGGCCGCCGGCGGCGGAGCCGTGGCTGAAGACGCCGCTATCCGTGTACTCGAGGTAGTCCTCGGAGATGGGCACGCCCTCGAAGTAGTGCGTCAGGACGAGCAGCTGGCGGCCACCGAGCTCGCGGGGACCCGAGAGCGTCTGCGTCTCGCCCGAGGAGTAGGTCCAGCTCATCCCTGGGGTGTTGGGGTAGTAGCCCTGGGCCAGGGCCGCGCCGGCGGCCAGCAGCAGGGTGGCGGCGCAGGCCCTCAGCACCGCGGCCGCAGGCCGGGTCAAGACGATGTTCATGGCTCCTCCCGGCTCAGCTCGCCGGCGCGCTTGGTGGCCTCCTCGACGGCGTCGATGAGGGCGAAACGCAGGCGGTGCCTCTCGAGCGTGCGCACGCCGGCTATGGCCGTGCCTCCGGCGGAAGACACCTCGTCCTTGAGCTCGCTGGGGTGACGGGTCTCCAGCAGGCGCGCGGCGGCCAGCAGCACCTGCCTGGCCAGGTCGCGCGCTAGCGTCCTGTCGAGGCCCACGCGCACGCCGCCGTCGGCCAGCGCCTCGGCGACCACCGCGGCGTAGGCCGGTCCGGAGCCGGCCATGCCCGTGAAGGCGTCGAACTGCTCCTCGCGCACGTCGTAGACGCTGCCCACGGCGCTGAAGAGGCTGCGCGAGAAGCCGAGGTCCTCGGGCAGCGCCTCCGGGAGCGCCGCCAGCGCCGTGGCGCTCACCCCCAGGCTGGCGCCGAGGTTGGGCATGGCCCTTATCACCCTGCGGCTGCCGACCCGGTCGGCGATGCGGCGGGCCGGCACGCCGGCCATGAGCGAGACGAAGCAGGCGTCGCGTCGCGCCACCAGCGGCGCCACGCGCATGAACGATTGAGGCTTCACGGCCAGCAGGACGTAGGCGGCGCGCTTGAGTCCGTCATCGCTGACGTAGGCCACGCCGTGGCGCTCCGATAGCTCGGCGCCGCGCCGCTCGTTGGGGTGGTAGATCGCCACGTCCTGCGGCTCGATGACGCCAGCGCGCAGCGCGCCCTGCAGCACCGCGCCGCCCATGCGCCCGGCGCCGACGATGACGAGCTTCAGGTCGGGGGCGGGCCCGCTCGAGGTCACGACGGCCATCGTAACCGTCACCGCGCGGGGTGCCCGCGGGGAAGCGCACAAGGGCGCCGTCCCTCAGCGGCGCAGGCGCTGCCCCAGGGGGTAGGCGACGAGCCACGCGCCCACCGCGGCGCCGACGGCGTCCGCCAGCAGGTCGAGCGGGTCGCTGTAGCGCCCGGGCACGAAGGCCTGGTGGACCTCGTCGCTCAGGCCGTAGAGCGTCGCCAAGAGGGCGGCCAGCACCGGCCTGCCCGTGGCCAGGGTGAGGAAGCCGGAGAGCACCAAGAAGGCGCCGCCGTGAGCCACCTTGTCGAAGCCTTCGGGGAAGAGGCTGAGCATGCCGCCGGCGTCCGACGTGCTCGACTGCCAGAAGATCAGCGCCGCCCACAGTGCGGCCAGCACCCAGCCGAGGCGGCGGCGCCCAGGCGCCCTGGTGGGCCGCGCATCGCCTGGCCTCACGCCGTCAGCTCCCCGCGCAGGTCCTGCGCCGCCAGCTCGCGCACGCGCGCGGGCTCGAGCCCTTGGCCGAGCAGCCAGATGAGCTTGGCCAGCGCCGCCTCCGGCGTCATGTCGGCGCCGGAGACCACGCCCGCGCGGCGCAGCGCGGAGCCCGTGGCGTAGCCATCCATGTCGACGCCGCCGCGCAGGCACTGCGTGGTGTTCACGACCACAACCCCACGTCCTACGGCCGAGGCCAGCGCTTCCAGGAGCGCCGGGTCGCGGGTCGGCGCGTTGCCGGCGCCGTACGTCTCCAGCACCAGGCCGGACAGAGGGGGGCGCAGCACGTTGGCGACGAGCTCGGGAGTGATGCCGGGGAAGAGGCGCAGCGCCGCCACGCTCACGGGCCTCAGGTCTGCCACGCGGAGCGGCCCCTCGGCGGGCGGGCGCGGCGCGGCAGGCCCCGGCTCGATCGCGACGCCGAGCCGCACCAGGGGCGGGAAGTTCGGCGACTCGAAGGCCGCGAAGCCTGTGGAGGAGACCTTGGTGACGCGGTTGCCCCGCATCACGAGGCCGCCGAAGCAGACCGTCACCTCGGGCAGCTGGCCGCCGGCCGCCACCAGCAGAGACCCCACGAGGTTCTCGCGCGCGTCGGTGCGCACCTCGCCCAGCGGCACCTGCGAGCCCGTCACGACCACCGGCTTGCCCAGCCCCTCGAGCAGGAAGGAGAGCGCCGACGCCGTGTAGGCCAGCGTGTCCGTGCCGTGCAGCACGACGAAGCCGTCGAACCGGTCGTAGCGGCTCTCGATGATCCGCGCCACGCGCTGCCAGTCGCTCGGCGCCATGTCGGAGGAGTCCAGGAGCGGCTCGAACTCGACCAGCTCCGTCTCCGGCAGCTCGGGAGAGGAGAGCTCGGGCATGGCGGCCAGCAGGCGCTCCAGGTGCCCAGGGGCTGGCTCGTAGCCGCCCGGTCCCCGGCGCATGCCGATGGTGCCGCCGGTGTGCGCCAGGAGGACGCGTTTGCGGCTCATGGTCACGAGTATCGCCCGGGCGGCGGCAACGGCGCGGTGGCGCGGGCGCCGCCCGGGGAGCGGTTCAGCGGATGCCCGGTGGGACCTGGGCGGGCGGAGGCTCGGGGAGGTTGGCTGGCATGGGCACGCCGTCGAGGCGCTTGACCACGCCGTTCTCGTTGCAGCCGACGTAGAAGGGGCAGCGCAGGCACTCGGACCAGACGCGCGGGTGCAGGTCCTTCGTCTTGTCGATGAGGGTGAAGCCGCAGCGCTCGAAGAACTCGACCTCGTAGGTCCAGGCGAACAGCACGGGGATGCCCACGCGCCGCGCCTCCTCCTCGCAGGCCGCCACCAGGGCGCGGCCCACGCCCCTGGCGCGTACGTCGGGCGCCACGGCCAGGCCGCGCACCTCGGCGATGTCGCCCCACAGGATGTGGAGGGCGCCGTTGCCGGCGAAGCGCTTGCCCTCTGGCGTGTCGATCTCGGCGACGAAGAAGTCGCGGAGGTTCTCGAAGATGTTCTGCATCGGCCGCACGAGCATCCGTCCTTGGGAGGCCCAGTAGCCGATGTTCTCGAAGATCAGCGGCACGTCCTCGGCGCGCGCGGGGCGCACCGTCACGCCGGTGTCCCCGGTGAGGACCGGCGGCCGCAGCGCCTCAAGCGCCACGGCTCAGCTCCTCCTTGGCGGCGGCGATGGCCTCCGCCACGCGCGCCGTCGCCGTGCCGCCGAAGCTGGCGCGCGCGTTCACCACGCTCTCCAAGCTGAGGGCCTGGTAGACGTCCTCGCCGATGCGCCCGTCCACCTCGCGCATGCGCTCGAGCGGGAGGTCCAAGAGGCCGCAGCCCTCCGACAGGGCGAGGGCCACGAGGCGGCCCACGACGTGGTGCGCCTCCCGGAAAGGCACGCCCCGGCGCACCAGGTAGTCGGCTAGGTCGGTGGCGTTGGAGAAGCCGCCCTCGGCCGCCTGGCGCAGGCGCCGCTCGTGGAACGTCACGCGCGGCAGCATGCCCACGTAGAGGCGCAGGGAGTCCTCGGCGGTGTCGAGCGCGTCGAAGAGCCCTTCCTTGTCCTCCTGCATGTCCTTGTTGTAGGAGAGCGGCAGGCCCTTCATGACCGTGAGTGCGCCCATGAGCGCGCCGTAGACGCGCCCGGTCTTGCCGCGCACCAGCTCGGAGACGTCGGGGTTCTTCTTCTGCGGCATTATCGAGCTGCCGGTCGTGTAGGCGTCCGGCAGCGTGACGAACCCGAACTCCTGGCTCGACCAGATGATCATCTCCTCGCTGAGGCGCGAGAGGTGCATCATCAGCACCGCCAGCGCCGCGATCGTCTCGATGACGAAGTCGCGGTCGGAGACGGCGTCGAGGGAGTTCTTGGCGACACGCGCGAAGCCGAGGAGCTCGGCGGTGCGGTGCCTGTCGATGGGGAACGTCGTGCCGGCCAGGGCGCCGGCGCCCAGCGGGGACTCGTCGGCGCGCGCGATGGCGTCGCGCAGGCGGCCGGCGTCGCGCCCCAGCATCTCGAAGTAGGCCAGCAGGTGGTGGGAGAGCAGGACCGGCTGCGCCACCTGGAGGTGCGTGTAGCCGGGCATGACGACGCCGAGGTGCTTATCGGCCAGGTCGACGAGGACCTGCCGCAGCTCTTGGATGAGCTCGATCAGGCGGCCGCCGCGGCGCTTGAGGTGAAGGCGCATGTCCGTGGCCACCTGGTCGTTGCGGCTCCTGGCCGTGTGCAGCTTGCCGCCCACGGCGCCGATCCGCTGGGTCAGGTGGTGCTCGACGTTCATGTGGACGTCCTCGAACTCCTCGGTGAGCTCGATGCGCCCCGCCTTCACGTCCTCGAGGACCGCCCGCAGGCCCGCCTCGATGGCGCTGCCCTCCTCGGCCGTGAGGATGCCCTGCTCCACGAGCATGCGCGCGTGGGCCATGGAGCCCTCGACGTCCTCCTGGACCATGGCGCCGTCGACGCCGATGGAGGCGTTGACCCGCTTCACGAGCTCGTCCATCTGCTCGGCGAAGCGGCCGCCCCACATGGGGGAAGCCTTCTCGCTGCTCATCGCTCTACCCGCTCGCCTCCGCGGCGCGGCGCCGTCACGGCGCCACCTGCCGTTGCCACACGCCGCCCACGCGCTTGGTGAGGTGCAGCGGCGACGGGCCGTCCTGCCTGTAACCCATGCGCCGGTAGTAGGGGAGGAGGCCCTCGTCGTCGAGGTCGAGGTCGAGGAGGGGCACGTTGCCCTTGATGGCCATGGCTTCTAGCTTGGTCATGAGCCAGCGGCCGAAGCCGTTGCCCCGCTCGTCGGGGCGCGTGGTCACGCGCTCGACCTGCCAGCCGGCGTTGGTAGGCAGCCAACGCACGGCGGCGAGCACGGGACCGGACTGGCGCTCCACCAGCAGGCACCCGCCCTTCACGAGCCAGGCCCTGATGCTGGCGGCGTCCTTGTGAGGCGCACCGGAGGCGGCGTACAGCTCGGCCAGACGGTCGGCGTCGGCGAGGGTGGCCTCGCGGAGCCTCACCGCAGGTCGCGCGGCGCCCGCTTCGCGGGGCCAGAGCGCGGCGGCTGGCAACTCAGCGGACCCCCGCCGTGTCGGCCTCGGAGCCCGCTTGCGCGAGCTGAGTGCGGATGCGCAGGCGCAGGGCGTTCAGCTTGATGAAGCCGTCGGCGTCGGCCTGGTCGTAGACGTTGTCCTCCTCGAAGGTGACGACGTCCTGCCTGTAGAGCGAGTTCGGCGACCGGCGGCCCATGACCGTGACGGAGCCCTTGTAGAGCTTGAGGCGGGCCTCGCCGGTGACGGGCGCCTGGATGTCGTCCATGAGGCGCTGCATGGCCTCGCGCTCGGGCGAGAACCAGAAGCCGTTGTAGACGCAGGCGGCGTACTTGGGCACGAGCTCGTCGCGGAGCTGGAGCACCTGCCTGTCGAGGGTCAGCGACTCGACGGCCTTGTGGGCGTGGAAGAGGAGGGTGCCGCCGGGCGTCTCGTAGCAGCCGCGGGACTTCATGCCCACGAAGCGGTTCTCCACGATGTCGACGCGGCCGACGCCGTGCCTGCCCGCGATCTCGTTGGCCTTGGACAGGAGCGCGTGGGGCGAGAGGCGCTCGCCGTTGATCGACACCGGGGTGCCGGCCTCGAACGCCACGACGACCTCCTCGGCCTCGTCGGGGGCGTCCTCAGGGTCGACCGTGAGGCGCCACATGCCCTTGGGCGGGGAGGCCCAGGGGTCCTCGAGGATGCCGCCCTCGTAGCTGATGTGGTACGCGTTCGCGTCCATCGAGTACGGCTTCTCCTTGGTCACGGGCACGTCGATGCCGTGCTCGCGAGCGTAGGTGATGCAGTCCTCGCGGCCCTTGAGGTCCCACTCGCGCCAGGGGGCGATCACCTTGACGTCGGGCTTGAGCGCGTAGGCGGTGAGCTCGAAGCGCACCTGGTCGTTGCCTTTGCCGGTGGCGCCGTGGGCCACGGCGTCGGCGCCCTCGGCCTCGGCGATGGCGATCATGCGCTTGGCGATCAGCGGGCGGGCGAACGAGGTGCCCAGGAGGTAGTAGCCCTCGTAGATGGCGCCGGCGCGGAGCACCGGGAACACGTAGTCGCGCACGAACTCCTCGCGGAGGTCGTCGGCGTAGGCCTTCACCGCCCCGGTCCGGACGGCCTTGGCCTTGGCCTCCTCGACCTCTTCGCCCTGGCCGATGTCGGCGGTGAAGGCGATGACCTCGGCGCCGTAGTTGGCCTTGAGCCAGTGGAGGATCACGGAGGTGTCGAGCCCGCCAGAGTAGGCGAGGACAACCTTCTTGACTTGCTTGCCGCCCTTGTTCATCCCGGTGATCATCCCTCTTCGACGGGTCGGTAAGTATGCACCGACCATGAATAAGGATGCAAGGTTATCACCGCCGGCGGCGGGGCGACAAGGCCTGGCGAACACCGCGCCGTGCCGGGATGTACGGCTAGTCGGCGGCCGCCGTGCGGCCCGCGGGCCTAGGCGTGCCGCCCATGCTAGCCAGCGCGGCCGCTACGAGCACGAGCACGCCGCCCGCCACGCCCAAGGCTCCGAGCCTCTCCCCGAACAGCGCCGCGGCGAGGGCGGCGGCCAGGACGGGCTCCAGGGTGGCGACGAGCACGGCGCGCGACGCCTCGACTCCCCGCAGGCCCGTGTAGTAGACGAAGTAGGCGAGGTAGGTGGAGAGCACCGCCATCAGCGCCAGGTCCAGCCAGGCGCCGGCTCCCGCGCTCAGGGCCTCGAACCTGACCAGCGGCAGCAACCCCAGCGCGCCCACCGGCATCACGTAGGCGAAGACGGTGACCGGCGGGTAGCGGCGCAGCACCCACTTGCCGAACAGGTAGTAGCTCGAGTACGCGAGCCCCGAGGTGAGGCCCCAGGCCACCGCCGCGCCGGTGGGGCGCACGCCCTCGCCGCCCGCCAGGCTCACCAGCGCCACGCCCACCACGGACAGCGCCACGAGCGCGCCCTTGGCGCGCGTGAGCCTCTCGCCCAGCAGCGCCGCCGCCAGCAGCGCCACGAATGCCGGCGCCGTGTAGAGCAGCACGAACGCCAGGCTGACGCCGCCGGCGTCGATGGCCAGGTTGAGGCTGGCGTAGAAGAGCGTCACGCCGACCAGCGCGAAGCCGGCCAGGGCCGGCACGTCGCGCGGACGCACGCGCAGGGCCCGCGTCCTGGCCGCGTGCGCGATGAAGAGCGGGCTGCATAGCGCCGCCCGCCAGAAGGCGACCTCCGTCGCCGGCACGCCGGCCGTGAGCAGTCGTTGGGAGAAGACGCCGAGCAGCGCCCACAGCGCCGCCGCCAGGGCGATCAGCCAGTACCCGCCCGCCGCGGGCGCCGGGGAGGCGGGCTGACCGTCCCCGCTCAGGGCCTGAGGCCGTACGCCGCGGCGAGCTCGGGGTGCTCGACGCGCAGGTCGCGCATGCGGCGGCGGTACGACACGAACTCGACCACGAAGGCGACGGTGTTGACCACGTAGATCGCGATGAGCGCGATGACGTCGGTGGTGAACGGCATGGCCGGGTCGCCGATGAAGTAGGTGAGGTGCCTCAGGAGGTCGGTGCCGAAGATCGCCCACGGCACGAGGAGGACCACGCCCCACAGCTCGTCGGCCAGGCCGCTGCCTGGCAGGAGCAGCGCCAGCAGGTGGTAGAGGAACGTGCGCGGGGCGTTGCGCGCCGCCTGCGGCCGCGGGAACAGCAGCGAGATCACGGTCCACGCCACCCAGGCCAGGAACAGCACGACGACGGCCGTCCACAGCCAGCGCGTCTCGATCGGCCGGACGTCGACGAGAGCGGCGAACGGGTTCGTGAACGCCGCGCCCAGAGCCGCCCACGGCGTGCTGCCGAAGGCGCGGGCCAAGCGCTGGTAGTCGGGGGATGCGAGCAGGGGCTCGTCGGGCCTGTAGGCGAGCATCAGCCTGGAGGGGTTGCCGCCCTGCCCCAGGTTGAAGAGCGCCTCGGGGTGCCGGGAGTCGACCTCCAGCGCCGACCTGAAGAGCTCCGGGTCGCCGCGCAGGACGCCGAGGTTGTTGAGGGCGTCGGCGTCGCGCTCGAGCTCGGCGTACAGCGACGCGGCGGTCGCTTCGTCCCCGGCCGTCTGCGCGGCGTAGGCGAGGGCGAAGGCCTTGTCGGCGTTGTCGGGCGCCTCGGCGAGGAGCGCCCGGCTCACCGGCGTGGCCAGGGTGCCAGAACCGAGCTCGTCGGGCACGTCCTGGGCCCGGTCGAGCCAGCCGTGGAGGGCGGCCACCGCGACGACCGCCGCGAAGAGCAAGATGAGGACCAGCTTCTCGGTGAACGTCACGTAGCGCAGGGTCAGTGCGCGCGACAGGGGACCCGGGGCGCGCCCCGCCTCGCGGCTCTGGCGGAGCGTGAGCGTCTGGGCGCGCCAGTACTTGGCGGCCAGGGTCACGCGCAGGGCCACGATCGCCACGAGCAGCGCCAGGACGCCGTACCAGCCGGTGGAGCCCACGGCCGCGGCCGCGCGCTCGAGCGCCGACGTGGGGTCGGTGCCCCTGAGGCCCGCCGCCAGCTCGCGCCAGGTGGCGGCGTCCTCGTCGTCGCCCTCCGCCTGCAGTAGCTGGGAGTAGCGGTCGAGCAGGTCGCCCACCGCCGGGCCGCCCTCGCCCGTCAGGCGGTACAGCCACGGCGCCCAGAAGTCTGCCGCGTCGCGGTCCCCGCTCGTCAAGGCCTGCTCGAGGCCCGTGTGCGGGAAGCCGTAGGCGTCGATGAAGTCGCTATCGAACAGCAGGGCGCTGCGGTAGCCGCGCGCGGCGAAGTCCTCCAACGCCGCGTTCATCGCCTGGGCTGCCAGCGTCTCGTCCCTGGCGGGACCGGACATGTACTCCTGCGCCAGCTGCGCGTACTCGTAGAACGTCCGCGCCTGCGACAGCGCGCTGCGCCGTAGCGTCTCGGCGCTCTCGGGGCGCTGCCTGGCGGCGGCGACGTAGAGCCACGGGTTCGTGGGGTCGCGGGAGAGCTGCGCCGCGGGGTCGGCGACGCCGGCCTCGGCGCGCAGCCAGGTGTAGACGCGGGGGTCGGGGTCGAACGCCAGCGGCCTCGCGGGCGGCCACGCTAGCCGCTCCTGACTGCCGTCGGAGTAGCGCAAGGTGACCGACAGGCCCGCGCCCTCCTCGACGACGTCCATCACCTGGGCCGGGAGGCGCTCGCGTCTCTGCACGGTGCCGGTGAGCCTGTCCACCACGAGCAGGTGGTTGCCGTGTCCGACCACCACCGACGCCTCGCCTTGCACGAGGCCGGCCGTCTCGCCGCTGCCGGAGCCGAACGAGAGGCGCCAGGCCTCGACGCCGTTGCGTCGTCCCACGACGTCGTCTCCGTCTATGGACACCTCGATCGCGGCGCGCGCCTGCGCCGGCGGGACGGCGGGCTCGGAGGGCACGATGCCGCCTTGGCCCTGTCGAGCGGGGGGCAGCTGCTCGGCGCCCTCGCGTTCGGTCTCCGGCTCGGGGAGGGCGTCGCCGGACTCCGCGGCATCCGGCGCGGCGGGGGCGTCGGCCGGCTCGTCTACGCCCGGAGCCTCGGTATCGGGCGCGGCAGCCGGCTCCGGCGCGTCGGCTTCAGGCGGGACCCCGGGTGACGCCGGCTCCTCGCCGGGGACTTCGGTGTCACCTTCCGGTGCTGACGGACCGGCCCCGGGCGCGGGACCGACGCCCACCACGCGCACGCCGAGACGGGCGTCTATGCGCGGGCCCGACAGCTCCACGGTCCAGGGGCCCGGCTCGCCCAGCTCGGAGCGCGCGGACAGCGCCCCGGCCGGCGAGGCCGTCACCGTCCTCGCGGAGGCCTGCCCGTCGGGGGACGTGAGCGTGACGACGTAGGCGGCGCCCGGCTCGAGCCCGCTGGCCGCCACCGTAAGGGTGTCGCCCACGGAGTACTCGAACCTGTCGACCATCACCGTCGGCGTCCCTTGGGGGACCGCCTGGGCGGCGCCGAGGGAGGCGCACGCGAGCGCGGCCAACCAGAGGACGGCGGCCAGAACCTGGGGCTTGCTCACGCTCGACGCGGCTCCGGATAGGGACATGGGACTACCTTACAGCACCCCTGTAGGTGCCTTCGGAGCGTGGAGGATGCCTCGTCGGACCCGTCGGGACCGCTGATATCATGGGCCGATGCCGCGCCCCGACTGGGCCCGCCTCTCAGCGCCGTTCCCGCCTTCGGCCCGCGCGTGGGCGCTCCAAGCCCTCTCGCCGGACCGCCAGCGGGCGCTGGTGGCGCCGCGGCTGTCCGCCGCGAGCGTGAGGGCGCGTCTGGACGACACCGTGGGCCCCGAAGGCTGGTCCTGCCAGCTGCTGCCCCTGGGTGAGTCCGCGCTCGTCTGCAACCTGACCGTCGAAGGCGTCACCCGCTCGGCCGTCGCCGAGCTGCCGCGAGGAGCCCAAGCGGGCTCCGAGCTGGCCTCGGCCGCCAGCTTGGGCGAGACGGCCCTCTACCTGTGCGCCGCGCAGTTCGGGATGGCCGCTGCGGGCGAGGCGGGCTGGGCGCCGTACGACCCCGAGACGGGCGAGGTGCTCGTCGACGAGCTCTACGAGGGCGAGGAGCTGGACGAGGAACGCGAGGAAGAGGAGCCGGTCGCTGCCGAGCTGTCAGCTCCGGAAGAGGTGGCACAACCGGCTCCCGTTGAGGAGCGCCCGGAGGCGCATCTGGTCATCGACAGGCTGGTGGAGAGGCTGCGGTCCGAGGGTCTAGGCGCCGCGGCGGCGCGCTTGGTCGTGCGGTACGACGGCTACGGCCGCACGCCAGAGGAGACGCGCGAGCTCTACGGCAAGCTGCGCGCCCTCCTGGTGACGAAAGCGGCGGTGGGGTCGTGAGGGCGCGGTGATCAAGGTCATCGCCGTCGGCGACGTCCACGGGCAGTGGCCAGAGCTGTGGCGCGTGCTCAAGGCGGCGGCGGCGTGCACCCCCACCCTCGAGCCGACGGCGCCCGTCATCGAGGGGCGCTACCAGGTGGTGTGCGTCGGCGACCTCGTCCACTACAAGGACGAGCGCGCGTACGCCAACGCGGTGGGGGAGGAGCCGTACGACCCGGCCAACCCCGACCACCTGCGCCGCGCCGCCAAGGCGCAGATCCGCGAGCTGTACAGGTTCAAGCGTTACGTAGACGCCGCCGCCGGCAACGTCACGGTGATCCTCGGGAACCACGACGAGAGCGCCGTGGACCACCGCTACGAGCTGTCCACGCGCGGCGGTCTCAAGCACGTCGAGTTCGACGAGTCCCAAGGCGGGCTCGCCCTACCAGACGACCTCGTGGCGTGGTTCAAGGAGATGCCGCGCGAGCAGGTGTTCCACGGCGTGCAGTTCGCGCACGCCGGCCCGCTGCCAGGGATGCAGGTCTTCGACGACTTCTTCTATCACGACCCCGACACGAAGACCTGGTGGTACAAGAAGCCCGAGCTCGTCAAGCTGGTGGGTCACAGGTTCGGGGTGTACGGCCACACCGTGATGAAGGAGGGCGTGTACGTCGACCGCGACAACGGCTTCGCGATGATCGACGCCCTCGGCAAGCTGCAGTTCCTCGAGCTGCTCCTCGACGAGGACCGGCTCGACTACAGCGTCATGCAGCTCTGACGTCCCGCCTCACACGTTCCGCCACGGCGGTCAGCCGTAACTTGTCCGGCGTGGGCGGCGAGGTCTTCAAGGCTCAGGCGACGAAGGACGGCCGCGTGCGCGTCTTCTGGGAGGGCCGGTGCGTGCTCACCCTGGGCGGCGAGCGGGCCGCGCGCTTGCGGGCGGCGCTCGACGGCGCCGACTTCGCGACCCAGCAGGAGCTACTCAGGCGCGCCACGGGCAACTTCAAGCGCGGTAACGAGCGACAGGGCAGGCGATGACCGGTCTGGTCACCGACCGGGTGAGGCAGAACGCGCTCGAGCTGGCGGGCGGTGCGGAGTGGCTGGCCGCGTTGCCGGACCGCGTGGCCGAGCTCTCGGCGCGCTGGGGCCTGAGGCTGGGCGCGCCCTTCGCCCACGACGGCTGGACGGCGGTAGTGATGCCGGCACGGCGCCAAGACGGCACCGAGGCCGTGCTCAAGCTGGTGCTGCCCCACATGGAGGCGCGCGACGAGGCGCTGGGCCTCGAGTTCTGGGACGGCGACCCGACGGTGAGGCTCCTCGAGGCCGCAGACTGGGCGCTGCTCATCGAGCGCTGCCGCCCCGGACACGCCCTTGGCGAGCTGCCGCCGGAGGAGCGGGACGAGGTGCTAGCCGACCTGTTGCCCCGCCTCTGGCGCGCGCCGCCGGCGGGACACGGCTTCAGGCACCTGTCGGAGATGGCCGCCCACTGGACGAGGGAGACGCTGGCGGCCGAGGACCTGTGGCCCGACGCGGCGATGGTGCGCGAGGCCCTCGCGCTGTGGGAGGAGCTGTCGCGGCCGGCCGAGGCCGACGTGCTGCTGGCCACCGACGCGCACGCCGGCAACGTGCTGGCAGCCGATCGCCGGCCCTGGCTGGTCATCGACCCCAAGCCGTTCGTCGGCGACGCCGCCTACGACGCCACCCAGCACCTGTGGGACTCGCGCGAGCGGCTGGCCGCCGACCCGGTGGACCTACCGCGCCGCTTCGCGGGCCTCCTCGGGCTGGACGAGAAGCGCGTGAGGCTCTGGTCCTTCGCGAGGCTGGCTGCCGAGAGGTGCAGCGGGCGCGAGGAGTGGGCGCGGGCCCAAGACCTGGCGCGGCGCGTGTTGGCGGGCTAGTCCCGGCGGCGCGTCCGGCACCTTCTGGTGGACGTCAGAGCGAGTAGCCGCCGCCGACGTCGTCGCGCACGAGCTCGCCGTTGCGCAGCACCAGCGTGCGCCGCTTGAACCTGTCGACGAGGTCGCGCGCGTGCGTGGCCACCAGCACGGTGGTGCCGCGCAGGTTGATGTCGTTGAGGAGCTCGAGGATCTCCATGGCCGTGTCCGGGTCCAGGTTGCCTGTGGGCTCGTCGGCCAGCAGGAGGGGAGGGTCGGTGACCATCGCGCGCGCGATGGCGACGCGCTGCTGCTCGCCCAAGGAGAGCTCGATGGGGTAGGCCTTGCGCTTGTGCGCCAGCCCCACGCTTCGCAGGGCGGCCAGCGCCTTCTGCTCGTGGTTGCCGCGGGTGGCCGTGGCGCGCAGCACGAACGTGAGGTTCTCGAACGCCGTGAGGTTCGGCAGCAGCCGGTGGTCCTGGAAGACCATGCCGATCTGCCGGCGCAGGTGCGGCAGCCGGCTATCCCGCATGCGCGTGATGTCGTTGCCGCCGATGATCACGGTGCCCTCGCTGGGCAGGATGCGGCGGAGCATCAGTCCGAGGAGCGTCGACTTGCCCGCGCCCGAGTGGCCGGTGACGTAGACGAACTCGCCCCGCCCCACCTTGAAGTGCACGTCGCGCAACGCGTGCGTGTGCGTGCGCGCGTAGGTCTTGGTGACGTGGTTGAACTCGATCACGCCCGCACCCCCACGGAGGCCAGCGCGCCGAGGATCAGCTGGAAGGCCGCCTCGGCGTCGATCGTCTCGAGCACGGTGGCGTTCGGCTCGCCGGCCATGCGCCCCGTCCGCCGGTCCACCACCGTCATGCCCCGCGTGAGCTCCGAGGCGGTCTCCACGTCGACGCGCCTGCGGCTGGTCGTGAAGAGGCCAGGGTCGGTGACGGCCAGCACGGCGCACGGGTCGTGGAGCGGCCCCTCGGCGGGCACGTCGTAGACGCGCGCGTAGGCCTGCGAGAAGAAGTCGAGGAGGTCGGCGGCGAAGGTCGCCAGCGGCGTGCCCAAGGCCCGCACGCGCCCGCGCCTGGCGGCGTCGATGAGCAGCTGGTGCGTGAGCTCCAGCCCTGCCATGACGAGGTTCGCGCCGGACGTGAAGACCACGGACGCGGCCTCAGGGTCGGCCCAGACGTTGAACTCGGCGGCGGCGGTGATGTTGCCGCCGCTCCAGGCGCCGCCCATGAGGCTTATGCCTGCCAGGCGCCCGGCCAGGCCAGGGTCCTCGCGCAGGGCGAGCGCCACGTTGGTGTATGGCCCTACGGCCACGAGCCACAGCCCCTCGACCCGCCGCGAGGCGTCGATGATGGCCTGCACGGCGTGCTCGGGCCGCGGCTCGAGGGTGATCGTGGGGAGCGCGGGCCCCTCGAGGCCCGAGTCGCCGTGTATGTGCGGCGCGTACCTGGCCTCGCGCACCAGCGGGCGCTCGGCGCCGCGGTGCACGGGCACGCGGCCGGCGGCCGCGACCTGCAGCGTCGCCAGGGCGTTGGTGAGGCACCTGTCCACGGGCGCGTTGCCCGAGACCACCGACACGCCGACGAGCTCGGCGCGGTGCAGGGCCGTGAGGATCGCGAAGGCGTCGTCGTGGCCGGGGTCGCAGTCGAGCCAGACCCGGGGCCGGAGCATCACTCAGCTCCGGCCAGGTCGTCGTCGCTCGGCAGCACCATGGCCGCCACGACGCGGTCGCCTTCGTCCAGCCTCTTGATCGTCACGCCCTGGGTGTCGCGGCCGTAGACGCTGACCTGGTCGACGCCCGTGCGGATGAGCTGGCTGCCCTCCGCGAGCACGAAGAGCTCCTCGCTGCCCAGCACCTTGTCGAGGCTGACCATGGCGCCCGTGCGGTTCGTGAGCTTGTGGGCCCTGACGCCCTGGCCGCCGCGGTTCTGGAGCGGGAACTCCTGCAGCGGCGTGCGCTTGCCCAGGCCGCTCTCGGTGACCGAGAGGAGCTGGGCGACGTCCTTCTCGCCGTGCGGGACGACCGCCAGCGACACCACCTCGTCGCCGTCCTTCAACCGTATGCCGATGACGCCCTGCGTGGCGCGCCCGGTCTCGCGGGCGTCCTGCTCCTCGAAGCGGATGGCCTGCCCGCCGCGCGTGCCGAGGACGATGTCGGCCTGGCCGTCCGTCTCGCGGACCGCCACCAGCTCGTCGCCGTCTACCAGGTTGATGGCCACGAGGCCGGCGTTGTTGATGTTCCCGTACTCCCTGATGGCCGTGCGCTTGATGAGCCCGCGCCTGGTGGCGAACACGAAGTAGCCGCTGCGGTCGAAGCTCTTGATGGCCAGGACCGTCTGCACGAACTCGTCCTCGACGAGCTGCGGCAGCACGTTCCTGATGTGGCCGCCGCGCGCGTTCCTGTCGAACTCGGGCAGGTCGTAGATCTTCTCGCGGTAGACGCGTCCGCGGTTGGTGAAGAACAGCAGGAAGTCGTGGGTGCTGCCCACGAGCAGCATCGTGTTGAGGTCGTCGTCCTTGGTGCGTTGGCTGGCCACGCCGCGGCCGCCGCGGCCCTGCGACCGGTAGGCGGTCATGGGCGTGCGCTTGATGTAGCCCTGGCGCGTGAGCGTGACGACCATCTTCTCCTCGGGGATGAGGTCGTCCTCGTCGAGGTCGTCGAAGCGCTCGACGATCTGCGTGCGGCGCTCGTCGGCGAAGCGCTTCTTGACGTCGAGGAGCTCGCCGCGGATGACGCGCCACAGCTCGCCCTCCTCGGCCAAGATCAGCTCGAGCCTGGCGATCTGCTCCTGGAGCTCGCGGTACTCCTCGTTGATCTTCTCGCGCTCGAGGCCGGTGAGGCGCTGCAGTCGCATGTCGAGGACGGCCTGCGCCTGCACCTCGGACATGCCGAACTCGCGCATGAGGCCTTCCTTGGCCTCCGGCCCGTCCTTCGAGGACCTGATGAGCGCGATGACCGCGTCGAGGTTGTCGAGGGCGATGAGGTAGCCCTCGAGCACGTGCGCGCGCTCGCGGGCCTTCCTGAGGTCGTAGGCAGTGCGGCGCCTGACCACGCCGGCGCGGTGCTCGAGGTACAGCCTAAGCATCTCGCGCATCGGCAGCAGGCGCGGCGAGCGGTCGACGATGACGACGTTGTTGACCGCGAACGTCGTCTGCAGCTGCGTGAACTTGTAGAGCCTGTTGAGGACCGACTTGGCCTTGGCGCCGCGCTTCAGCTCGAAGACGATGCGCATGCCCTGCCTGTCGGACTCGTCGCGCAGGGTGGCGATCTCCTCGATCTTCTTGGCGCGCACCAGCTGCGCCACCGTCTGTATCAGCGAGGTCTTGTTGACCTGGTAGGGGATCTCGGTGACGACGATGGACTCGCGGCCCCCGCGCTCCTCGATGCGTGTGCGCCCGCGCACGCGGATGGAGCCGCGGCCCGTCGTCAGCGCCTCGCGGATGCCCTCGCGCGAGATGATGCCGCCCGTGGGGAAGTCGGGCCCCTTGATGTGCTGCATCAGGTCTTCGATCGTCGAGTCCGGCTTGTCGATGAGCAGCACCAGGGCGTCCACGACCTCGGCCAGGTTGTGCGGCGCGAGGTTGGTGGCCATGCCCACGGCGATGCCGGCGGCGCCGTTGACGATGAGGTTGGGCACCGCCGACGGCAGCACCTCGGGCTCCGAGGCCGTGCCGTCGAAGTTCTCGATGAAGTCGACGGTCTCCTTGTCGATGTCGGCGAGCATCGCCTCGGCCACGGTGGTGAGCCTGGCCTCGGTGTAGCGGTAGGCGGCCGGCGGGTCGCCGTCGATGGAGCCGAAGTTCCCCTGGCCGTCCACCAGCGGGTAGCGGAGGTTCCAGGGCTGCGCGAGCCTGACCATGGCGTCGTAGATGGCCTGGTCACCGTGCGGGTGGTACTTGCCGATGACCTCGCCGACGACGCCGGCGCTCTTCGAGTGCTTGCGGTTCGACGCCAGACCCATCTGGTTCATGGCGTGCAGGATGCGGCGTTGGACCGGCTTGAGACCGTCGCGGACGTCCGGCAGCGCGCGGTCGACGATGACCGACATCGCGTAGTTGATGAAGCTGCGTCTCAGCTCGTCCGTGATCTGTACCGGGACGACTTCTCCTTCGTTCACGAACCCTCCTGGCCCGCGCGCAGCCCGCGCGAGGCGCAGAGGGCCTGCACGAAGGGACGGCCACGCTCGGCCTGACTCCCGAGTCTAACATCCGCGTCCCGGCCGGCCTTGAGCCGGGGATGCCCTCGCGACGACGCGCGCTGGGCGTATGCCTAGCGGGCGCAGGCGTGGACCGTCGATGACTGAGGTCGGAGCGCGTGGACGGCCCTCGGAAACGAGCCGGGGCGGGCCGGGCCGCGGGTGGGCACCGTGGTAGCTTCGCGGCGATGATCGACAGGTACTCGACGCCCGAGATGAAGGCCCTGTGGAGCGAAGCGGAGCGCTATCGCGCCTGGCTCGAGGTCGAGCTCGCCGCCACCGAGGCGTTCGAGGAGCTCGGGGAGGTCCCGCCCGGTACCGCCGACGCGATAAGGCAGGCGCTCGCGGTCGAGCCGCTCGACGACGCCTTCGCCGAGCGCGTGGCCGAGCTGGAGGCCGTCACGAGGCACGACGTGGTGGCGTTCACCAGGGCGCTGACCGAGCGCATCGGGGAGCCGGCCAGGTTCGTGCACTACGGGCTGACCTCGACGGACGTCGTGGACACGGCGCAGAACACACTGCTGGTCCGCGCCGTGGACATCGTGGCCGCGGACCTCGAGGCCGTCATCGCGCGCCTGCGCGAGCTGGCGGCGGCTCACAAGCACACCGTCACCATCGGCCGCACGCACGGCGTGCACGCCGAGCCCACGACCTTCGGCCTCAAGCTGCTGAACCTGATGGCCGCGTTCGAGCGCGACAGGCGCCGACTGGCCGCGGCGCGCGAGGCGGTGGCGGTGGCCATGATCAGCGGCTCGGTGGGCACCTACGCCCACGTGCCGCCGCAGGTGGAGAGGCACGTGGCGGAGCGCCTCGGGCTCGCCCCCGACCCGGTCACGAACCAGACCGTGGCGCGCGACAGGCACGCCGAGCTCCTCTCGGCGCTGGCGCTCATCGGCACGAGCGTCGAGCGCGTGGCCCTGGAGATCAGGCACCTGCAGCGCACCGAGGTCCGCGAGGCCCAGGAGGGGTTCGGCAAGGGCCAGACCGGCTCGTCCTCCATGCCCCACAAGAAGAACCCCATCGCCAGCGAGAACCTGACGGGCGTGGCGCGGCTGATGCGGTCGCAGCTGCAGGCGGCCCTCGAGAACGTGGCCCTGTGGCACGAGCGCGACATCAGCCACTCCTCGGTGGAGAGGGTGATCCTGCCCGACGCCACCACGCTGGCCAGCTACGCGCTGAAGCGCCTCAGGCGCGTCCTCGACGACCTCGTCGTCTACCCGGAGCGCATGGCCGCGAACGTCGACCTCCTGCGCGGTCTCGTCTTCTCGCAGCGCGTCCTGCACGCGCTCATAGACGCCGGGCTGTCGCGGGAGGAGGCGTACGACGTGGTGCAGTCGGCGTCCCTGAGGAGCCTCGAGACGGGCGAGCACCTGAGGGACCTGGTGGCGGCCGACGCGCGCTGCCGCCTGTCGCCCCAGGAGCTGGACGCCGCGTTCGACCCCGCCTGGTACCTGCGTCACGTCGACGAGGTCTTCGCGAGGTTCGGCCTCTAGGAGCGCCGCGGCCTGGACGGTCGTATCATCGCCGCGTGACCTCACCCGAGCGCAAGCAGCTCCTGTACGAGGGCAAGGCGAAGAGGCTCTACGCCACCGACGAGCCCGGACGCCTCCTCGTGGAGTTCAAGGACGACGCCACGGCCTTCAACGCCCAGAAGCGCGGCACCATCAGCGGCAAGGGCGCGGCCAACAACGCCATCACCCTGCGCGTGTTCGCGGCCCTGGAGGCCGTGGGCATACCGACGCACCTCATCGGCGGCGTGTCCGAGACGGAGCAGCTCGTCGAGCAGGTGCGCATCGTGCCGCTAGAGGTGGTGGTCCGGAACCGCGCCGCCGGGAGCTTCGCCGCCCGCTACGGCGTGGAGGAGGGCGGCGTGCTGGAGCCCAAGGTCGTGGAGTGGTGCGTGAAGTCCGACAAGCTCGGCGATCCCACCATCAACGACGCGGCGGCCGTGGCCCTCGGCCTGGCGACCGAGGAGGACCTGGCGGAGCTGTTCGACATGGCCACGGCCGTCAACGACGCGCTGCGCGCCTACTTCGGGCGGTTGGGCCTGGACCTGGTGGACCTCAAGCTGGAGTTCGGCCGCACCGAGGACGGCGCGCTGGTCCTCGCCGACGAGGTGAGCCCCGACACGTGCCGCCTGTGGGACGCCAGCAGCGGCGAGAAGCTCGACAAGGACCGCTTCCGCCGCGACCTCGGCGGCGTCGAGGACGCCTACGCCGAGGTGCTACGCCGCGTGATGAGCCCCGAGGGCGACCCGCAGCGCTTCGCGGCCGAGTACCGCCCGCCCGAGGACTCGCCGCTGGCCGCGCACGCCCACGAAGGCGGCCACGGCCACTCGCACCACCACCGCGCCGTCGTGAACGTGATGCTCAAGCCGTCGATACTCGACCCGCAGGGCCGCGCGGTGCTGGAGACCCTCAGGCGCCTGGGCTACGAGGCGGTGAAGGACGTGCGCGTGGGCAAGCGCATCGAGGTGGAGCTGGAGGGGGAGCCGGACGACGTCGTCCGCCAGCTCTCCGAGGCCTCGGAGAAGGTCCTGTCGAACCCCGTGATGGAGACCTTCGAGCTCGAACTGGAGGAGCGTGGCTGAGCCAGCCACGCTGGAGCTGACCGTCCCCGGCGTGGGGACGGTCTCCGCTTACAGGTGGGAAGGGTCCGACTCCGCGCGGCCGCTGGTAGTGGTCCACGGCTACGCGGAGCACGCCATGAGGCACCGGCGCCTGGCCGAGGCAGGTGCAGGGGCCGGGCACACCGTGATCGCCGTGGACCTGCCGGGGCACGGGCGCAGCGCCGGCCCACGGGCGCTGGTGAGGTCGTACGAGCCGCTGGTGGCCGCCGTGCGCGCGGCCGTGGCCGCCGCCTCCGAGGCCGGGGCCGGCAGGCCGGCGCTGTTCGGCCACTCGATGGGCGGCGCCGTGGCGCTGGCGTTCGCGCTGCAGGAGCCCGCGGCGATCGAGCGCCTCGTGCTCTCCTCGCCGTACCTGCTCGACGCCAAGAAGCGGCCGCCGTGGGTGGCGACCCTAGCTGGGGTCGTCGCTGCGGTGGCGCCCTCCATGCCGCTGGTGAAGCTCGACACGGGCGCCCTATCCCGCGACCCGGGCGTGGCGCCCGCCTACGCCGGCGACCCGCTCGTCTACTCGGGCATGGTGAAGGCGGCCACCGGCTACACGCTCACGCGCTCAGGCGCCGAGCTGTTGGTGCGCGCCTCGCGCCTCTCCGTGGCCACGTTGGTGGTGCACGGCGAAGCCGACGCCTCGGCGTCCATCGAGGGCAGCCGCCGGTTGGCGGCGGCCGCCCCCGCGGGCACGATCAGCTTGATCACGTTCCCTGGCGGCTTCCACGAGCTGCACAACGAGCCCGAGGAGACAGGCGTGCCGCAGCGCTTCGTGGAGACCGTGCTGGCCTTCGCCGGCGGTCAGGCGCCTGGGGTCAGGGCGCCAGCCAGCCGCGACAGCGCCTCGTCTAGCACTTCCTGACAGGTCGCGAAGTTCAGGCGGGCGAAGCCCGCGCCCCCCAGTCCGAAGTCAGAGCCCTCGTTCAGCCCCACCTTGGCGACCTCGGTGAGGCGCTTGGCCGGCGCGTCGCCCAGGCCGGCGCTGCGCAGGTCGAGCCAGGCCAGGTAGGTGGCCTCGGGCACGTGGATGCCCACGCCGGGCAGTTCGGAGCGAACGAACGACACGAGGCGGTCGCGGTTGGAGCGCAGGTAGTCCAGCGCCTGCTCGAGCCAGTCGTCGCACCTGGTGTAGGCGGCGTACGCCGCGGCCTCCGCCAGGCGGCTCGGGTGCGAGAAGCTGCCCACGCCGGCCGACATCACGCGCTGGAGGCGGTCCTTGGAGTCGGTGAGGACGAAGCAGATCCCCAGACCCGGGAAGTTGAAGGCCTTGGTGGGCCCGTAGAGGGTGATCGTCCTGGCCGCCGTCTCCGGCGACAGCGCCGCGAACGGCACGTGCTTGCCACCGAAGGAGATGTCGGCGTGCAGCTCGTCGGAGACCACGGTGAGGTCGTGCGCCAGCACGAGCTCGGCCAGCGCCTCCAGCTCGGCGCGGGTGTACATGAGGCCTAGCGGGTTGTGGGGGTTGCAGAGCACCAGCATCCGCGTGCGCGGGGTGATGGCCGCCTTCAGGGCGTCGATGTCCAGCTGGTAGCGCTCGGGCCCCCTGGTCAGCTCCACCTCGACGGGCACGCGGTCGTTCGCCGTGACCACGCGCTTGAACGGCGGGTAGAGGGGGGTGAGCAGCAGCACCTCGTCGCCAGGCTGCGTGAAGGCGCGGACGGACAGGACCATGCCGTCGACGGTGGAACCGAGGGCGCCGATCCCTTCGAGGGGGAACGAGGCGCCGTGGCGGTACGCCATGCGGTCGCGCACGACCTCGTAGAGGCCCGGCATGCCTCCAGGGCGGGGGTAGCCGAGGTCGTCTGAGTCGACGTGGGCCTTGAGAGCGTCCTTGATGGCGTCGGCGAGCGCGAAGTCCATCTCCGCCACCCATAGCGGCAGGACGTCCGCTGGGTAGTGACGCCACTTGGCGCACTCCCTGGCCCGGAGCTCGGGCACCGAGAGCGTTCTGAAAGGGTTGCCCATCAGCGAAGTCTACCCCCGGGGCGGAACGGCCGGGCCCATAGACTCGGCGCATGCTGCTGAGGGTCAAGGCACCGGAGTGGGCCCAGAGGCTGGCCAGCGACCTCACGGACATGGACAGGGCGCCCAGGCCCGTGGCGCCAGCCGAGGTCGTGGAGCACGACCTGCCGGACGACGTCTACTTCGAGTACGCGTTCATCGACGCAGAGGGCAAGCTACGGCCCGACCCGGCCGCTCCCGGTCGCGCCAAGAGCGTGTGGTACGGCGAGGTCAGCTGCGTCACCGGCCCGGCTTACCGGGCTGACGAGCTCGCGGACCCGCCCGCGGACCTGGCCACTGGCCGTTCGGACCGGCTCAGGCTGGCCAGCGCCGCGCTGGGGCAGGAGCGCAGGGTCACGGTCTACACGCCCTCGACCGTGGCCGACGACGAACCGACGCCCCTGGCGGTGGTGCAGGACGGCGTGGCGTTCCAGCGCGTCGGGGGACTGCACCTGGTCCTCGAGGCCCTGCTGCGCAGGGGAGAGGCGCAGCCGGCGCGGCTGGCGTTCATCGAGCCCGTGGACCGCCTGAAGGAGTACGCCTTCTCCGAGCCGTACGCCAGGTTCGTCGAAGAGGAGCTGCAGCCCGAGCTGGAGTCCCGCTTCCCGCTCTCCGCGCGGCGCCTGTGGGTGGGCGCCAGCTTGGGCGCGCTGGCGTCGGCCACGCTGGCGCTCAGGCGTGCCGAGTGCGACCCGGCGGCCGCTGCGGGCGACGCCGTGTTGGCGCTCTCCGGCGCGTTCCTGGGCACCCCTGAGGAGTTCGACCCGTACCGGTCGCGCAGTTCCTGGCTGGTGGAGCGCCTGCGCGACCGCTCCGTCCCCGTGGCGGGCGCGTGGTGCCTCCACGTCGGCACCCTGGAGTGGCTCCACGAGGTCGGCCGCGAGGCCGCGGCCGCCCTGCGGGACCGCGGCGTGGACGTGCTGTACACGGAGAGCAGCGCGGGCCACAACTGGCGCAACTGGAAGGACGCGCTGCCCCGGGCCCTGCGCTGGGTCCTCGCTCCATGAGGTTCCCCACCACCCTGAGCGCGCCGTCCTAGTAACGTCTCGGGATGAGCGTCTTCACGCGCGCCGCACTGGCGGTGCTCGTCTTCGTGCTAACGGCTTGCGGCGCCCAGGAGCCACCTGGCCTGGGCGGCCACAAGCCCAAGCCGCGGGACCCGAGCCCGCCGCCTCCCCAGGTGACGGCCCGCTGGTCCGACCCGTCCTCCTGGCCGGGCGGGCAGGTGCCGGGGCCCGGGTCCGACGTGCACGTGCCCGCGGGCACCGTCATGCTCCTCGACGTCTCCACGCCGCCGCTCGCCAGCCTGACGATCGACGGCGCGTTGGTCCTCGCCGACGACGCCGGCGAGCTCGAGCTCACCGCCGACTGGATCATGGTCCACGGCGGGCTCTACGCCGGCACCAGCGCACGGCCCTACCGCGGCCGCGCGGTCATCACGCTCACCGGCCCGGAGACCGACGACAGCGTCGGGATGGGCATGGGCACCAAGTTCCTGGCGGCGATGGGCGGCACCATCGAGCTCTACGGGGACATGGTCGGCACCAGCTGGACGCGACTGACCCGCGACGCGCGGGCCGGCGACGAGGTCATCTACGTCGAGGACGGCGAAGGCTGGAAGCCGGGCGAGCGGATCGTCATCGCCTCCACGGACTTCGCCGGCTACGGCGACGGGCCCGACGAGCAGGTGGAGGAGAGGACCGTGGTGGCCGTCGCGGGCGCCATGGTCATGCTCGACGAGCCTCTCCGCTACTTCCACAAGGGCACGCAGATGAACGTGGACGGCGTGATCGTCGACCAGCGCGCCGAGGTGGCGAGGCTCGACAGGAACATCCTCATCCGCGGTGACGAGCAGAGCGACGACGGCGAGTTCGGCGGCCACGTGATGGTGATGAGCGGCGGCCGGCTGCGCATGGACGCCGTCGAGCTCTACCGCATGGGGCAGCGTGGGCGCCTAGCCCGCTACCCCATCCACTGGCACCAGGTGGGCGACGGCGGCGCCGAGAGCTACGTCAAGCGCCTCAGCATCCACGGCGCCTACCACCGGTGCGTCACGATCCACGGGACCAACCACGTGCTGGTCGAGGACGTGGTCGGCTACGGGACCTACGGGCACTGCTTCTTCCTCGAGGACGGCGACGAGGTCGGCAACGAGCTGTACAGGAACCTGGCCCTCTCGGTGATGCGCCCGCCCGCCGACGACGCCGTGCTCCCCTCCGACCACTCGTTCCTGGGGCCGGCCGGCTTCTGGGTCACGAACCCCGCCAACGACCTGGTGGGCAACGTGGCGGCCAGCTCGCGCGGCAGCGGCTTCTGGTACGCGCTGCCGCAGCACCCCACGGGCCTCGCCGCCGGCAAGACGGACATGTGGCCGCAGCGCACGCCGCTCGGCCTGTTCGTGGGCAACGTCGCGCATTCGAACAGGCAGGTGGGGCTGCACGTGGACAACGGCCCGTCCGCCGACCTGCGCTCGAACCCGCCCACCTGGTACGAGCCGCGGCTGGACCCCGAGGACGAGAGCACCGTGGTGCCCGCCGTCTTCAAGGACTTCGTCGCCTACAAGCACCGCGACTCCGGAGCGTGGTTCCGCGGCTCGCACCTCGTCCTCGAGGGCGGCGTGCTCAGCGACAACGCCAGGGGCGTGACCTTCGCCGCCGACGAGAGCGGCGCGGTGGGGGTGGCCTTCGTCGGCGAGACGCCGAACCTGGGCACCTGGCCGGACTGGGACGACGACAGCGAGGCCGCCGGTCGCCACCTGCCGCGACCGTGGCAGGCCGACTACACCATCAGGGGCTACGAGTTCTACGACGGCACCGTCTACGTCAAGGACAGCACCTTCGTGGCCTACGCCTCTAACGCCACGCGCCAGGCTGCGGCGCTCAGCTACCTGGACTTCACCGCCTTCGCCACCGCCGCCGACAACTGGGCGAGCGGGCTGCAGTTCGCGCCGGGCGTGAACCGCGTCTACCTGCACTCGCGGACCGGCCTCACGGGCGACTACGGCGAGGACGGCTACCGCAGCGCCGTGTTCCGCGACGTCGACGGCAGCGTCACGGGCACTGCCGGCCGCTGGGTGACGGTGAACAGCCCGTTCCTGGCGGGTCAGGGCTGCTCGCTGAGGGCGGAGTGGAACGCCCAGGTTTGCGACGGCCGCTACGTGAACCTGACCTTCGACGTCGTGAGCGGGCCGCCCGCTGGCGTGGGGCCGGTGACCGTGCAGCGTGACGACGGGCCCGAGCACGTGATGTACGGCTCGCCGAACAGCACCGTGCCCGACTACTTCAGGACCTCGGCGCGCTACGGCTACGAGTACGAGTACGCCTACGCCGGCTCGCCGTCCAACGTGCGCATCGGCCTCACCGAGGGCGTGGGGCCCGGCGACGAGGTGATCGTGTCGCTGCCGTGGAGCTCGGAGGGGGCATGGGTCTACCCCGACTGGTGGGTCGACTCGCGCAACAGGGCGCCCCAGGTGGGCTCCCTCTCCGCCCTCAGGGCCAGCGCCTCGCCGGCCTACTACCTCGGCGGGGGGAGGCTGTGGCTCAAGCTCCTCGTCCGGGAGGGCCGCGACTGGGCGTACCTGAACGCGTGCACGACGCCGGAGTGCGGCTAGGTCGCGGCGCGCCGGGCGCGAGTAGCATGGCCGCATGGAGTACCGGGTAGAGAAGGACACCCTCGGCGAGGTCCGCGTCCCCGCCGACCGCTACTGGGGCGCCCAGACCGAGAGGTCGCGCCAGAACTTCAGGATCGGCGGGCACCGCATGCCGGTCGAGGTGATCCGCGCCTTCGCCGTGCTCAAGAAGGCGGCGGCGCTGGTCAACGTCGAGCTGGCGGGCCTCGAGCCCGGCAAGGCCGACCTCATCGCCCGCGTGTGCGACGAGATCCTGGAGGGGAAGCTCGACGAACACTTCCCGTTGGTCGTCTGGCAGACCGGCTCCGGGACGCAGACGAACATGAACGTCAACGAGGTCGTGGCCAACCGCGCCGCCGAGCTCACCGGCCACCCCATGGGGGGCAAGGAGCCCCTGCACCCGAACGACGACGTCAACAAGAGCCAGTCGTCGAACGACACCTTCCCGACGGCGATGCATATCGCCGCCTACGCCAAGCTCGTCGAGCACACGCTGCCCGCCCTGCGGCGCCTGCAGGAGGCCTTGGCGGCCAAGTCGCGCGAGTTCGCCGGCATCGTGAAGATCGGCCGCACGCATCTCATGGACGCCACGCCGCTCACGCTGGGCCAGGAGTTCGGCGGCTACGCCACCCAGGTGGCCAAGTCCATGGAGGCCGTGGAGAGCTCCCTGCCGCACCTGGCCGAGCTGGCGCTTGGCGGCACCGCCGTGGGCACGGGCCTCAACGCCCCCAAGGGCTTCGCCGAGGCTGTGGCCGCGAAGATCGCCGAGCTCACGGGCCACCCGTTCCGCACCGCCGACGACAAGTTCGAGGCGCTGTCGGCCAACGACGCGGTCGTGGAGGCGTCGGGGGCGCTGAAGCGCGCGGCCGTGGCGCTCATGGCCGTGGCCAACAACGTCAGGCTGCTGGGGTCGGGGCCGCGCTGCGGCATCGGCGAGATACGCCTGCCGGAGAACGAGCCTGGCTCCTCGATAATGCCGGGCAAGGTGAACCCCACGCAGGCCGAGGCGCTGACCATGGTCTGCGCGCAGGTGATAGGCAACGACACGGCCGTGTCGGTGGCCGGCACGCACGGGCACCTGCAGCTCAACGTCTTCAAGCCGGTGATGATCCACAACCTGCTCACGTCGGCGCAGCTCCTCGGGGACGCCTGCGAGAGCTTCAGGGCCAACTGCGTCGAGGGCATCGAGGCCGACGAGCGGCGCATCCGCATGCACCTCGAGAACTCGCTGATGCTGGTGACCGCCCTCAACACCAAGATCGGCTACTACAAGGCCGCCGAGATCGCCCAGAAGGCGCACCGCGAGGGCACCACGCTCAAGGAGGCGGCGACGGCCCTCGGGTACCTCACCGCCGAGGAGTTCGACGCCACGGTCGTGCCGGAGCGCATGGTCTGAGCTGCGCTGGGGTCCGCACTAGAGCAGGAGGGCGCCGGCCACGTGGCCGGCGCCCTCTCTCGTCGCGGGTCGTGCGCCGCGGTCAGCGGCGGCGGTTGTCGATGACCTCTGCGTCCTCCGGGAGGGCCCGCACGTCGTCGGGGTCGAGGCCCTGGTCGACGACCAGCTGCTCGGCGTTCAGCTCGGCGACGACGCGGCCGCCCGCCTCCTTGAACACGAGCCGGCGCGGCAGCCAGTCGGCGGCCAGCACCCAGGCGTCGACGTCGAGGATCATCGCCTCCCTGTCGCGGTTGGCGAAGGCCAGCTGGTAGAGCGTGCCCTCTGGCCCCTCCTCGACGCCCACCAGCTCGGCCTCGTAGCCGGCGAGGATCTGGCCGAGGTCGAGCGACAGGTTGGCGGTGGCGCCGTCCTGGCCGGTCGGCAGCATGCCGCCGAGGGCGTCGGGGTCGTCGGCGTCGAAGATCGTCACCTGGTGGGTGAGGAACGAGTAGCTGTACACGGCGCCGCCGTCCAGGACGATCTGGTTGTCGGCGAGGGCGTCGGGCTGGATTATGTATGCGCTCGCCACGTTCTCGCCGGGCACCACCTGGACCTCGATCTCCAGGACGAACTGGGTGCCGTCGGCGTCGAAGACGCTCCCGGTGAGGAGGAAGGACGCGTCCTGCAGCTCACGGGCCGCTTGGGTGACGTTGTCGAGGACCGTCTCCACGGAGGGCGTCTCCTGCGCGAGGGCGTGGCCGGCGAGCAGCAGCGCGGCGGCGGCTGCCAGGGGTAGGCGGACGAGGCGGTTGGCTCGCATGGAGGACAACTTAGCCGACGGCGGGGCGCCGCGGACCGGGGCGGAGACACGGGCCGCGCATGATGAAGGAGGCGTTAGGCACTCCATAACGACCTTATGTGGGCCGGTGCTACCCTCCCGTCAGAAAGGAGGCAGGCCATGCGCAAACGGCTGTTAGTAGGCCTAGCCTTGCTCCTCGTTTCGGCCGCCTCGGCTCAGATCGTGGTGAGCCCCCAGTCGATCGTGGTCAACCCTCGTCCCAGCTTCGGGGTGGAGGTCTGGCTCGACCGCGACACGACCGGTGACGGGTCACCCGCCTACCAGGTGGGCGAAGAGGTGCGGATCTCGGTCCGCCCGTCGGCGGACTCGTACGTGTACGTGTTCGACGTCAAGCCCAACGGCGAGATCACCCAGATCTTCCCGAACCGCTTCGACGACGACAACTTCGTCCGCGCCGGCAGGACCGTGACGCTCCCGCCCTCGGGCGCCCGCTACATGTTCAACATCGCTCCGCCACGCGGCCTCTCGAAGGTCATCGCGGTGGCCAGCCGCACCCCGCTCGACACGCGGCAGCTGGCCCGCTTCGACAACGAGAACGACCTCTTCGCCCACAGCAGCATCGGCGAGGAAGGCTTCGTCCAGGGCTTCCGCATCATCGTGAACCCGATCCCGCAGGCGGACTGGGTCACCGACACCGCCCTCTACTACGTGGGCGACAGGCCCGCCACGGCCGCCTTCGGAACCCTGCAGCTGCGCTCCACGCCCAGCGGCGCCGAGGCCTACGTCGATGGCGAGTTCGTCGGCTACACCCCGATGAGCTTCGGCACGCGGCCCGGCCGCCACGAGGTGCGCTTCGTGCTCGATGGGTACGAGGAGTTCTCGACCAGCGTGAACGTCTCGCCCGGTCGCACCGAGTCCGTCGCGGCCGAGCTGCGGCAGCGCGCACGGGCCGGCACCGCCTCGTTCACCAGCGCGCCGCGCGGCGCGGCCGTGTACGTCGACGGCCGCTACGTCGGCACCACGCCCACCGGGCCCATCAGCTTCCAGCCTGGCCAGTACGAGGCGGTCTTCGAGCTGCCCGGCTACCAGGGCCAGACCATCGGCTTCCGCGTGACCCAGGGCCGCGACACGGCCGTGGACGTCTCGCTGCGCGGCCTGAGCGCCACCCTGGTGATCCAGGCCAACGTCGGCGGCGCGTCCGTCTTCATCGACGGCACGTTCGCCGGCACCATCCCCAACGGCACCGGCCGCCTGGAGCTGCGCGACGTGCAGCCCGGCAGGCACGAGGTCGTCGTGATCGCGCCGCGCTATGCGACGTACGTCACCACCGTGTCCATCGAGTCCGGCCGCACCGTCGAGCTGAACGTCCGCCAGTCGCGCTTCTGAGCAGCGCGCCCTTCACGCCGGGGCCCGCGACCACGCGGGCTCCGGCGCTTGGTTAGACTCCGCCATGTCTGTGGGGCTCACGGCCGTGGTACTTGCCGGCGCCGACGCCGGGGACACGATCGCCGGCGCCGGCGGCGTGGAGGCGAAGGCCCTCCTGCCGGTGGCGGGCCGGCCCCTGGCCGCCTACGTCCTCGAGGCGCTCACACGCTCCGGGCGCGTCGACGAGGTCGTCTACGTCGGCCCCGGAGCGGCGTACCTCGGCGGCTACGAGGTGGTGGCCATGCCGTCGGGCCGGAGGTTCGAGGACTCGCTCGCCCTCGGCCTGGGCGCGGCGATCGGACGCGGCGCCCAGCAGGTGCTCCTGGCCACCGCCGACCTGCCCTGGCTGGCGCCGGAGGCGGTGACGCGGTTCGTCGACGCCGCCAGGCTGACGGGCGCGCAGCTCGTCTACCCGGTGGTGGCCGACGAGGACATCGAGCGCGCCTTCCCCGGGCAGAAGCGCACCTACGTGCGTCTCGGGGACGGCCGCTTCACCGGCGGGAACCTGGCCCTCCTGACCCGCGAGGCCGTGCCTGCGGTACTGCCGCTCATCTCCCGCGCCTTCGCCGGGCGCAAGGACCCGCTCAAGCTCGCGGCGCTGGTGGGCTTCGGCACCCTGCTGCGCCTGCTCACGGGCACGGCCACGCTGGCCTCGCTCGAGGCGCGCGTGGGAGAGCTCCTCGGCGTCAACGCCCGGGCCCTGCGCACGGCCGACGCCGCCGTCGCCGCCGACGTCGACAAGCTCGACCATCTGCCGGGAGTGCTGGACCCGTCCCAGCCTCAGTGGAGGAACGCGTGAGGAGACCATCCCAGATCCGCCTCGCCGCTCTCATGGGCGCCCTGGCGGCGGTGGCTTTCGCCCTGCTCGTCTCTTTCCTCGTGTCTCTCGCGCTGCCTGGCCCCGGGAGGCTGGGCTTCAACGACTTCAACGCCGCAGGCCTGCTGGAGGGCGCCGTCTTCATCGTCACGTACTCGCTGGCCCTCATCTGGGTGCGCAGCTCGCTCCGCATCCCCAGCCCCACGCTGCTCTCCTTCGGCCTCTCGGCGCCTCCCACCGCCGGGCAGGCGGCCATGAAGGTGCCCGTGGTGGACGCCGCCCAGGCCGTGCAGACGCTCATCGAGAACCGCATCGTGATCGTCCATCAGGACCGCGTGCCGGTGGGCGTCACTGGCCTGCACCACGACCGCATCACCTCGTGGGAGGAGCTCGTGAAGGCGCCGTCCGACGTGGCCGTCACCGAGCTCAGGAGCGCGCTGGCGCACGAGCAGCTCGTCGTGATCGTGGACGGCCAGGAGGTGAAGGGCGTCGTGACCCAGGAGATGTACCTGGCCGGCTTGTGGGGCTCGATCCGCTAGCCGTCGCTCAGCTCAAGGAGCCGAAGAGCTCGTGGAGGAGCGGCAGCTGCTCGGCCAGCACGCCCGGGTCGGTGCGCCAATCGAACACGGGGCCGACGCCGCCGTACTCGAAGGCCACGGTCTCGGGCGCCGGCCAGGCGCCCGCGCGCACGCGGGCCAGCACGCCGCGCACGGCCGTCACGTCAGCCTCGGTCAGGGGCAGGTGGTCGCGCAGCGCGCCCTCGAACGGCTGCACGCCGGAGACGTGGAGCTCGCGCAGGGCGTGGGTGGGCAGGGCGTCGACGTACTCCCACAGGTCGATCCCCAGCGCGTGCGCCGTCAGGTAGGCGTGCGACAGGTCCAAGAGCAGGCCGCAGCCGGTGGCCTCGACGACCTCCGCGATGACCCTGGGGTCCACGCCGGCCCTCAGCAGCCCGCGGTCCTCACCCCTGTACGGCACGTTCTCGACTATCACTTCCTCGGCGGTGGCGGCCTCGGCGAGCCTGAGCACGTCCTCCACCAGCACGTCCACCACCGTCTTGCGCGCCTCTGCGCTCACGTCCCCTACGGCCACTGCGGGGAAGCGCTCGCGTGAGGGGACGAGGTGCCCGTTCACGTAGCGCGTGCCCGTGTCGGCGCGCAGGCTGGCGACCCGCCCCAGGTCGACGCCCAGGCGCGTGGCGCCCAGGTCGGCGGGGAAGTGCACGTAGCAGTCGCCCGAGAGGCGCGCTGCGGCGATCAGGTCGTCCCAATCCGGGACCTTGTACAGGTCGATGCGTACCGACCCGTCCTCGACCAGCGCGGCCAGCGCCGGCGAGTAGTTGGCGGCTAGGCGGGGCCCGCTCACGCCGCTGCCAGCGGCAGGTACGGCTGCGCGTCCACGGTCCAGGCCCACTCGGAGGCGGCGGGTCGGCGCCCGAGCATGCGCTCGGCCGCCAGGGCGACCATCGCGCCGTTGTCGGTGGCGAGGGCGGGGGGAGGGAACGACACCTCCAGGCCGCTGGCGGCCAGCTCGGCGCGCAGGCGGCGGTTGGCCGCCACGCCGCCGGCCACCACGAGCTTCTTCGCGCCCGTGCGGGCGGCGGCGCGCAGCGTCACCTCCACGAGCGAGCCTACGGCCACGCGCTCGAACGTGGCGGCCACGTCGGCCCTGTCCACCTCGGGGTTCCGCTCGAGCAGGAGGGCCACGGCCGTCTTCAGGCCGGAGAAGCTGAACGTCAGTCCGTCGTCGCCCCTCAAGGGCCACGGCAGGTCTACGCCGTGGTCGTCGCCCTGCTCGGCCAGCTTGGAGAGGGCCGCGCCGCCCGGGTAGCCCAGGCCGAGCAGCCTCGCGACCTTGTCGAAGGCCTCGCCGGCGGCGTCGTCGCGCGACCGGCCGAGCTCCGTGACGTCGTCCCAGTCGGCGACGTCGAAGAGGACCGTGTGGCCGCCGGAGGCGATCAGCGCGAGGAACGGCGGGTCGGCGTCGGCCGCGGCCAGGTGGCCCGCCAGGTGGTGCACGGGCACGAACGGCACGCCCAGCCCGAAGGCCAGGGACCTGCCGTAGCAGAGGCCCACGAGCAGCGCCCCCACGAGGCCGGGGCCGTACGTGGCCGCCACGGCGTCCACTTCCTTCAGGCCCACGCCAGCCTCCTCGAGCGCTCGAAGGACCGCGCCGTCGATGACGCTCAGGTGCTCGCGGCTGGCCTGCTCGGGCACCACGCCCCCGAAGGCGGCGTGCAGGGCCGTCTGGTTGAGCACGACGTTGGAGAGCACGCGCCCCTGCGACACCACGCCGACGCCGGTGTCGTCACAGGACGTGTCTATGCCAAGGACCACGGCCACGCGGGCGATGCTAACACCGGGTCACGTCGTAGCCGGTCGCGGTAGCCGGCTCCAGGACGCGACCTCCGGGCCCCACCCAGGCCGCCATCACGGTGCGGCAGGCGGTCAGGCTGGCCTCCCCGACTACCGCCCCCACCGTGGGTCCGGCGCCGGAGAGGTAGGCCGCGTCGGCGCCGGCGGCGCGCAGGTCGGCGATGAGCTGCAAGAGCCCCGGCACGAGGGGCGCCCTGTGCGGCTGGTGGATGACGTCGAGGGAGGCAGCGCGCAGCAGCGACCTGTCGCCCGTGGCCACGGCCGCCACCCACAGGGCGGCGCGGGACGCCGTGAGGGCCGTGTCGGAGAGCGTGCATGTGCGGGGCAGCGCGGCCCGTGCCTCCGACGTCGGCACGGCGTAGGCGGGCACGCCGAAGAGGAGCCGCCAGTCACTCGGCAGTGGGAAGCTGCGGGCCACGAACGCGCCGTCCTCGCCCGGTGCGGCCACCACGAAGCCGCCGTAGACGGCTGGCCCCACGTTGTCGGGGTGGCCCTCCAGCTCGGCGGCGACGCGGAAGACCCCGTCGCGGCCGAGGGCTCCGCCCAAGGCAGCGTCGGCGGCGGCGACCCCGGCCACCAGGGCCGCTGACGAGGAGCCGAGTCCACGCGCCAGGGGCACGGGGTTCTCGACCTCGAAGGCGACCGGCGGAGGCTGCTGGCCGACCGCCGCGTAGGCGGCGGCGAAGCCGCGGTGCACGAGGTTGCCCTCGCCCTGCGGCGCCGGCTGCTCGCCCGAGTACTCGAAGCCGTGGCCGGCGCCCACCGTGGCGCGCACCGTCAGGCGCAGGTCCACGGCCAGGCCGAGGGCGTCGAAGCCCGGGCCGAGGTTGGCGCTCGTCGCCGGCACGGTGACGAGGAGTCCGAGGGGCGCGTCGGTCATGGTCTCAGCTCGGCGCGGACGGCCGCCACGGCCTCCGCGACGTCAGAGGCTACCAGGCCGACGCCTTTGGCCTGCGCGGCCCGCTCCCCTGCCATGCCGTGCAACATCACGGCGGCGCACGCCCTCTCGAAGGCGTCGCCGCCGGGGGCCGCCAACAGGGCCCCCACGACCCCGGCGAGCACGTCGCCGGTGCCGCCGCTGGCCATGCCAGGGTGACCCGCGGTGCTCACGGCCTCGCGGCCGTCGGAGGCCGCCACGACGGTGGTGGCGCCCTTGAGCACGACCACGGCGGCGGTGGCGAGGGCCAGCCGCATGGCAGCGCCCAGCGGATCGTCCCTCACGTCCACCTCGACGTCCAGGCTCGCCAGGAAGCGCGCCGCCTCGCCGTGGTGGGGCGTGACGACCACCTCTACGCCGCGCTCCCCTAGCCGGTGCAGCGCCGCCAGGTTGGGCGTGATCACCTGCGGCGCCAGCGCGCCGGCGTCCAGCACGAGGCGCTCGGGTGCCCAGTCGACGACGGCCCCCAGGAGCTCCGCGGCGGCGGGGTCGGTGGGGTCGAGCCCGGGACCGACCACGACGGCGTCGGCCGCCTTGGTGCTCAGGCCCTCCGGAGGCCACGCTCCGCCCTGTGCCGGCGGCACGACGATCGTCTCCGGCCACGCACCCGGGTAGCGCTCCGCGGACACCAGGGTCACGAGGCCGGCGCCGGCGCGCCAGGCCCCGCGGCAGACGAGCTCGGCGGCGCCCAGGTAGCGAGGGGAACCGCCCACCACGGTCACCGTGCCGACCGTGTACTTGTGCGCGTCGGGCTGCCGCGCGGGCAGCCAGGCCGCGACGTCGTCCGCCTCCAGCCAGAGGGTGGAGGAGACCTCGTCGAGCACCTCGGCGGGGATGCCGATCTCGGCGACGAAGATGCCGCCGGGCCGGCCCGGCCGGGCGCCGGCGAACGCGGCCCGCGCGGGGTGGAAGGCCGAGGCCACCTTGGGACCGGCCAACTGCACCGTCATGTCGGCGCGCAGGTGCTCGCCGGGCGGCACCGGCCTGTCGGCGTCCACCCCCGTCGGCACGTCGACGGACACCACCGGCACGTCCTCGGCGTTGAGCATCCGCACCACGCCCAGGAGCACGCCGTCGAGCGGCCGCCTCAGCCCGCAGCCCAGGAGCGCGTCCACCACCACGGCCTCGTCCGGGTCGGCGGCCACGAGCCAGCGCGCCACGACCTCGAAGACCAGCGGCTGCGGCGTGACGCCCGCCTTGAGCAGGTTGTCCCTGGCCCAGCGCGCGGCCGGCGTACCGGGGGAGCTCGTGACCTCGAGGACGGTGACGCTCCGGTCGCTCGACAGCTCCTGCGCCGCCACGTAGCCGTCGCCGCCGTTGTTGCCCGGCCCGCAGAGGACCAACACCTCCTTGGCGTCGGGGAAGCGCTCGCGCACCACGTAGGCGACGGAGCGGCCCGCCACGTACATGAGGTCCTCCACGGGCACGCCGCCCTCGGCCGCGCGCCTGTCGGCCACGGCCATCTGGGCGGCGGTGTAGAGCTTCCTCAGGCGACGGCCTCGGCGATGCGGGCGAGCACCTCGGGCGACAGCGACACGTCGGAGGCGGCGACGTTGTCCACCACCTGCTCGACGCGCGTGGCGCCGGTGATGACGCTGCTCACGCCGCGCTGGTGCAGCAGCCACGCCAGGGCGAGCTGCGCGCGGGTGATGCCGAGCTCGTCGGCGATGGGCTTGAGCGCCCGCACGCGCCTGACGTTCTCCTCGGTCATGAAGCGGTCCTTGAACTGCTGGAAGTTCGCGAAGCGCGAGCCGGCGGGGACGCCGTCGTCGTACTTGCCCGTGAGCATGCCCTGCGCCAGCGGGCTGAACACCACCAGGCCGATGCCCTTGGGCTCGGTGACCGGCACGATCTCCTTCTCCACGCGCTCGTGGTCGAGGAGCGAGTAGCTGGGCTGCTCGGTCACGGGCGCGACGAGCCCGTTGCCCTTGGCGAACGCCACCGTCTCGGCGATCTTGGCGGCCGGCCACATGGACGTGCCCCAGTAGTGGCTGCGGCCGCTGCGCACGACGTCGCTGAACGCCTCGACGATCTCCTCGAGGGGCGTCTCCTCGTCGTAGCGGTGGGCGAAGTAGATGTCCAGGTGGTCGACGCCGAGCCGCTCCAGGCTCATGTCGACGGACTCGAGCACGTGCTTGCGCGAGAGGCCCCTGTCGGTGACAGCGTCGGACTGCGGCCAGAAGACCTTGGAGGAGAGCACGTACGACTGGCGGGGGAGGCCGAGGTCGCGGAGGGCCTGGCCCATCACGCGCTCGCCCTGGCCGCGGTTGTAGGCGTCGGCGTTGTCGAAGAAGTTGACGCCGAGCTCGTACGCCTTGCCCATGATCTCGGTGACGGTGCGCTGCTCCTCGACCGTCTGGCCGAAGGTGGTCCAGGCGCCCAGGCTGATCTCGCTGACCTTGAGGCCGGTGTTGCCGAGCCTGCGGTACTTCATCGCTTACCCTCCTCCGGCTGCGGCAGCATCCTGCCCAGCCTCTTGCCCCCCACGAGGTGCATGTGGAGGTGGTAGACCTCCTGGCCCCCGTGCTCCTTGCAGTTGACGATCAGCCTGTAGCCCTTCTCCAGGCCCTCCTGGGCCGCCACCTTGGCCGCGACCGTGAACATGCGGCCGAGGGCGGCCTCGTGCTCCGGCCTCACGTCGGCGGCCGTGGGGATAGGCTCGTTGGGCACGATGAGCACGTGCGTCGGCGCCTGCGGGCTGATGTCCCTGAACGCCGTCACCAGCTCGTCCTGGTAGAGGACGTCCGCCGGTATCTCGCGCCTGACGATGCGGCTGAAGATCGTCTCCTCTGGCATGGGTCGAGTCTACTTCTGCCGGCTGCGCCGGGCTTACCCTCCGGCCGCCCGCTCCAGCTCGCTCATCGTGAAGAGGGCGGCGAGGGCCACGCCCGCCTCGGCCAAGGCGTCGACGCCGCCGGCCTCGCGGTCGATGACGCACACCGCCGAGTCCACGATCGCGCCGCGCTCACGCAGGTCGTTCGTCGAGATGACCACCTGGCCGCCGGAGGTCACCACGTCCTCGACGACCAGGAGCTTCTTGCCGGCGATGTCCCCGCCCTCGGCGAGGCGCATCGTGCCGTAGTCCTTGGCCTTCTTGCGCACGAAGACCACGGGCAGGCCGGTGAGCTGGCCGAGCATCACGGCCAGCGGCACGCCGCCCAGCTCGAGTCCGGCCAGCGTCTCGGTGTCGGCGGGCACGAGCTTGGCCAGTTCCTGGGAGACCTCGGCGAGCAGCTCGGGGTCCGACTCGAAGAGGTACTTGTCGAAGTAGCGGTCGGACTTCGCCCCGGACCGCAAGGTGAACTCGCCCCTGAGGAGCGACCGCTGGTGGATGGCACGGGCCAGCTCTTGCCTCGTCACGCCGGCGATGCTACCAGCGCGGCTCCTCTCTCACGGAGGCGTGATGACGAGCGACCAGGTGTAGGTCGTGCCCCATCCCGGGTCTCCGGTCGACAGGGTGCCGCTGAACACGTTCGGGTCGCTCTCGTCGGTCGACCCGGAGGCGTGGAAGCTGGGGACCACCTCCTGCACGTCATCGTCCGAGTCCTCGACGGGCTCGATGCC
>Ga0182741_1000478_pt1 | contig 60267 bp, 48 predicted proteins | sample eDN5th37CBELigOP_FD_128874 | JGI IMG/M metagenome (GOLD analysis project Ga0182741, IMG submission 128874) | Enriched Organic Plus compost microbial communities from Emeryville, California, USA - eDNA 5th pass 37_C BE-Lig OP (version 2) (version 2) ...
AAGGCCGCCGGCCGCGACGGCTACCGGGTGGCGCCGCCCAGCTGACCCGCCGCGCACATCCATACGGGGGCGAATGCTAGACTCGATGCCCCGCCCCCGCCGCCACGCCATGAAAGCCAGCACGTTCCGCCTCGGCATCAACCTCTGGCCGCCGTTCCTGTTCACCGGCATCCACGTCACCGACATCGCCGCGGACTACCGCCATGTGCGGGTGGAACTGCGCCAGCGCCCGTGGAACGTCAACTACGTGCGCACACATTTCGGCGGCAGCCTGTTCGCCATGACCGACCCGTTCTGGATGCTGTGCCTGCTGCATAACCTCGGCCGCGACTATTTCGTATGGGACAAGGCCGGCGAGATCGAATTCGTCAAACCCGGCAAGGGCACGGTCGCCACCGAATTCCGGCTCGATACGGCCACGCTCGACGAGGTGCGCGCCGCCACCGCCGATGGCGACAAGCATCTGCGCTGGTTCGCCAACGACATCCGCGACGCGCAGGGCGAGGTGGTCGCCCGGGTGCGCAAGCAGGTCTACGTGCGGCTCAAGCCGGAAGCGCGCCAGCGCGGCGCATAGCCGCGCACGCCGGTGCGCGCCGGGCCCTCCCCGGCGCCTGCCGTGCATCAGTGGCGGGACAAGGCCGGCGGCAAAGGCATGCGCAGGGTGTCCCTGCCATCGCGCCGCGCACGCGAGGCCACTTCCAGCGCGGTGCCATCGGCGGACACAGTGATGGGCCGCTGCGCACCACGCAGCCCGGCCGGCAGTGCGTCCAGGCGTTCGGCCAGCGGCCTGTCCGCCCGCTGCGCCGCATGCCCGCGCAGCCACAGCGCCGCATTCAACAGCCGCAGCCGGGCGGCGGTGTCCTGCTGCTGCGCTCCATAGCGGGCATACGCCGGCCCGGCAATGCCGCTCAGGATGCAGCCGACGGCGTTGGCGGCGCATTCCAGCCGCCACACCGACGGCACCGGCGCCGGCGGCAACGGGCGGTCCCCGGCGATGGCCTGCAGGGTTTCCGGCAGGCAGGCCTGGCCCATCGTTTCGGCCACGCGGGCCACGCTTCTGTCGCGGTCGTACAGCAGCTTCGCCGTCTGCGGCGTGACCCACCAGGGCGCATCCTGCGCCAGCTGCGCCACCCTGGGATAGCCGCCGCGCACCATGGCGAATTCTCCCTGCATGCCCGCGCAGTTGCTGGCTTCCTGCGGCGTCAGCGGCGCGAGCGCGGCGGCGCACCGCTCCGGTATCGGCGCATCCACCGGCAATTCGGCCAGCACGTCCGCGAACAGCTCCGCGCTGGCGGCCAGCAGCGCGCCGCCGACCATGCTGGTGAGCAGGCTGTCGCCATGGCCCAGCAGCACGCGCCCGATGCCGGCATCGCGGCACAGCCCGGCCAGTGCGCGCTGGCTGTCGCCCTGCACGTGGGCCAGCGCGTGCGCCGCCAACGGCACGAACAATGGCCGCATGTCCGGCACCGGCGTGGCCGCATCCAGCGGCAGCAGCGACTGGTAGTGGCCATGCGTGGCCAGTTCGTCCATCTGCGCCAGCACGGCGGCCTGCGGCAGCAGGGCCTCGGCCACGGCCTGCGGTTGCCCACGCACCCGCGCCAGGCAACCGGTGGCCTGCCTGCACAACACCGGGTCGAACGGCCCGGTGTTCCCGCCGGCGCCAAGCCGTGGCCTGGCTTCCAGCGTCCCCTCCTCCCGCTGGCCGCCGCTTTCGAGGGCGTGGGCGGAACCGGCATGCCAACGGAGGTACTCGGCCACATCGGCGTCCACCCGTGCCTGGCGCTGCGCGGGCGTCCCCGCCATGCCCAGCGTGGCGAGCGTGGCGTAGGCGTTGCTGCCCGGCATGTCGCGCGGCGCTTCCAGTACGGCCAACGCGCGCTTCTGCGTCGCCGACAACGGCCACAGCGACGACAGCAGCAGGACCGCCGCCGCCAGCAGCAACACCCCTGCCAGGCCTGCGGCCATCCGTCGCAACACCTTGCCCATGGTCCTGCCCTCCCGATGTTTCATGGCACCTCCTTCCCTGGCCGACCGACAGCGCCGGATTGATGAACGATATCCGACGTCGCCCCGCATCGCCCACCCGCAACCGCCATCCCGGCCACGCCGCTCACCGCTACAATCCACGCATGTCGCCCGAAGCTCCCCCCGCCCCCCACCGCCCCTCCCTGCAGCGGCTGTTCCTGACCGGCCTGCTGACCCTGCTGCCGATCTGGCTGACCTGGGTGGTGATCAAGTTCGTGTTCGTGCTCCTGTCCGGCATCAGCAGCCCGCTGGTGGTGCCGCTGTCCGAACGCATTGCCGCCTCATTCCCGCATTACCTGGGCTGGGTGCGGGTGGAATGGATGCAGGACGTGTTCGCCCTGCTCGCCACGCTGCTGGTGATCCTGATGGTCGGCGCGCTCAGCCGCCGCATGGTCGGCCAGCGCCTGCTGCGCTGGTTCGGCGCGGTGATCCGCCGCATCCCGCTGGCCAGCGTCATCTACGACAGCGCCAGGAAACTGCTGGACATCCTGCAGACCCAGCCGGGCAGCACCCAGCGCGTGGTGCTGATCGACTTCCCGCACCGCGACATGAAGTCGGTGGGCCTGGTGACGCGCGTCATCCGCGAGCACGGCACCGGCCGTGAGCTGGCCGCGGTGTATGTGCCGACCACGCCCAACCCGACCTCAGGCTATCTGGAAATCGTGCCGGTGGAACTGCTGACGCCGACCGACTGGAGCGTGGACCAGGCCATGAGCTTCATCATCTCCGGCGGCGCGGTGGCCCCGGACAGCGTGCCGTTCACCCGCGCCGGCGACAGATGACAACGCACGAAGCGGTGGCCGGGGACAACGGCATCCGCCCGAACTGGATGACTGGCGCTTTTACTGGTTCGGCGTTCCCCTTCCCTGCTTCCCCGCTCTGAGGCAAGCTCCGGGACCTGTGCGTTTCCGGAACCACCGATGTCCTCCAGCCCGCTTCGCCTTCTCGCGCTTGCCGTAGCCTCCGTCCTGATGTTCTCCGCCGCCACGCCCGCCGAGGCGGCGAAGAAGAAGAGCCAGCGCCCGACCGCGACGCAATCCCGCGCAGCCAAGCCCAAGGCGCGCGGCAGCCGGCCCGCGCCGCGGCCGGCGTCCCGCCCGGCCCGCGCGCCGCTGCCGGTCACCCAGGACAACGCCACCCGCCTGAACCGCCTCTACGATGAATACTGGGATGCGTCGATGCGGCTGAACCCGCTGCAGGCAACGTTCCAGGGCGATCCGCGCTTCAACGACCAGCTGCCCAATTTCCTGTCGCCGGCCGCGCGCCAGCAGGCGCACGACTTCATGGTCGAATGGCAGGGCAAGGTGGAGGCGGTGGGCAGGGATGGCCTGCAGGGCCAGGACCTGCTCAGCTACGAGATCTTCGTGCGCGACGCGCATATCTCGCTGGCCGCCGAGCAGTACCCGTCGTGGATGCTGCCGATCAACCCCTACAACAACCTGGCCAGCCTCATCGCGGTCCTGGGCTCGGGCGCCGGCGCGCAGCCGTTCCGCACGGTGAAGGACTACGAGAACTGGTCGCGGCGCTCGCTGGGCGTGCCGGCGCTGTTCGACCAGGCCATCGCCAACATGCGCGAAGGCATGGCCGCCGGCGTGGTGCAGCCGCGCGCGCTGATGGAGAAGGTGCTGCCGCAGCTGGATGCGGTGATCAAGCCCAGCGCCGAGGAAAGCATCTTCTGGGCGCCGATCCGCAACATGCCGCAGGACTTTTCCGCCGAGGACCGGGAGCGGCTGAGCGCCGAGTACAAGCGCATGATCGAGTACCGGCTGCTGCCGGCCTACCGCGCCCTGCGCGGCTTCATCGCCACCCAGTACCTGCCCGCCGCGCGCAGCACCGACGGCCTCGGCGCCCTGCCCAACGGCCAGGCCTGGTACGCGCACACCATCGCCGGGCTGACCAGTTCCACGCGCACGCCGGCGGAAATCCACGCGCTCGGCGAACAGGAGGTCAAGGACCTGCAGGAACGCATCGCCGCGGTGATGAAGGAAGCCAAGATCCGCGGCTCGGCGCAGAAGGCCTTCGCCGCCATGCGCAACGACCGCCAGTTCACCTTCCGCGACGAGGCCGCGCTGCTGGCGCGCTACCGCGAGGTCGGCCAGCAGGTGGACGCGGCGCTGCCGGCGCTGTTCGGCACCCGCCCCAAGGCGGCGCTGGACATCCAGCCGGTGCCGGCCGAACACGCCCTGACCGCCAGCGCCGCCAGCTACCAGCCGCCGTCCGCGGCCGACGGCAGCCAACCCGGCGTGCTGCAGGTCAATACCCGCGACCTGCCCTCGCGCAAGCGCTGGGCGGTGCCGATGCAATACATGCACGAAGGCATTCCCGGCCACCACCTGCAGTTGGGCCTGCAGCAGGAACTGTCCACCCTGCCGCGTTTCCGCCGGCTCGGCGGCGACGTCGCCTTCGTCGAGGGCTGGGGCCTGTACGCCGAATCGCTGGGCGATGAAATGGGCATCTACCGCGACCCCTACGACCGCCTCGGCTACCTGCAGACCACCCTGCTGCGCACCGTGCGCCTGGTCGCCGACACCGGCCTGCACGCGGCCGGCTGGAGCCGCCAGCAGGCGATCGACTACATGGTGAAGAACGCCGACATCAGCGCCGCCGATGCCGCCGCGGAAGTGGAGCGCTTCATGGCCCTGCCCGGGCAGACGCTGGCCTACCGCGTGGGCGAGATCAGGATCCGGCGCCTGCGCGAGAAGGCGCAGGCCGCGCTGGGCGGCCGCTTCGACCCGCGCGAGTTCCACAACGAAGTGCTGAAGGACGGCTCGATGCCGTTGGATATCCTGGAAGCCAAGATCGACCGCTGGATCGCCAGCAAGAACAACTGACCCAAGGAGCCGCCATGTTGCCGTGGATGTCCCGACTCGCCCCGCTGTGCCTGTTCGCGTTCTCCACGGCGGCCGGTGCTGCCGCGCCGGTCGCGCCGCCCGACGCCGGCATCGACGGCCTGATGCAGCGCTACGACGGCCGCGTGCCCGGCGCCGCGGTGCTGGTGCTGAAGGACGGGCAGCCGGTGTTCCGCCGCGGCTATGGGCTGGCAGTGGTGGAGGACGGCACGCCGGTCTCGCCGGCGACCAACTTCCGCCTGGCCTCGGTGAGCAAGCAGTTCACCGCCGCCGCCATCCTGCTGCTGGCCGAGGACGGCAAACTGTCCATCGACGACCCGCTGAAGAAGTGGCTGCCCAGCCTGCCGGCAGTGGCCGACGCGATGACCCTGCGCCAGCTGCTCAGCCACACCAGCGGCCTGCTCGACTATGAAGACCTCATGGACCCGGCCGACACGCGCCAGGTGCACGACATCGACGTGCTGCACCTGCTGGAGAAGGAGAACCGCACCCTCTTCGCGCCCGGCAGCGACTACCGCTACAGCAACAGCGGCTACGCGCTGCTGGCGCTGGTCGTCGCCAAGGCCTCGGGCAGCGACTTCGCCGGTTTCCTGCGCCAGCGCATCTTCCTGCCACTGGGCATGGACGCCACCTTCGCCCACCAGGACGGCGTGGACGAAGTGCCCAACCGCGCCTACGGCTACAGCGAGATCGACGGCCGCTGGCAGCGCACCGACCAGAGCACCACCAGCGCCGTGCTCGGCGACGGCGGCATCTATTCCTCCCTGGACGACCTGGCCCGCTGGGACGCCGCGCTGTACGACGAGCGCCTGCTGCGCCGCGCCTCGCTGCAGCTGGCCTTCAGCCCGGCCACGAAGACGCCGGAACCGGACGTGCCGTTCTACGGCTTCGGCTGGCGCATCAACGGCGACCTGCTGTGGCACAGCGGCGAGAGCATCGGCTTCCGCAACGTGATCCTGCGCTACCCGAAGCAGAAGCTGACGGTGATCGTGCTGACCAACCGCAACGACCCCGAACCCTATCCGCTGGCGCGCGAGATCGCCCGGCGCTGGCTGGAAACGCAACGATGAACCTGCTGGACGGCATCCACCACGTCGCGCTGATCGCGTCCGACTACGCGCGCTCGCGCGACTTCTACACGCGCATCCTCGGGCTGGAAGTGGTGGCCGAGCATTTCCGCGCCGAACGCCAGTCCTGGAAGCTGGACCTGCGCCTGCCCGATGGCGCCCAGCTGGAACTGTTCTCCTTCCCCGCGCCACCGCCGCGGCCCAGCCGCCCGGAAGCGCGCGGCCTGCGCCACCTCGCCTTCCGCGTGACCGCGCTGGACGCGGCCATCGCCCACCTGCAGGCCGAAGGCGTGGCCTGCGAACCGGTGCGCGTGGACGAGTACACCGGCCGCCGCTTCACCTTCTTCGCCGACCCGGACGAGCTGCCGCTGGAGCTGTACGAGGACGCGCGCGGGCCATAACGGGACCACGTGCCGATGACGCGGCTCTCCTGAGCGCAGCGGCCGCCGGAAGCCCGTGGGAGCGTCGCATCAACAGGTCGTGCCGCGCACGCCCTTGTAGGAGCGGCTTCAGCCGCGAACGCTCTGCGCTCCGCCAGAAGGGCGTTCGCGGCTGAAGCCGCTCCTACGGGAGGTTGTGCGGGCCCGGCAGCGCCCCGTCACGTTCCGCCCGCGGCTGCGTCCCTGGACCTAATGACTTCCGGCGCATTGCCCGGCCTGGCGGCGACCGGAAAGATGCCACATCAACGAAAAGGGGGCTCGTCCATGCTGCAGATCCGCGGTCTGTCCAAAACCTACGCCAATGGCGTGCACGCGCTGAACAACGTCGACCTGGACATTCCGCGCGGCATGTTCGGCCTGCTCGGCCCCAACGGCGCCGGCAAGTCCTCGCTGATGCGCACCCTGGCGACCCTGCAGGAAGCGGACACCGGCAGCGCCGTGCTGACCACCGCCGATGGCGCCAGCATCGACGTGCTGCGCGACAAGGACGCGCTCCGGCGCCGGCTCGGCTACCTGCCGCAGGATTTCGGCGTCTACCCCAAGGTCAGCGCGCTGGACCTGCTGGATCATTTCGCGGTGCTCAAGGGCCTGACCGCGCGCAGGCAGCGCAAGGAGGTGGTCGAAGGGCTGCTGCAGCAGGTGAACCTGTGGGATGCGCGCAAGCGCAGGCTCGGCACCTACTCCGGCGGCATGCGCCAGCGCTTCGGCATCGCCCAGGCGCTGCTGGGCGACCCGCAGCTGGTGATCGTCGACGAGCCCACCGCCGGCCTGGACCCGGAAGAGCGCAACCGCTTCCTCAACCTGCTGGCCGAGATCGGCGAGAACGTGGCGGTGATCCTGTCCACGCACATCGTCGAGGACGTCACCGACCTGTGCCCGAACATGGCCATCATGAACAAGGGCCAGGTGCTGCTGAGCGGCAGGCCGGCCGATGCGATCGCGGCGCTGCAGGCGCAGGTCTGGCGCAAGCAGGTCAGCAAGGCCGCACTGGCCGAGTACGAATCGCGCTTCACCGTGCTGTCCACGCGCCTGGTCGGCGGCCATCCGGTGATCCATGTGTTCAGCGCCGCCCAGCCGGACGCGGGCTTCGCCCCGGTCGAGCCGGGGCTGGAGGACGTCTACTTCCAGCGCCTGCGTCTGCAGGCGCGGGCCGCCTGACGGAGACGGCCCATGACCTTCGCCTTCCTGCGTTTCGAGCTGCGCGAGCAGCTCCGCTCGCCGCTGCTGTGGCTGCTGGCGGCCCTGTTCGCGCTGATCGCCTTCGGTGCCGCCTCCAGCGATGCCGTCCAGATCGGCGGCGGCATCGGCAACGTGCATCGCAATGCGCCGTCGGTGATCGCCACCTTCATGACCTCCTTCACCCTGCTCGGCCTGCTGGTGGTCACGCTGTTCGTCAGCAATGCGCTGCTGCGCGACTTCGAGCTGGGCACCGCCGAACTGGTGTTCTCCAGCCCGATCAGACGCCGCGACTACCTGCTGGGGCGGCTGGGCGCGGCGCTGCTGGCCAGCCTGCTGATGTACCTGATCATCGCCATCGGCCTGTTCGTGGCCCAGTTCATGCCATGGATCGACGCCGCGCGCCTGGGCCCGGTGTCGCTGCAGCCGTACCTGTGGTCGTTCGTGTACATGGTGCTGCCGAACGTGCTGTTCACCACCGCGCTGCTGGCGGTGCTGGCGGTGACCACCCGCAACATCCTGTGGGTGTACATCGGCGTGATCGTGTTCTTCGTGCTGTACGGCGTCAGCCGCGCGGTCCTGGCCGACATCGACAACCTGCGCCTGTCCTCGCTGCTCGACCCGCTGGGCATGCGCGCGATGGCGCAGGCCATGCGCTACTGGTCGGCCGAAGAACGCAACACCGGGCTGCCCGCCTTCAGCGGCTACCTGCTGGAAAACCGGCTGTTGTGGCTGGGCGTGACCGGCGCGCTGTTCGCCGCCACCTTCGCCCTGTTCCGCACCGAACGCAGCGGTACCGGCCGCCGGCGCGGCGGGAAGGCGGGCAGCGCCGCCATCATCGACGCCAAGCGCCCCGCCGTCGTCGCGCCGAGGGTGGCGCCCGCGTTCACCGCCGCCACCGGCTGGAAGCAGCTGCTGCGGCAGGTCGGCTTCGACGCGCTGGGCGTGTTCCGCAGCGCGCCGTTCCTTGTGTTGCTGGTGCTGGGCATGGCCAACTTCATCCCCAGCGCGCTGTTCCGCAGGACCCTGTACGGAACGCCCAGCTGGCCGGTGACCTCGCAGATGCTCGAGGCGCTGCAGCAGAGCTACAGCTTCCTGTTGATCATCATCGTGCTGTTCTACGCCGGCGAGCTGGTCTGGCGCGAACGCAGCGCGCGCATCGCCGGCATCAGCGATGCCATGCCCGTGCCCAACTGGGTGCCGCTGCTGGGCAAGTTCCTGACCCTGGTCGCCGTGGTCGGCGCGTTCCAGGCCGTGGGCGGGCTCACCGCCATCGCCCTCCAGCTGGGCAAGGGCTACACCCAGATCGAGCCGCTGCTGTATGTGAAGACGCTGGCGCTGGATTCGGTGGTGTACATCCTGATGGGCGGCATGGCGCTGGTGCTGCAGGTGCTGAGCAACAACAAATTCCTCGGCTATGCCCTGCTGGTCCTGCTGCTGATAGGCCAGTCGGTGCTGGGCATGCTCGACTACACCCAGAACCTGTACAACTTCGGCAGCTGGCCGATCGCGCCGTATTCGGACATGAACGGCTATGGCCACTTCCTGGCCGGGCAGCTGGCGTTCCAGGGGTACTGGGCGTTGTTCCTGCTGGCGCTGCTGCTGGTCTGCGCCGCGTTGTGGGTGCGTGGCGTCGATTCGGGCCTGCGCCAGCGCCTGAAGCTCGGCCGCCAGCGGCTGCGCGGCCGGCTGGGCGTGGCGCTCGCCACCGCGGTCGTGGCCTTCGCCGCCTGCGGCACGTGGCTGTACTGGAGCACCAACATCCGCAACGAGTTCGTCTCGCCGGACCAGATGCTGGACCGCCAGGCGCGCTATGAGCGCGGGTACCGCAAGTACAGGGACCTGCCGCAGCCGCGCATCATCGCCGTCGACAACACCGTCGACCTGCGCCCGGAAACGCAGTCGGTGCGCATCGACGGCCGCTACCGCGTGCGCAATACCCACGCGGCCGCGATCCCGGCCATCCACGTGGTGATGGGCGAGGACCGCACGCTGGCCAGCATCGAACTGGGCGGCGCCAGGCTGACCACGCACGACGAGGAACTGGGCTACCGCATCTACACGCTGGACAGGCCGATGCAGCCGGGCGAGGAACGCGACATCACCTTCACCGTTGACATCCACCCCACCGGCATCACCGCCGACCAGGCGCAGAGCCGCATCGTCGGCAACGGCAGCTTCTTCAACAGCCGCGTGCTGCCGGCGTTCGGTTACGACACCGGCGCGGAGATCAGCGACCGCAACGAACGCCGCAAGCGCGGCCTGGGCGAACCCACGCGCATGCCGAAGCTGGAGGACCAGGCCGCACGCGCCAACACCTACATCTCCAACGACGCGGACTGGCTGGACTTCCGCACCACGTTCTGCACCGCGCCGGACCAGATCGCGCTGGCGCCGGGCTACCTGCAGAAGGAATACCAGCGCGATGGCCGCCGCTGCTTCGACTACGCCATGGACCGGCCCATGCTGAACTTCTACGCCTACCTGTCGGCACGCTGGGCGGTGAAGAAGGCAGCGTACAAGGACATCCCGATCGAGGTCTATTACGACCCCAAGCACCCGTACAACGTGGACCGGATGATCGAGGGCGTGCAGAAGTCGCTGGCCTACTACGAAGCGAATTTCAGCCCGTACCAGCACCGCCAGGTGCGCATCATCGAGTTCCCGGGCTACCAGTCGTTCGCGCAGAGCTTCGCCAACACCATTCCCTACTCCGAATCGATCGGCTTCATCGCCGACCTGCGCGACAAGGACAACATCGACTATGTGTTCTACGTCACCGCGCACGAAGTCGCGCACCAGTGGTGGGCGCACCAGGTGATCGGCGCCAACGTGCAGGGTGCGACCGTGCTGTCCGAATCGCTGTCGCAGTACTCGGCGCTGATGGTCATGGAGAAGGAATACGGCCGCGGCCACATGCGCCAGTTCCTGAAGGACGAACTGGACAGCTACCTGTCCGGGCGCGGCGGCGAGGACGTGGAGGAACTGCCGCTGTACCGGGTCGAGAACCAGCAGTACATCCACTACCGCAAGGGCTCGGTGGCGTTCTACCGGCTGCGCGAGGAAATGGGCGAGGACGCGCTGAACCGGGCGCTGGCGCGCTTCCTGCAGGCCAAGGCCTTCCAGCAGCCGCCGTACACCACCTCGGCCGAACTGCTGGACTTCATCCGCGCCGAGGCCAGGCCGGAGCAGCAGGCGCTGATCACCGACCTGTTCGAGAAGATCAGCTTCTACGACAACCGCGTGGTCGATGCGACCGCGAAGCGGCGCGCCGACGGCCGCTACGACGTGACCCTGAAGCTGCACGCCGACAAGCGTTACGCGGACGGGATCGGCAAGGAGACGCCCGGCACGCTCGACGACTGGATCGAGGTCGGCGTGTTCGCCAAGGGCCCCTCGGGCAAGGAACGCGACGAGAAGGTGCTGTACCTGCAGCGCCACCACATCACCGCGGCGGCGCCCGAGCTCACCGTGACCGTGGACGGGCGCCCGGACGAGGCCGGCTTCGACCCCTACAACAAGCTGATCGACCGGGTCTCGGCCGACAACCGCAAGCGGATCACGTTGCAGTGAGACACCCCGCCGGCCGCTGACCGGAGTGCTGCGGTGCGGATTCCGTACCGCAGCGAATGGGTATACATTCGCCTGCAACCGGCAACGCCGGACCACGACATCCGCCCTGGGAGGGGACACATGCGCAAGACCTTCAAGACCCTGTTGCTGGCCCTGCCGCTGGCCATGGCCGGCATCACCGCCGCGCAGGCCGACAACACCAGCGCCGAGGGCCGCTGGCGCCAGATCGACCCGGATACCCAGCGCGCCAAGTCCATCGTCGAGATCAGCCGCGCCAGCAACGGCACCCTGCACGGCCGCATCGTCGAACTGCTCAACCCGAGCCGCCCCAACCCGACCTGCGACAAGTGCAGCGACGACCGCAAGGGCAAGCCGATCACCGGCATGGAGATCATCCGCGGCATGCGCGCCGACGGCGCCAACAAATGGAGCGGCGGCAGCATCCTCAAGCCCGACGAGGGCAAGGTCTACAAGTCCGAGATGGAACTGATCGAAGGCGGCGCCAAGCTGAAGGTTTCCGGCTGCGTCCTGTTCATCTGCAAGTCGCAGACCTGGGAACGCATGTAAGGCCCGCCGTCCCTGTTGCTCCGCGAAACCCGGCCCCGGCCGGGTTTTCGCATATCCGGTGGCCGGTTTTCCGGCCGCCGTGGCACGGCATGCGATAATCCGCGGTCCCCTCGTTCCCCCCAACGGCCATGACCCGTACCGCGCTCGTCACCAACGCCCTGCCCTATGCCAACGGCCCGCTGCACCTGGGCCACCTGGTCGGCTACATCCAGGCCGACATCTGGGTGCGCGCGCGCCGGCTGATGGGCGGCAAGGTCTGGTACGTCTGTGCCGACGACACCCATGGCACGCCGATCATGCTGGCCGCGGAAAAGGCCGGGGTGAGCCCGGAAACCTTCATCGCCAACATCCAGGCCAGCCACGAGCGCGATTTCGCCGCATTCGGCGTGGCATTCGACCACTACGACTCGACCAACTCGGCCGCCAACCGCGAGCTGACCGAGGCGCTGTACAACAGGCTCGACGCCGCCGGCCACATCAGCCGGCGCTCGGTGGCGCAGTTCTACGACCCGGCCAAGGGCATGTTCCTGCCCGACCGCTACATCAAGGGCACCTGCCCGAACTGCAAATCGCCGGACCAGTACGGCGACAACTGCGAGGTCTGCGGCGCCACCTACGGCCCGACCGACCTGATCGACCCGAAGTCGGTGGTGTCCGGCGCGACGCCGGAGATCCGCGACTCGGAGCATTACTTCTTCGAGGTGGGCCGCTTCCAGGACTTCCTGCGCGACTGGCTGGCCGGCGACGTGGCCCTGCCGGGCGTCAAGGCCAAGCTGGCCGAGTGGCTGGACGCCGAGGGCGGCCTGCGCGCCTGGGACATTTCCCGCGACGCGCCCTATTTCGGCTTCGAGATTCCCGGCGCCCCGGGCAAGTACTTCTACGTGTGGCTGGACGCGCCGATCGGCTATCTGTCCAGCTTCCGCAACCTGTGCGCGAAGACCGGCGACGACTTCGACGCGGTGCTGGCCGCCGGCAGCGACACCGAGCTGCACCACTTCATCGGCAAGGACATCGTCAACTTCCACGGCCTGTTCTGGCCGTCGGTGCTGCACGGCGCCGGCCTGCGCGCGCCGACAAAGCTGCACGTCAATGGCTACCTGACCGTGGACGGCGCCAAGATGAGCAAGTCGCGCGGCACCTTCGTCATGGCCCGCACCTACCTGGACGTGGGCCTGGCGCCGGAAGCGCTGCGCTACTACTTCGCCGCCAAGTCCTCCGGCGGCGTGGACGACCTGGACCTGAACCTGGCCGACTTCACCGCGCGCGTGAACGCCGACCTGGTCGGCAAGTTCGTCAACCTGGCCAGCCGCTGCGCCGGCTTCATCTCCAAGCGTTTCGACGGCCGCCTGGCCGACGCGCTGCCGGACCCGGCCCAGTACGACCGCTTCGTCGCCGCGCTGGCGCCGGTGCGCGAAGCCTACGAGCGCAACGACCCGGCCGCCGCGATCCGCCTGACCATGGCGCTGGCCGACGAGGCCAACAAGTACATCGACGACACCAAGCCGTGGGTGATCGCCAAACAGGAAGGCGCCGACGCCGAACTGCAGGCGGTCTGCACCCAGGGCCTGAACCTGTTCCGCGTGCTGGTCGCCGCGCTCAAGCCGGTGCTGCCGGCCACCGCGCAGCAGGCCGAAGGCTTCCTCAACGCGCCGATGCACGGCTGGGGCGACATCGCCGCCCCGCTCACCGCCCACACCATCGCGCCCTACGTGGCGCTGTTCACCCGTATCGACCCCAAGATGATCGACGCCATGACCGACGCCTCCAAGGACACCCTGACCTCCCCGCCCGCCGCCGAGGCCAAGCCGGCCAAGGCCGAAAAGCCCGCCAAGGTCGAAGCGAAGGCGGAGGCCAGGGCCGAAGGCGAGGCACCGGCGTACATCGGCATCGACGATTTCGCCAAACTCGACCTGCGCATCGGCAAGGTGATCGAATGCGGCTTCGTCGAAGGTTCGGACAAGCTGCTGCGCTTCCTGCTCGACGCCGGCGACCTGGGCCAGCGCCAGATCTTCTCCGGCATCCGCGGCAGCTATGGCGAGCCGGAAAAGCTGGTGGGCCGCAGCGTGGTGTTCATCGCCAACCTGGCGCCGCGCAAGATGCGCTTCGGCCTGAGCGAGGGCATGATCCTGTCGGCCGGCTTCGACGGCGGCGCGCTGGCGCTGCTGGATGCCGACGCGGGCGCCCTGCCCGGCATGCCGGTGCGGTGAGGCGGGGACCGGGGAAGGGGGAGAAGGGAATGATGCAACCCCGGTACGGATGATCCATGTCGGGTTTCAAAGCCTGCTGCACAACCAGCCTTTCAAGCGCCCCGCCCCTTCATTCCCGCCTCCCACCTCCCCGCTCCCATGGAACTGGCCCTGTTCGATTTCGACCACACCATCACCACCTGCGACACCTACAGCCGCTTCCTGCGGCGCGTGGCCACGCCCGAGCAACGGGCGCAGGCGTGGTGGCGGGTCGGGCCGTGGCTGCTGGCCTACCGCCTGAAACTGATCCCGGCCGGGCGCATCCGCCGCCGCGTCACCGCGCAGGTGTTCGCCGGCCGCCATGCCGGCGAGATCGCGCAGATGGCCGCCGACTACGCCCGCGACCACCTGCCGGGCATGATGCGCCCGGAGATGCTGGAGCAGATCCAGTGGCACAAGGCGCAGGGGCATACCGTGGCGGTGGTCTCGGCGTCCATCGACCTGTACCTGCAGGCCTGGTGCGACGAGCTGGGCCTGCGCCTGATCTGCAACCGGCTGGAAGCGCGCGACAACCGCCTGACCGGCCGCTATGTCGACGAAGACTGCGGCCCGCGCAAGGTGGCGCACATCCGGCGCATGTTCGACCTGGGCGCGTTCCAGCGCATCCACGCCTATGGCGACAGCCGCGAGGACAGGCCGATGCTGGCGCTGGCGCACGAGCGCTGGTACCGCGGCAGGCCGGTGTCCTGAGCCCTTCATTCCCACGCCACGCATGCACGACATACCGGACAACCTGATCGAACGCCTGGACCGGGTGCTGCCGCAGACCCAGTGCGGGCAATGCGGCTACGACGGCTGCCGCCCGTACGCCGAGGCGATGGCGCGCGGCGAGGCGGGCATCGACCACTGCCCGCCCGGCGGCGATGCCGGCGCACGCACGCTGGCGCGCATCCTCGGGGTGCCGGCGCGGCCCTTCGACCGCAGCCGTGGCGAGCACAAACCGGCGCAGGTGGCGGTCATCGTCGAAGCCGACTGCATCGGCTGCACCAAGTGCATCCAGGCCTGCCCGGTGGACGCCATCGTCGGCGGCGCCAAATACATGCACACCGTGCTGGCCGACCTGTGCACCGGTTGCGAGCTGTGCATCCCGCCCTGCCCGGTGGACTGCATCGTGCTGGAGCCCGCGCCGGCGCGTCCGTAGAAGCCCCGGGCGCGGTGGGTACTCCCCCCGCGGGATCGCTGGGATTCCGATGCACGCAGGAGCGGCTTCAGCCGCGATGAGGCTTTCCCGCGATTCATCACAGGCACGGATCATCGGGAAGGCTCCTTTCGCGGCTGATGCCGCTCCTACCGTCCTCGATGACGCGCCGCGCTATGGCAGCCGCTGCAGCTCCCACGCGCGGTGGATGCGCGCGTTGCGCTCGAAATCCGGGCCGATGGTCCTGGCGCTGATCTCGCGGCAACGCGCGAACCCGGCAATGGCGTTCTCTTCCAGCTTGAAGCGGCGGAAGTTGTTGGAGAAATACAGCACGCCGCCCGGCGCCAGCCGCGCCACCGCCGCGCGCAGCAGGCGCAGCTGTTCGCGCTGCACGTCGAAGTCCTCGGCGCGCGCCGAGTTGGAGAAGGTCGGCGGGTCGCAGAAGATCACGTCGTACTGGCCCTGTTCGGCTTCCAGCCAGCTGATCGCGTCGGCCTGCACCAGCTGGTGACGGCTGCCGCCCATGCCGTTCAGCGCCAGGTTGTCGGCGCACCACTGCAGGTAGGTGCCGGACAGGTCGACGCTGGTGGTCGAGGCCGCGCCGGCCACCGCCGCTTCCACGCTGGCCACGCCGGTGTAGCAGAACAGGTTGAGAAAGCGCTTGCCGCGCGCCTTTTCGGCCATGTGCCGGCGCAGCGGGCGGTGGTCCAGGAACAGGCCGGTGTCCAGGTAGTCGAACAGGTTCACCCGCAGCAGCGCGTCGTTCTCGCGCACCAGGATGAACTCGCCGCGCTGTTCGAAGCGGCCGTACTTGCTGCCGCCCTTGCCGCGCTCGCGCGATTTCAGCGCCACCTGCTCGGCCGGCACCTCGAACACCTCGCGCGCGGCGGCCAGCAGTTCGTTGCGGCGGCGGCGCACGTCGGCGTCGGGAATCGCGGCCGGCGCGGCGTATTCCTGCACGTGCAGGAAGGTGCGCCGCTTGCCGCCGTCCTCCTGGTAGACGTCGATCGCCGCCGCGTATTCGGGCAGGTCGGCGTCGTAGGCGCGGAAGCAGCTCACGTTCTCCCGCGCGCGCCAGCTCTTGAACTTCTTCAGGTTCTTGCGCAGGCGGTTGGCCACCATCTGCGCGCCCTCGCTGAGTTCGCGCGGGCGGCCGTCGTCCGCGCGCCCGGCCACCGCGATGGGGTCGCAGACGATCAGCGTGCATTCGATGGCGCCGTTGAACAGCTGGTAGGTTTTGCGCGCGCGCAGGCCGGTGGCGAAGGCCAGCTCGGCATTGCCGCACAGCAGGCTGGCGCGCCACTGCGGCACCGCCTGCTTCAGCGCATCGCCGAGGCGGCGGTACAGCGCGGCGTCGGCGGCCAGGCGTTCGTCATAGGGTGGATTGCAGACCACGCAGCCGGTTTCCTGCGGCGGCACCTGCACGTCGGCCACGTCGCGCACGCCGAACCAGATCGCCTCGCCGACGCCGGCCTCCTCGGCGTTCTGCTTGGCCGCGCGGATCGCCTGCGGGTCGAGGTCGCTGCCGTGGATGACCTGCTTCAGCGCGGCGCGGCCGACGCGCTCGCGCTCGCGCGCCTCGGCCACCAGTTCGCGCCACTGCGCCTGGTCGAAGCCACGCCAGCGGCTCGGCGGCAGGCTGCCGTGGCGCTGCAGCCCCGGGGCAACGTCGGCCGCCATCAGCGCGCCTTCGATCAGCAGCGTGCCGCCACCGCACATCGGGTCGAGCAGGCCGCCGCCTTCGGCGTGGATCTTCGGCCAGCCGGCGCGCAGCAGCACCGCGGCGGCCAGGTTTTCCTTCAGCGGCGCATCGTTCTGCGCCAGGCGCCAACCGCGCCGGTGCAGCGAACCGCCGCCGAGGTCGATGGAAATCGTGGCCCGGCCCTTGCGCAGCGACAGGTTGATGCGCACGTCCGGCAACTCGACGTTCACCGACGGCCGCTCCAGTCCTTCCCCGCGCAAGCGGTCCACCACCGCGTCCTTGATCCGCTGCGCGGCGAAGCGCGCGTGGGTGATGGCGGTACCGGACACATGCGCATCGACCGCCAGGGTCAGTTCGGCATCGAGATGCTCTTCCCACGGCATCGCCAGCACGCCGTGGTACAGCGCGCCCTCGTCCGGGCAATCGAATTCGGCCAGCGGCCACAGCACCCGGCTGGCCAGGCGCGACCACAGCACCACGCGCTGCGCGTCGCGCAGGTCCCCTTCGGCGTTGACCCCGGCGATGGTGGCGGTGGCCTTGGGCAGGCCCAGCGCCAGCAGTTCGTCGGCCAGGAGGTACTCCAGGCCCTTGGCGCAGGAAACGAAGAATTTCACGGGGGACATCACGGGGGAACGGCAACGGGCCGGGGGCGCCATTGTACGGGGCCGGGCCGCGGCACCGGGCAGCCGGCGACGGCCTGCGCAGGCGACGTAAAGGCGGGGCTTGCCCGCATGGGCTTCACCGGGAAGGCATCGTGCCGGGCGAACCCCGCGTCACAACGTCTGCAGCAGGGCCTCGAATTCGCGCGCCGAAGCCTCGACGTGGTTCTCCAAGCGGTGGCCGTCGTCGACCAGCAGCAGCCGCGCGGCGCGGGCCTGCGCCCACTCGATCACCGCCGCCGGCGCGATCAGTTCATCGCGCCAGGCATGGACCACGCTGGTCGGCACGGGCGCTGCGTCCAGCGCCGGCATCGGCCCCATCTTCGTCGGCGGCACCATCAGGAACAGCCCGCGCACCGGCACGTGCAGCGAGGCGATGGCCGAGATATAGGCGCCGAGGCTGGAACCGGCCAGCACCACCGGGCCGCGCGCGGCGGCCTCGCCGGCCAGGCGGATCAGCCGCTGCAGGCGCCCGGGCACGTCGCCCACCTCGCTGATCGCGCGGCGCGCGTCCAGGTCGGTGTAGTCCGGGCGCTCGTGGGTCCAGCCCAGGCGCTGCGCCACGTCGGCCAGCGCGGTGACCTTGGTCGCCTCGGGACCGCTCTCGAAACCGTGGGAAAGAATGCAGTGGCCGCGGCTCATGGAACACCGGAAGACGAAGCGGAACGGGGCGGCAATGCTAGCATCCGCCGATGCACGCCATGCCCGCCATCCACCTCGCGCCCCTGCCCTACGAGCCGCTGCTGCCGCTGCGCGAGCCGGCGGCGGTCGACCTGGTGGTGATCCACTGCACCGAGCTGCCGGACCTGGCGATGGCGCGCGAATACGGCGAGCGCGTGCTCTACGACAGCGGCACCGGCAACAGCGGCCATTACTACATCGACCGCGACGGCAGCATCCACCAGTACGTCGCGCCCGAACGCAGCGCCCACCACGTGCGCGGCATCAACCCGCGCGCGCTCGGCATCGAACTGGTCAACAGCGGCCGCTATCCGCACTGGCTGGATTCGCGCCACCAGGCGATGGACGAGCCGTATGCGCAGGCGCAGCTCGATGCGCTGGTCGCGCTGCTGCGCTGGCTGCCGCAGCGCCTGCCGGCGCTGCGCTGGATCGCCGGCCACGAGGACCTGGATACCGAACAGGTGGCGGCCAGCGACAATCCCTCGCTGTCGGTGCCGCGCAAGCGCGATCCGGGCCCGCGTTTCCCGTGGAATGAGGTGCTGGCGGCGATCCCGCTGCAACGCCTGCCGGTATCCCCGTAGGAGCGGCTTCAGCCGCGATGGGGCCTGCCCGAAACGGCCTGCACGGCAGCGCCTCCCTCCATCACGGGATTGCAATGGGACAGCCCCATCGCGGCTGAAGCCGCTCCTACGGGTACGCGTCAGGGTGGATGCGCACTGCTCCAGGAGCCGGCGAACACCATGCGTTGGCTGGCCGAGGTCCTCGAACTGGAGTCAGGGATGGAACGGGTATCGCCACGGAAGCCGTTGCGGGCAGGCCCCATCGCGGCTGAAGCCGCTCCTACGGGCGCGCCACCGGGCGTGAGGGGTCGGACGACCAGCCGCTCCACGAATCGGCGAACACCCGCGCGCCCGTCAGCCCGGCGACCTCGAAGGCCAGCAGCAGGTGGCAGGCGGTGACGCCGGAGCCGCACATCATCACCGCCTCGCCCGGCGCGTGGGCGCCCAGCAGCGGTTCCAGTTCGGCGCGCAGTTCCGCCGCCGGGCGGAAACGGCCATCGCGCAGATTGAGCGCGAACGGGCGGTTGAGCGCGCCAGGCACATGGCCGGCGACGCGGTCCAGCGGCTCGACCTCGCCGCGGTAGCGCTCGCCGGCGCGCGCGTCGATCAGCCAGCCCGGCGCCTGCGACAGGCGTGCGGCCACCTCGTCGGCGCTGGCGACCTGGGTGAGGTCGAAGCGCCCCGGGTACGGCGGCAACGCCGGCACCTGCACCGCGTCGGTCACCACCGGCTGGCCCGCGGCCTGCCAGGCCGCCAGCCCGCCATCGAGCACCGCGACCCGGCGATGGCCGATCAGCCGCAGCAGCCACCACAGCCGCGCGGCCGCCATGCTGCCGTCGCCGGCGTCGTAGACCACTACCTGCGTGTCCGGGCCGATGCCCCAGCGCCCCAGCGTGGCGGCGAAGGCGTCGCTGTCCGGCAGCGGATGACGGCCATGGCCCTGCCGCGACAGGTCGGAAAGATCGCGGTTGAGATCGGCGTAGACCGCGCCGGGCAGATGCCCCGCCGCGTACTGCGCGGCGCCGGACTGCGGATCGGCCAGCGAGAAGCGCGCATCCACCACCCGCGCGGCGGTGCTGGCGGTGGCGCGCGCATCGACCAGGCGCGGCGGCGCGGCAGCCAGGGCGGCGGCGAGCGAAGCCACGTCCACCAGCGTGGTCCACGGCGGGTCGATGGCATTCATGGGGTCTGCTCCAGTCGGCGACGCAGGTTGTAGAGGATCGCCGCGGTCGCGCCCCAGATGCGCTGGCCCGGCCAGGTGTATTCGAGCACGTGGCGGATGCGGCCGCGGTGGTCGATCTCGACCTGGCGCAGGTTGGCCGGGTCCATCAGGAAATCCAGCGGCACTTCGAATACCTCGGCCACTTCCGCCGGCTGCGGTACCGGCACGAACGCCGGGTCGATCACCGCCACCAGCGGGGTGACGCGGAAACTGGAAATGGTGACGAACGGGTCCAGGTAACCCAGCGCCTGCACCCGCTCGGCGGGCAGCGCGATTTCCTCGCCGCTCTCGCGCAGCGCCGCGGCCGCCGGGTTGCGGTCGCCCGGCTCGATGCGCCCGCCGGGAAAGCCGACCTGGCCGCCATGGTTGCGCAGCGTCTCGGTGCGGCGGGTGAGCAGCACCTGCACGCCCTGCGGCCGCGGCACCAGCCCGGCCAGCACCGCCGCCTCGGCCGGCGGGCCGGGCGGCAGCAGGTCGGCCAGTTCGCCGTAGTTCCAGCCCTTGTCGCTGGGCGCGCTGGCCAGCGGGTTCAGCGCGCGCAGCAGGCGTTCATGCCCGGGCAGCGTGGCGGCCAGCGAACCGGCCTCCAGCGCGCGCGCCGGCAGCACGTCCCGCATCAGTTGCTGGCGGTGTTGCTCGCTCATGCGCATCCAGCCGGCGATCTCCTCGCCCGTGCGCTGGCAGCCGCGGCAGCGGCCGCCGTCCAGCGAGCAGATTCCGATGCAGGGACTGGAAATGGCACGGCGCACGGCATCCATCGGTCACGACACTCCAAGCCTACTGCAATCGCCCGCAACGCGATCGCGCTGCAGGGCCGGCCGGCCACGGAACGGCAGGCCGCACAAACGAAAAACGCGCCGGTGGAAGCCACCGGCGCGCCGTTGCATCACTGCGGGTTACTTGACGCTGACCAGCTTGATCTCGAACTGCACGGCCACGTTCGGCGGGAACGGGGTGCGCGGGTCGGCGCCGTAGGCCTTCTCCGGCGGCAGGGTGACTTCCCACTTGGCGCCGGTCGGCATCTGCAGCAGGGTCTCGCGCATGGCCTGCATTTCCACTTCGCTGACCTTGATCGACGGGATCTGCTGGGCCGGGCGGGCCTCCTGCGGACGCTGGCCGTACGGGAACGGACCGGCCACTTCCAGCGCGACGGTGCTGGCCTGGGTCGGCTTGGCGCCGGCGCCGGCTTCGATCACGCGGTACTGCACGCCGCTGGGCAGGGTCTGCACGCCGGCCTTGGCCTTGTTGGCGGCAATGAACTGGTCGCTGCGGGTCTTGTTCTCGGCGGCGGCCTTCTCGTACTCGGCCTTGGCGGCCTCGGCGCGGCCCTGCTCGCGGCGCTGGAACGCCTCGACGGCCGGCTTGAGCTGGTCGCTGGTGATCGCCGGCTGCTTCTTCGCGTAGGCGTCCTGCAGGCCCTTGACCACCGAGGCGATGTCCAGCTGTTCGCCGCGGGCGGTGAGCTCGGCCAGGTTGTTGCCGTAGTCGTATCCGAAGTAGTAGCTCAGCTTGCCCTTCTCGGACGAGACGTCCTGGGCGATTGCAGTGCCGGTGAGGGCCAGGGCGGCCACGGCGACCGCGATAGAACGCAACTTCATCAAACAGTTCTCCAGGAAAGATGTCTCAGGGCAACCATGCCGCTAGAGGCGACGGGTTAGGATAGCCGCCACAACGGCGGACCGCCACTGACGACAAGGGCTTCTGACCAACGGTCATGGCCGGAGTTCCCCGATTACCTTTTCTTAACTTTTCCCTGGAGTCAGCATGTCCGACGCACCGGTTTCCATCAGCACCCGCGATGGCGTGCGCACCCTCACCGTGCAGCGCCCGGAGAAGCTCAACGCGCTCAACCGCCAGACCCTGGAGGCGCTGGACGCCGCCTTCGCCGAGGCCGCCGGGGCCGCGGACGTGCGGGTGGTGGTCCTGACCGGCGCCGGCGCCAAGGCCTTCGTGGCCGGCGCCGACATCGCCGAGATGAACAGCCTCACCCCGGTGCAGGGGCGCGACTTCTCGCTGCTCGGCCAGCGCCTGATGCGGCGCATCGAGCGCCTGCCCAAGCCGGTGATCGCGATGGTGAACGGTTTCGCCCTGGGCGGCGGCCTGGAACTGGCGATGGCCTGCCACCTGCGCATCGCCGCCGACAGCGCCAAGGTCGGCCAGCCGGAGATCAACCTCGGCCTGATCCCGGGCTTCGGCGGCACCCAGCGCCTGCTGCGCCTGGCCGGCCGCGCCGCCACCCTGGAGCTGTGCCTGCTGGGCGCGCCCATCGACGCCGCCCGTGCCCAGCAGCTGGGCATCGTCAACCGCGTGGTCGCGGCCGCCGAACTGGAGGCCGAAACCCTGAAGATCGCCACGCAGCTGGCCAACGCCGCGCCGCTGGCCCTGCGCGGCATCCTCGACGCGGTCAGCGTCGGCGGCGAATGCGCCATCGAGGAAGGCCTGGAGTACGAAAGCGCGCAGTTCGGGCTGATGTTCTCCACCCAGGACATGCGCGAAGGCACCGGCGCCTTCCTCGAACGCCGCAAGCCGGAATTCCGCAACTGCTGATCCGCGCCGCGATGCCCGTTCCTTCCGCCTCCCCCCGCCAGCTGCTGCAGTACGTACTGGATGACGACCTGGACGCCGCGCTGGACGCCGGCCTGATGGACTACGTGCCGCAGCCCGGCGACGCGGCGCTGGACCCGCAGCAGCCGGACCTGCCACGCCAGCTGGCGCAGGCGCAGCAGCGCCTGCGCGATGCCTGGGCCGCGCGTGAACGCCACCGCGCCCGTGCCGCGCGCCTGGCGCGCCGCGCCGCCGAGCGCGAGGCGCGGCGCGCACCGCCGCCCGTGCCGGACCGCACACCCGCCCTGCCGGCGGCGGCCGCGGCGATCCTGGCCCGCGCCCAGGCGAAAGCCAGGAAAGAGTGAAGAGGAACCAGTGAAAGCAAAGGCCACGACAAACGCCGCCGCCAAAGCGGATGCGGGCACCGCACAGGCGAAACAGGCGAAACAGGCGAAGAAGCAGCGCGCTTCCCTCCTGCGTTCCCCTGCACCCGCTCCCCGCTCCAGGCGCATGACCCGCGAGGAGGTGCGCGAGATGTTCACGCGCCTGCGCGAACTGAACCCGCATCCGACCACCGAGCTGGAATACAGCACGCCGTTCGAACTGCTGGTGGCGGTGACGCTGTCGGCCCAGGCCACCGACGTGGGCGTGAACAAGGCCACGCGCAGGCTGTTCCCGGTGGCCAACACCGCGCAGGCCATCCTCGCGCTGGGCGAGGAAGGGCTCAAGCCCTACATCTCCACCATCGGCCTGTTCAACGCCAAGGCGAAGAACGTGATCGCCGCCTGCGCGATCCTGGTCGAGAAGTACGGTGGCGAAGTGCCTGCCGACCGCGCCGCGCTCGAAGCCCTGCCCGGCGTCGGCCGCAAGACCGCCAACGTGGTGCTCAATACCGCCTTCGGCGAACCGACCATGGCGGTGGACACGCACATCTTCCGCGTCTCCAACCGCACCGGCCTGGCGCCGGGCAAGGACGTGCGCGCGGTGGAGGACGGGTTGTTGAAGGTGATTCCGGCCGAGTTCCTGCAGGACGCGCATCATTGGTTGATCCTGCATGGACGTTATGTGTGTAGGGCGCGTAAACCAGACTGCCCGCAGTGCGTCATCCGCGACCTGTGCCACTACAAGGACAAGACCGTCGCCTGACGGCGGCAACATGGCCAGCCGCGGCCGCGGCATCACCCCGACGGCGCCGATCCGTCGCTGCGGGCCGGCGCGTTGACTGCCATCTGCACGACACCTGCCGGTAACAGCGGGCCCGTCCAATACGCCAGGGTGGGCGCGGCGGCAACCGGCGCGCGTCGCCGGACTGTCATATTTACGCAATCCTTACGCTTTAGGCTGCGCAGCATCCTCAACCTGCCTGCAAGGCTACCCACCCCATGAAACTGCATCGCCAACTCCTTACTGCGGCCGTCGCCGCGGCACTGTTCGCGCCGGCTGCTCACGCTGAAGTCGCCATCGACGTCATTGGCGGTTCCGAAATCACCTTCGAGGGCCTGGTGCAGGCCGATGGCAACTGGTTCAGCAACGACAAGGCCGATCTCAACGGCACCACCGGCCTGAACGGCAAGAACAGCGAGTTCGAGCTGCGCCGCGCCGAGCTGGTGCTCAAGGGCAAGGGCCCGGGCAACATCGAGTGGGTGGTGGGTTACGACGCCAAGGCCGACAAGTTCCTGGACACCAACCTCAAGTACAAGCTGGGCGGCGACGCCAACCACTACCTGCAGGCCGGCCAGTTCAAGCAGCCAAACAGCCTGGAAGAGCTGTCCAGCACCAAGAACAACGATTTCATCTCCAAGGCCACGGTGACCAATACCTATGCCGTCGCCCGCCGCCTCGGCGTGGGCTACAGCATCGGCGATGCCGACTGGTCGGTGACCGCGTCGGCCTTCGGCCGCGAGCTGACCCGCAAGCTGGCCCATGGCAGCGGCTACGGCGTGCGCGGCACCTTCGCCCCGATCAACGAGAAGGGCAACATCCTGCACTTCGGCCTGAGCTACGCCGATTACGACACCGACGCCGATACACTGCGCCTGCGCGCCCGCCCCAACGCCGACCTGGCCACCGTGCGCCTGGTCGACAGCGGCGACCTCAAGGACACCGACCGCATCGGCACGCTCGGCGCCGAGGCCATGTACGTGCACGGCCCGTTCAAGGCCCAGGGCGAGTACTACAGCGCCAAGGTCAAGCGTTACGACCACGGCAACTACACCAGCGACGGCTACTACGTCAGCGGCGTGTGGAACGTCACCGGCGAGACCTGGGGCTACAAGGGCGGCACCCCGAGCCTGGGCCTGCCGGACGAACCGGGCCGCGGCATGTGGCAGCTGGGCGCGCGCTTCGACCACATCGACCTGAACGATGGCGGCCTGCGCGCACCGGCCGTCGCCGGCGGCGCCCCGCTGGTGGACGGCGTGCTGGGCGGCAAGATGGACATCTGGACCGTCGGCGCCAACTGGTACTGGCGCTCCAACTTCAAGGCCTCGCTGAACTACGTGATGGTCGACAGCAAGAAGTACTCCTCCAGCGCGCGCGGCTTCGTCGCCGACAAGCCGGACATCCTGGAAGCCCGCCTGCAGTTCTTCTGGTAAGCGGCACTCCCCAGGCAGCAACACGGACGCCCCGCAAGGGGCGTTCGTCGTTTCCGGCTTGCGGCAGGACGGCATCCGCGGCAATGGCGCTTGCGCCCTTCCCGGCGATGCCTCCCGCTGCGGCAGCCGATGGCGACCGGCGGTTGTCCGCCAGCGAGCCGAGCGCCATCCAGCGGAGCGCAGGCGAACGGGATACCGGCTGTGCCGGGGATACGCATGGCGCCGCACACACAACACCGCGCATCCGGATGCGCCCTCTCATGGGCATGGGCGCTGGCGCAATCGCAGCGGAACCGGGCATCGGTTTTCCGGCGGGGCCCGCACGCTCCACGCCAAGGCTCCCCGCCTTTCCGGGCGGGATGTCGCTCCGTTCCAGACAGCGCCTGTAACACCTGCGTCACATGACAGACGCGGCGGTGTCATCGAATGGTTATGCAATAGGCGCCGGGCGGAACTCACCGCACATTCACCTCCCAGGAGCCATTCGTGATCCACGCCATCAAATCGCGCGCCGTCGTCGCCATCCTCGCCGCGTCGTCCGTGTTCGCCGCCAATGCCGCCGATGTCACCGGCGCCGGCGCTTCCTTCATCTATCCGGTCATGTCCAAGTGGTCGGCCGACTACAGCGCCGCCACCGGCAAGAAAGTGAACTACCAGTCCATCGGTTCGGGCGGCGGCATCGCCCAGATCAAGGCGAACACGGTGGATTTCGGCTCCTCCGACGCCCCGCTGAAGCCGGAAGAACTGGCCGCCGCCGGCCTGGTGCAGTTTCCGTCGGTGATCGGCGGCGTGGTGCCGGTGATCAACGTGGCCGGCGTGGAAGCCGGTGCGATGAAGCTGGACGGCCCGACCCTGGCCAACATCTTCCTGGGCAAGATCACCAAGTGGAACGACCCGGCCATCGTCGCCCTCAACGCCGGCCTGGCCCTGCCCGACGCCAAGATCACCGTCGTGCACCGCTCCGACGGTTCGGGCACCAGCTTCAACTACACCAACTACCTGTCCAAGGTCAGCGCCGACTGGAAGAACCAGGTCGGCGAAGGCACCACCGTGCAGTGGCCGGTGGGCATCGGCGGCAAGGGCAATGAAGGCGTGGCCGCCTACGTCAAGCAGATCCGCGGCTCGATCGGCTACGTCGAATTCTCCTACGCGCTGCAGAACCGCCTGACCTTCTCGCGCATGAAGAACGCCGCCGGCAATTTCGTGCAGCCGCGCGACGAGACCTTCTCGGCCGCCGCCGCCAGCGCCGACTGGGCGAACGCCAGGGACTTCTACCTGGTGATGACCAACGCCCCGGGCGAGCAGTCCTGGCCGATCACCGCCACCAACTTCATCCTGATGCGCAAGCAGCCCAAGACCGCCGAAGGCGCCAGGGCCACCGTCGAGTACTTCCGCTGGGTCTATGCCAACGGCGGTGCCCAGGCCCGCCAGCTGGACTACGTCCCGCTGCCCACCCCGCTGGTCCGCCAGATCGAGACCTACTGGCAGCAGAACATGCGCTACTGAGCAAAGAGCCGGCGGGCCCTCTCCCTCGTCGCCTCGGGCGCGGATCAAGTGATCCGCGCTTTTTTTTGAGCGGGAACGGGGAAGCGGGAAGCGCCGGCGCGCCGGGGGCGTCTACCCGCGAAACGCGGCCGGATCCTTGGAATGAAGCCCTACCGGAGCCTCCCTTCCCCGTTCCCGCCTCCCCTTTCCCCGCCCCATGTAATCAGGCTGTAACAAAAACATCATTTCATAGCCGCATCCGCCGGCGACGCCGGTCCTTTCCCGCCATGGAGCCCCCATGAAACTGCACACGACCGGCCTTGCCGCCCTTTCCCTTGCCATCGCGCTGGGCCTGTCGGCCTGCGGCGGCAAGAGCGACACCGCCGCTTCCAGCCCCGGATCCGCCACGCCGTCGGCGCCTGCCGCCGGCGACAAGGTCGCCGCCGAGATCTCCGGCGCCGGCGCGTCGTTCATCTTCCCGCTGGTGTCCAAATGGTCGGCCGACTACAACGCCGCCACCGGCGCGAAGGTCAACTACCAGTCCATCGGCTCCGGTGGCGGCATCGCCCAGATCAAGGCCGGCACCGTCGACTTCGGCTCGTCCGACAAGCCGCTCTCCTCCGAAGAACTGGCGCAGGCGGGCCTGGGCCAGTTCCCGTCGGCCATCGGCGGCGTGGTGCCGGTGGTGAACCTGGAAGGCCTGCAGCCGGGCCAGCTGCGCCTGAGCGGCGCGCTGCTCGCCGACATCTTCCTGGGCAGGATCAAGACCTGGAACGACAAGGCCATCGCCGACGCCAACCCGGGCGTGGCCCTGCCGGATACCAAGATCACCCTGGTGCACCGCTCCGACGGCTCGGGCACCACCTTCAATTTCTCCAACTACCTGTCCAAGGTCAGCGGCGAGTGGAAGGACAAGGTCGGTGAAGGCACCTCGGTGCAGTGGCCGGACGGCGTCGGCGGCAAGGGCAACGAGGGCGTGGCCTCCTACGTGCAGCAGATCAAGGGCGCGCTGGGCTACGTCGAACTGGCCTACGCGCTGCAGAACAACATGCCGTACGCGTCGATGCAGAACGCCGCCGGCAACTGGGTGCAGCCGACCGCCGAGACCTTCGCCGCCGCCGCGGCCAGCGCCGACTGGGCCGGCGCCAGGGACTTCAACCTGGTCATCACCAATGCCCCGGGCGCCAACGCCTGGCCGATCACCGCCACCAATTTCATGCTGATGCACAAGCAGCCCAAGGATGCCAAGCGCAGCCGCGACACGCTGGCCTTCTTCAAGTGGGCGTTCGAGAACGGCCAGCAGCAGGCCAACGAACTGCACTACGTGCCGCTGCCGGCCGAACTGGTGACGCAGATCGAGGGCTACTGGGCCAGCGAGTTCAAGTGACGCACCGGCGCGGGGCCGCCCAGCGGCCCCGCCTCTGCCAGTGCGTCATCCCCGCGCAGACGGGGATCGCTCTCGATTCTGCCGTTGTTGTTGCCCTGAGGTCCCACGCACGGCAACAGCAGGAGCGATTCCCGCCTTCGCGGGAATGACGGCCGAAAAGCAGTTCCCGCCACGCAGGAATGACGGTTCTCCCCCTGCCTCAGCTCCCCCGCCTCTCCCTTGGGCCCCCGCCGCTGCCATGAATGCCATTGCGCCGTCCCTAGCCTCCTCGCCCACCTCGCGCGACCTGCGCGACGCCCGCAACGACCGCCTGTTCCGCGGGTTCCTGATCGTCACCGTGGTGCTGGTGCTCACCGCCCTGGCCTGCGCCGCGCTGTCGATGCTGTGGGGCGGACGCCACGCCCTGCAGGAACAGGGGCTGAGCTTCTTCTACACCGCCGACTGGAACCCGGTGGAGAACCGGTTCGGCGCGCTGGCGCCGATCTACGGCACCATCGTCACCGCGGTCATCGCCATGCTGATCGCCGTGCCGGTCAGTTTCGGCATCGCCTTCTTCCTCACCGAAGTCGCGCCGCGCTGGCTGCGCGGCCCGGTCGGCACCGCCATCGAGCTGCTGGCCGGCATCCCCTCGATCATCTACGGCATGTGGGGCCTGTTCGTGCTGGTGCCGGTGATGACCGAGTACGTCACGCCCTTCCTCAACGACCACCTGGGCGGGCTGCCGCTGATCGGCCCGCTGTTCCAGGGCCCGCCGCTGGGCATCGGCATGCTCACCGCCGGCTTCGTGCTGGCGATCATGGTGATCCCCTTCATCTCTTCGGTGATGCGCGAGGTGTTCCTCACCGTGCCGACCCGCCTGAAGGAATCGGCCTACGCGCTGGGCTCGACCAGGTGGGAAGTGAGCTGGGACATCGTGCTGCCCTACACCCGCTCGGCGGTGATCGGCGGCATCTTCCTGGGCCTGGGCCGCGCGCTCGGCGAGACCATGGCGGTGGCGTTCGTGATCGGCAACAGCGTGCGCCTGACGCCGTCGCTGCTGGAGCCGGGCACGACGATCGCCGCGCTGATCGCCAACGACTTCGGCGAAGCCACCGAAACCTACCGCTCGGCCCTGCTGCTGCTGGGCTTCGTGCTGTTCATCGTCACCTTCGTGGTGCTCGCCATCGCCCGCCTGATGCTGCTGCGCCTGTCCCGCAAGGAGGGCAACTGATGTCCGCCGCCATGAAAACCAGTGATTCGCTGTACCTGCGCCGCCGCCTCACCAACGGCGCGGCGCTGCTGATGGCCTGCGCCACCGCCGCGTTCGGCCTGCTGTTCCTGGGCTGGATCCTGTGGACCCTGCTGTCCAAGGGCCTGCCCGGCATCAACCTGGACCTGTTCACCCAAATGACGCCGCCGCCGATGCAGCAAGGCGGCCTGCTCAACGCCTTCTTCGGCAGCGCGGTGATGTGCGCGCTGGCCATCGCCATCGGCACCCCGCTGGGGGTGGCCGCCGGCACCTGGCTGGCCGAGTACGGCAATGCGCGCAAGGCCGGCACGGTGGTGCGCTTCGTCAACGACATCCTGCTGTCGGCGCCGTCGATCGTGCTCGGCCTGTTCGTCTACACCCTGTACGTGATGCAGACCGGCGGCAACTTCTCAGCGTTCGCCGGCGCCCTGTCGCTGGCCTTCATCGTGCTGCCGGTGGTGATCCGCACCACCGACGAGATGCTGCGGCTGGTGCCGGTGCAGATGCGCGAAGCGGCGCTGGCGCTGGGCGTGCCGCAGTGGAAGGTGATCGTGCAGGTGCTGTACCGCAGCGCCATGGCCGGCATCGTCACCGGCATCCTGCTGGCGCTGGCCCGCATTTCCGGCGAGACCGCGCCGCTGCTGTTCACCGCCTTCGGCAACCAGTATTGGAACAGCAACGTGTTCCAGCCGATGGCCTCGGTGCCGGTGGTGATGAACCAGTTCGCCGGCAGCCCCTACGAATCGTGGCAGGTGCTGGCCTGGGCCGGCGCCCTGGTGCTGACCGTGTTCGTGCTGCTGGTCAGCCTCTCCGCGCGCGGCCTGCTGCTGCGCAACCGCATCTCCAACGACTGACCGAACGACCGACTTCCTTCCATGGACCTGCCCATGAACGACCTCACCAACGCCGTGCCGATGCAGCGCATCGCCGTGCCCACCGCGCACCAGGACCTGCAGACGCCGGCTCCGGTCAAGCTCGCCGCGCGCGGCCTGGACTTCTACTACGGCCAGTTCCACGCGCTGAAGAACATCAACCTGGAAATCCCGGAAAAGCGCGTCACCGCGCTGATCGGCCCGTCCGGCTGCGGCAAGTCCACCCTGCTGCGCATCTTCAACCGCATCTACGCGCTGTACCCCAAGCTGGAAGCCCGCGGCGAAGTGCTGCTGGACGGCGAGAACATCCTCTCGCCGAAGTACCCGATGAACCGCCTGCGCTCCAAGGTCGGCATGGTGTTCCAGAAGCCGGTGCCGTTCCCGATGACCATCTTCGAGAACGTGGCCTACGGCATCCGCCACCACGAAAGGCTGTCCAAGGCCGACATGGCCGACCGCGTCGAACAGGCGCTGCGCCAGGGCGCACTGTGGGACGAGGTGAAGGACAAGCTGAACCAGAGCGCGCTGGGCCTGTCCGGCGGCCAGCAGCAGCGCCTGTGCATCGCCCGCGCGGTGGCGCTCAAGCCCGACGTGCTGCTGCTGGACGAGCCGACCTCGGCGCTGGACCCGATCTCCACCAGCCGCATCGAACAGCTGGTCGAGGAACTGAAGAACGACTACACCATCGCCATCGTCACCCACAACATGCAGCAGGCCGCACGCGTGTCCGACTACACCGCCTTCATGTACCTGGGCGACCTGATCGAACACGACCGCACCGACGTGATCTTCTCCAATCCGTCCAGGCAGCAGACCGAGGACTACATCACCGGCAGGTTCGGCTGAAAGCGCGAAGGCGGGGAAACAGGGAAGCGGGAATGGAAGCAGCCCTTCGCCTGCCACAGGCCCCGACCTCGCCGCCCCGCCCCGGCCATTCCCTCTTCCCCCTTCCCTGTTCCCGGCTCCCAAAATGAACACCCATCCCAACGACCACATCGTGAAAAGCTACGACGAAGAACAGCACCGCCTGGTGGCCGAGATCGTGCGCATGGGCGAGATGTCCGTCGCCCAGCTCGAGGCCGCGCTGGACGTGATCGAGCGCCGCGACGAGAACGCCGCGCGCCGCATCATCGCCAACGACGAGGCCATCGACGCGCTGGAACAGCAGATCAGCCATGACGTCATGCGCCTGGCCCTGCGCGGCCCGATGGCGCGCGACCTGCGCGAGATCCTGGCCGGCCTGCGCATCCCGGCCGACATCGAGCGCATCGGCGACTACGCCGCCAACGTCGCCAAGCGTTCCATCGCCCTGGCCACGGTGCCGCCGATGCCGCAGATCCAGGGCCTGCGCGCCCTCGGCCGGCTCGCCGCGCAGCAGGTGCGGCGCGCCCTGGACGCCTATCGCGGCAACGACGCCGACGCCGCGCTGGCGCTGCGCCAGGACGACGCCCGGCTGGACGCGCAGTACACCGCGCTGTTCCGCGAGCTGCTCACCTACATGATGGAAGACCCGCGCAACATCACCCCGTGCACGCACCTGCTGTTCATGGCCAAGAACCTGGAGCGCATCGGCGACCACGCCACCAACATCGCCGAGAACGTCTGGTTCCTGGTGCACGGCGACGCGCCGCTGCCGCCGCGCGAGAAGCGCGACGAGACCAGCACGGTCGACCACACCTGAAAACGAGAACGCCGGGCACAGCCCGGCGTTCTCCAGATGGCGGTTGCGCCCGGCCTTACCCCAGCCGCTGCCGCACCGCCTCGAACAGCGCCACGCCGGTGGCCACCGACACGTTGAGGCTTTCCACGTCGCCCGGCATCGGGATGCGCACCAGCCCATCGCAGGTCTCGCGGGTCAGGCGGCGCAGGCCGTCGGACTCGCCGCCCATCACCAGCGCGACATTGCCGCGCAGGTCCAGCTGGTGGATGGTCTGCTCCGCCTCGCCGGCCAGCCCGTACAGCCACACGCCCTGCTTCTGCAGGTCCTTCAGGCAGCGCACCAGGTTGGTCACCGCCACCACCGGGATGCGGTCGGCCGCGCCGGCGCTGGTCTTGCGCACGGTGGCGTTGACCGGTGCGCTCTTGTCCTTGGGGATCACCACCGCAGTCACGCCGGCGGCGGCGGCGCTGCGCAGGCAGGCGCCGAGGTTGTGCGGGTCCTGCACCTCGTCCAGCACCAGCAGCAGCGCCTTGCCTTCGGCGGCCTCCACCAGCCCTTCCAGCTCGTTCTCGCCCCACAGCTTCGCCGCGGCGTAGCGCGCGACCACGCCCTGGTGGCGCACCTGCCCGGCCACGCCGCCCAGCGCCTGCGCGCCCACGCGGCGCACGTCGATGCCCTTGCGCCGCGCGTTCTCCTCGATCTCGACCAGCCGCGCGTTCTTGCTGCCGGCCTCGATCAGCACCTCGCGGACGTTGTCCGGGTCCTTCTCGATCGACGAAGCCACGGCGTTGACGCCGACGATCCACTGGTTCTGCTTGCTCATTGCGACCGCGCGAGGGGGAGTTGGGCGCGTAATGGTAGTGCATCGGCCCGGCCGGCACCGGTGCCGGCTGGATGCAGGCCGGGCGGCGGCCCCTCCCCGGGTCCGGCCAGGGCGGTCCCAGGGGCTGCCAGGGATCGGGCCCAGGCTGCCGGGCGCGTCCCCCGCAGAAGCCTTCCTGCGCTCATTGGACAGGGCCGGGCCCGGGGCCTGAACGGGAAACGGCCGGTGCGCGCACCGGCCGTCCCTGCCTCAGTACTTCTGCTTGGTGCGCTTGGCCGGCTTGCCGCGCGGCGGCAGCGGCGCCGGTCCCTCGTCCATCGCGCCGCCTTCGCCGTCGAGCCGCTCGACCAGGCGGAAGTCGATCTTGCGTTCCTCCATGCTGGCCTTGAGCACCAGGATGCGCACCCGGTCGCCGAGCCGGAACTGGGTGCCGCGACGGTCGCCGGTCAGCGTCTTGCGCAGCGGGTCGAACTGGTAATAGTCGTGCGGCAGCTGGGTGACGTGCACCAGTCCGTTGACCTTGGATTCGTCCAGCTCGACGAACAGGCCGAAGCTGGTCACGCCGCTGATCACGCCGTCGAACTGGCCGCCGACGTGCTTCTCCATCCACGCCGCGCGGAAGCGCTCGTCCACCTCGCGCTCGGCCTCGTCGGCGCGGCGCTCGCGCTCGGAGCACTGCAACGCCAGCGCCGCCATCTCGCGCGGCGTGTAGGTGTACTTGTCGCGCGGGCCGCCGGTGAGCGCGTACTTGATGGCACGGTGCACCAACAGGTCCGGGTAGCGGCGGATCGGCGAGGTGAAGTGCGCATAGGCCTCCAGCGCCAGGCCGAAGTGGCCGTTGTTGTCCGGCGAATACACCGCCAGCGACTGGCTGCGCAGCAGCACCGATTCCAGCAGCGCCGCGTCCGGGCGCTCGCGCACCTTCTTCAGCAGCCGGGTGTAGTCGCCCGGCTGCACCTTGCTCCATGCCGGCAGGCTCAGCTTGAATTCCTTGAGGAACTCCAGCAGGTCGGCGAACTTGGATTCCGGCGGCCGCTCGTGCACGCGGAACGGCGCCGGGATGTGCGTGGACAGCAGGTAGCGCGCCGCCTCGACGTTGGCCGCGATCATGCATTCCTCGATCAGCTTGTGCGCGTCGTTGCGCACCAGCATGCCGGCCTGGGTGACCTCGCCGCGGTTGTCCAGCACGAAGCGCACTTCCGAGGATTCGAACTCGATGGCGCCGCGGCGTTCGCGCGCCTTGGCCAGGATGCGGTACAGCTGGTGCAGGCTCTGGATCTGCGGCAGCAGCGGGCCGATGAAGGCCTTGGCGTCGGCATCGTCCTCGCCCACCGCGTTCCACACCTGGGTATAGGTCAGGCGCGCGTGCGAGTTCATCACCGCCTCGTAGAAGCGCGACTGCGTCACCTCGCCCTTGCGGTCCACCTGCATGTCGCAGACGAAGCACATGCGGTCTTCCTTCGGCCGCAGCGAGCAGATGCCGTTGGACAGCGTCTCCGGCAGCATCGGCACCACGTAGCCGGGGAAATACACCGAGGTGGCGCGCTTCTGCGCCTCCTCGTCCAGCGGCGTGCCGGGGCGCACGTAGTGCGAGACGTCGGCGATGGCCACCACCAGGCGGAAGCCGTCGCGGTTCGGTTCGCAGAACACCGCGTCGTCGAAGTCCTTGGCGTCCTCGCCGTCGATGGTCACCAGCGGCAGCGCGCGCAGGTCCACGCGCGCGCCGATCATCGACGGCTCCACCGTCATCGGGATCGCCGTCGCCTCGTCCAGCACCTCCGGCGGGAACTCGTGCGGCAGGTCGTGGCCGTGGATGGCGGTTTCCACCACCAGCGACGGGGTCAGCTTGTCGCCGAGCACGGCGATCACCCTGCCGATCGGCGGGCGCCGCGAATCCGGTGCCTGGGTCAGCTCGCACACCACCAGCTGGCCGTCCTTCGCCCCGCCGGTGGCGTCGGCCGGGATCTGGATGCTGCGCTGGATGCGCTTGTCGTCGGGCACCACGTAGTTGATGCCCATCTCCACGCTGAAGTTGCCGATCAGGCGGTTGACGCCGCGCTCGAGCACGCGCGCGATGCTGCCTTCGCGGCGGCCGCGGCGGTCGATGCCGGTGACGTTGGCCAGCGCGCGGTCGCCGTGCATGACCTTGCGCATTTCATAGGGCGGCAGGAACAGGTCGTCGCCGCCCTCGTCCGGGCGCAGGAAGCCGAAGCCTTCCGGGTTGGCGATGACTACGCCGGGGATCAGGTTGGTGACCAGCACCGGGGCGAAGCCGCCGCGGCGGTTCTGCACCAGTTGCCCGTCGCGCACCATCGCGCCCAGGCGCTTGGCCAGCGCATCGGCGCGCTCCGGCTCGGTCAGGCCCAGCCGGGCGCCGATCTCCTCGGCGTTCTGCGGCCCGTCGCAGCGGTCGAGCAGCTGCAGGATCGCCTCGCGGCTGGCGATGGGCTGGGCGTAGCGCTCGGCCTCGCGCGCGGCGTAGGGGTCGTCGAAGGCGGCGGCCGGTGCCGGCCGCGAGCGGCCGCGCACGAAGCTCTTCGGCGCGGCGCTGTCCTTCGGCTTGCCGCGCCCTCCCTTGGCCGGGGCGGCCAGGCTGTCCGGCATCCACGGCGGCAGCTTGGCGGACTTGCGTGCATTGCCCGGCTTGTCGCCAGGAACGGACTTGCGGGCCTTGCCGGCCCCAGGGGTCTTTTTGTTTTTCATCGCAGGCCATGGTACCCCGCTGCGGTGTGCATGCAGCGCGTAGGCGCGCGCCAGCCGCGATCGCGGCAAACCGTTGACAAAGCCCGCAGCCGCCACCAGAATTGCCGGCCCGAATCGCCCAGGTGGCGGAATTGGTAGACGCACTAGTTTCAGGTACTAGCGGGTAAAACCGTGGAGGTTCGAGTCCTCTCCTGGGCACCATGATTCGGAACGAAAAAACCCGCGCGAGCGGGTTTTTTGTTGCGCCATTGCCGGCCACACCCTTCGGGCCGTCGACAGGCGATGCCAGCAACCACTGCCGGGGGTTTCGTATTGCCTGCGATCGGGCCGGGCATCGCTCTGCGCCCCGCCGCCGCAATCAGGATGAACACCCACGGCCACGGCGTCCGGCGCGCGCCGACGGCTTGGCTGCCGCATGGCCGCTGCGGTCGGCGATGGATGCGCACGACGACGCATTTTCCTGTTGACGCTTGCACGGACGCCCTGCATAATTCCGCTCCTGAGTCGCCCAGGTGGCGGAATTGGTAGACGCACTAGTTTCAGGTACTAGCGGGTAAAACCGTGGAGGTTCGAGTCCTCTCCTGGGCACCATGACTCAACAGATCAAACCCGCGAAAGCGGGTTTTTTTGTTGCCGCCCTCGCTCGCGGCAACCCGTCGGGCCATCGACAGGCGATGCCGGAACCGCCCGCCGTTTTCCGCGCCTGTCGTCCGGATCACGCCGCCCGCACATCGCAGGGCGATGGCCCGGGATCGCCACCGGCAGCTTTCCTGCTGCCCTCTCCGATGGCCGATCCCCTTCCGCACGCAGCAGACCCGCGGGGTGCTCCCATCGCCTGCACGAAACGTTGACATGCCGCTTCGTCACCGGCACAATTCTCCGCCTGAGTCGCCCAGGTGGCGGAATTGGTAGACGCACTAGTTTCAGGTACTAGCGGGTAAAACCGTGGAGGTTCGAGTCCTCTCCTGGGCACCACGACTCAAACAGATCAAACCCGCGAAAGCGGGTTTTTTTGTTGCCGCCTTCCCTGGTGGCAACCCGTCGGGCCATCGACAGGCGATGTCAAAACCGCTCCCGGCGGTTTCTTGCGCCTGCCATCCATGCCGCCCGGATTCCGGTGTCTTGCACCTGAGTTCATGAGGGTCGCGCCCGACCATCGCGATGGCGGCGGCAGGCAGCGCGTCGCGCAGCCGCTCCGCTGCGGCAATCCGCGCTCCGACCTTGGCCGGCCCACCCGCGCAACGCCCCTTGCATACAAAAATCCCCGCCTTGCGGCGGGGATCGTCGTGCCTCAATGGCCGCCGGCGCTGGCCGCGCCGGCACCGGCGCCGAACGGCGGCCTGGCCAGCCACAGGAAGGCGATGATCGCCAGGAAGGTCCAGCCCAACAGATAGAAGATGTCGTTGAAGCCCATCTGCGAAGCCTGGTGGTCGATCATGGTGTTCAACAGCGCGGCGCCATGCTGCAGGTCGCCGCGCCCCATCGCCAGCACCTGCTCCTGCATGCCCGGCGTATAGGCCGAGATGTGCTCGGTCAGCTGCGCGTGATGCTGCTGGGTGCGGTGCGCCCACAGCCAGGTGGTCAGCGAGGCGGCGAAGCTGCCGCCCAGCGTGCGCAGGAAGGTGGCCAGGCCGGAGCCGGCGGCGATCTCGCGCCCGTCCAGGTCCGACAGCAGGATCTGCAGCACCGGCATGAAGAACAGCGCCACGCCCACGCCCATGAGCAGCTGCACGCCGGCCACGTGCTGGAAGTCCACCTGCAGGTTGAAGCCCGAGCGCAGGAAGCTGGTCAGGGACAGGAACACGAAGGCGATGGAGGCCAGCATGCGCATGTCGTAGCGCGCCGCGTACTTGCCGACGAACGGCGTCAGGATCACCGGCAGCACGCCGATGGGCGCCGTCGCCAGGCCCGCCCAGATCGCGGTGTAGCCCATGTCGCGCTGCAGCCACAGCGGCATCATCAGCGCCACGCTGAAGAACGCCGCGTAGGCCACCACCATCGCCAGCGTGCCGGCGCGGAAGTTGCGGTGGCGGAACAGGCGCAGGTCGACGATGGGGTCCTTGTCGGTCAGCTCCCAGATCAGGAACACCGCCAGCGTCACCACCGCCACGCACGACAGCACCACGATCTTGGTCGAGGCGAACCAGTCCTCGTCGTTGCCCAGGTCGAGCACCAGCTGCAGCGCGCCGACGCCGATGACCAGGGTGATCAGGCCGACGTAATCCATCTTCGGCCGCTCGATGTGCTCGGGCCGGCCCTTGAGCTGGCTGCCGACCACCGACGCGGCGAAGATGCCCAGCGGCACGTTGATCAGGAAGATCCATTCCCAGCTGTAGTTGTCGGTGATCCAGCCACCGAGGATCGGCCCCGCGATCGGCGCGACCACTGTGATCATCGCCAGCAGCGCCAGCGCATGCCCGCGTTTCTCGCGCGGGTAGATCGATACCAGCAGCGACTGGGTGATTGGATACATCGGGCCGGCCACGAAGCCCTGCAGCGCGCGCGACAGCACCAGCATGCCCATGCTCTGCGCCAGGCCGCACAGCAGCGAGGTGACGACGAAGGCCAGCGTCGCCCACACGAACAGCCTGCGCTCGCCGAAGCGGCGGCTGAGCCAGCCGGTCAGCGGCAGCGCGATGGCCGTGCTGACCGCGAACGAAGTGATCACCCAGGTCGCCTGCTGCGAACTGGCGCCGAGGTTGCCGGCGATGGTCGGCAGCGAGACGTTGGCGATGGTGGTGTCGAGCACCTGCATGAACGATGCCATCGCCAGGCCGACGGTGCACAGCGCCACGCTGGGCGGCGCGAAACCGGCGGCCGGCTGCGGCGCGGCCGGAGCTTGAGCGGACATGCGCGCGTACCTCAGCCGGCCTTGGCCTGGCGCGGCAGGTTGTCGTGGATGATCCGCGCGATCGCCTCGTCGGCGTCATGCAGCTGCCTGGCGTAGACGTCGGTGTCGAACACGTTGCCCTCGGCCGGCCTGGCCGGCAGCACCTCGCCCTTCTGGTCGCGCAGGCTCACCTCGGCCTTCATCGACAAGCCGATGCGCAGCGGATGCTCGGCCAGCTGTTTGGCGTCGATGGCGATGCGCACCGGCACGCGCTGCACGATCTTGATCCAGTTGCCGCTGGCGTTCTGCGCCGGCAGCAGCGAGAACGCCGAACCGGTGCCCAGGCCGAGGCTGGTGATGCGGCCCTTGTACTTGACGTCGCCGCCGTACAGGTCCGAGCGCAGCTCCACTTCCTGGCCCAGGCGCATGTGGCGCAGCTGGGTTTCCTTGAAGTTGGCATCCACCCACATCTGCTCGGCGGGCACCACGGCCATCAGGGCGGTGCCCGGCTGCACGCGCTGGCCGACCTGCACCGAGCGGCGCGCGACGTAGCCGGCGACCGGCGCGACGATGCCGGCGCGGGCGTTGTTGAGCCACGCCTGGCGCAGCTGCGCGGCGGCGGCCTTCACGTCCGGCTGGGTGGCGACCACGGTGTCGTCGACCAGCGCGCGGCTGCGCTCCACCGTCTCGCGCGAACCGGCCACCGCGGCCTCGGCCGCGGCCAGCTCGTCGCGGGCATGGGCCAGTTCCTCGTTGGAAATGGCGCCGGTGGCGGCCAGGTCCTTGCGCCGCGCGTAGTCCTCGCGCACGCGCTTGAGGGTGACCTGGCGGGCGTTCAGGTCGGCCTGCGCGCCTTCCACGGTGCGGTACAGGCCGCGGACCTGGCGCACGGTGCGGGCCAGGTTGGCTTCGGCCTGCTGCAGCGCCACTTCGGTGTCGGCCGGGTCCAGCTGCACCAGCAGCTGGCCGCGCTCCACGCGCATGCCGTCGTCGGCGGCGATGGCGACCACGGTGCCGGCCACCTGCGGGGTGATCTGCACCTGGTTGCCCTGCACATAGGCGTCGTCGGTTTCCTCGAACCAGCGGCCGAAGGCGAAATACCACAGCGCGAACGCCGCCAGCAGCAGGACGACGATGGCAAGCAGCCCGCGCAGCAGCCGGCCACGGCGGCTGGGCGCGACGGAGGCTTCAGGAGTGTTGGTCTGGCTCATGGGGGTGTTTCTCAGGAATGCGGGGACACGGAGGAAGAGGAAGCAGCCGGCGCGGCGATGCCATCGGCGGACGGCGTGTAGCCCCCGCCCAGCGCCTGCGCCAGCCGCGCCGACGCCAGCAGCCGCTGCGCATGCAGCGCGGTCAGCGCCTGCTGCGCGGACAGCAGCTGCGACTGCGCGGACAGCACGTCCAGGTAATTGCCGACGCCGGCGCGGTAGCGCTGGCCGGCCAGGTCGAAGGCCGAGCTGGCGGTGGCGACCGCCTGCTGCTGCGACTGCGCCTGCTGTTCGAGCGAGCGCACCGCGTTGACCTGGTCGGCCACCTCGCGCAGCGCATCGACCACGGCCTGGTTGTAGCCGGCCACGGCCAGATCGTATTGGGCGTCGGCGTTGGCGAGGTTGGCGCGCAGGCGTCCGCCATCGAAGATCGGCAGGCTCAGCGCCGGACCCAGGTAGGCGAAGGTCGAGCTGCTCCTGAGCAGGTCGCCGACGTTCGGCGCGACCACGCCGGCCAGCGCGGTCAGGTTGAAGCTGGGATAGAAACTGGCCTTGGCCACCTTGATCTGCTTGCCGGCCGCTTCCACGCGCCAGCGCGCGGCGACGATGTCCGGGCGCCGGCCGAGCAGTTCGCTGGGCAGCACGCCCGGCAGCTGCAGCGCGGTGGCGTTCAGCGCCTGCGGGCGTTCGATGCCCAGCCCGCGGTCCGGCCCCTGCCCGACCAGCGCCGCCAGCGCGGTGCGGGCGGCGTCGATCTGCTGCTGCGCGGCCTGCAGCTGCTGCTGCGCGGCGGGAATGCGGGCCTCGGCCTGGCGGACCTGCAGGTCGCTGTCGATGCCGGCGGCGCGGCGCTGGCGCACCAGCTGCAGCGTTTTCTGCGCGCGCTCCAGTTCCTGCTCGGCGATGTCGTTGGCGCGCCAGGCGCGGTCCAGCTCGACATAGGCCTGGACGATGCCGGCGGACAGCTTCAGGCGCGCGGCCTGGGCATCGACGGTGGCGGCATGCACCGCGTCCACCGCCGCTTCCCAACTGGCGCGCTTGCCGCCCCACAGGTCGAAGCCGTAGCTGAAATCGAAGGCAACCTGGCCGCTGCCCATGTAGTGGCCGCCCATTTCCTCGCCCGCCATCGATTCGGGCAGACGCACGCCGGTATAGCCACCGGAGACGGACAGGCTGGGCAGGCGCTCGGCACGGGCGACGCCGGCCTGGGCCTGGGCCTGGCGCAGGCGCGCGTCGGCCGCGTCCAGGCTCGGGTGGCCGGCCAGCCCTTCGGCGACCAGCGCGTCCAGCTGCGGATCGCCGAAGGCGCGCCACCAGTCGCTGGCGGGGAAACCGGCCACGGACAGGTCGCTGGTGGCCAGGGTGCGTTCGCTGTGCAGGCTGTCGGCTTCGAGCAGCCGGCCCTGCGGCTGCAGGCCGCCGCTGCTGGCGCAGGCGGACAACGCCAGCACCAGCGTCGCCGGCAGCAGCGGCCGCGCGTGGCGGCGCAGGGAGTGGGAGACGGAGGAGGAGATCATGGGGGCGTCAGGGAATCGCGGATCCGGGTAAGAAGGGACAACAGCAGCGCGCGCTCGTCGGGGCTCAGGTCACGCATGGCGTAATCCATGACCGCGTCGCCGCGCTTCTTCAGCCGCGCGCACAGCTCGCGGCCCTGCTCGGTCAGCACGATCTGCAGTGCCCGGCGGTCCTGCGCGTGCGCTTCGCGGCGCACGCAGCCCAGCGATTCGAGCTTGTCGAGCAGGCGGGTCACCGCGCTGGGCACCTGGTCCAGCGCCTGCGCCAGTTCATTGGCGGTGCACGGGGCCATGTGCGCCAGCGTCTTCAGCCCCACGAAATGGGTGAAGCCGATGCCGAGGTTCTCCTCGGCCATCGAGGCGTCGAGCTGGCGGGCAAGGCCGTCGCGTGTCTGGCGCAGCAGCAGGCCGAAGCTGGGGGGGTTGGGAGCGCAGATCATGGGCGAGCACTCTATTCCAAAAGAAATATTTCTCAATGGAAATATTCGATCTGGCATCAAATGCTGTGTTGCAGCAGTGGGCTGATCGGCGAGCGCACACGTTAATGGCACAGGGAACTGGCCGGGTAATACAATCCAGCCAATGAATTTCACTATCCGGCCATCGACCCAGGGCGCACCATGACGTCGTACCCCGCGCCGCCCGGGTTCGACCTGCAGCTGCCCGCATCGCTGCGGCAGGGCCACGCGCTGGACTGGTTCGAACGCGACGACGGCCCGCCGGTGTTCGGCTTCCGCTTCGACAGCCCACAGGGCCTGGCCCACGAGGTGGACTGGCACCAGCACGCCCGCGCCCAGTTGATCTGCGTCGAACACGGCCTGCTGACCACCCGCACCCGCCACGGCACCTGGTCCCTTCCCGCCGGCTCGGGGGGCTGGATGCCCGCCACCGAACCGCATACCGTCGCCATCGACGGGCCGCTGCGCGGCTGGGGCATGGCGCTGGCCGCGCCGGTCTGCGTCGATCTGCCCGGCGACCCCTGCGTGATCGCCATCTCACGCCTGCTGCAGGCCCTGGCCGAACGCCTGTGCACCGGCGACGCGGCGACCTCCACCCGCCAGCACCACCTGGTCCAGGTAGTGCTGGACGAAATCCGCCATGCCCCGCGCCGTCGCATGCATCTTCCCCTGCCCCGCGACCGCCGCCTGCTGCGCATCGCATCGCAACTGCTGGCCGAACCGGCCGACGACCGCAGCCTGGAACAGTGGGCACGCTGGGCCGGGCTGTCGCCACGCAGCCTGACCCGGCATTTCCGCGAGGAAACCACGCTCAGCTTCGCCCAGTGGCGGCAGCAGGCGCGGCTGGCCGCGGCCCTGCGCCAGCTCAGCGACGGCCGCAGCGTGGCCGACATCGCCCATGCGCTGGGATTCAGCAGCCCCAGCGCCTTCGTCACCGTGTTCCGCCGCCATTTCGGGCTGCCGCCGGGCCGCTACCTCGCGCGTGCCGGACAGGCCGACGGCCTGGACCCGGCGCGTGGCTTGGCATCCCCCACCGCATCCGGATAATCACCCGCTCGCGGGGGCGACGGCCGTCGCCGCCCCCCAGTCACAGGTAACAGCCCCGCATGACCGATCTCGTACGCCCCGCCTTCCACGGTTTCGAGCAGCAGCCGCTGCGCGAATACGCCGAGCGCGCCTATCTCGACTATTCCATGTACGTGGTGCTGGACCGCGCCCTGCCCTTCATCGGCGACGGCCTGAAGCCGGTGCAGCGCCGCATCATCTATTCGATGAGCGAGCTGGGCCTGAACGCCGCGGCCAAGCCGAAGAAGTCCGCGCGCACCGTGGGCGACGTGATCGGCAAATACCACCCGCACGGCGACAGCGCCTGCTACGAGGCGCTGGTGCTGATGGCCCAGCCGTTCTCCTACCGCTACCCGCTGATCGACGGCCAGGGCAACTTCGGCTCCAGCGACGACCCCAAGTCGTTCGCGGCCATGCGCTACACCGAATCCAAGCTGACCCCGATCGCCGAGGTGCTGCTGGGCGAACTGGGCCAGGGCACCACCGACTGGTCGCCCAACTTCGACGGCACGCTCGAGGAGCCGAGCTGGCTGCCGGCGCGGCTGCCGCACCTGCTGCTCAACGGCACCACCGGCATCGCCGTGGGCATGGCCACCGACGTGCCGCCGCACAACCTCAACGAGATCGTCAGCGCACTGGTGCGGCTGATCGACGACCCGGAGGCGACCGTCGCCGACCTGTGCGAGCACGTGAAGGGCCCGGACTACCCGACCACCGCCGAGATCATCACCCCGGCCAGCGACCTGCGGCAGCTCTACGAGACCGGCAACGGCAGCGTGCGCGCCCGCGCCACCTTCCTCAAGGAAGGCAGCAACATCGTCATCACCGCGCTGCCGCACCAGGTCTCGCCGTCCAAGGTGATCGAGCAGATCGCCCAGCAGATGCGCGCCAAGAAGCTGCCGTGGCTGGAGGACATCCGCGACGAATCCGACCACGCCAACCCGGTGCGCGTGGTGCTGATCCCGCGTTCCAGCCGCGTCGACGCCGAGCAGCTGATGGGCCACCTGTTCGCCACCACCGACCTGGAGAAGAGCTACCGGGTCAACCTCAACGTCATCGGCCTGGACGGCCGCCCGCAGGTCAAGAACCTGCGGCAGCTGCTGGGCGAGTGGCTGCGCTTCCGCCAGGACACGGTCACCCGCCGCCTCAACCACCGCCTGCAGAAGGTCGAGCGCCGCCTGCACCTGCTGGAAGGCCTGCTGGTGGCCTTCCTCAACCTGGACGAGGTGATCCGCATCATCCGCACCGAGGACGAGCCCAAGGCGGCGCTGATCGCGCGCTTCGGGCTGTCCGAGGACCAGGCCGAATACATCCTGGAGACCAAGCTCAAGCAGCTGGCCCGCCTGGAGGAAATGAAGATCCGCGGCGAGCAGGACGAGCTGGCCGCCGAGCGCGAGAAGATCCTGTCCATCCTCGGCAGCGCGGCGAAGCTGAAGAAGCTGGTCAAGGACGAACTGCTGGCCGACGCCAGGAAGTTCGGTGACGAGCGCCGTTCGCCGCTGGTGCAGCGCGGCGCCGCCCAGGCCATCGACGAGACCGAGCTGGTCGCCAGCGAACCGGTCACCGTGGTGCTGTCGGAGAAGGGCTGGGTGCGCGCGGCCAAGGGCCACGACGTCGACGCCGCCGGCCTGTCCTACCGCGAGGGCGACGGCCTGCTGGCGGCGGTGCGCGGCCGCAGCACGCAGCAGGTGGCCTTCCTCGACACCGAGGGCCGCGCCTACTCCACGCCGGCGCACACCCTGCCCTCGGCGCGCGGCAATGGCGAGCCGCTGACCGGCCGCTTCTCGCCGGCCGCCGGCAGCAGCTTCGTGACCCTGGCCAGCGGCGACAACGACACCCGCTTCGTGCTCGCCTCCTCGCACGGCTATGGCTTCGTCACCCGCTTCGAGAACCTCACCGGCCGCAACAAGGCCGGCAAGGCCATGCTCAACCTCTCGCCCGGCGCGGCGGTGCTGCAGCCGATGGTGGTGGCCAACCCGCAGAGCGACCGCATCGTCGCGGTCACCAGCGCCGGCAACATGCTCGCCATCCCGGCCAGCGACCTGCCCGAGCTGGACAAGGGCAAGGGCAACAAGATCATCGAGATCCCCAAGGCCAAGCTCGCCACCGAGCGCGTGGTCGCGGTGGTCGCGGTATCGCCCGGCGCCACCCTGCAGGTCCGCAGCGGCCAGCGCACCATGAACCTTTCGTTCAAGGAGCTGGATGCGTATGTGGGCGCGCGGGCCAGCCGCGGGCATCTGCTGCCGAGGGGGTGGCAGAAAGTGGAAGGCCTCGATGTCCAATAGTTCACCTGACAGGCGCGCGGCGGCGCGGCCGGCATTGACGTTGCCATGCGCATGCGTGGCGCGGCAGAAAGTGGAAGGCCTCGATGTCCAGTAACCCGTTCCACTGGCGCGCGGCGGCGCGGCCGGCATTGACGTTGCCATGCGCATGCGTGGCGCGACGCGCGGTGTAAACGATCCATGCTGTGTTCCGGCCGTGGCGACGGCCGGAAACCCGCCTTACAAGGAAGCAACATGACATCCCAGCAAGACGCTTCACCGCAGAGCATCTGTCCCGAGTGCCGCGGCGACAACCTGTATACCCACGGCGGCATCAGCGCCCGCGGCGGCTACGGCCCGGACCTGCTGCCCGGCGCCAGCGGCGTGTTCGCCAGCGCCAAGATGCGCAGTGTCGTGTGCCGCGATTGCGGCCTGGTCCGCTTCTATGCAGGCAACGACGCGCTGGCGCGGATCGCGCCGGAGAACGGCTGGCGGAAAGTCCGCTGAGGAGAACGCCATGCAACCCGAATTCTGGCTGCAGCGCTGGCAACAGGGACAGATCGGCTTCCACCGCGGCGAGGTGATGCCGCTGCTGGAAAGGCATTGGCCTGCGCTGCAGGTCGCGCCGGGCGGCCGCGTGCTGGTGCCCTTGTGCGGCAAGAGCCTGGACATGCACTGGCTGGCCACGCAGGGCCACCGCGTGCTCGGCGTGGAGATCTCGCCGCTGGCGGTGGCGCAGTTCTTCGCCGAGGCCGGGTTGCGGCCCGAACGCCGCAGCAGCCCGCTGGGCGAGCATTACAGCGCCGGGCCGATCGAGATCATCCTGGGCGACGCCTTCACCCTCGACGATGAGACGCTGGCCGGCATCGCCGGGCTCTACGACCGCGCTGCGCTGATCGCGCTGCCGCCGGAACTGCGCCAGCGCTACCGCGACACCGTCTACGCGCGGCTGCCGGCCGGCTGCCAGGCGCTGCTGATCACGCTCGAATACCCGCAGGCGGAAAAGGCCGGGCCGCCGTTCGCGGTGGGCCAGGCGGAAGTGGAATCGTTCGCGCCGGCGTGGCGGGTGGAACTGGCCGAGCGCCGCGACATCCTCGCGCAGGAGCCCGGCTTCCGCGCCGAAGGCGTCAGCGCGCTGTCCACCGCGGTCTACCGCATGCGGCGCGCCGGCGACTGATACGCGCGCCATGCATCAACGAAAAGGCCGGGAATTCCCGGCCTTCGTCGTTCATGGGTGCGGGTTGGCCACGCTCAATGCGCCGGCGAACCCTTCGCGTCCATCTTGCTGGTCTGGTACAGCTCCAGGCCGATGCGCCTGATCAGGCCCAGCTGCTGCTCCAGCCACCAGGCATGGTCTTCCTCGGTATCGCGCAGCTGCGCCAGCAGGATGTCGCGGCTGACGTAGTCGCCCCGCTCCTCGCACAGCTTCATGCCCGCGGCGAGGTTGGCGCGCACCTGGTATTCGGTCTGCAGGTCCTTCTCCAGCATCTCGACCACGGTCCGGCCCGGCGCGAAGGCATGCGGGCGCATGTCCGGGTCCCCGCCCAGGAACAGGATGCGCCGCAGCAGCGCGTCGGCGTGCCCGGTCTCCTCTTCCATCTCATGGCCGATGCGCTCGTACAGCGCGTGCAGGCCCTGGTCCTCGTAACGGCGGGAATGGATGAAGTACTGGTCGCGCGCGGCCAGCTCGCCGCGCAGCAGTTCCTTCAGGCATTCGATGACTTCCGGGTGGCCCTGCATGGGGGTGCTCCTGATGTTCGTGTCGGCACAGCATGCCCGATCCGGCGCGGCGATGGTCTAATCGGAATCAGTTTCAGTTGCGCTCCGCGCCCGTCGTCGGCCTCCCCTACAATCGCTCCGGTGTCCTGTACCGGGGAGAGGTGCATGCTGCGCTGGCTGCTGCGTTCGCTGTGGGTACTGCTGGGCTTGTCGATCCTCGTGCCGTGTGGCCTGTGGCTGCTGCTGCGCGGCAGCCTGCCGGAGCTGGACGGCGAGCTGGCCCTGCCGGGCCTGGCCGCGCCCGTCCAGGTGCGGCGCGACGGCAACGGCGTGGTGACGGTGGACGCCGCCGACGAGCGCGACATGGCGCGTGCCCTGGGTTATGTGCACGCGCAGGAGCGCTACTTCGAGATGGACCTGATGCGGCGTTCGGCCGCCGGCGAGCTGTCCGAACTGTTCGGCGCCGGCGCGCTGCCGCTGGACCGGCGCATGCGCGTCCATCGCCTGCGCGCGCACGTGCACGACAACCTCGACGTCGCCCTGGGCGGGCGGCGCGCGGTGCTCGAGGCCTACCGTGATGGCGTCAATGCCGGGCTGGCGGCGCTGCCGGTGCGGCCCTGGCCCTACCTGCTGCTGCGCCAGCGGCCGCGCCCGTGGAGCGTGGACGACTCGGTGCTGACCGGGCTGGCGATGTATGCCGACCTGCAGGATCCCGGCAACAGCCGCGAGCTGGCATTGGCCCGCATCCGCGAGGTGGTGCCGCCCGCCCTGTACGCCCTGATCGCGCACGACGGCAGCGCGTGGGATGCGCCGCTGTTCGGCGTCGCGCGCGGCGACGCGCTTCTGCCCGATGCGGCCACGCTTGATCTGCGAAAGCTGGAAGGCGAGGCAAACGCTGCTGACTCGGCAGCCCTCACTCCACCCTCCGCTCCGCGGAGGGTCCCCCTCTCTCCCGCACGGGAGAGAGGCGTCGGCTGGCCGCCGGTGGCGGCCGATTCTTTTCCGGGCAGCAACAACTTCGCCGTCGCCGGCGCGCTCACCGGCGATGGCCGCGCGATCCTGGCCGACGACATGCACCTGGCGCTGCGCGCGCCCAACCTCTGGTTCCGCGTGCGCCTGCGCCATGCCGATCCCGCCGCGCCGGGCGGCAAGGTCGACGTGACCGGCTTCAGCCTGCCGGGGTTGCCGGCGGTCATCGTCGGCAGCAATACCCACGTGGCCTGGGGCTTCACCAACAGCTACATCGATACCGCCGATTTCGCGCGCCTGCCCGCCGGCACGCCGCTGCGCGAACACCGCGAAACCCTCGCCGTGGCCGGTGCCGCGGCCGAAACCCTGGTCGTGCGCGAAAGCGACTGGGGCCCGGTGCTGCACGACAACGCCGACGGCAGCCTGCTGGCGCTGCGCTGGGCCGCTCAGCTGCCGGGCGCGGTGCGGCTGGACTTCGCCGACATGGCCCGCGCCGCCGACCTGGACGCCGCGCTGGCGGTGGCCGACCGCTCCGGCATCCCGGCGCAGAACCTGCTGCTGGCCGACAGCCATGGCCGCATCGCCTGGCGCCTGATCGGCGCGCGCCCGGACCGCAGCGGCGCCTGCATGCCCGGCGGTATCGCCAACGCGCCCGGCACACCGCGGCCCGACGCCCACGCCCTCGATGAACCCTGCTCCCCCTGGCCGCTGCGTACGGACCGGGCGCCGGCCCTGGTCGATCCGCCCGACCACCGCCTGTGGACCGCCAACACCCGCGTGCTCGACGGCGCCGCGCTGGCCGAGGCCGGCGACGGCGGCTACGACCTGGGCGCGCGGGCGCGGCAGATCCGCGACGGCCTGTTCGCCCGCGAACGCTTCGACGAACGCGACCTGCTCGCCATCCAGCTCGACGACCGCGCCGTACTGATGGAGCGCTGGTGGAAGCTGCTGCGCGCCACCGTCGAACACAGCGACGACCCGGCGCTGCGGCGGCTGGAAGCCGCCAGCCGTCATTGGGACGGCCACGCCGCCGTCGACTCCACCAGCTACCGCATCGCCCGCGGCTTCCGCGGCATCACCCTGGACACGCTGGAAGCCGGCCTGCTCGCGCCGGCGCTGCAACGGCTCGGCGAGGCCTACGTCGCGCCGCGCCTGCCGCAGCTGGAAGGCGTGGCTTGGCCGATGCTGGAGCAGCGCCCGCCGAACCTGCTGCCGCCGCCATTCGAGAGCTGGGACGAACTGCTCGCGCACAGCGCGCGGCAGCTGGAGGCCGACCTTGCGGCGCAGGGCGGCGACCTCGCCGCGCGCACCTGGGGCGAACGCAACACCGCCGCCATCTGCCATCCCGTCTCTCGCGCGCTGCCCGGCCTGTTCAGGCGCTGGCTGTGCATGCCGGCGCAACCGCTGCCCGGCGACGGCAACCTGCCGCGCGTGCAGGGGCCCGACTTCGGCGCGTCCGAACGCATGGTGGTTTCGCCGGGCCATGAAGCCGACGGCATCGTGCACATGCCCGGTGGCCAGAGCGGACATCCGCTGTCGCCGTTCTGGGGCGCCGGCCACGACGACTGGGTGCAGGGCCGGCCGACGCCGTTCCTGCCCGGCACCACCGAACACACCCTGGTCCTGCGCCCGCGCTGAAACGGCGGGCGCGGCGTGGATCGATCGACGGCGGCGCTATTTCAAGCGCACCGTCCACTCCACCTCGAGCATGTCCTCGGCATTGAACAGGCGGCTGACCTGCACCCAGCTGGCGGCGGGGTACCTGCCGTCGGCGAAGAACGCCTTGCGCGCGGGAATGGCCCTGACCAGCGCCTCCATGTCGGTGGTGTACACGGTTTCCTTCACCACCTGGCTGCTGTCGGCGCCGAAGCGCTGCAGGATCTGCGCCAGCTGGCCGTAGCACGCCTGCACCGCGGCGGGCATGTCCTTGCCGCGGCACGGCACGCCGGAGACATGCAGGGTGTCGCCATCGCGCACCACGCCGGTGTAACCGATATCGGCCTCCCAGCTGCCCAGCGAATGGCGCTGCAGCGGTGTCTCCGCGGCATGGGCAAACGAACTGCACAACAGACCGGACAGCAGCAACGAACACGCACGCATCGGAAAGCCCCCTTGATCGATTGGAGAGGAGAGCGGCAACGGCGGTCCCGCATGGAGAGCGCCGCCGCCGGCTCGCCGCAGTACGGCGGAAAAATGCCTGGCGACAGGCGAAAACCGCGCGGCGCACGCTCCGCCGCGCCGGCCCGTTCAGCCCGCCAGCGCCTGCTCGTGCACGCCGGCCACCGCACGCCCCGACGGATCGGCCATGGCGGCGAAACTGGCATCCCAGGCGATCGCCGCCGGCGAGGAACAGGCGATGGACTTGCCGCCCGGCACCGTCTCCGACGCCGCCCGGCTCGGAAAGAACTGCTCGAACAGGTGGCGGTAGTAGTACGCCTCCTTGGTCTGCGGCGGGTTGTACGGAAAGCGCTTGTCGGCGGCGGCCAGCACGCGGTCGCTCACCTGCGACTCGGCGTGCGCCTTCAGCCCGTCGATCCAGCCGTGGCCGACGCCGTCACTGAACTGTTCCTTCTGCCGCCACAGGATTTCCTTCGGCAGGTAGCCCTCGAAGGCCTCGCGCAGTACCGCCTTCTCGATGCGGCCGCTGGCCTTGTCCACCATCTTGTGGCGGGCGTCCATGCGCATCGCCACGTCGAGGAAGGCGCGATCCAGGAACGGCACGCGCGGCTCCACGCCCCAGGCCATCATCGACTTGTTGGCGCGCAGGCAGTCGTAGTTGTTGAGCGCGTCGAGCTTGCGCACCAGTTCCTCATGGAACTCGCGCGCGTTCGGCGCCTTGTGGAAGTAAAGGTAGCCGCCGAAGATCTCGTCGCTGCCCTCGCCGGACAGCACCATCTTCACGCCCATCGCCTTGATCCGCCGCGCCAGCAGGAACATCGGCGTCGATGCGCGGATGGTGGTGACGTCATAGGTCTCGACGTGGCGGATCACTTCCGGCAGCGCGTCCAGGCCTTCCTCGAAGGTGTATTCGAAGCCATGGTGCACGGTGCCGAGCATGTCGGCGGCGATCTTCGCCGCGGCCAGGTCGGGCGAACCGGCCAGGCCGATGGCGAAGCTGTGCAGGCGCGGCCACCAGGCTTCGCTCCTGTCGCCGTCCTCGATGCGGTGGCGCGCGTAGCGCGCGGCCACCGCCGCCACCAGCGAGGAATCCAGGCCGCCGGAAAGCAGCACGCCGTAAGGCACGTCGGTCATCAACTGGCGGTGCACGGCGGCCTCGAAGGCTTCGCGCAGTTCCTGCTTCGACACCTCCACGCCCTGCACCGCGTCGTAGTCGCGCCACGGCCGTTCGTAGTACTTCGACAGTTCACCGGTGGCGCTGTCGTACCAGTGCCCCGGCGGGAACTGCGCCACGTCGGCGCAGGTATCGGCCAGCGATTTCATTTCCGAGGCCACGCACAGCCGGCCCTGCCCGTCGTGGCCCCAGTACAGCGGCACCACGCCGATCGGGTCGCGGGCGATGATCGCGCGCCCGGCGGCCTTGTCCCACAGCGCGAAGGCGAAGATGCCGTTGAGGCGGTTGAGGAAGGACGCCGGCGTGTCCTCGCGGTACAGCGCGTTGATCACCTCGCAGTCCGAGCCGGTCTGGAAGGCGTAGGGCCGGGCGAGTTCCTGCTTGAGTTCGCGGTGGTTGTAGATTTCGCCGTTGACCGCCAGCGCCAGCGTGCCGTCCTCGGACAGCAGCGGCTGCGAACCGCCGGCCGGATCGACGATGGCCAGGCGTTCATGCACGAGGATGGCGCGCTCGTCCACGTACACGCCGCTCCAGTCGGGGCCGCGATGGCGCTGGCGCTGCGATTGTTCCAGCGCCTGGCGGCGCAGCGCCTGCAGGTCGTCGCCGGGTTGCAGGCCGAAGAGGCCGAAGATGGAACACATGGGAAAGCTCCTGGATTTCGTGGGATCGAACGTCGGAAGCAGCGACTTCGATGGCCTGGATCGCGGAAGCGGGAATTAAAAAACCCGCATCGGACGATGCGGGTTTTCTGGTCACTGGGCGTGTATTGCTGGTGGCTCAGTCGCAGACCCGCATCGGCCGCGCGCGATTGTTCGCAACCGCATTATTGCGGTTGTTCGAAACATTCACGTTGGCGCAGGCGTTGCGGTTCATGGGGCCGACGATAGCGTGGCTTGCGGAGGGCACGCAACTGTTTCGTGGGCAACCGTCAGCCCCGCCCTCCTTCGACGCGCCCATTCGCCCATGCACCGGGTTCAGGCCAGCAATCTGGCGATCAGTTGCCGGTACAGCTCGGGCAGGGCGCGCAGGTCGTCCAGCCGCACATGCTCGTCCACCTGGTGGATGCTGGCGTTCACCGGCCCCACCTCGATGCACTGCGCCCCTAGCGGCGCGATGAAGCGCGCATCGGAGGTGCCGCCGCCGGTGCTTTCCTCCGGCGTGGCGCCGGCGAAGCCGGCCAGCACCTCGCGCGCGACGCTGCGCAGGCGGCCTTCGGGCGTGTAGAACGGCTCGCCGCTGCGGTGCCAGTGCAGGTCGTAGTCGAGCCCGTGGCGGTCCAGCAGCGCGGCGATCTCCGCCTCCAGGCGGCCGGCGTTCCAGTGCGGGTTGTAGCGCAGGTTGAACATCGCCCGCAGCTCGCCGGGGATGACGTTGCTGGCGCCGGTGCCGGCCTCGATGTTGGAAATCTGCAGGCTGGTCGGCGGGAAGCTCTCGTAGCCGTCGTCCCAGTGCCGCGCGGCCAGTTCGGCCAGCGCCGGCGCGGCCAGGTGGATCGGGTTGCGCGCCTTTTCCGGGTAGGCGACGTGGCCCTGCACGCCCTTGACCCGCAGCTTCGCCGACAGGCTGCCGCGGCGGCCCACGCGCAGCAGGTCGCCCAGCGTCGCGGTGGACGAGGGTTCGCCGGTGATGCACCAGTCGATGCGCTGCCCGCGCTCGCGCAGCAGCCGCGCGACGTGGCGCACGCCATCGATGGCATCGCCTTCCTCGTCGCTGGTCAGCAGCACCGCCAGCGTGCCGGGGTGGTCGGGGTGCGCGGCGACGAACTGTTCGGCGGCCACCACGAACGCGGCCACGCTGCCCTTCATGTCGGCCGCGCCGCGGCCGTAGAGCACGCCATCGCGCACCTCGGGGCGGAACGGATCGCTGGCCCAGGCCTCGGCCGGACCGCTGGGCACCACGTCGGTGTGGCCGAGCAGCACCAGCACCGGCGCGCCGCTGCCGTGCGTGGCCCACAGGTTGTCGACCTCGCCCAGGCGCAGGTGTTCGCACTGGAAGCCCGCCACCTGCAGGCGGCCGGCGATCAGCTGCTGGCAGCCGGCGTCCTCCGGCGTCACCGACGGCCGGGCGATCAGCTCGCAGGTCAGGCGCAGCACGTCACTCATTTTGTATCTCTCGCCTCCGTAGGAGCGGCTTCAGCCGCGAAAGGGCTTTCCCATTGAATCCACCATGCACACGCGGGCTTTGCGGGGGGAACTGCGCAAAGCCCCTTCGCGGCTGAAGCCGCTCCTACGGGGCTGTGGTTCAGGCGACGCCGAAGCGCTGCTTGAAGCCGTTGTCGGAAAAGCCCTGCGTCAGCGCGCCATCATCGGTAACCACCAGCGGCCGCCGGATCAGCTGCGGGTATTCGCGCAGCAGCAGCTTCCACTCGGCCTCCGAGCCGGGCGCCTTGCGCGCGTCCGGCAGCTGCCGCCAGGTGGTCGAGGACTTGTTGACCAGCGCGTCGAAACCACCGGCCTTGCCGGCCCACTCCACCAGCGTTTCCGGGCTGGGCTTGTGCTCGCGGTAATCGACGAAGGTGTAGGCGACGCCGAAGCGGTCCAGCCACCTGGTGGCCTTCTTGCAGGTGTCGCAGTTTTTCAATCCATGGAGTGTCGTGGTCATTGCTTGCCCTGTTGCACCACCGGCAGTTCGATATAGCTGGCCGCGTCCGCCGAGTGGTGGACGGCGTTGTCCGCCACCACCGGGGCATCCTCGGTTTCGTTCGCGCCGCCGGTGTTGAGGTTGCGCGCGAACTTGGGAAAGTTGGAGCTGGTCACTTCGACGCGGACGCGGTGGCCCTTGTCGAAGCGGATCGAGGTGGTGATCGGGGTCGGCTTCAGCGTGTAGACCTGCCCCGGCTGCATCAGCGACGGCGTGGCGTAGCCGTCACGGTAGCGCGCACGCAGGATGGTGTCGCCGACGATCCAGGCGGTGCCATCCGGCGCCACGTCCACCAGCTTGAGCGCGAAATCGGTATCGCGCGCGCTGGAGGACACCTTCAGCACCGCATCGACGAAACCGGATACCTCCATCGGTGCGTCCAGCGGTTCGCTGGTATAGACCAGCACGTCGTGGCGCGCCTCGATCTGGCGCTGGTCGAAGGCGCCGGCCGTCACCAGGCCGCCGTTGCAGCAGTCGCCGCCGCCGATGGTCTGCACCGGGTTCGCCGGATCGTAGCGGTACGCATCCTTCGGCTCCTCGCCGGACGGCGCATCGAACGTCAGGCGCCCGTCGCCATACATCGAATTGGCCGCGCCGCCGGAACGCAGGTACATGCGCACCGGCCGGGCCGCCTTCGGCGGCCACTGCGCGTCGGACTGCCAGCGGTTGGCGCCCATCGTGAAATAGCGCACGTGCGGCGTGGAGGCGGGGAACGCCTGGGGCTGGTTCTTGAGCCAGCGATCGAAGAACGCCCAGATCTGCCCGCTCACCGGGAAGCTGGCGTCGCCCATGTCACGGTCGCCGACCTTGTAGTCCTTGCCCAGCTGCCAGAACTGGCAATGCGGGTTGGGGCCGATCACCACGTACTGGTTCCGGCTGGCCTCCGCGTCGGTCCCGGCCGCGCGCGCGTGGTTGAACAGGGCCATGTTCGGGCCGATGGACACGTCGTACCAGCTGTTGAACCACAGCGCGGGAACGCCCCAGCCCATCGAATCGCGGTACAGCCCGCCCTGCTCCCAGAACGGATCGGCCGGGCCGCGCCCGATCATCGATTCGAACGTGGCCGGCGGCTCGCCCAGCGAGGACAGCAGCTGCGCATACGGCAGGTGTCGGATGTGCTTCTGCCAGTCGACCTTGGGCTTGTGGGCGTCCAGGTCGTTGTACTGCGCCACGCGCGCGCGCATCGGGCCGGACAGGTCCTGCGGCAGTTCGGCGCGCAGCGGGTTGTCCACGCCGTACATCCACACCGCGAACAGCGTGCGCGGCACGCCGCCGGTGTAGAAGTTGCCCTGTTCCCAGAACGGGCCGACCTTGCCGATGCCCGCGCCGGCGGCCATCGGCACCATCGCCGCATGCGCCGGGTGGTTCATCGCCGCCAGCGACAACTGCCATTCGGCCGAGGACGAACACCCCAGGGTGCCGACCTTGCCGTTGGACCAAGGCTGCGCGGCGATCCAGCTCAGCGCATCGTAGCCGTCGGTCTGCGGGTAGCCCAGGATCTGGTACCTGCCCTGGCTGAAATAGCGGCCGCGTTCGTTCTGCACGACGAAGGCGTAGCCGTGGCGCACCGCCTCGATCGCCAGCCGCGCGCTGGTGCCGCGCAGGTTGTGCTCGTTGTACGGGGTCTTCCACAGCACCGTCGGCAGCGGACCGGTGGCGCCCTTGGGCCGCCAGATGTTGGTGGACAGGCCGATGCCGTCGCGCATCGGCACCAGCACCGCGGTCTCAGCGTCGGCGATGCCCGCCAATTCGGCACGCAGCCCTTCCTCGCTGTAGCGGCTAAGGTCCTGCGCGGAGGCCGCGCCGGCCAGCGCCAGCGTGGCGGTGAACAGGAGGACCGGCAGGCGGGTTGTCGTACTGCGTGTCTTCATTGCGTTCTCCCCGGTTGGACGTGCTGGAATGCCACCACGGCGCGGCGCGGACGTGCCGTCAGTCGGCCAGCCCGCGCAGCAGGTCGTTGACGCTGGTCTTGCTGCGGGTGCGGGCGTCGACCTGCTTGACGATCACCGCGCAGTACAGCGAGTGGGTGCCGTCCTTGCTCGGCAGCGAGCCGGACACCACCACGCTGTAGGGCGGGATGTAGCCATAGCTGATTTCGCCGGTGGCGCGGTTGTAGATGCGCGTGCTCTGGCTCAGGAACACGCCCATGCCGATCACGCTGTGGTGGCCGACGACCACGCCCTCCACCACTTCCGAACGCGCGCCGATGAAGCAGTGGTCCTCGATGATGGTCGGGCTGGCCTGCAGCGGCTCCAGCACACCACCGATGCCGGCGCCGCCGGACAGGTGGCAGTGCTTGCCGATCTGCGCGCAGGAGCCGACCGTGGCCCAGGTGTCGACCATGGTGCCCTCGCCCACGTGCGCGCCGATGTTGGTGAAGCTCGGCATCAGCACCACGTCGCGGCCGAAGTGGGAACCGCGGCGGGCGATGGCGCCGGGCACCACGCGCACGCCGGCGGCGCGGAATTCCGCCTCGCCATGGCCGGCGAAGCGCGATTCGACCTTGTCCCAGAACGGCGCCGGGCGGCCGTCCATCACGCTCATGTCGTTGACGCGGAAGTACAGCAGCACCGCCTTCTTCAGCCATTCGTTGACCTTCCAGCCGCCGTTGCCATCCGGCTCGGCCACGCGGAACTCGCCCGACTCCAGGCCATCGATGACACGGTTGACCAGCGGCCGGGTGTAGCCCTCGATCTCGTCCATGGTCAGCATCGCGCGGCGTTCGAACGCGCTTTCGATGCCGAACTTCATTTCCGCCACGCCCGGTGCCGGCGGCTTGCGCAGGCTGCGCGGGCCGATCGATTCGATGGCCTTCGGTGCGGTCTTCGGCGCGCCCGCCTGCGTCTTCTTCGCAGCGGGCTTCACCGGCTTGTTCGCCGCCGCAGCCTTCTTCACCGCCGCCTTCTTCGCCGGCGCGGCGCTTTTGGCCGCCGTCTTCCTGGTCGCGCTCTTCTTCGCTGCCGCGGGCTTGGCGGCGGTCTTCCTGGTGGCCATCAGTGGGGGTCTCCTGGCGTTCTGTCGGGGTCCAGGCAGGCCAGCAATGCGTCGCGCAGTGCCTGCCGGGCGGTTTCGGTAAGGGGGCGGTCGTGGCGGTCGGTGAGCTGGAACTGGTCCTCGGCGCGCTCGCCGAAGGTGGCGATGCGCGCGTCCTGCACCCGCAGCTGCTGGTCGCGCAGCACGTGCGCGACATCGGCCAGCAAGCCGGGACGGTCGGGTGCGACCAGGTTCAGCACGGTGCGGCCGTGTTCGGCGTTCTCGATGAACTCGATGCGCGGCGCGAAGCGGAAATGCCGCAGCTGGCGCGGGATCACCCGCCTTGCCGGCCGCAGGACCTGGATGTCGCCGGCCAGCGCCTGGCGCAGCAGCAGCTCCAGGCGCGCGGTGTCGCCGTCGGCGAAGCTGCCGGCCGGCGTCACCTCGAAGGTATCGAAGATGGTGTCCTCCGGCCCGTCGAGCACGCGCGCGCGGTGGATGCTGTAGCCGGCGCGGTCCAGGGTCATCACGATCGCGGCAAACAGCCCGTCGCGGTCGGGCGAGTGCACGAACACCTCCAGCGCATCGCTCTCCGGCGCGATCCGCCGCGCCTTGACCAGGGTGCCGCCGCGTGCCACTTCCATCAGCGAGGTCGCCTGCCACACCAGCTGCTCGGGGCGGAAGCGCACGAAGCTCTCGTCCGGCATCGCCGCGAACTGGCGTTCGATCACCGCATCGGCATGGCCGAGCACGCGCATCAGCTCGCGCACGCTGGCGCGCGCCTCCTGCACCCGCTCGGCCTCGGGCAGCGGCTGTTCCAGCCCTTCGCGCAGGGCGCGGCGCGCGGCGAAATACAGGTCGGCCAGCAGCCGGTCCTTCCAGGCATTCCACAGCTTGGGGCTGGTGCCGGCGATGTCGGCGCAGGTCAGCAGGTACAGGTAATCCAGCCGTTCGCGGCTGCCGACCAGGCCGGCGAAGCGGTGGATCACCTCCGGGTCGGTGATGTCCTGCTTCTGCGCGGTGATGGACATGCGCAGGTGCTGCTCCACCAGCCACGCCACCAGGTCGGTGTCGGTGGCGCTCAGGCCGTGCGCGGCGCAGAACGCGCGCGCGTCCACCGCGCCGAGTTCGGAATGGTCGCCGCCGCGGCCCTTGGCGATGTCGTGGAACAGCCCGGCCAGCAGCAGCAGCTCCGGCTTGCGCAGCCGCGGCCAGACCTCGTGGGCGATGGAGAAACGCTCGTCGGCGCGGCCAGCGGCGAACACGCCGATGTTCCGCAGCACCATCAGCGTGTGCTGGTCCACGGTATAGACATGGAACAGGTCGAACTGCATGCGCCCGGACACCTGCGCGAAGGCTGGTATCCACTGCCCCAGCACGCCCAGCCGGGCCATGCGCGCCAGCGTGTCCACCGCGCGCGGGCCGCGCAGCAGGGCGATGAACTGCTCGCGCACGGCCTCGCCCACCTCGGTGTAGGCGGGGATTTCATCCAGCATCTCGGCCAGGCCGCGCGCGGTCAGCGAATGCAGGCCGCGCACCTGCGGCGTGCGCGCCCAGCAGGCGAACAGCGCGAAGATGCGCGCGATGTCGCCATGCGGCCACAACGGATCATTGGCCGACAGGTAGCCGCGGCGCAGCGAGAAGCCGTCGCCGACCGGCTCCGGCGCCGCTTCGCCGTCGAACTGTTCCTCGAAGCGCTGCAGCAGGCGGTCGCTGATCCGCCGCACCACCGCCGCGCTGCGGTAGAAGCCCTGCATCATCTTTTCCACGCCGAGGTTGCCGGCGTCGTCGGCGAAGCCCATGCGCTCGGCCAGCGCCTTCTGGTGGTCGAAGCGCAGCCGCTCCTCGGCGCGCTGCGCGACCAGGTGCAGGCCGAAGCGCAGCCGCGCCAGCACCGCGCGCTCGCGCTTGAGCGCGGCGGCCTCGTCCAGGCCCAGGTGCCCCAGCCCGACCAGCGCGTCGATGTCGCTCACGCCGAACGCGCGCAGCGCCATCCAGCCCAGCGTATTGAGGTCGCGCAGGCCGCCGGGGCCGTCCTTGATGTCCGGTTCCAGGTTGTCGGCGGTATCGCCGAAGCGCTGGTGGCGCAGCAGCAGTTCCTCGCGCTTGGCCAGGAAATAGTCGCGCGCCGGCCAGATCAGCGTCGGCGACACGGCGCGCGCCAGCGCCTGCTGCGCGCCCGGTTCCGCGCACAGCGGCCGCGCCTCGATCAGCGCGGTGAGCACGGTCTGGTCGGCGGCGGCCTGCGCGCACTGCGCGGCCGAGCGCACGGCATGGCTGGCCGGCAGCCCGGCGTCCCACAGCAGCGCGAACAGGCGCGCCAGCGCGGCCTCGCTGGCCTGCTGCGCGTCCGGCTCGCCCAGCACCAGCAGGTCGATGTCCGAACGCGGGAACAGTTCGCCGCGCCCGTAGCCGCCGACCGCGAACAGCGACAGCCCGCCATCGGCCGGCAGGCAACGCCGCCAGGCCTGTTCGATCAGGTGGTCGGCGCAGCGCGCGCGCAGCGCCAGCAGCCGTTCGATGTTGTCGCCCTGCTCGAAACGCCGGCACAGCCGCGCATCGTCGTGCGCCAGCGACTGCCGCGCCGCGGCGGCCCACTGCGCATCGCCCGCGGGGTCGGCCGGCGCGTCCGGTACGTGCTGGACCCGATCCGCCGGCAGTGGGCTCATGCCGCCCCGGATCGCGCGTGTTCGGCCTCGGCCGGCGACAGCGTCAGCACTTCCACGCCGTCCTCGGTCACCGCCACCATGTGCTCCCACTGCGCCGAGAGCTTGCGGTCCTTGGTGACCACGGTCCAGCCGTCGGGCAGCACCTTGGTATGGCGGGTGCCCTCGTTGATCATCGGCTCGATGGTGAAGGTCATGCCCGGCTTGAGCACCAGCCCCTGGCCGGGGCGGCCGTAGTGCAGCACCTGCGGCTCGTCGTGGTAGACCTTGCCGATGCCGTGGCCGCAGTACTCGCGCACCACGGAAAAACGCTCGGATTCGGCGTATTCCTGGATCGCGTTGCCGATATCGCCCAGCGTGGCGCCCGGCCGGACCGCGCGGATGCCGCGCCACATGGCCTCCTTCGTCGTCTCCACCAGGCGCCGGGCCATCACCGACGGCGTGCCGACGTAGTACATGCGGCTGGTGTCGCCGTGCCAGCCGTCCTTGATGACGGTCACGTCGATGTTGACGATGTCCCCGTCCTTCAGCACCTTGGCCTCGCTGGGGATGCCGTGGCAGATGACGTTGTTGACCGAGGTGCACAGGGTCTTGGGGAAGCCGCGGTAGCCGACGTTGGCCGGGATCGCGCCCTGCACGTTGACGATGTGGTCGTGGCAGATGCGGTCCAGTTCCTCGGTGGTGACACCGGGCCTGACGTGCGCGCCGATCATGTCCAGCACTTCGGCCGCCAGGCGGCCGGCGATGCGCATCTTGGCGATTTCTTCGGGGGTTTTCAGGTTCACGCTCATGGCCGCCATTATCACCCATCGGCGCCCTGCCTGAACGGCCTTTCCCGCACCCGGGCGGCCCGGCCGGGGCGGCGGTTTGCGCCGCAGCCGGGCGCGCCCTATAATTCCGCGGCTCCGTTGCCGGCCCCATGCCGCGCGGGCCGCCCACACCGGGCGTCACCGGTGAATCCACACCCTTCGCCCCCATCCGTGCCGGGGTGCCCCGCTCGCCGGGGTTCGGCCACGGAGGCGCAGGGGAAGCCCAACCCCGGAATCATCGCGCGACCCATCACCCAGAGGCCGCGCGGCCCTGTGCGGACTCCAAGACAGCCGCGCACGGCGTGATTCCACCGCCAGGAGTTTGCAATGTCCCAGATCACCATGCGCCAGATGCTGGAAGCCGGCGTCCACTTCGGCCACCAGACCCGCTACTGGAACCCCAAGATGGCGCCGTACATCTTCGGTGCCCGCGGCAAGATCCACATCATCAACCTGGAAAAGACCGTCCCGCTGTTCAACGACGCGATGAACTTCATCTCGTCCGTTGCCCAGAAGCGCGGCACCATCCTGTTCCTGGGCACCAAGCGCAGCGCGCGCGACGCCATCAAGGAAGAAGCCGAGCGTTGCGGCATGCCGTTCATGAACCAGCGTTGGCTGGGCGGCACCCTGACCAACTTCCGCACCGTCAAGCAGTCGGTCGC
>Ga0182741_1000480_pt1 | contig 60199 bp, 54 predicted proteins | sample eDN5th37CBELigOP_FD_128874 | JGI IMG/M metagenome (GOLD analysis project Ga0182741, IMG submission 128874) | Enriched Organic Plus compost microbial communities from Emeryville, California, USA - eDNA 5th pass 37_C BE-Lig OP (version 2) (version 2) ...
CGCGGTTTCGAAATGGCGCGGCTCGTGGTTGCGCGAGACCAGCGACATCGCCACCGCGGGCAGGCCGAGGAAACGCCCTTCCATCGCCGCCGACACGGTGCCCGAATAGATCACGTCGTCGCCAAGGTTGGCAGCATTGTTGATGCCGGAAACGACGATGTCGGGCTCGAACTCCAGCATGCCGGTGAGCGCCAGGTGCACGCAGTCGGTCGGCGTGCCGGCGACACTGCAGGTGTAGTGATCGATCCGCTTGAGCCGGATCGGCAGATCCAGGGTGAGCGAATTGCTGGCGCCGGAACGGTCGCGATCCGGTGCGATGACGAACACCTCGTGGCCGGCCTCGCGCAGCCCCTCCGCCAGAATGCGGATGCCGGGGGCGTCGACGCCGTCATCGTTGCTGACAAGTACGCGCATGTGCTTCCTCGGGGGATGGCCCATGATACCGGAAGCGGATGACCGCTTCCCGCGCTTGCGTCACGCGCCCGCCGCGCTACGCTGTGGGCCATGTCCGATCCCCCCGAAGACGACGACGCCGCCCTGTTCCGCCAGGCCATCGGCGAGGTGAAACCCCTGGCCGGCGCGACCCCGCCGCCGCGCCGGCCCAAGCCGCGTCCGGCGGCGCGGATGGCCGAACGCGACGAGGTGGACGCGCGCAGCGAGTTCCAGCGCGGGCTGGACGATCTGGCGTTGCTGGAGGCCGGCGACGTGCTGAGCTTCCGCCGCGACAACGTGCCGCCACGCGTGTTCCAGCGCCTGCGCAAGGGCCAGTTCTCGGCGCAGGACGAGCTGGACCTGCATGGTGCCACCGCCGCCGAGGCCGAACGCCTGCTGCGCCAGTTCATGCTGGAAGCCCATGCGCACGAGCACGGTTGCGTGCGCATCATCCACGGCAAGGGCCGTCGCAACGAGCGCGAGATTCCGGTGCTGAAGAACCTGATCGATCGCCTGCTGCGCCAGCGCAGCGACGTGCTCGCGTTTCATTCGGCGCCACCCGCGCAGGGCGGCACCGGCGCGGTGCTGGTGTTGCTGGCGCGGCGCTGACGAACGGCGCGGCTACGCCACGCCCACACTGTCGCGCCCGGATTCCACGACCTCGCCCAGCTCATGCAACAGGGCGGTGGCGTAGCTGCCCGGCGGCAATGCGAACGCCAGCGAGAGCACGTCGTCGCCCCGCCATTCCCAGGTGAGGCCCTGCGGTCGCAGGCGCAGCGCACGCCGCTCTTGGCGCAGTCCGGCCTGTTCCAGGCCGGCACGCAGCCGCATCGCGGTGTCGTCGGCCAGCGCCGCCAGTTCCAGCTCGCGGCAGGCGCCGGTGGTGCGCGGCTCCCCCTCGCCCCACAAGGGACCGCTGGGATGGATGTCGAAAACCTCAAGCCGCTGCGCCAGCACTTCGTTCCACGGTTCCGGCCCGAACACGCTGCGACTGCCTTCCAGCATCCACACTTCGCCGTCGGTCCCGCGGTTCCAGTTGCCGGCCGCGATGCGCGTGGCCAGCACCCGGTTGAACAGTTCCGAGCGCGCCGCCGACAACAGCATCGAGCGCTGATCGCGGCGCACGCGGCGTCCGCCGAACATCGCCAGCGCCGCGGCGACATTGCCGCCGTCACGGCCGAAGCGCTGTTCGCCGAACCAGTTGGGCAGGCCCTGCGCGGCGATATCCGCCAACCGCTGTTCGATCGCCCCGCGTTCGCCGCGCACCTCGCGCAACACCAGCACGAAGCGGTTGCCCACCAGTGCGCCGCGCGGCAGCTTGCGGTTGTGCCAGGTCGATTCCAGTACCTGCAGGTCGTCCGCGTTCAAAGCGGCGATGTCGGGCGCGTTGCGCTTGGGCAGGTGCACGCTGAAGCGCTGGCGGGTGACGGCGTGGCGATCCTTCAATCCCGCATAGCCGATCGCCATCTCCGGCAAGCCTGCCCAGGCGGCGATGCGTTTGGCGGCGAACGTCGTGTTCAAGCCGCGCTTCTGCACGGTCAGGAGCAGGTGCTCGCCTTCGCCTGAAGGCTCGAAACCCGGTAATTCCTCGACGAAAAAATCCTCCGGCACGCCGCGGAAGTGCGCCGCCATCACCGGCGCGCCGAATGCGCGCGGCAAATCGAGGCTCATGCGCGCACCAGCAGCACCACCGCTTGCGCGGCGATGCCTTCGCCACGTCCGGTGAAGCCGAGTTTCTCGGTGGTGGTCGCCTTGACGCTGATCGCATCCAGCGCAATGCCGAGATCATCGGCGATCGCCGTGCGCATCGCGTCCGCATGCGGCCCGACCTTCGGCCGCTCGCCGATCACGGTGATGTCGGCATTGCCGACCCGCCAGCCGCGCTCGCCGATCAGCACGTTGCAGTGGCGCAGGAAATGCCGGCTGTCGGCGCCCTTCCAGCGCGGATCCGACGGCGGGAAATGCCGGCCGATGTCGCCCAGCGCCAGCGCGCCGAGCATGGCGTCGCACAGCGCATGCAGGACCACGTCGCCGTCGCTGTGCGCCAGCACGCCGCGATCGTGCGGCACGCGCACGCCGCCCAGCATGAGGTGATCACCGTCGCCGAAGGCGTGGACGTCGAAGCCTTGGCCGATGCGGATGGGAGGAAGGTCGGGCATGTGCGGGTCCAGCAGCAGGGAAATCGGATGACGGCGGATTCTCGCATCCGGGAACGACGAGGGTCAGCGCCCGCGCTGGGCGAGCACGAACTCGAACCGCGCCAGGTCCGCCCGGGTGGTGATCTTGAAATTGTCCTCGGCGCCTTCGATCAGCAGCGGACGCAGGCCCTGGCGTTCCATCGCCATCGCTTCGTCGGTGACCTCGATACCGGCGCTGGCGGCGCCTTCCAGCGCGCGCTGCAGGTGCAGGCGCCGGAACAACTGCGGCGTGAACGCGCGCCACAACCGCTCGCGCGGCTCGGTGCCGTCGATGCCGCCGTCGTCGCCGGCGCGCTTGAGGGTGTCGCGTACCGGCGCGGCGAGGATGGCGCCGACCGGATCGTTGCGGCCGCGTTCCAGCAACTGCGCCAGGTCCGCCAGCGCCAGGTTCGGGCGGGCGGCATCGTGCACCAGCACGAAATCGTCCGCGCGGACCTCGTCGGGAAGCGCGTTCAGTCCGGCCAGCACTGATTCGGCGCGGGTGGCGCCGCCGGTGCAGGTGATCAATGGCCGACCGGCGAACGCGGTCCAGCCCGGCCAGTCCGGATCGTCGGCGGAAATCGCCAGCACCGCACCGAGCACGGCGTCGTGGGCGAACAGCGCCGCCAGCGTGTGCTCCAGCAGCAAGTGTCCGCCGACGCGCAGGTATTGCTTGGGAACCTCGCCGCCGAATCGCGTGCCGCGCCCGGCCGCGGGGATGACCGCCCAGATCCCGGCCATCAGGGTTGATGCTCCGGTTCGCCGGGCGGGGCCGGCGCCGGCGCGCCGGTTGCCTCCCCGCCACCCGCAGGCGGCGGCACCGGCGCGGTCGGTTCCACCACGCGGTAGAACTTCTCGCCCGGCTTGATCATGCCCAGCTCGCTGCGTGCACGCTCCTCCACCGCCGCCTCGCCGGACTTGAGGTCCTCGACTTCGGCGGCCAGCGCGTCGTTGCGTTCCTGCAGTCCGGCATTCTCGCGCTTCTGCACGATGACCTGGCTTTCCAGCGCGACCACTTCGGCCGAACTGCCCGCGCCGAACCAGAACCGGTACTGCAGCCATGCCAGCAGCAGTACCAATCCCAGCACCAGCCAGCCCAGTCGGCGCATGGCTTACTTCTTCAGCGAGACGAAGGCGTTGCGGCCGGCGTAACGCGCCGCGCTGCCCAGGGCTTCCTCGATGCGCAGGAGCTGGTTGTACTTGGCGACGCGGTCGCTGCGGCACAGGGAGCCGGTCTTGATCTGGGTCGCCGTGGTCGCCACCGCGATGTCGGCGATGGTGGTGTCCTCGGTTTCGCCGGAACGGTGCGAGACGATCGCCGCGTAGTTGGCGTGGTGCGCCATGGCGATCGCTTCCAGCGTTTCGCTGAGGGTGCCGATCTGGTTGACCTTGATCAGGATGGCGTTGGCGGTGCCGGACTCGATGCCTTCCTTGAAGATCTTCGGGTTGGTCACGAACAGGTCGTCACCGACCAGTTGCACCTTGCCGCCGATGCGGTCGGTCAGCAGCTTCCAGCCGGCCCAGTCGTCCTCGGCCAGGCCATCCTCGATGGTGATGATGGGGTACTGCGCGGCCCAGTCGGCCAGGAAGTCGACGAACTGTTCGCTGGTCAGGCGCTTGCCCTCGCCCACCAGATGGTACTTGCCGTTGTCGAAGAACTCGCTGGAGGCCACGTCCAGGCCCAGCAGCACGTCCTCGCCGGCGGTGTAGCCGGCCTTGCCGATGGCTTCCAGGATGGTGTCCAGGGCCTCGACGTTGCTGCGGAAGTCCGGGGCGAAGCCGCCTTCGTCGCCCACCGCCGTGCTCAGGCCGTGGCCCTTGAGCACCGACTTGAGCGAATGGAAGATTTCGGTACCGGCGCGCAGCGATTCGGCGAAGGAATCGAAGCCCACCGGCAGCACCATGAATTCCTGGAAATCCACGTTGTTGTCGGCGTGGGCGCCGCCGTTGATGATGTTCATCATCGGCACCGGCAGGGTCACCGCGTCGCCGCCGGCCAGGTAGCGCCACAGCGACTGCTTGCGCGAGGCGGCCATCGCGTGGGCATTGGCCAGCGACACGCCCAGCAGCGCGTTGGCGCCCAGCCGGCCCTTGTTCTCGGTGCCGTCCAGGTCGATCAGGCGGCGGTCCAGGCCTTCCTGATCGGCCGCATCGAAGCCATGCAGCGCGTTGGCGATCGGGCCGTTCACGTTCTCGACCGCCTTGCGCACGCCCTTGCCCAGGTAGCGGGTCTTGTCGCCGTCACGCAGTTCCACCGCTTCCTTGGTGCCAGTGGAGGCGCCGGACGGCACCATCGCGCGGCCGAACGAGCCGTCGGCCAGGGTGACTTCGGCTTCGAGCGTGGGATTGCCGCGACTGTCGAGGATTTCGCGGGCGTGGACTTTGGCGATCGTGGTCATGAGGGATTGGCCAGATTGTTCAGTTTGAGTAAGGGGACGAAATCGCCCGGAAGGTTACAGGTTTCCGGCGCCGGAGGGGCAGAAGCAGAGGCCGGCAGGCCGGTGGCCTGCGATTGGCACGCGTCCGCAGCAAGTCGATTTCAGCGCCGCCATGATACCGCTCGCTCCGTATTCCGGCGCGGTCATCGCGCCATGCAACTGACTGGATCGCAAGCAGAAAGCGGCGGCCCTGGCGGATGGTCGAGCGAAGCGGTCGACCGCCTTGATCCGCGCAGGCCGGCGTTCCCTGCGCCCGGCTCGCATACGGCCCCGCCAGCGTTTCAGCGGTCTCCGGACGAAGTGGATTGCTCGTGGATCCGCAGAATGATGTCCAGGTCTTCGTCCCAGCCACGCCCCGTGGGTAGGAGCGTCCGCGAGAACGGAGCCACGCGCCAGCGACCCGCGCCCTCTTCCGTCGCCAGCACCAGCGCCAACGCACCCGGTTCGCGCCACGACAAAAGCCAGGGACCGCAGGCCGGACCGGGGGGATGACCCGGCAACGGCGAGGCCCAGTCCGTTTCGAACAGCACGCCGCGCGCGGCGGGGCGTCCCTTGATGCTTTCGACCAGTTCGTAGTCCGCTTCGAGCTGCATGTGGGTGCCGCCCGCGGGTGGCGCCACTTTCCGGTAGCCGGTCAGGCGTGCGACGAAGACATGGCTGCTGTGCCGATAGGCCACTGCCAGATCGTCCTCGCGGATGCCGCTGCCGATCGAACAGGCGAGCGCGGAAGCGCAGGTTCCCGCGATGAGCGGAACCATGAGCCACCATGCCGGCGTCCTCATCGCCATCCGCGTTTTCCTGTCGCTCTTACAGCGTCTGTTCCAGGAATGTCGAACGCTTGGTCACCGAGTCCAGCGCCAGCAGGGTTTCCAGCAGCGCTTCCATCTTGTCCAGCGGCCATGCGTTGGGACCGTCGGACAGCGCCTTGGCAGGATCCGGGTGGGTTTCGGCGAACAGGCCGGCCACGCCCACCGCCACCGCCGCACGCGCCAGCACCGGCACGAATTCGCGCTGGCCGCCGGAACTGCTGCCCTGCCCGCCCGGCAACTGCACCGAATGGGTCGCGTCGAACACGACCGGGCAGCCGGTATCGCGCATCACGCTGAGCGAACGCATGTCGCTGACCAGATTGTTGTAGCCGAAGCTGGCGCCGCGCTCGCACACCAGGATGTCGTTGTTGCCGGTGGACTTGGCCTTTTCGACGACCGGCTTCATGTCCCACGGCGACAGGAACTGGCCCTTCTTGATGTTGACCGGGCGACCGGCCGAGCAGACCTTGCGGATGAAGTCGGTCTGGCGGACCAGGAACGCCGGGGTCTGCAGTACGTCCACCACCGAAGCGACTTCGTCCATCGGCGTGTATTCGTGCACGTCGGTCAGCACCGGCACGCCGATCTGCTTCTTCACTTCGGCCAGGACCTTCAGGCCTTCTTCCATGCCGGGACCGCGGAAGCTGGTGCCGGAGGTCCGGTTGGCCTTGTCGAAGCTGGACTTGAAGATGAAGTTCATGCCCAGCTTGCCGGTGATTTCCTTCAGCCGGCCGGCCACGTCCAGTTGCAGCTGCATGGACTCGATCACGCAAGGGCCGGCAATCAGGAACAGGGGCTGGTCCAGGCCGACTTCGAAACCGCAGAGCTTCATCATGTACTCCTCAGGGGGCGGGAGGCCCGATGCGGTCGCCTCCCGGGATGTCGCGTGGCCGCGGCGACAGCACCGCGGCGGGATTCAGGCGCGCGCTTCCTTCAGCAGCTTGCCACCGGCCTTGCGCTCGCGCGCGGCGCGGATGAAACCGACGAACAGCGGATGGCCGTCGCGCGGCGTGGACAGGAATTCCGGATGCGCCTGGCAGGCCAGGAACCACGGATGCACCGCGCGCGGCAGTTCGATCATTTCCACCAGCAGGTCGTCCATCGACTTGGCGGAAATCACCAGGCCGGCGTCCTCGAGCTGGGTGCGGTAGCGGTTGTTGAACTCGTAACGGTGGCGATGGCGCTCGGCCACCACGTCCCTGCCATAGAGCTCGCGCGCCAGCGTACCCGGCTTGAGCCGCGCCTCCTGCAGGCCCAGGCGCATGGTGCCGCCCAGATCCGAACGCTCGTCGCGCTTCTCGACGTCGCCGCTGGCGGTGCGCCATTCGGTGATCAACGCGATCACCGGATGCGGCGACTGCTTGTCGTTCTCGGTGCTGTTGGCCGCTTCCAGGCCGGCCACATGGCGGGCATAGTCCACGACCGCGGCCTGCATGCCGTAGCAGATGCCGAAGTACGGCACGCCGGTCTGGCGCGCGTGGCGGGAGGTCAGCACCTTGCCTTCGAAACCGCGATCGCCGAAGCCGCCCGGCACCAGGATGCCGTCGACGCCGTCCAGCAGCGACATGTCGCTGCCTTCCAGTTCCTGGGCTTCGATCCACTTCAGGTTGACGCGCGTGCGCTGGCGCAGGCCGCCATGCTTGAGCGCCTCGCCCACGGACTTGTAGGCGTCCTGGTGATCGACGTATTTGCCGACCACGGCGATGGTCACTTCGTCCAGCGGGTTGAGGGTGGCATCCACTGCCGCTTCCCACTCGGACAGATCCGCCTCGCGCGCGCCCTCCAGGCGCAACTGGCGGATGACGATGTCGTCCAGTCCCTGCCCGTGCAGGCCCAGCGGGATCTTGTAGAGCACGTCCACGTCCGGGACGCTGATCACGGCGCGCTCGGGCACGTTGGTGAACAGCGAGATCTTGCGGCGCTCGGAGTCGGGAATCGCCTGCTCGGAACGGCAGAGCAGCACGTCGGGCTGGATGCCGATCGAACGCAGTTCCTTGACCGAATGCTGGGTGGGCTTGGTCTTGAGTTCGCCGGCCGCGGCGACGAACGGCACCAGCGTCAGGTGCATGAACAGCGCCTTCTCCGGGCCGCGTTCGGTGCGGATCTGGCGGATCGCCTCCAGGAACGGCAGCGACTCGATGTCGCCCACGGTACCGCCGATTTCCACCAGCGCCACGTCGTGGCCTTCGGTGGCCTCGTCGATGCAGCGGCGGATTTCGTCGGTGATGTGCGGAATCACCTGCACGGTCGCACCGAGGTAATCACCGCGCCGCTCGCGGCGGATGACGTTCTCGTAGATGCGCCCGGTGGTGATCGAATGCTTGCGGCTGAGCCGGGTGCGCACGAAGCGCTCGTAGTGGCCCAGGTCCAGGTCGGTCTCGGCGCCGTCGTCGGTGACGTACACCTCGCCGTGCTGGAACGGGCTCATGGTGCCCGGATCGACGTTGATGTAGGGGTCCAGCTTCATCATCGTGACCTTCAGGCCACGCGCTTCGAGGATGGACGCAAGCGAAGCAGCGGCGATGCCCTTGCCTAGCGAGGACACGACGCCGCCGGTAACGAAAATAAGGGGAGTCATTGGCGGGGCTCCGGAAAGCCATAGTCTACCGGCAACGCCGGGTTTCTAAAAGCCGAACGCCCCGCGGGGGCGGGGCGTCCGGGCTTGCCTGGAAGACTCGAAACCCTTGTGCGGCAAGGGTTTCAAGGGAATCAGGGCTTGCGTTCCTCTTCTTCTTCCTGCTCGCCGGACTTCTTGTCCTGCTCACCTTTCTGCTTGGCGCGCGCGGCGGCGGCGGCCTCGTTGGCGGCCCGCCGCTGCGCCTTGCGATCGGCGTCGGACGCGTCGGACTGCGAAGCAGCGGACTTGCCGGCGTCCTGGCCGCCGGATTTGGATTGCTGCGCCAGCACCAGGCCGGCGGTGGCGGCAGTGACGGCCGCCAGGGCGAGGATCAGCAGCTTGCGCGGTTTCATGGCATGTCTCCGGTTCACTCGTACGACGCCAGATGGGGCCGGAACGACCACGTTTCAATCTGGCGCGCGCACCATACCCCAGCCGCCCTCGCCTGCCCCTGAACGTGCAAAAACGTCGCGCTGGCCGCACACTTCGCGTCTCGCCGCGTCACGGGACCGACTCGTCCCCGCCGCGGCGCCGGCCGGCCCCCGTCCTGCCGGTCTTCCTCCTTCGCCGCGCCCCGACACAAGAGCACACGACCACCGAACATGAGCAGTCGTTACAACGCCGCCGACATCGAAGTCCTTTCCGGCCTGGATCCGGTCAAGCGCCGCCCGGGCATGTATACCGACACGGCCCGCCCCAACCACCTGGCCCAGGAAGTCATCGACAACGCGGTCGACGAAGCCCTGGCCGGGCATGCCGGCGAGATCGAGGTCACCCTGTACAAGGACGGCAGTTGCGAGGTCAGCGACGACGGCCGCGGCATGCCGGTGGACATCCATCCGGAGGAAAAGATCCCCGGCGTCGAACTCATCCTCACCCGCCTGCACGCGGGCGGCAAGTTCAGCAACCGCAACTACACCTTCAGCGGCGGCCTGCACGGCGTCGGCGTGAGCGTGGTCAACGCGCTGTCGAAGAAGGTCGAGATCTTCATCAAGCGCGAAGGCAACGAATACCGGATGGAGTTCCGCGACGGCGACGCTGCCTCGAAACTGGAGATCGTCGGCAGCGTCGGCAAGAAGAACACCGGCACCCGCCTGCGCTTCTGGCCGGACGCCAAGTACTTCGACACGCCCAAATTCAATGCGCGCGCGCTGCGCCACCTGCTTCGCGCCAAGGCGGTGCTGTGCCCGGGCCTGACCGTCAAGCTGTACGACGAGGCGACCGGCGAGCGCGACACCTGGCATTTCGAGGACGGCCTGCGCGACTACCTGAAGGGTGAAATGCAGGGTCGCGAGCTGCTGCCGCCGGACCTGTTCGTCGGCCAGCTGAAGAAGGACACCGAGGTCGTCGACTGGGCGGTGGCCTGGGTGCCCGACGGCGAGCTGGTGCAGGAAAGCTACGTCAACCTGATCCCGACCGCGCAGCACGGCACCCACGTCAACGGCCTGCGCAGCGGCCTGACCGACGCGCTGCGGGAGTTCTGCGACTTCCGCAACCTGCTGCCCCGCGGCGTGAAGCTCGCGCCGGAGGACGTGTGGGATCGCGTCGCCTTCGTGTTGTCGCTGAAGATGACCGATCCGCAGTTCAGCGGCCAGACCAAGGAACGCCTGAGCTCGCGCCAGGCCGCGGGATTCATCGAAGGGGCCGCCCACGACGCCTTCAGCCTGTGGTTGAACCAGCACGTGGACCTGGGCGAGAAGATCGCCCAGATCGCCATCGAGCGGGCCTCGGCGCGCCTGAAGACCGAGAAGCAGGTCGTCCGCAAGAAGGTCACCCAGGGCCCCGCCCTGCCGGGCAAGCTCGCCGACTGCATCAGCCAGGATCTGTCGCGCACCGAGTTGTTCCTGGTCGAAGGCGATTCGGCCGGCGGCAGCGCCAAGCAGGCGCGCGACAAGGATTTCCAGGCCATCCTGCCGCTGCGCGGCAAGATCCTGAACACCTGGGAGGTGGCCTCCGGCAGCGTACTGGCCTCGCAGGAAGTGCATGATCTGGCCGTGGCGATCGGCTGCGATCCCGGCAAGGAGGACATCACTGGCCTGCGTTACGGCAAGGTCGTCATCCTGGCCGACGCCGACTCCGACGGCCTGCACATCGCGACCCTGCTGAGCGCACTGTTCCTTCGCCATTTCCCGGCGCTGGTGCAGGCTGGCCACGTGTTCGTGGCGATGCCGCCGCTGTTCCGCGTGGACGTGGGCAAGCAGGTGTTCTATGCGCTCGACGAGGAAGAAAAGCGCCTGCTGCTGGAGAAGATCCAGCGCGAGAAGATCAAGGGCGCGGTCAACGTCACCCGCTTCAAGGGCCTGGGCGAAATGAACGCCTCGCAGTTGCGCGAGTCGACCATCCACCCCGATACCCGCCGGCTGGTCCAGTTGACCGTCGAGGATGGCGACCAGACCCATTCGCTGATGGACATGCTGCTGGCGAAGAAGCGGGCGGGCGAGCGGAAGTCGTGGCTGGAGACCAAGGGCGATCTCGCCTCGCTGGAAGTCTGATCAAGGCTTTTCATTGCCCGGGGCCGTGGCGACGGCGTCGACAAACCCGCGCCGGCAGATGACCCGCGGCGCGCCTCGCTGGAAGTCTGATCGCGGCGTTTCATCACCGGTGACCGCGGCGACGGCGCCGACAAGCCCCCGCCGGCGGATGACCCGCGGCGCGGCCTCGCTGGAGTCTGATCACGGCTTTTCACGGCCCGCGCCGGTCAGGTGCATGCGTCCGCACGCCCTCGCCGGTTCCGTCTGCGCCGGATCCCCCGGCCACGCCCGGTGCCCTCCATCCCCGCCATCCGGCCCTGAAGCGCTGCCCGGTGACACGCGCCGGGCGCGGTGGCACCATCCACGCACACCCGCACAAGTTCCTGGGGAGGAACCGTGTACGCATCAAACGGATTGAAGTGGGCCGCGCTGCTGTGCGGCCTGGTGGCGGCGCCTGCATGGAGCCAGGCGATTCCGGTGGAGAGCTTCGCCAGGCATGGCGAAATCAGCGGCATTTCGATGTCGCCCAGCGGCAAGCATGTGGCACTGGCCGTGCCGACGGCGGACGGACTGGAAACCCGGTTGCAGATCGTTCCGCTGGACGGGAGCGGCAAGGTGCAGATCCTGCGGTTCGGCCCGCAGCAGCACGTGACCACGCCCATCTGGAGCGACGACGATCAGATCGTGGTTTCGCGCGCCAAGATGGAGCCGCTGCATGCGCGCCCCTACAGTTATGGCGAACTGCTCGCCTCCGACATCAACGGCAAGACCCAGGAAACCCTGTTCGCCTACGTGAAGGATGACGGCGTCCGCAGCGGGCGCCGCAAGGACCAGGGGTTCGCTGCGGTCGATCATGTCCTTGAAGACGAACCCGGCAGCATCCTGGTCGATTTCACCTGCTGGACGAGCGTGTGCGGCGAGGAATCGCCCACCGTCGTCTACAAGGTCGATACGCGCACCGGTACCCGCAAGGAGATCGAGCGTTCGGCCAAGCCGGCAAGCTTCTACTACGACCGCAGCGGAACGCCGCGCCTGCGGATCACCAGCGACGACGACGACGAGCCGGTGCTCCACTACCGTCCCGCGCCCGGTGACGATTGGCGGGCGGTGCCCGCGGCATTGGCCGGCTATACGATGCATGGGCTGGTCTTCGACACCGACAACAACACCGCGTATGCGCTGGTGTCCGACAAGCAGGAACCCGCGCGGTTGTTCCGCATCGATTTCGCCGCCGGCACCCGCGAACTGCTGATCGGCCGCGAGGATGCCGCAGTCAGCCGGCTGCTGTACGCGGGCCATGACGGTGTTCCGTTCGGGGTGATCTTCGATTCCGACAAGCCGTCCATCCGCTATCTGGACAATTCCTCGGAATGGGCGAAGCTGCACGCGGGACTGCTGAAGACATTTCCCGGCCAGATGGTCAGCATCGTCGATTTCAGCCGCGACAATCGCAAGGTGCTGTTCGGCACGTGGTCCGATCGCCATTCGGGCAGCTACTACGTGCTGGATCGCGATGCCGGCAAGGTGCAGTTGATCAGCGAAGTCCGGCCGTGGATCAAGCCCGAGCAGATGGCGCCGATGCGTCCGTTCGAGTTCAAGGCAAGCGATGGCCTGAAGCTGTTCGGCTTCTATACCGCCAAGGCGGGCGCGACCGGGCCGCAGCCGCTGATCGTCATGGCGCACGGCGGGCCCTACGGACCCTATGACAGCTGGGCGTTCGACGACGACGTGCAGTTCCTTGCCAGCCGCGGCTATGCGGTATTGCAGGTCAACTTCCGCGGCTCCGGCGGGCGCGGCGAAGCGTTCCAGCGGATGGGCTATCGCGAATGGGGCGGCAAGATGATGGATGACATCGCCGACGGCGTGCGGTGGGCCATCGACAACAAACTGGCCGACCCTGATCGCATCTGCACGTACGGCGCGAGCTTCGGTGGCTACGCGGCATTGATGAATCCGATCCGGTACCCGGAACTGTACAAGTGCGCCATCGGTTACGTCGGCGTGTACGACCTGCAGGTGATGCACAAGGAAGGCGACATCAAGGACAGCAAGTCCGGGCGCCGCTATCTGGATCGCGTGCTGGGCAGCGACCCGGCCACGCTCGCCGCCAACTCGCCGGCACGCAACGTCGACAAGATCAGGATTCCGGTGATGCTGGTGCAGGGCCGCCTGGATCAGCGTGTTCCCATGGACCAGTTCAACGCACTGGAGAACGCGTTCAAGAAACAGGGCACGCCGGTGGAAACGCTGGTGGTCGCGGGCGAAGGGCACGGCTTCTACAAGCCGGAGAATCGTGCCGAACTGTACCGGCGCATGGAAGCCTTCCTCGCCAAGCACCTGGGCCAATGAACAATCGCGCCGCTTCGCCCGCGGCGGCGGAGTGGCGCGCCTGAACGATACGTTTACTCCGGCGATGCGATAAACGGCCTGTTCCTTTCCGGGCAGGCCCCACGTGCAGGCACATCCCTACACCTTCGGACTCGAAGAAGAATACTTCCTGGTCCGGCGCAACCGCCGCCGCCTGCGGCACATGCCGCGCGCGTTCTTCGCGCGTTGCCACGAAGCGCTGGGCGATCGGGTCGGCAGCGAACTGTTGCAGACCCAGGTGGAAGTGCAGACCCTCGTCCACCACGATCACCGCGAAGCCCGGCGCGATCTGCACCATCTCCGCCGCACCGTCGGGGCCATCGCCGCCGAACACGGGCTCGCCATACTCGCCGCGGGCACGCATCCGATGGGCCTGTGGCGCGACCAGCGCAGCACCGACAAGCCGCACTACGACCGGGTGATGGAACAGCTGCAGATGCTGGGCCACCGCAACCTCGTCTGCGGCCTGCACGTGCACGTGCAGCCGGCCGACACCGCATCGCGCATCGACCTGTTGCGGCGCCTGCAGCCCTTCCTGCCGTTGTTGCTGGCGATCAGTACCTCCTCGCCGTTCTGGATGGGCCACCCCACCGGATTGATGGGCTATCGACAGACGGCCTACCAGGAAATCCCGCGCACCGGCCTGCCACCGCTGTTCGCCAACCAGGCGGCCTACGATCGCTACGTCGCGCGGATGGTGCAGTCCGGCACCATCGAGGACGCCAGCTTCCTGTGGTGGGCGATCCGCCCCTCGCTGCGCTTTCCCACCCTGGAATTGCGGGTCCCGGACTGCTGCACCGACGCCGACGATGCGCTGGCACTGGCGCAACTGTTCCGTTGCCTGGTGCGCCATCTGGAACGCCATCCGGAGCGGCATGCCGGGCTGGATGCCGGCGTGCAGGCGATCATCGCGGAGAATCTGTGGCGGGCCCAGCGGCACGGCTACGATGCCGGCCTGATCGATCTCGCCAGCGGACGGTTGGTACCGGTGAGGGAGATGCTGCGCAGCACCCAGCAGGTGCTCGAGGAAGACATCGACGCGCTGGATGCCGGCGAAGCATTCGAACAGGTATGGCGGATTCTCGAGCACGGCACCAGCGCGCACCGGCAAGTGGCGATCTACCGCGAACGCCGGCATGCCGGCGACGGGCGCCTGGATGCGTTGCAGGCGGTGGTCGACTGGCTGGCGGCGGCCAGCGTTCCGGCGGCGGACGGCTAGCCCGGTGCGCCGGCGTCAACCCGGATCGGCGCGCTTCACGCTGGCCGGCGGGATGCGATGCGTGGGCTGCAACTGGGCGAAGATGGCGGCCGACGCCATCGTGATCAGCCCGACGCAGACGAAGGTCCAGCGGAACGCCGACAGTGCCTGTCCCTGCAACGGATGCAGGACGAGGTTGCCGAACACGCCCAGCAGGCTGCCGGCCAGCGCCACGCCGATGCTCATCGCCAGCATCATCGTCATCGACAACAGGCTGTTGCCGCTGCTGGCCAGATCACCGTCGAGATCGCGCAGCGCCAGAGTGTTCATGGCGGTGAACTGCAGGGAGTTCACCGCGCCGAAGCAGGCGAAGTGGACCAGATGCACCCATAGCGGCTGGTCCGCCGACACCAGCGCGAAGCTGGCCATCGCCAGTCCCACCAACACCGTATTGCCGACCAGCACCTTGCGGTAACCCAGGCGCTGCACGAGCGGCACCACGATCCGCTTGGAGAACATGCCGGCCAGCGCGGCCGGAATCATGAGCATGCCGGCCGACATCGGCGAGAATCCCAGCCCGACCTGCAGCATCAGCGGAATCAGGAACGGCATGCCGCTGCTGCCCATGCGCGAGAACAGGTTGCCCAGCAGGCCGATGCTGAAGCTCGGCACGCGGAACAAGGCCAGCGGGAACAGGGGTCGCGGCGCCCGCGCCGCATGCAGCCAGTACGCCACCAGCCCGGCCAGGCCGAACACCAGCAGCACCACCATCGCCCCGCGGCTGCCCGCATGATCCGACAGGCTGTCCAGCGACAGCGACACCGCGACCATGCCGAAGGCGAGCAGGACGTATCCCAGCGCGTCGAAACGCACGCGCGGTCCGCGCAGGTCCGGCATCCAGCGCAGGGCGGCGGCGGTGCCGAGCACGCCCAGCGGCAGGTTGATCAGGAAGATCCAGTGCCACGACGCCACTTCCACCAGCCAGCCCCCCAGCGTGGGTCCGATCAGAGGACCGATCAGGCCGGGCACGGTGACGAAGCTCATCGCCGCCAGGAAATCCTTGCGCGGCACGGCGCGCAGCACGGCTAAGCGTCCGACCGGCAACAGCATCGCCCCGCCGACGCCCTGCAGCACGCGCGAGGCGACCAACTGCGACAGGTTCTGCGACAGCGCGCAGGTCAGCGATCCCAGTGTGAACAGGGTGACCGCGGCGATGAAGATCTGCTTGGTGCCGAAGCGATCGGCCAGCCAGCCCGAAGCCGGGATCAGCATGGCGACCGTCAAGGCGTAGGCCACCACCACCGCCTGCATGCGCAGCGGCGACTGGCCGAGATCGCGGGCCATCGCCGGCAGCGCCGTGTTGACGATGGTGCTGTCCAGCATCTGCATGAATACACCGGCCGCCACCAGCCACAGCAGCGGTCGCAGGGCGATGGCAGGCGGCGGCGGCACGGCGGCGTTCATGCGCTCATTGTGCCCGCGCCGCGGCCGGGGCCGGATGAAGACTCGCGACGCACCCGCTCATGCCGCCTTCTGCCGCGACACCACGAACACCCCGGCCATCACCAGCACGGTACCCGCGATCTGCCAGGCGCCCATCGGCTCGCCCAGCAGCAACAGGCTGAGCACGATGGTCGAAACCGGACCAATCATCCCGATCTGCGCGGCCAGCGCGGAGCCGATCCGCGAGACCGCCATCATCACCATCAGCACCGGCAGCACCGTGCAGACGGTGCCGTTGAGCAGCGACAGCCACCAGACCGGCGCCGGCACTTCACCCAGGCTGGCCGCGGGGCGTAACAGCAGGAACTGGCCGATGCACAGCACGCTGGCGACACTGCTGGCGTAGGCGGTCAGGCGCACCGCGCCGACCCGGCGCACCATCTCGCCGCTGCCGACCAGATAGATCGCGTAGGCCAACGCACTGCCGAACACCAGCAGACTGCCCAGCGCGATGTTGCCGCCGCCAAGCGACCAGTCGTGGCCGAACGCCAGCAGCACGCCCGCATAACTGATCACCAGCGCCACCAGTTGCGCGCGGCGGGCGCGCCGGCGGAACACCAGCAGGCCGATCGCCAGCACCAGGGTCGGCGTGAGGTACAGGATCAACCGTTCCAGGGTGGCGGTGATGTAAGCCAGGCCGGCGAAGTCCAGGAAGCTGGCCAGGTAGTAGCCAAAGAAGCCCAGCCCGACAATCCTCGGGCCGTCCCCCTTCGCCAGCGGCGCAGCGCGACGGGCCGCCCAGGCGCCCATCAACAGGAAGAACGGCAGCGCGACCAGCATGCGCAGCGCCAGCAGCGTGACGGCATCCACGCCGTAGCGGTAACCGAGCTTGACGATGATCGCCTTGCCCGAGAATGCGATCGCGCCCAGTGCCGCCAGCGCGAAGCCGCCCAGCAGCGGACGCGGTGCCGCCGCGCCGGAGGGTGCGGCCTCCGGATCCAATACCGCGCTGGCGGATTCGTCCTGCTGTGCGCTGTTGTCCGGGGCCGTGCCGCTCATGCCGGCCGGTGCGCCGGGACGCGATCCAGGGGAAGGCGGAAGACGGGGGGAGTGATGCGCTCATCCATGCACGCATTCTAAACCCGCCCGGGTCCGGCTCAGGCCGGATGCACCGTTCCGTCCGTACCCGCGACAGCATCCGGAACGCGACGCATCGGCGGCCACTGCCAGTACGTCAACGCGCGCCATGCCCATTCCAGCGGTCCGTAGCGGAAGTGGCGCAGCCACAGCCAACTGAAGGCGACCTGCAACGCGAACACCACCGCGACGAACGCCATCTGGCCCGGCCGCGACAACTGGCCCCAATACCCCAGGCCGTAGCCGAAGAAGAACAGCGTGCCGGCCAGCGACGCGCCGATGTAGTTGGTCAACGCCATCCGGCCGGCATAGCCGAGCGGCGCCAGCCAGCGGCCGGCACGCGTACCGATCAACAACACCATGCCGGCGAAGTAGCCGAAGCACAGCAGCAACGCGCCCAACTGGAACAGCGATACCGCGATCATCCGCACCGGATCGCGCCCGCCCATGCCGTCACTGGGAAAACTGGGCATCAGCCATACGCTCAGCAAGGTCATCGCCATGCCGATCGGCAAGGCCCATGCGGCCAGCCGCCGGAACAGCGCGGCATGCTCGCGCAGTCGCGCCACGACGCCGGCACGGACGAACCAGAACCCGATCATGAACATCGGCAGCGCCATGAAACTCAGGCCGGCAGCCTGCGGCATCTCCTCGGCGAACTTGCCGGCACGGTAACGCACGGCCTCGGCATAGCTGCCGCGGCTGTCGATGCGGATCTCCTCGATCCGCTCCTTCGCCCGTTCCGCCAGGCGCTCCTGGCGCTTGCTCGCCTGTTCGGCGGTTTCCGGCGAGCGGATCTGCGGAAACACCGCGGTGACGCCCGCGCCGATCAGGCCAATCACGAACATCAGCGAGTACAGGGTCACGCCCCACTTCCAATAGCGCGCCACGCTGCCGCGGTGCAGGAAAAACATCAGCACGCCCACCAGCGCCAGCAGTATCACCGTCCCGACCACCCCATCGGTCTTCAGCACCACCGCCATCGTCGCGAACGACACCACCAGCCCCAGCCACAGCTTCCAGTTCCGGGTCACCACCAGCAGCAGGGCCAGCGCGGTGATGGCGTAGTTGTGCAGGATGTCGCCGGTCCAGACCAGGATGAAGTGGGCGATGCCGAACAGCAGCAAGCCGAGGATCCGCCGCAGGTAGGGCGTGACGAAGGCCCGGCCGCAGCTCTCCGCGCGCCCGAGCATCACCGCGAAACCGATGCCGAACAACAGCGAGAACAGGGTCCAGAATTTGCCCTGGACGAACACGTACACCAGCCAGCTCACGGCGTAGTCCAGGCCGTGCAGCGACGGATCGATGCCCCGCCCCAGTTCGCTGATCGGGCGGGTGAACCACTCCACGTTCATCAGGAAGATGCCGACCAGGGCAAAGCCGCGGATGATGTCGAGCGCGGCGATGCGTTCGCCCGCATCGACGGGAGCCAGCGCGGCGCCGGTGCCTGCCGGTGCGGTGGCGGTGGCGGAAACGTCCTGGTGCATGGCGGCTCTCCTGCCTTGTACCGGCGCACCTTAGCGCCGGCGGCCGCGCGGCTCAGGTGCCGGAGGTCACCCAACCGTCGGCACGGGGGCGCGCCGGCCGGCTGGTCCCGCGACACCGGAGCCTCAGCGCATCAACACCACTTCCTCGGCCGAGGTCGGGTGGATGGCCACGGTGTCTTCCAGATCCCGGCGGGTGATGCCGCGCCGGATCGCCACCGCGAATCCCTGCAGGATTTCGTCGGCGCCCTCGCCCAGCAGATGCAGGCCGACCACCCGCTCCTCGTCGCCCGCGCACACGAGCTTGAACAGACTGCGCTGCGGCGAGTCCGCCAGCGCGTGGAGCATCGGCCGGAACCGCGCGCGGTAGACCCGCACGGCGGCGTCGCCGAAGCGGGCGCGGGCTTCCTGCTCGGTCATGCCGACCTTGCCGATGGGCGGATGCGAGAACACCACCGTGGCGATGTCGCGGAATTCCAGCCGCGAGTCCGGCTTGCCGCCATACAGCCGATCCATCAGCCGGCGCGCGGCGGCAATCGCCACCGGCGTCAGCGCCGGGCCGGCGGTGACGTCGCCGACCGCGTGGATGTTGGCGACATTGGTGTCCTGCCATTCGTCGACCTGCACGAACCCCCGCTCGTCCAGCGCCACGCCGGCATTCTCCAGTCCCAGGCTGGCGGTGCTGGGCACGCGGCCGGTGGCGAAGAAGACGCGGTCGAACGGCTCGCTGCGCTCGCCGTGGGCATCCATCAGCACGACCTTGCCGGCGCCGGCGGGTTGCAGTTCCGCCAGCGCATGGCCGAAGTGCGCGCGCAGGCCGTGCTGGCGATTGTCCTCGAGCAGATCCGCCGCCAGTTCGTGATCGAATCCCTCCAGCAGGCGGTTGCCACGCACGAACAATTCCACCTGGCTGCCGAGCGCCTGCAGGACGCCGCCCAGTTCGACCGCGATGTAGCCGCCGCCGATCAACGCTACCCGCGCCGGCGGGTCGCAGAGCTGGAAGAAATCGTCCGACACCAGGCCGAGCTCCGCGCCGGGCACCGGCGGGCGCCGTGGCCGGCCACCGGTGGCGAGCAGGATGCGCTCGCCGCGCAGGCGCGCTCCGTCGCTGTTCTCGACCGTTTGCGCATCCACCAGGCGGCCACGACATGGCATCCAGACGATGCCGCTTTCGTCCAGCCGCTTGCGGTAGCTGGCATGGATGCCGGCGATGTAGCGCTGCCGGTGGACGATGAACTCGCGCCAGTCGAGCGGGCGAGATTCCAGTTCGAAGCCCAGTTGCGCGGCCAGCGCGATGCGCTGGGCGGTGTCGGCGGCCAGCCACATCGCCTTCTTCGGCACGCAACCGACATTGACGCAGGTGCCGCCGAGTTCCGCCGGTTCCAGCAGGGCCACCCGCGCGCCGTGCGCGGCGGCGCGGAAGGCGCCGGCCAGGCCGCCGGAACCGCCGCCGATCACGATCAGGTCGAATTCGGTCTGTGCATTCATGAGAAACGCTCCGGTCGGTAGGGGGACGGATCGAAGGCCGGCGTGCGGCCGGTGATGAGGTCGGCCATCAGCTGGCCGGTGGCGGCGCTCATGCTGATGCCGAGCATGCCGTGGCCCGCGGCCAGCCACAGCCGCGGATGCCGCGGCACGCGGCCCAGCAGCGGCAGATCGTCCCAGGTCATCGGACGCCAGCCGCACCAGCGCTCCTGCACCACGTCGCCGACGGGATCGCGCAGGAATTCGCGCGCGCCGCGCTCCAGCGCGGCCAGGCGGATGTCGTTGAGGCGATCGTCGTAGCCGGAAAATTCCATCGTGCTGCCAAGGCGGAAGCCGCTGTCCCAGACGGTCACGCAGACCGATCGATCCTTCAGCACCAACGGTCGCTTCGGTACGCGTGGCGGGCGGCTGTAGGTCACCGAATAACCCTTGCCCGGCTGGATCGGAATGCGCAGGCCCAACCGGCGCGCGAACGCGGGCGTCCACGCGCCCAGCGCGAACACCGCTTCGCGTCCGTGCCGCAGGCCCCGTGGCGTGCCGATGCGGACGCCCTGTCCGTCGTCCTCGACCTCCAGCGCGCGGCATCCGGTTTCGATTTCGCCGCCGCGTTCGCGCACGGCGCGGGCGAGTTCGGCCACATAGCGATCCGGGCGCAGGCGCGCATCGCCGGGAAAGCGGATGGCGCCGGCAACGCCTTCGCGCATCGCCGGCTCCTGCGCTTCGTAATCGGCGCCGGCGATCACCTCGCTGGCGATGCCCAGCATCCGCAGCGATTCGCACTCGTGCACGTAACGCTCGAAATTGCGCGGATCGCGGAAGACGTAATCCAGTCCCTCTTCCTGGAATTCGCATTGCAACCCGTAGCGTGGCACCCAGTCGGCCAGCCGCGCGCGCGAATCGTCGAGCAGCGTGGCCCGCGCCCGCGCACTGTCCCGCCAGTCGCGCGGATTGCAGCGCGCGGCGAAGCGCAGCAGCCACCGCCACAACGCCGGATCCACGCGCGGCTTGAGGTATAGCGGGGCATCGGGCGTGAGCATCCAGCGCAGCGCCTGGCGCACCACGCCCGGCGCGGCCAGCGGCGGTGCGTGGCTGGGCGTGATGGTGCCGCAATTGCCGTGCGAGGCACCGGCGCCGATCCGTTCGCCCGCTTCGAGCACGCGGACCGCGCGCCCGGCTTCCAGCAGCATCAGCGCGGTCGACAGGCCGATCGCGCCGGACCCGAGGACGAGAATCTCTTCCCGCCGCGGACTCATGCGGCCCGCCCGCTCACCGGGAGCCTGCGCGGGCGGAGCCAGGTCCTGCTCCATGACCGGTGTTTCCGTACGGCGCCAATGGCTGCGGACATGTCAAGCGGAATCCAAAAAAGGTAATGGTCATTCTCTGTCTTTCTTCACATGGTTTCTATTGACACCATTTGTCCCGCGCCAACATCGTACGGACATCGCCGGTCGTGTCCGCCACCGCGCGATGGAGCGCGCCCCACCCGCTTCCGATCCTGCTGTCGCACCACACACATCCACACATCACAGGGGTCAGCAAGCAATGCAACGGAAGATCAGCCTCATCTCCACGGCCATCGCCGCCATCCTCGCCACTTCACCGCTGTACGCCGCCAACGCCGATCAGACGCCCGCCGCGAGTCGCGCCAAGGGCCTGGTCATCGCCCATGCGGCCGCGTTGAAGCGCAGTGACGGCGACGAGTTCATCGCCCGCGATGTTATCGTCGATCGCGACGGCACGGAGCACGTGCGCATGGATCGTCGCTACAAGGGATTGCCGGTCATCGGCGGCGACGTGGTGATTCACTCCAGGAATGGAAAGCTCAAGTCCACCAGCCTCACCCTGCGGGGCAACGGCCGGCCCGCGCTCAAGGCGGGCATCGACGCCGACGCCGCCGTGATCGCCGCCGGCGCCGACTTCAAGGGCCAGATCGACGACATCGGCAGCCAGGGCCTGGTGGTCTACGCGCGCGGTGCGCAGCCGGTGCTCGCCTATGAAGTGCGGGTGCGCGGCGTGTCCGACAGCCAGGGCGAAGCCGACATGCGCTACTTCGTCGACGCGCACAGCGGCAAGGTGCTGGATCACTGGAACATCATCCACACCGCCGCCGCCACCGGCACCGGACAGACCCTGTTCCTCGGCGACGTGGCCATCACCACCAACTCCATCAGCGGCGGTTACCAGTTGCTGGATCCCACCCGCGGTGGCGGCAACACCCGGGATGGCCAGGGCAAGGAGATCAGCCGCGTCTACAGCACCGCCGCGATCATGACCGACGCGGACAACAACTGGGGCAACAACACCGAGTCGCAGGTGGCCAGCGAGGCCTCCGACGCGCACTTCGGCGTGGCGGCAACCTGGGACTATTACAAGAACACCTTCGGCCGCAACGGCATCTACAACGACGGCGTCGGCGTGAAGAGCATCGTCAACGTCACCTTCCGCGGCGCCGGCGGTCCGGCCACCGGTGGCAACGCCGGCTGGTACGGCGCGCCATACAAATTCATGGCCTACGGCCTGGGCACTTCGACCTGGTATCCGGTGGTGTCCATCGATGTCGCCGGCCACGAAATGACCCACGGCGTGACCGAGGCGACCTCCAACCTTGCCTATTCCGGCGACGCCGGCGGCCTGAACGAAGCCGCCTCCGACATCATGGGCACGATGGTGGAGTACTACATCAACAACGCCAGCGATCCGGGCGATTACCTGATCGGCGAGAAGATCTACCGCAGCAATCCGGACGGCAAGAAGGCGCTGCGCTACATGTTCCGCCCCGGCGACGCGGACGGTGGCCGTTCCTACAACTGCTATCCGGCGGCGGGCTTCGCCGGGGTGGACCCGCACTACTCGTCCGGTCCGGCCAACCATTTCTTCTATCTGCTCGCCGAAGGCGCGGTTTCGCCGGCCGGTTTCAACTACACGGCCAGCCAGCTCGTCTGCAACGGCGATACCGGCGTGACCGGCATCGGTCGCGATGCCGCGCAGCGCATCTGGTACCGCGCCCTGACCGTATACATGACCTCCAACACGACCTACCCGCAGGCGCGCACGGCCACGCTCGACGCCGCACGCGATCTGTATGGCGCCGGCTCCGCGCAGTACAACGCGGTGGCGCGCGCGTGGAGTGCGGTCAGCGTCAACTGACCCGCCCCCGGAGGACGGAAAACAACGGCCCGCGCGAGCGGGCCGTTTTCGTGCGCGGGATTCAGGCGGACGCCGGACTCGCCCGCATCGGCTGCGGCCGCAGGTACGTCAGCGAGCGCCAGACCCATTCGGCGGGGCCGAAGCGGAAGCGCGACAGCCACCAGCGGCTGTACAACACCTGGATCAGGAACACGCCGAACACGAAGGGAACCTGCCAGGCACGCGGCAATTGATCCAGGTAGCCCAGGCCGTATCCGTTGAAGATCAAGGTGCACACGATCGACTGCAGCAGATAGTTGGTCAGTGCCATCCGCCCGGCCGGCGCCAGCCAATGCAGCAGCGGCGCGCCGCCCGCAGATTGCATCCCCTTCACGATCCATCCGAGGTAACCGAACGCCATCAGGACGCTGCCGATCGAACTGGCCACGAAGGCCGACGCGGTATGCAGGTCGATGGTGTCGAAGCGCGAGGTCGGCTCGATCCGGAACGAAACCAGCATCAAGACCAGGCCCAGCGGCAAAGCGCCCCAGCGCAGCAGGCCGAACAGGCGCGGGAACGCCTGCGGGTTGGCGATCGCACCACGCTTCACGAACCAGGTTCCGAACAGAAACATGCCGAACACCGTGGGTCCGATGAACAGCAGATTGCTCAGCATGAAGCCGACATCCCGCGCACGCTGCACGACGGCGTCCAGGTAGGTGCCGGCGCCGTAGGCGTGGCGCTGGGCCTCCAGCATGGCGTTCATTTCCGCGCCCGCCTTGGCCATTTCCTGGTTCCACTGCGCGGCCGCGTTCGGCTCCAGTTGCATCAGCGACCCCAGCATGCCGAGCAGCAGCATCATGCCCGACGACGCCAGATAGGCCAGGCCCGCCAGCCACGGCAGCCATCGGACCGAAACGTTGCGGAACGCCAGCAGGAAGAACGACAGCAACGCATACATCAGCAGGATGTCGCCCGACCAGATCAGCAGGCCGTGGATGGCACCGATGCCCAGCAGGACCAGGCTGCGTCGCCAGTACACCCCGGCGAACGGCTGTCCGCGCGCTTCGGCGCGGGTGGACATCACCGCGAAACCCATGCCGAACAGCAGCGAGAACAGGGTGTAGAACTTGCCCTGCACGAGGATGTAGATGAGCGCATCGGCGATCCGGTCGGCCCCGCTGAGGGCGGGATCGAGCCCGGTAAAGGAAGCGAACAGCGGGCCCGCCATGCCCTCGATGTTCATCAACAGGATGCCCAGCAGCGCGAAGCCGCGCAGGACATCCATGGTCTCGATGCGTTCGCTGGCCGCCACCGGCCGCAGCCGTGCGTCTTGATCCACCGCTCTGGTGCTCATGGTCCTGCCTCCCCGTGTCCGGCGTGCATTAAATCACGCCGGCGTCCGGTGTCCGGGATGCCATGCCCGTAACGAAAACGGCCCGCTTGCGCGGGCCGTTCCGGTGCCGGTCGCGGAAAGCGCCCGATCAGTGGTGGTGACCGCCGTCGCCGTGCACGTGGCCGTGTTCGATCTCTTCCTGCGAGGCTTCGCGCACGTCGACGATTTCCACGTCGAAATGCAGATCCTTGCCGGCCATCGGGTGGTTGAGGTCGACGTCGACCACGCTCATGCCGACCTTCTGGATGGTCACCGCGCGCGGGCCGAAATTGGTGTTCAGCACGACCTGCTGGCCCGGGACCAGCTTCTGGGTACCGAAATGCTTCTTGGGCACGCGCTGGGTCAGGCCGTCGCGGCGCTCGCCGTAGGCATCGGCGGCGGTCACGTCCACGCTGAAGCTCTCGCCGGCTTCGCGATCCTGCATGGCGTTCTCGAGGCCCGGGATGATGTTGCCGTGGCCGATCAGGATGGCGAGCGGCTCGCGGTCCTTCGAGCTTTCCAGCGGCTCCTGGCCGACCTCGGAGACGGTGTAGTGGAAACGGACGACGCTGTCTTTTGCGATTTTCATTCGGGACTCTGGGAGATGGGCTGCCGGCGGCAGGCGTGATGGCTTGTCGGCCAGGTGGATCGCGGGCGAAGATGCGCCGCAATGAAGACCGTGCATTATCCCGGCTTGGGCGCCTCGCCGCCACCCGCGGTCCGCCGCGCCGCCGCGCCGTTCCTGCTGGCCACGCTGCTGGCCGCCCTGCTCGCCGGTTGCGGCGGCGGCAAGGAAACCGTCCGCCGCACCCCGCCGCCGCCGGCCCGGGAATGGCCGCGGGTCGAGGCCGAGGATCCCGCCGCCGCCAATGCCGTGCTGATGCGGGCCATCGGCCTGGTCGGCACCCCCTACCGGTACGGCGGCAATACGCCGGAATCCGGCTTCGACTGCAGCGGCCTGGTCGCCTACGTCTTCCGCGACATGCTGGACCTCAAGCTGCCCCGCACCTCCGGCGAACTGGCACGGGTGCAGGGCCCGCGCATCGACCCGCGCAAGCTCGCCCCGGCCGATCTGGTGTTTTTCGGCAGCCGCGGCAGCGTCAGCCATGTCGGCATCTATGTCGGCGAGGGCCGGTTCGTGCACGCGCCCAGCACGGGCGGCACCGTCCGGCTGGACCATCTGGATGGCAGCTACTGGCGCGACCACTACACCGGCGCCAAACGCGTCCTGCATTGAAATCGCCATTTTTGTGACAAATGTCCGTATTCTTTAACGAATAAATAACGATTTGTGAACCAAATCGAGGGGATCCGACGGCACTATTGCCGCTTCGCATTTTTCCCGACCCCGCGTGACGACCGACGACCTGCCGCCAGGCCAGCCTGCCGCCACCCTCCGCTCCCCGCGGGGCGCGACCCGACTCCTTTCCCTGCTCCTGCTGACGGCCGCCAGTGTTCCGGCCTGGGCGCAGCATGCGCCGACCGCCGATGCGGTCCTGGCGGACGGCGCTTCCGAAGCCGCCGCAACCGCTCCGGAAGCCGAAGCCCGCGAAGCGGCCAGGCCGGCGTCGTTCAGCATCAAGGAAAAGGCGGCCGAAGCCGCCACCGCCACCCTCACCGCCCTCCTGCCACGCCTGGCCGCCAGCGACAGCCTCCCGCTGCTGGACCGTTCGACCATGGTTGCCGGCGACCTCAGCCGGCTGCTGGCCGGCTACGACCTCAGCAAGGAAGGCGTGATCCGGGACGAGGGCGGCAAGATCCAGGCCCTGCTCAAGCGTGCGCTGACCCTGATGGGTACCCCGTATCGCTGGGGCGGCACTTCGCCGGACAGCGGTTTCGACTGCAGCGGTCTGGTCGGCTACGTGTTCCGCACCGCGCTGGGCATCGAACTGCCGCGCGTGTCCCGCGACATGGCCTCGCAGGCCAACGGCCAGTTGATTGCCAGCCGCGATGAGCTCAAGCAGGGCGATCTGGTGTTCTTCGGCCGCAAGGGCCGGATCAACCATGTCGGCATCTATGTCGGCGAAGGCCGCTTCCTGCATTCCCCCAGCGCCGGCAAGGACGTCCGCGTGGATTCGCTGGTGAGCGGCTATTGGGCGCCGCGCTTCATGCAGGCCCGCCGCGTCGCGATGTGACGCCCGCCGGTCGCCTTCCGCACGGCGACCCGGGGTTTCCTGCCATTTCCCATGCTGCCTCGACCCCAGCCGCGCCACGCGCGGCAGCGCCGCACGCGCATCAGCCCTTCGTCGCCGCCGGGATGGCGTCCTGATAATGGGCCACGGTTTCTTCGATGCCCTTGCTCAACTCCATCACTTTCAGTGCGTACTCCGCGAGGCGGCAATCTTCCGGCGTCTCCGGCTTCCACGCCGGCACGGCGACGGGACGCCCCTCGACCTGGTCCAGCGCGACGAACACGATGATGCAATGCGTGCACAGGCGCGATTCGCCCCCCATCGGATCGCGCGCGCGCACGTCCACCGCGAAATGCATGCTGCTGGTGCCGGTGTAGACCAGCTTGGCCGACACCGTCACCAGATCGCTGGTGCGGATCGGCGCGACGAAGCGGATGCCGCCCACCGCCACGGTCACGCTGTAATGACCACTCCAACCCACCGCCGCGGCGTAGCCGACCTGATCAATCCACTTCATCACGACGCCCCCGTGCACCTTGCCGCCATAATTGACGTCCGTGGGCTGGGCCAGAAAACGGAAGTTCAGTTCGCGCTGTTCGCCACGCATGGGCATCTCCTCGGGTGGAGCGGCAAAGATACGCCAGTCCGGCGCGGCCGGCGGCCGGCCGCGGCAAAAAAAAAGCCGGCGCGAACGCCGGCTTCCAATGACGGGGAACTGCGGTTCCTGCGGTCTTACTCCTGTGAAGTCCGGAATGCCCCGTAGGGCTTGAGCTGTTCGGCGATCGCCTTGCCGTCGCCGACCACGATGATGGACTGCTGCTTCGGATCGAAGTACTGCTTCGCCACCGCCTGCACCTTGGCCGCGTCGACCTGGCGCAGGCGCGGCACGTACTGGCCCAGGAAATCCGACGGCAGGCCGATCAGCCAGTTCCTCGCCAGCGTACCGGCGACCGCGCCCTGCAACTGGTTGCTGAGGACATAATCGCCGGCGATGTAGCGCTTGGTGTCGTCCAGTTCCTTCGCCGGCACCGGCTCGTTGCGCAGGCGATCGAACTCGCCGAAGAACTCCTTCAGCGACGCACCGGTGACTTCGTTGCGGACGTCCGCCTGCGAGACCAGATCGCCACCCGCGCGCGAAGCGGACAGGCGGGTGCCCGCGCCGTAGGTGTAGCCCTTCTCCTCGCGCAGGTTGAGGTTGACGCGGCTGCTGAAACCACCGCCCAGCAGGATGCGGGTGAGCTGCAGCGGGATGTAGTCCGGATCGGTCGCGGCCAGCGCCGGCTGGCCGATGCGCAGGGTGGACTGCACGCTGCCGTCACGCTGCAACAGCACGAACCGTGGCTTGGCGGCGCGCGGCGCGGGCACGGTGTCCGCGACCTCGCCGTCGGTGCCCTTCCAGTCGCCGAATGCCTTTTCCGCCATCGCGAAACCCTGCGCCGGCGTCACCCGGCCGGTGATGACCAGCAGGCTGCGTTGCGGGTGGAAACGACGCGCATGCTCGGCGCGCAGCGTGGGCGTGGCGAGCGCGGCGATGCCGGCTTCGCTGAGCTGGGTGCGCGCATAGGGATGATCGCCGTACACCGCCGCCAGCATCGCGCGGTTGGCGCGGAACGAGGGCTGCGCCTCGTTGGCCTTCAACTGCTGGGTGGCGTTGGCCTGGGCCAGCTTGACCTCGTTTTCCGGAAAGCTCGGCTCGCGCACCACTTCGGCCAGCAGGTCCAGCATCGGCGCGGCCCGGCTGGCCAGCGCGTCGGCATACACGGTGATGCCGTCGTTGCTCGCGCCGGCGCCGATGCTGCCGCCGTAGCCCTGCGCGGTCTCGGCGATGGCGCGCGAATCGCGGCGCGCGGTGCCTTCGGTCAACAGGCCGGCGAACAGGCCGGCAAAACCGGACGCATCGGGCGCGTCGGCGGCCAGGCCGGCGTTGCGCACGGCCAGCACGTAGTCCACGCGCGGGATCCCGTCACGCGGTACCACCCATACTTCCAGTCCGTTGGCGAGCGTCTTCTTTTCGATCCGCGGCACCGGCAGCGGCTTGTCCGGCGCGTACGGCGGCAGTTCCTTCGGCAACACCGGCTCGGCGGCATGGGCCGCGCCGGCGAACAGGGTGGCCACGGCGAGGGCAATCGCGGTCTTGGGCAGGCTCATCGGGATTCTCCTCATTCCTTCTTGGCCGCCGGCGCCAGCATCGCCGCGGGCTTGCGGTCGATGACGGTACGGTTGGCCGGGGTCAGGTAAGTGGCGGCGACGCGCTTGACGTCCTCGGAGGTGACCTCCTGGATCCAGCCGGGAATCCGGTTGGCGACATTGGCGTCGCCCCACAGCGTCTGCAGCTTCGCCAGGGTGTCCGCGCGATTCAGGAACATCTCCAGGCCGTTGTACCAATCGGCCAGCAACTGGGTCTTGATGCGGGCCAGGGTGGCGTCGTCGGCGCCTTCGCGCGCGATGCGCGCGATCTCCTCGTCGATGCCCTTGAGCACGGCGTCGGCATCGGTGGTGGGCTTGTACAGGGCGAACACGGTGAACAGGGTCGGGCCGTCGTACTCCCACTCGCTGGTCAGGCCGTACAGCGACTCCACGTTGAGGGCCAGCTCGCGGCCCTTGACCAGTCCCTGGTACAGCCGCGAAGCATCGCCATTGGCGAGCAGCGCGCCGAGCACCGCCATCGGCGCCTGATCGCGGCTGCCGCGGTCGGGCATCTTCCATGCCGCCGCGATCGCCGGCACCTGCGCCAGGGCATCGCTCTGCTGCACGCGCTTTTCCTGCGTGTTCAATCCTTCGCGGTAATCGGGCGCAGCCGGCGTGGCGCGCGCGGGAATGCCGCCGAAATATTTCTGCGCCAGCGCGAAGCCCTGCTCCGGCGTGACGTCGCCGGCAATCGCCAGCACCGCGTTGTTGGGACCGTAGTAATCCCGATGGAAGGCCTTCACGTCTTCCAGGCTGGCGTTCTCGAGATCCTCGAAGCTGCCGTAGCCATCGTGGTTGTTCTCCCACTTCTGGAACGCCTGCTGGCCGATGTCGATCCACATGAAGCCACCGTAGGGCTGGTTCTTCACGTTGACGCGGATTTCCTCCTTCACCACGTCCTGCTGGTTCTTCAGCGTCTCGGCGTTGAAGTCCAGGGTCTTCATGCGATCGGCTTCCAGCCACAGGATCGCCTCCAGCGAGGACACCGGCGCGGTCTCGATGTAGTTGGTGAAATCGGCGCGGGTGGAACCGTTGTTGTTGCCGCCGCCGCCGGTGATGACGCTGTCGAACACCCCCTTCTTCGCGTTCGGCGTGCCCTGGAACATCAGGTGCTCGAACAGGTGGGCGAAACCGGTGCGGTTGCGCGGCTCCAGCCGCATGCCGACGTGGTAGACCACGCTCACGCCGACGACCGGCGAACTGTGGTCCTCGGAAACGACGACGGTCAGGCCGTTATCCAGCTTCTTGACCGCGATCGGGACGGTCCAGTGATCGACGTCGGCGGCCCAGGCCGGCAACGCCAGCAGCAGGCCGGCCAGGAAACCGGCGGCGGTGCGGATGCGCATCGGGAATCTCCCCAGTAGAGTCCCCGCAGCCTACGCCGCCGTGCCGGGCGCGCCCCGGCCCGGAAGTCATGGCCGCGGCGGGACGGCTTCAGCGCCGCACGACGTAATGCATGCCCACCGATTTCGGGCCGACGTCGGCGAAGCCGTACTGCGCGTACAGATGCCTGGCCTCGCCGTCGGCGATCAGCGACACGTGGGCCGTGTCCGGCGTGTTCGCCTTCAGCCAGGCATCAAGCGCGGCCATGATGCGCTTGCCCAGGCCGCGGCCCTGGTGTTCCGGCTCGACCGCGATGTCGACCACCACGAAGCACAGGCCGCCGTCGCCGATGATCCGCCCCATGCCGATGGCACGGCCTTCATGCAGGATGCTGACGCCGTACAGGGTGTTGGGCAGGCCGCGTTCGGCGGCCTCCTGCGACTTGGGCGACAGGCCGGCGATCGCGCGCAGCCGGCGGAAATCGTCGATGCCGGGAAACCGTTCGATCAGGGAGTAGGAATCAGGCGGCGCGGCCATCGGAGTCCGCACCCTCTTCCAGGCCCAGGTTGGTGGACGCGGCCTCGTAGGTGCCGCGATCCAGCAGTCCCGTTTCCTTGGCCACCAGCACCGGCACCACCATCTGGCCGGTCACGTTGGTCATGGTCCGCATCATGTCCAGCACGCGATCGATCGCATACAGATAACCGATGGTTTCCAGCGGCAGGCCGGCGGCGGTCAGCACCACCGTGGCCATCACCACCGCCGTGCCCGGCACCCCGGCGGTGCCGAAGCTGCCGAGCACCGAAGCGATCAGCACGACGAAATACTGGTCCGCGCTCAACGGGTGGCCGGTGTACTGCGAAATGAAGACCGCGCACAGTGCCGGATAGATCGCGCCGCAGCCGTCCATCTTGATGCTGGCGCCCAGCGGCACCGCGAACGAGGCGTAGCTTCTGTCCACGCCCAGGTTGTGGGTGACCGCGCGGATCGCCGCCGGCATCGAGGCGAAGCTGGACGAACTGACGAACGCCACCTGCATCGCCGAGGCCGCGCCACGGAAGAACTTCCACGGGTTCAGGCCGTGGCCGAGCAGCAGCAGGCTGTAGGTCACCACGATATGCAGCGCGCAGGCCAGATAGAGCGCGCCGACGAAGCTCGCCAGCGGCAGCAGCTTGCCGAACCCGTAGGCGCCGACCAGCGAGGCGATCAGGCCGAACGTGCCCAGCGGCGTCACCTCCAGTACGAAGCGGGTCACCTGGATCATGATCTCGCTGGTTTCGCCGGCGAGCTTGCGCGCGGCGGCGACGCGATCGCCCAGCTTGACCATCGCGAAACCCAGCAGCGCGGCGAAGAAGATCACCGGCAGGATCGACCCCTTGCCCGCGGCCAGCACCGTTTCGCCCGCCGCGTTCTTCGCCGTGCCGATGCCGGTCAGTGCGTGGAACGGATTGGACGGCACCACGTCCAGCAGGACCTTGATCGGGCTGGGCACGTCCTTGGGCACATAGTCGGGATCCACCTGCAGCGTGGCCACGCCGACGCCGGGCTGGAGAACCACGCCGACCGCCAGGCCCACGCCGACCGCCAGCGCGGCGGTGATCACGAACCACAGGAAGGTCCGTCCACCCAGCGCCGCGACCGACTGCTGGCCGTGCAGGCTGGACACCGCATTGATCACCGCGAAGAACACCAGCGGCACCGCGATCATCTTGATCAGGGTGACGTACAGCGTGCCCAGCGGACCGAACCAGGTATCCGCGGCGGGTCCGAGCAGCCAGCCGGCGAGCGCGCCGAGCACGAAGCCGCCGACCACCCGTTGCCAGAACGGAATCTTCAACCACGCGGAAACCAGCTTCATCGGCAGCCCTGCAGAAACGGAAGCCGGAACGATAGCCCAGCCCAGCCCCGTACGCGACGGCATGGCTGGAAAGCCCGCGTGTCATGAACAGGACACTGTCCGGGGTCCATAATGTCGCGTTGCCTTGTCTGGAGTCCCTGATGCGTCGTGCCGCCGTCCTGCCCGCCCTGGGCATGTCCCTCGCCACCCTGCTCGCCGGCTGCGCTTCGGCCCCCGCGGGTTCATCCGCCCCGACGGCGGTCCCCCGCATCGACGTACCCGTGGTCGCCCACCCCGGCGGCGAAACGCCCGCATGGTGGTACCGCAACGGCGCCGCCCGCGCCGCCGCCAATGGCGCCATGAACGGACGCGCGAAGAACGTCATCCTGTTCCTCGGCGATGGCATGAGCCTGACCACGGTCGCCGCCGCGCGCATCCTCGACGGCCAGCGCAAGGGCGGCTCGGGCGAGGAAAACCTGCTGAGCTGGGAGCGTTTCCCGCACACCGCCTTCAGCAAGACCTACAACACCGATTCGCAGACGCCGGATTCGGCCGGCACCATGACCGCCATCACCACCGGCGTGAAGACCCACATGGGCGCCATCGGCGTCACCGCCGGCCGTCGCGACGATTGCGCCGACAGCCTGGGCAAGGCCGCGCTGACTTGGCTGGAACTGGCCGACAGCGCCGGCATGGCCACCGGCATCGTCACCACCGCGCGCCTGACCCACGCCACCCCGGCGGCGACCTACGCGCATGTGCCGGATCGCAACTGGGAAAACGACACGGACCTGCCGAAGGCCGCGATCGCGCAGGGCTGCCGCGACATCGCCCAGCAATTGCTGACCTCGTCCCGCTTCGGCCGTGGCCCGACCGTGGCGCTGGGCGGTGGCCGCGCCGAATTCACCAGCACCGAACAGCGCGATCCCGAATACGACGACAAGGTCGGCGAGCGCCTCGACGGCCGCAATCTGCCGGCCGAATGGCTCCAGGCCAACCCGGGCGGCCAGTACGTCTGGAACCGGGCGCAGCTGGAAGCCGCCAAGGATGCGCCGCGCCTGCTGGGCCTGTTCGAGCCGGATCACATGCAGTTCGAGCATGATCGTGCACGCGGCGGAACCGGTGAACCCTCGCTGGCCGAACTGACCCGCGCCGCCATCCACACGCTGTCGCGCAGCGAGGACGGCTACGTGCTGATGGTGGAAGGCGCGCGCATCGATCACGCCAACCACTACGGCAATGCGTTCCGCGCGCTCGACGAAACCATCGCCATGTCCGAAGCCGTGCAGGCCGCGCTGGATGCGACCTCGCGCGAGGACACGCTGATCCTGGTCACCGCCGATCACTCGCACACGCTGAACTTCGTCGGCTATCCGGTGCGCGGCAACCCGATCCTCGGCAAGGTCCGCGGCCAGGGCGGCGAGGACGACGTTCCCGGTGATCTGGCCCGCGATCAGACCGGCCTGCCGTTCACCACGCTCACCTACGCCAACGGTCCCGGCTACACCGGCGAGAGCAACCAGCAGAAGGCCGGCCCCAAGCGTTTCCTCCATGCGCCCAGCAGCGTCGAAGCCGGCGAAGGACGCCCGGACCTGACCGCGGTCGACACCGAGCATCCGGATTACCTGCAGGAATCGCTGGTGCCGCTGAAGTCCGAATCGCACGGCGGCGAGGACGTGGGCATCTGGGCGATCGGCCCGGGCAGCGACGCGGTGCGCGGCACCGTCGAGCAGAACACCCTCTACCACTTCATCGTTCAGGCCACGCCCCGGCTGCGCCAGCGCTTGTGCGCGGCCAACACCTGCAACGCCGACGGCGTGCCGGTGGAACTGCCGAAGCCGGTGGATTTCGAAAGGAAACCGTGAATGACGACGCCCGGGCACTGCCCGGGCGTTCTTTGCCGTGGAGCGGCGCGGCTCGCGATTCGCGCCCGCGCGGCCGAAGCCTGCGACTCGCGTCGCTCCCTCCGGCCGCCGCGGCGCCGGGACGGGGCTTCCGGAATCAGAACGGCTTGGCCAGCACCAGCCAGACGATGCCGATCAGCGCGATCACCGGCGCTTCGTTGAACAGCCGCAGGGTGAAGGACGACGGCAGCGCGCGTCCCTTCTCCACGCCCTTGAGCCAGCGGCCGGCGATGATGAAATGCGCCAACACCAGCACCACCAGGGTGAGCTTGGCATGCAGCCAGCCGCCGGCGACGCCGAAGTACAGCCACAACACCAGGCCCAGGATCACCGCCAGGCCGAACATGCTGTGGCCGAAACGGTAGAGCTTGCGTCCCATCAGCAGCAATCGCGCCTGCACGTCGGCCAGCCCCTTCGTCTCGGCAAGGTTGACCAGGATGCGCGGCAGGTAGAACACCGTCGCCATCCACGCGATCACGAACACGAGATGGAAGGTCTTGACCCAGAAATAGAGGCTGGCTTTGTCCACGCGGGACTCCGGTGCGGGCGAAGGGTGCGCGGATTCTCCGCCATCCCGCCGACGACTGTCCAACCGCGCGTGCACCTCCGCCTCTTTTCCCCGGCCGCGCAAACCGCGATCCTTGCGGGCACGAATCCCGCGGATTGACCGGATGAAACAGTACGACGCCCGTTACTTCCAACGCTGGTACCGCGATGGCGACATCGGCGGACCACGGCGGCTCGCGCGCAAGGTAGCGCTGGCGGTGGCCACCGCCGAGTACTACCTGGAGCGGCCGATCCGCACCGTGCTGGACATCGGCTGCGGCGAAGGCGCGTGGCGCGCGCCGTTGCTGAAGTTGCGCCCGCGCCTGCACTACCTGGGTTTCGACAGCAGCGAATACGCGATCGCGCGTTATGGCCGCAGCCGCAACCTGCATCTGGCCGCGTTCGCCGACTTCGAATACCTGCGCCCGTGTCCGCCGGTGGACCTGCTGGTGTGCGCCGACGTCATGCACTACCTGACCACGCGCGACCTGCGCCGCGGCCTGCCGGGGCTGGCGGAACTGTGCGGCGGCGTGGCGTTCCTGGAAACCTTCGCCGGCGAGGACGAGTACGAAGGCGATCACGAGGGCTTCCAGTCCCGGCCGGGGCGCTGGTACCGCCGCCAGTTCGAAGCTGCCGGCCTGCGCGCGGCGGGGTCGCATTGCTGGCTGGCTCCCGCGCTGGCGGCGGAAACCGCCGCGCTGGAGCGCCCGGCCGCTGGCTGAACAGGCCGATTCCGGGGAATGCCGGATTACGCTATGCTGCGCCGCAGCAGACTGCACCCGATCCGGGATTCCCGTTGCCCATGACTCTCCTGTACCAGTGGCATGAACTCGGCCGTGCCTGGATGGCGCCGCTCGCCTACTTGGCCGAAGCCAACGCGCGGATCTTCTCCGCGCCCGGCAGCTGGCTGTCCAACCTGCCCGGCGCCGAACGCATCGCCGCCGGCAACGAACTGATCTACCGCATCGGCAAGGACTACGAGAAGCCGGCCTGGGACATCCACGAGGTGGAGGTGGAGGGCCGCACCGTGCCGGTGGTCGAGCAGGAAATCATCAAGAAGCCGTTCTGCCGGTTGCTGCGCTTCAAGCGCTACACCGACGACGCCGACAGCATCAAGGCGCTGAAGGACGATCCGGTGGTGCTGGTGGTCGCGCCGCTGTCCGGCCACCACGCCACCCTGCTGCGCGACACCGTGCGCACGCTGCTGCGCGATCACAAGGTGTACGTGACCGACTGGATCGACGCGCGGATGGTGCCGACCTCCGAAGGCGCCTTCAGCCTCGACGACTACGTCGCCTACGTGGAGGAATTCATCCGCCATATCGGCGCCGACAATCTCAACGTCATCAGCGTCTGCCAGCCGACCGTTCCGGTGCTGGCGGCGGTGTCGCTGATGGCCGCGCGCGGCGAAGCCACGCCGCGCTCGCTGGTGATGATGGGCGGGCCGATCGACGCGCGCCGCAGTCCCACCGAGGTCAACAGCCTCGCCACCCGCAACCCGCTGTCGTGGTTCGAGAACAACGTCATCCACAGCGTCCCGATGCCCTACCCCGGCCAGGGCCGCGCGGTGTATCCGGGCTTCCTGCAGCATGCCGGCTTCATCGCCATGAATCCCAGCCGCCACTTCATGTCGCACTGGGATTTCTACGCCAACCTGGTCAAGGGCGATCTGCAGGACGCCGAGGCGCACCGCCGCTTCTACGACGAATACAACGCGGTGCTGGACATGCCGGCCGAGTATTACCTGGACACGATCCGGGTGGTGTTCCAGGAATTCCTGTTGCCGCGCGGCAAGTGGAAGGTCGGCGGCGAGCAGGTCAATCCGGCCGCCATCAGGAAGACCGCGCTGCTCAGCATCGAGGGTGAACTGGACGACATCTCCGGCCTCGGCCAGACCGCTGCCGCGCACGATCTGTGCACCGGCATTCCCAAGGCGCGGCACGCCCACATCACCGTGGAGGGCGCCGGCCATTACGGCATCTTCAGCGGCCGCCGCTGGCGCGAAAAGGTGTATCCGCAGGTACGCGACTTCATCGCCCGCTACTCGGCGTGATCACCATCGTCGCGCAATGAAAAAGCCCCGCGGATGCGGGGCTTTTTTTATCAGCTTGCGTCGCGGCATCCCTGGGTGAAGGTCCGGTGGGTGGTGACGATGCCCCAGCGTCCGTCCTTGTCACCGCAGCCGGCGGTCCAGCCGCCGACCAGCACGCCTTCCTCGTCGTAGTAATGCCAGGTTCCCTGCCAGCCGGCGGCCGCGTTGAAGGACGCCAGCGCGAGAAAGGCGAGCGCGGCGGCGGCAACGGAAAAACGCTTACGGTTACGAGCCATACCATCATCTCCTTGAGGTCGCGGCGAAAGACCGCCCGCACACGTTAGGCATTCGCTCCGTCCGCTTCTGTTAACGGTGCCCCAGGTTGAGGGATGGCGGCGTTCAGGTTTGTGCGGAACACGTGCTCGATCGATCCGCGCCGTCGCCACGATGACGCCCGCCGTCGAGGCCATGAAACGGCGACGTGGGCGCCATCGCCGCATTCCTTGCACCGCGGCGCGGCGTGGCTGGCTCGCGCGCCGAGCGGGAACGCCATCAGCGGGCCTGTTCCCGCACCGTCCCTCAGGACCTGCCGCCGCGCCCTGGCGGGCCCGCTTCGTTGGCCGGACGCCGTTATGCTTGACCGCGCCGGGGCATGACGGACAGGGGACCGCCGCCAGGGTCGGCATTTCACTTCCGGCTTCCTGCTTCGTCTCTACCGGCATGGCTCAATCCAGCAACCCACCTCCGGCCGGCACGCCGCCCGCACCCACGCATGCCAGCGCACGCGCCTCCGCCGAGGATCTGGTGCGCGACTTCAACCAGTCGCTGGTGCGCATGCTGCAATTACGGCTGGGTTCCTACGAGGACGCCTGGGAGGTCGCCCAGGAGGCCTACGCCAAGCTGCTGAACCTGGGCAACGACACCGCCATCAGTTTCCATCGCGCCTATCTGTTCCGGATCGCGCAGAACCTGGCGACCGATCTGCTGCGCCGGCGCGCGCATACCGAACAGCCCGCGCCGGATGGAGTGGATCTCTGGCCGGACCCGGGCGCCAGTCCGGAGCGCTCGGCCAACGCGGCGCAACTGGTCGAGCGGCTGCCGTCGCTGCTGGCCGAACTGCCCTACAACTGCGCCGAGGCGTTCCGCCTGGTGAGGGTGCAACAATTGAGTTTTGCCGACGCGGCCGGCGTGCTGGGCCTGACCGAACGGATGGTCCGCATCCATGTCGCGCGCGCGTTGACGTATTGCCAGGAACGCCTGGATGGCATCACGGACGAGTGGGAGGAAGAACAATCATGAACCCGACATCCACGGCACGGCGCAAGGCCGCCCTGCGCGCCGCCGGCGACTGGCTGCTGCGCATGCAGGATGACGATGTGGGCCCGGCCGAACTGGAAGCTTGGTGCGCGTGGATGGCCACGCCGGAGCACGCCACCGCGTTCGACGATCTGGCGCTGCTGTGGGAAGCCGCCGGCACGCTGGAGGCGGACACGCTGCTGCGCGCGCGCGCCGTCCGCAACGGCGCGTCGGCCCTGCCCTTCCCGCCGCCATCCGCAACGCCCCCCGCGTCCTTCGCATCCGCCGCGGCGACCGCGCGGCGCGAGGGAAGAACGCCGTCCGGACGCCGCCCGCGCCGCGCCTGGGCGTGGGCCGGCGCGGCCTGCGTGGTGCTGGCCGCGACGCTGGCGTGGTTCGCCGTCCCGCGCGGCGCCGGCGTGGACCCGCCGCAGTCCTTCGCCACCGCGGTCGGCGAGCGCCGGCAGATCACCCTCGCCGACGGATCGATCCTCGAAATGGACGCGGCCACCGAAGTCGACGTGCGCTACCGGGCGGATCGGCGCGATATCCAACTGCGGCATGGCCGCGCCTACTTCCAGGTCGCCCACGCGCCCGAGCGGCCGTTCGTGGTCGACGCCAACGGCATCCTCAGCCAGGCGCTGGGCACCCGCTTCAGCGTCGCCCGGCACGACGCGCGCGGCGTGACCGTGGTGGTGGACGAAGGCCGCGTCCAGGTCAGCGCCTTCGAAGGCAGCCCGCTCCGCCGTTACGTGGCGACCGGCAACCAGCGCATCCGGTACAGCGTCGCCAACGGACTGCAACCGCCGCAGGCGGTCAACGCGCCGCTCGCCAACGCCTGGCGGCAGGGCGCGGTGGTCTACCAGGGCGAACCGCTGGACAGCGTGATCACTGATCTCAACCGCTATTCCCGCGTGCCCGTGCGGCTGCAGGATCCCGCGTTGGGCCGGCTCAAGGTGACCGGGCGCTGGGACGTGGCCGGCATCGATCGCTGGATTGACGGACTCGCCAGGGCGCTGCGCCTGGAGGTGCGGCGGAGCGGCGGCGAGATCCTGTTGTCCAGCGACGGAGCGCGCAATCCCCCGTCGCCGCGTCCCGCGATTCCTCCCGGAGACGACGCGCCCTGATCCGGAAAACCCGTCCTTGCCATCCGCCGCCGCCCTCATCGTCCGTTTCCGCATGCGCCTGCCGGCGTGGTGGACGCGGCTTCCCCGGTGGCGGCGTTGTGGCGGACTCGCGCTGTTGTGGCTGGGATGCGGCCTGTCGGCGTGGGCGTCGTCGCCGGCACGCATGGCCTTCCGCATCCCGCCGCAGCCGCTGGATGAGGCGCTGCTGAGTTTTTCGCAGCAATCCGGCCTGCCGCTGGCGGCGGTCGGCGACCTGGGCGGTGCGCGCCGCAGCCCGGGCGTCAGCGGCGTGATGACGGTGGAAGCCGCACTGGAGCGCCTGCTCGAAGGCAGCGGATATGTGTTCAACGTGGAAGCCGGCGTGATCACGGTGTCGCCACCGGGACCCGCGCGGGCGGATCGTCCCGCGTCGCAGCCGATCACGCGCCTCGCGCCCACCCGTACCCTCGCGCCACTGGTGGTTTCGGCGCGCAAGCGCGACGAGCGCTGGGTGGACGTGCCGATGGGCGTTTCGGTGCAGACCGGCGAGAACATTGAGGCGCTCGGCCTGCAGAACGCCACCGACGCACTGCGGCTGACGCCCGGCGTGGCCGCGATCGACTCCGGCGCCGCGTTCACCCAGGTGCAGATCCGCGGCGTTTCCAGTTCGCTGGGCGGCAACGACAACGGTTACTACCTGGACGATGTCCCCTTCACCGGCGTGACTGTGCCGTGGCATCCGGATACCCGCGCCTTCGATCTGGATCGGGTGGAAGTGCTGAAGGGACCGCAGGGCACGCTGTTCGGCGAAGGATCGATGGGTGGCACCGTGCGCATCCTGACCCGCGCGCCGGAACTGGATCGCTTTTCCGCGGCCGTGCAACTGGGCGTGTCCGGCACCGAGGGCGGCGGCGAGGGCGGCATGGGCAAGGCAATGGCCAACCTGCCGCTGGTGCGGGACCGGCTCGGCCTGCGCGTGGTCGCCACCCGCGAAACCCTCGCCGGCTGGGTGGACGCGCCCGACGGTGGGCGCGACATGAATCCGCAGCGGATCACCACGCGGCGCGCGCGCCTGCGCTGGTCGGCCACCGACGCCTGGATGACCGACTTCAGCCACATCAGTTCGACCACCGTCGCCGATGGCGGCGGCTATGCGGCCACCGACGCGCTGCGGACGGTCGCCTACCAGGACACGCGCTCGCGCTGGCGCGCCGACAGCATCAACAGCAGCCTGGAATTGCCCGCTTCGCGCCTGTCGCTGGTGATGTCCGATGCCCGCCTCGAGTACGCGATGGACGGCATGCTCACGCCGACCTCCACGCTTTCGGCGGACCTGCGCATCGACGTGGACAGTCTGGAACTGCGCTGGACCTCCCACGGCGCCGGACCGCTGGCGTGGATCTTCGGCTATTCGCACCGCGAAGCCCGGCGCCGCGACGCGCTCGAGGTGGATGGCGAACCCGCCAAGGCCCGCCAGGCCAACCGCGCCGATGCCCTGTTCGGCGAGGCCACGCTGACGCCGGCGGACGCCGACTGGTCGATCACGACCGGGCTGCGCTATTTCACCGACGAGGTGGACAGTCACGCATTGTCCGGCTCCGGCGACACCCGCCTGCGCACCACGTTCCACCGGCTCACGCCGCGGCTGAGCGTCAGCCGCCGGTTCGCGGGCGGGCGTTCCGTCTACGCCGGCGTGGCGGGCGGATTCCGGTCGGGCCAGTTGCAACCAGCGGATTCGCTGGCCGCCGCGCTCGATGCCGGCATCGCCTTGCCCGCCACCTTGCCGCCGGATTCGCTGGTGTCATGGGAGGTCGGGCTCAAGCAGGTCGCCGCCGGCGGCAAGCTGCTGGTGCAGGGCGCGGCCTTCCATACGCGCTGGCGCGCGCTGCCGGTGCGGGTTCCGATCGATGGCACGTACAACGGTTTGACCAGTTCGCGCGGCGCGATCGTGCAGGGCGTGGAGCTGGGCATGAGTTATGCGCCGGCAACGCCGCTGCGGCTGGAATTCGGTGCGACCTGGGTGGACGCCTATTACGCCGCCGACGTGCCGGGCACGCCGTTGCGCCGCGGCACGCAGGTCTACAACGTGCCGCGCACCAGCCTTTCCGGCGCCGCGACCTATGCCTGGCCGGTCGGGCGCGATCTGAATCTCACCGCGGCCAGCCGGGCCAGCTATCACTCGCGCCGCCGCACCGGCCTGGTGGAAGGCGCCGGAGGCGACGCGATCCTGGATCTGGGCCTGCGCCTTGGACTGGAGTCGCCGCGCGGCTGGAGCGGCTACCTGTACGCGGACAACCTGCTCGACGAATCGGGCGCGGTGGATGGCCGCACGCTGTACGGCAATGCCACGCGCCTGCGTCCGCGCACCTACGGCATGGAACTCCATTACCGCTTCTGAGCGGTCCGCGGCACGCAGGCCGCCTCCATTTCACTTTTGTTGCACCGGTTCGTCATGGCATCGAGTGACCGGGACGCGCACGGGGATACACGTGCGTTCCGGATTCCCGTCCGCCATCCCACCGGAGTCCATCATGCCGTCCACGAAAGTACGCGCCACGCCGCGCCACGCTTCCCTGCTCCGCCATCACCTGGCCATCGCGATCCTGGCGTCGCTGATCTGCGCCCCCGCCCAGGCGCAACAGTCCACCGCCACGCCGGACGACGCGGCCTCGCCGCAGGCCTCCGATGCCGTCGATCTGGGCGCGGTCACGGTCACCGCGCGCAAGCGCGACGAGCGCCAGATCGACGTGCCCATCGCCATCACCGCCGTCACCGGCGAGCAGATCGACGCGATGGGCCTGCGCAACGTGGTGGACGTCATCAACATCACCCCCGGCGCGTCCTCGATCGACACCGGCGGCGCATTCACCCAAGTGCAGATCCGCGGCGTCTCCAGTTCGCTCGGCGGCAACGACAACGGTTACTACGTGGATGAAACGCCGTTCACCGGTGTGACCGTGCCCTGGTATCCGGATGCGCGCTCCTTCGATATCGATCGGGTGGAAATCCTCAAGGGCCCGCAGGGCACGCTGTTCGGCGAAGGTTCGATGGGCGGCACGGTGCGCATCCTGACCCGCAAGCCGGAATTCAACCGCTTCGGCGCGGGCGTCGAGCTGGACGGTTCGCGCGTGAGCGGCGGCGGCGACGGCCGCGGCGCCAAGGCCTACGTCAACATCCCGCTGGTCGACGATCGGCTGGCGTTGCGCCTGGCCGTCACCGACGAGCGCGCGCCCGGCTGGATCGACGACACCGCCACCGGCGGGAAGAACGTCAACGACAACGACATCCGCACCTGGCGCGCCAAGCTGCGCTTCGCGCCGACCGATCGCTGGAACATCGATCTGGCCTACTGGAAGTACCGTTCCGATTCGGACGCCGCCAGCAACACCGCCTACGACGACGGCACCAACGACTCGTTCCTGGCCAGCCGCAACGAATGGGATTCGGCCAGCCTGACCAGCACCTACGATCTGGATGCCTCGCAGATCGTCTACACCTTCTCCGACGGCAACCTCAGCTATCCGCAGAGCGGCGAGCTGTCCGCGGGCATTCCGCTGGACGCGGCGATCGACATCGGCGTGCGCACCCACGAACTGCGCTGGGCCTCCACCGGCGAGCACCGGCTGGACTGGACGGTCGGCTACTACCTGCGCAAGGCGGATCGCGCCGACGTGCTCGATATTCCCGGCATCCTGACCAGCAACTCGCGCCAGACCAACGACGCGCACGCGATCTTCGGCGAAGCCACGCTCAAGCTGCCGAACCCGGCCTGGGCGGTGACCGCCGGCCTGCGCTATTTCAAGGACAAGGTGGACGCGGCCGACGTCGCCGCCGACGGCCGCGTGTCCACGCTCAACGCCACGTTCGACAGCTGGAACCCGCGCCTGAGCCTGTCCTACAAACCGTCCGACGACACCACGTTCTACGCGTCCGCCGCGCGCGGCTTCCGTTCCGGCCAGTTGCAGCCGATCGGTTCCATCCAGTTGGCCGAGTTGTACGGCGTCGAATTGCCTTCGCAGATCTCGGCCGACTCGATCTGGACCTACGAACTGGGCGCCAAGTCGGTGCTGGCCGGCGGCAAGGTGCTGCTGGAAGGCGCGATCTTCTACAGCGATTGGCAGGACGTGGCGGTGCGTGTGCCGATCACGCCGGAGATCAACGGCCTGGCCAATTCCGACGGCACCCGCAACAAGGGCGTCGAAGTAAGCCTGACCTACAACCCGATCCGGGCGCTGACCCTGCAGTTCAGTGGCAGTTGGGTGGATGCGACCTATTCGGCCGACGTGCCCGGCACCCCGCTGCATCGCGGCACCGCGGTCTACAACGTGCCCAGGACCAGCCTCAACGCCTCGGCCGCCTACGCCTGGGACGTGGGCGCGAACCTGCGCGGCGTGGTCTCGGCAAACGTGCACCACGATTCGGCGCGCGAAACCGCGCTGACCGCGGGCACGCCGGGCGATTCGCTGACCCTGGCGGGCGCGCGCATCGGCCTGGAATCGCCGGCGGGCTGGGGCGTGTATCTGTACGGCAACAACCTGACCGACGAGGACGGCGCGATCAACGCGCGCGGCCCGAGCGAGTTCAACCCCGACGGCAGCCTGCTGCGGCTGGGCCCGTCCAACCGCCCGCAGCCGCGCACTTTCGGCGTGCTGTTCCGCTACGACTACTGATGCGCATCGGCGCCATCGACACACTCTCGAAATGGAGATCAGAACCATGACGATCACGCAACGATTGCTTCCCGCGCTGGCCCTCGGCCTGGCGCTCGCCCTGCCCGGGCCCTCCCGCGCCGCCGATGCCGACGCCCTGCAATGGCTGGAAGATCCGCACGGCGCGCAGGCGCTGGCCTGGGCCCGCCAGGCCACCGCGCAGGCACGCGCACGCCTGGGCGCGCTGCCGCAGCACGCCGCCGTCAGCCAAGAACTCGGTTCGGCGCTGGCGCAGGCACCGGCCGAGCCGGATCAATACCTGCTCGGCGAGCGCGCCGTCCGCCTGTATCGCGACACCGCGCATCCTTACGGCCTGCTGCAGGTCGCCACGCGCGACGCGCAGGGCGTGGCCGGGGAATGGAAGACCGTGCTGGACGTGGCCGAGCTGCGCAGGCGCGAAGGCATTCCGTTCGAATTGCAGACCTACAGCCTCGGCTCCAGTTGCCTGGCGCCGGAGTACGCACGCTGCCTGCTGCGGCTGTCGCCCGGCGGCGGCGACGAGGTCGAGATCCGCGAATTCGATCTCGCCGCCGCGCGTTTCGTCGACGGCGGTTTCCGCGTGGGCAAGTCGCGCGCGTTCGCCGAATGGATGGGCGCGGATCAGGTGCTGGTCGGGCACACGCTGGGCGAACAGCCGAAATCGCTGGCCGGCTGGCCGGCCGCGTTCGGCTTGTGGAAACGCGGCCAGCCGCTGACGGAGGTGAAGCCGGTGTTCCAGGGCCAGCCCGGCGACGCCATCGTGCAGGCCGCGACGGTCGGCACCGACCGCGTGCAGGCGGTGCTGACCCGCGCGATCGACTATTCGACCTTCGAGGTCAGCCTGGTGGACGCCGCCGGCAACCGGCGCACGCTGCCGCTGCCGCAGTCGATCAAGCCGTTCGGCGTGCTCGCCACCTCCGCTCGCCACGTCGTCGTCCAACTGGCCGGCGACGCCACCGTCGAAGGCCGGCCCTACCGCGCCGAGACCGTGCTCGCCTACGACGTGGATCCGGCCACGCCGGAAGGCAAGCGCGTCTCGGCAATCTACGTGCCGGGCGCGGACGAATTCGTCGACGCCGGTTTCGGCGGACTGGCGGCCACGCGCGACGAGGTCTTCCTGATCGTCAACCAGCATCTGCGGCAGCGCGTGATCGCCGCGCGCGACGCGGACGGCGACGGCCGCTGGACGATCCGCGGGGTGATGGACGTGGCCGCCGGCGAAACCGCCACCCTGCGCGCCGACGCGCGCGATCGCCGCGAACTGGCGGTGTCGGTGGCGGGCTTCACCACGCCGCGCAGCCAGTACCTGCTGCGCGACGACGCACCGCAACGCCTGCTGGCGCAGGATCCGGTGCTGATGGACGGTGCCGGCTTCGTGACCGAGATCGGTTCCGCCACTTCCCGCGACGGTACTTCGGTGGATTACTTCCTGCTCAAGCCGCGCCATCCCAAGCCCGGCCCGCAACCGCTGCTGATGACCGGCTACGGCGCCTTCGGCATCTCGGTGCGTCCGGGTTACTTCGACGCCACCGTCGGCGGCCCGGCGTTGAAGCTGTGGCTGGAGCGCGGCGGTTCACTGGCGATTCCGGCGATGCGCGGCGGCGGCGAACGCGGCGCAGCCTGGCACAGGGCGGCGATCCGCGAGAAGCGGCAGAACTCGTACGACGATTTCATCGCGGTCACCGAGCACCTGATCCGCAGCGGCTTCACTTCGCCCGATCGGATCGGCATCTTCGGCATGTCCAACGGCGGCCTGCTCACGGCGACGCTGGGCACGCAGCGGCCGGATCTGTTCGCGGCGGTGGTCAGCGACGTGCCGTTGACCGATCTGGTGCGGATGCGTCACATGGGCATGGGCGCGGCCTGGATGAACGAGTACGGCAATCCCGACGTGCCGGAGCAGTTGGCCGCGATGCTCAAATACTCGCCGTACCAGAACGTGCGCGAGGGTACCCGCTATCCGCCGTTCCTGGTGACCATTTCGACCGAGGACAACCGCGTCGGTCCCGGCCACGCGCGCAAGCTGGCGCATCGCCTGGCCGACGCCGGCGCCACCACCTACTTCTACGAGGACGAGGAAGGCGGTCACGGGGTGAGCGATGCGCTGCGCAATCCGGAACTGATGGCGCTGCGGATGAGTTTCCTGATCGATCGCCTGATGCCCGCGCACTGACGTCCTCGGCATCGGAGCAAAACGAAAGGGGCCCGCGGATGCGGGCCCCTTTCTGCATGCGCCAATCGCGGACGCGTCACACCACCGGCGTGCGCACCAGCAACTGCTTGGCCAGCCAGCCATGCACCTTGCCAACGCCGCGCGCCAGGTGCAGGGTGGCGAACAGCAGCAGCACGCCCGATGCGCAGACGAAGGGCAGCAGCCACGGTGCGCCGTAGGCCAGGTTCCAGTCGTCGAACCAGATGCCGGCGTGCGGCAGCAGCAGCGCAAACGGCGCGGCGGCCAGGCCCAGCGACAGGCTCAGCAGGGTCACCGCGACGCTGAAGTACAGCACGCCCAGCGGCTGCATCAGCAGGAAATACAGCATCGCCGTCCAGGTACCGCCGTCGGTGAACATCTCCTTGATCCGGGTCAGCCAGGGCTTGTCGCGCTGCGTGTACAGCGGCCGGCGCGGCATGCGTTCGCCGAGCAGGGTTTCCACGATGCGTCCTTCCACCAGCGACAACACCCGGACCGAAGCCAGGAACAACATCAGCAGCGGAATGCCGATGATGAGGATCAGCAGGCCGACCGAGAGACTGGCGCCGGTCACCACCCAGGTGAAGTAGAAGACGCCCGTGGCCAGCGACAGCAGCATGTAGAACAGCGCGCCGTAGGTGCGCGGATCCGCCGCCACGCCGAAGAAGCGCCCGATCGCGGAGCGGCGCTTGGGCGGCGCCGGCGGCTTGAGCGCGCGGGTCACGGTCACTTCGGTTTCGCGGTAGATGTCGGCGACCTCTTCCGGTGCGCCGTAGCTGCCGGCGACCGAGGCGATCACCTCGGCCTCGCTCCTGCCGGCCTGTTCGGCCAGTTCCGAGCGCAGGTATTCCTCGGCGTCGTACAGCGCGTCCTGGACCAGCGCCGGATCCGCGCCGGCCAGCGCGGCGCGCAGTTGCTCCAGGTATTCGGGAATGGAAGTGGGAAGGCGCGGCGTGGTGGTGGTGTTCATGCGGTTATCCCCGACAGGACGGAATCGACGGAATCGCGGGTGGCGCGCCAGGCGGCCGCCCAGATCTGCAGGGTCTCCCGCCCTGCCTCGGTGATGCGGTAATAGCGTCGCGGCGGACCGGCGATGGAAGGCTCGACGAAGCTGTCGAGCAGGCCCGCCCCTTCCAGGTTGCGCAGCACCGGATACAGCGCGCTCTGCTTGCCGCTGAGCACGCCGTCGCCAATCCGTTCCAGCTGTTTGGCGATCAGGTAGCCGTACATCGGTTCGCCGGCCTGGGCCAGCACCGCCAGCAGGGCGAGCGACACCGTACCGGCGCTCAGCTCCTTCTGGAACTTCTTCAGGTAGGCATCGGCTTCGACCATGGCGCCCTCCGGACACGACTAGCGTGGAGAGGATGCTATTGCGAAGTTGACTATAGTGAATGTGCTATTAGTCATTGGGCCGGACGACGGTCGCCCGGTCGCATCCCCGGAGGGGGTTTTCAACTGCGCCGGTGGTGCCACGTCCGGCCGCAGGCGCGGCAGATGCTGGCAGGGGCCCCCTTCCGGCCCGGCCGCGCCGGGCCCAGCAGCCCGCCGCACTCGCACAACAGGCCGGCGGCCCGGCGGCGCTTCCACAGACGCAGCGTGGCCGCCATGCCGAACAGGCAGGCCAGGGCGAACAGGGCATAGGGCGCCCAGTCCCCATCCGCGGCATCCGCGCGCATCGATCCGGCCGCCTGCACGCCCGGCCCCCCCAGCGACGCGATGAAGGCGATCGCCAACGCCAGCGCGGCCGGCAGGTAGGCCCACGCCACGCTCCAATCCCATCGTTGCATCCGTCATTCCCCTTTCCGAACCGGCCGCCGATTTTCCGGAGGCCGGTCGCGCCGGTTGAGATTTATCGCCACGGCGACGGCGACGGCGACGCCGGAACGGGCGCGTCAGGCGGGCGAATGCACCTCGACGGTGACGTGGACCAGTTCCTCGTGCACCTGCAGGGCCTGCCGATAGTGATCGGGCGAACGTGGCCGCGCGGCCACCAGCGTCACCACGCAGGCGTACTTGCCGCGGCCGACCCGCCAGACATGCAGGTCGGCGATTTCGGTTTCCGGCTCGGCGGCGATCACTTCGTGGATTTCCGCCACCACCGGCGCATCCATCTCCGCGTCCAGCAGCACGCGTCCGCTCGCCCGCAGCAATCCCCACGCCCAGGCGAGGACCAGCGCGGACCCCACCAGGCCCATCACCGAATCCATCCAGCGCGCACCCCACACCCAGCCGGCGACCAGCGCGACGATCGCCAGCAGCGAAGTGGCGGCGTCGGCGATCACGTGCAGGTAGGCAGCGCGCAGGTTGAGATCCTGATGATGATGATCGTGGTGCGCGTGCCCGTGGCCGCCCGGCCCATCGTGGTGATGGCCATGACCGTGGTGATCGTGATGGCCGTGCCCGTGGTGGTGCGCATGCCCGTCCTTCAGCCACCACGCGCACAGCAGGTTCACGCCCAGGCCGAGCACGGCGATGACGATGGCCTCGCGATAGTGGATGGCGACCGGATGGATCAATCTTTCGATCGACTGGAAGGCCATCAGCGCGGCCACGCCCAGCAGCAGGATCGCGCTGGTGTAGCCGCCCAGCACCTCGACCTTCCACGTGCCGAAGGCAAAGCGGCGATCCCGCGCGTGGCGGCGTGCGAACCGGTACGCGAACACCGACAGTCCCAATGCCAGCGCGTGCGAACTCATGTGCCAGCCGTCGGCCAGCAGCGCCATCGAGTTGAAGTACCAGCCGCCGGCGATCTCGACGACCATCATCGCCGCGGTCAGCAGCACCGCGCGCCGGGTGTTGCGTTCGGCCAGCGGATTTCCATCGTCGAAAACGTGTTCATGGCGACGGGCGGCGGCGGCGGCGGAAAGCGACATGACTTTGGCGGGAGGCGGGAAGGAAGCTCGCATTCTATACCCCCCAGGGGTATAGTCGCGCCATGTCGCACATCAGCCATGACCGCCAGCGCCTGCACACCCGCGTCCGCCGCCTCAAGGGCCAGGTGGACGCGCTGGACAAGGCGATCGCCGAAAGCGAGGACTGCCTGGCCGTACTGACCCAGGCCGCCGCGGTGCGCGGCGCGGCGCAATCGCTGATGCTGGCTTTGCTGGACGATCACCTGCAGCAGCATCTGGTCGCCGAAGACGATGCCGAAACCCGGCGGGCCGAAGGTCAAGCGCTCGCCGGCATGCTGCGCAGCTACTTCAGGTAGGCACCCGCCGGGCGGCGGCTGTGCGTAGAATCCGGCCATCCCATCACCGGAACGCATCGCCCATGTCCCTGCGCACCACCCTGCTCGCCTCCGCCGTGGCGCTGGCCACCGCCCTGCCGCTGTCGGCCGCCGAACCGGCCAAGTACCGCAGCGCGCAGGAAATCCTCGACGCCTCGCCGGACAGCGACTGGCGCAGCCTGGATCCGGCCAACACCCTGTACATGGAGCTGGAGGGCGGCCGCGTGATCATCGAGCTGGCGCCCGCGTTCGCGCCCCGGCACGTCGGCAACATCCGCACGCTCGCGCACGAAGGCTTCTGGAACGGGCTGAACATCTACCGCTCGCAGGACAACTGGGTCGTGCAGTTCGGCGATCCCACCGAGGACGAAGCCAAGCGCAAGTCGATCGGCACCGCCAAGGCGAAATTGCCGGCGGAGTTCGAACGCAAGGCCGAAGGCCTGCACTTCGATCGCCTGCCCGACGCCGACGGCTGGGCGCCGCAGGTCGGCTTCGTCGATGGCTTCCCGGCGGGCCGCGATCCCGCCACCGGCCAGGCCTGGATGGCGCACTGCTACGGCACCCTCGGCGCCGGCCGCGACACCGCGCCGGACAGCAGCAACGCCACCGAACTGTACGTGGTGATCGGCCAGTCGCCGCGCCAGCTCGACCGCAACATCACGGTGGTCGGCCGGGTCGTGAAGGGCATGGAACTGCTCAGCGTGATCAAGCGCGGCCCCGATCCGATGGGCATGTACGCCACGCCCGCCGACTACACGCCGATCAAGGCGATCCGGCTGGCGAGCGACGTGCCGGAAGCCGAACGCACCCCGCTGCAACTGCTGCGCACCGATTCGAAAACCTTCGCCGATGCCACCGAGGCGCGCCGCAACCGCCGCGATGCCTGGTACGTGCGCCCGGCCGGCCACATCGACCTGTGCAACGTGCCGCTGCCGGTGCGCGTGCCGAAGCAGGGCTGATCGCGGCGCTTCGCCGGCATCATCCCGGCATGTCCAGGCGGCCCCTCTTCCCTCGCGGGAAGAGGGGTTGTGCTTCTGCGGGAACGCGGAACCGGCCGGCCCGGCCGCATGACGCATGGACTGCCTTTTGGAGCCTCCGACGACCGTTGGTCGGCCGGCGGCTTGACAGCAACCATGGCGCGGCCAATATTTAACCAATACGTTAATTGGTTAAATCATTACATGGCCGTCGATCGCATCTTCGAAGCCCTGGCTTCGCGCCCGCGCCGGGAAATCCTCGCCTACCTTTCAGCGCAGGAGCTGACCGCGGGCGAGATCGCCGAACGCTTCGAGATGAGTGCGCCGGCGATCTCGCGGCATCTGTCCGTGCTGGAGAACGCCGGTCTGGTCAGCAGCGAACGGCGCGGCCAGTTCATCGTCTACCGGCTGGTGCCGGACAGCCTGGTCAATACGCTCACCGGATTCGCCTTCGAGATCTGCCCCACCGCCGGACCACTGAAGCGCGAGGCGCGCAAGCGCGCCGCCAGGCCAGGCTGAAATCCCCGTCCTCCGCCGCCACCGACCAGGACCCTCCGATGGCCAGCATCGCTGAATCGATCGCCACGTTCCCGCACGCCCGTATCCGCTCGCGTGCCGGCGGACTGCCAGTGGAAGTCTTCCTGATCGCGCAGCTCGGCCATGGCGCCGGCGATCGCATGTTCGCCGAAGCCACGGCGCGCCAGCGCGCGCATCCGCGGTTCATCGACGAGCTCGATGAACCGTCGGCCAAACTGGCGGGCACCGATTTCGACAAAGGCGATGCCACCGCGATATATACCTTCGCGGTGGGTCCGCAGGGCCATCCGTTCCACCGCCATGCCGGCCATCGCGTGTTCACCGCGGTGTCCGGCAGCGCGGGCGCGCTGCTGCGCTTCTCCACCGCTTCCGACGCGCAGATCGCCGCCGACCCGCGGAGTTTCCTCGATGCGCTGCATCACATCCGCCTGCCACCGGACAGCCTGTTCAGTGTGCGCTTCGGCGATGGCGCCTGGCATCAGTTCGTCGCACCTTATCCCGGCTCGCGGCATCCGGTGTTCTTCGCCCTGTCCTGCCATACGAACGAACTGGGCGGCCCGCTGCCGGCCACCGAGCGCGCACGCGTGCTCGGCGGCGAAGCGGACCTGGCATCGTTGACCGAACTGCTGCCCGAACCGGTGCGCCGATTGCTGGCGGAGCATCCGATCCATGACGACGCCGTCCCCACGGTAAGCCTGACCTTCGACGCCGCACCGGGCAGCCACCGCCATCAACTGTGCGCCCGCGTGCGCGGCGCGCTGGGTTGGATACGCGGCGCCGTCTCCGGCTGGCGCCCCGCGTCCGGGTTCATCGCCGGACGCCGCGCGCGCGTCGTCGCCCTGTCCGCGCCCTCCCCCCGCTCGCTGCTGCGCCGCGAACTGGCGCAGGGCTTCCACCACCAGGACACCTTCGTGCTCAGCGTGCAGGGACGTGGCTTCCTCGGCCTGCGTGCTTCGCAGGTCCTGGGGGACGTGCTCGATGGTTTCCTGCAGCACCGTCCGGCGGGCGTGAGCGCACTGATGAAGCTGCGCAACGTGCTGGTCAAGCCGCTGCGCCTGCGTACCTCGCCGCTGGGTTGCCCGGTGTCGTCCCTGTTGTCCCCGCAACGCGAGCGCCTGTTCCTGGATCGCTTTCCGGTGCTGTCGCAGCAGCTCGGCGACGACGACCGCCACGCGCAGGTCGTGTTGGGCGCGGATGATCGCCATCTGGTGTTCCGCTCCTGCGTCGGCGTCGAGATCGTGTCGGATGATCGCATCGAAATCAGCCTCGGTACGCGGGTTCGCTGCAGCAACGCATTCGGCCATGTCTATCTGGCCCTGATCGACCGCGTGCACCGCGACTACGTCGCGCCGGCGATGCTGCGTGCAGCGGTGGAGAAAGCCGCCGAACGGAGTGAAGCACTCGTCGCCAGCGACGGCCTGTTCGCTTGACGCGACGCGCTACTTCGCCGGCGTGGAATCGCCGGTGTCCGAGGCCAGCGCCTCGTCGATCGCGCGCTGCGCCAGCGGCGCGATGCGTTCATAGCCGGCCGGCGTGGGATGCACGCCGTCGGCGGCCAGGTCCGCATCCAGTCCACCCTCGATGTTGCTCATGGCGGTGTGATAGTCGAGATACACCGCGCCGCTGTCGCGTGCGTAGTCGCGCAGCCGGGTATTCAACGCGCGCACGGTATCGGCCGGATGCAGGCCCGGTCGCCACGGATAATCACTGACCGGCAGTACCGAGGCGAGCACCACGCGGATGCCGTTGGCGCGGGCGAGTTCGGCCATCGAGCGCAGGTTGCCCTCGATCATGTCCAGCGTGGCCGGGCCGGTGTTGCCGGCGATGTCATTGGTGCCGGCGAGGATGACCACCGCGGCCGGCTTCAGCTCGATGACGTCCTGGCGGAAGCGCACCAGCATCTGCGCGGTGGTCTGCCCGGAAATGCCGCGGTTGACGTAGGGCTTGCCGGGAAAGAAACGGGTGCCCGCCGTCCTTCCCCAGCCATCGGTGATCGAATCGCCGTAGAACACCACGCGGCGTTCGCCCGGTGCGGGCGGCGGCAGCGCGGCGTTCTCCCCGCGGTAGCGCGCCAGTTGCGGCCAGTCGACCAGACGCTGTTGCAGGGAGGCAATCTGGTCCGGTTTCAACGAAGCCGGCGCCGCCACGTACAGCGGATCGACCGCCTGCGCCGTTGCACCGTCTTCGCCCGATGCGTATGTCGTCGCCAGTGCCAGCGACGCGATCGCGAGCACCCTCCCGCTTGCGGCCAGCCACTGCCTCATCGAACGTCCCGTTGGCGAATCCGCCGGCAGTGTACGCCAGCGCGGCGGGAATGGCTCAGGCATCGCCTTCGCAGCGCTTGTGGGCCTCGTGGATGATGCGCTTGTTGCGGATGCGGACCGCACCGACCATCAGCAGGCGCAGGTCGCGCACGATGTAGTCGGCCAGCGCGCCGTCCCCGATGTCGTCGCCATGCAGATCCAGGCGGAAATCCTGGCCCTGCAGACCGCCGCCGTTGCTGAAGTCGATTTCGAAATCGAACACGACCCGCTTCTGTTCCGTCTTCGCCGCCGTGCTCATGCCTTCGGCGCCCGCTGGCTGAAGGCCACGCTGCCCAGGATCAGCAGGCCGGCGGCCAGCATCGCCGGGGTCACCGGCTCGTCCAGGAACAGCCAGGCGAAGGCCGCACCGAACAAGGGCACCAGGTAGGTGACCGTGGCCGCCCGCGCCGCGCCGATGCGCTGGATCAGGCGGTAGTACAGCAGGAAGGCGTAGCCGGTGCAGAGCACACCGATCGCGATCGCGCTGCCCCAGGCCAACGGCGGGATCGCCTCGGTGGGCCAGTGGGTGGCGGCGAACGGCGCGAGCAGCAACGCCGAGCAGCCCAGGGTCGCCGCGGCCGCGGCGGCGGGAGGAATGCCGCCCAGATGGCGCCGCACCAGGTTGACGCCCACTCCGTACAGCAACGCGGCGGTCGCACCGGCCACCACCGCCATGCCCACGCTGATGCCGCCGGCCTTGCTGGTCGCCAGCAGCACCACGCCGCCGAATCCGACCAGCAGCGCGACGGCGCGGCGCGCGCCGATCTTCTCGCCGAAGAACAGGAACCCGATCAGCGCGGCGAACAGCACCGTCATTGCATTGCAGATCGCGCCGATGGCGGCCGGCGAACGTTGCGCCGCCCACGCGAACAGCAGGAAGGGAATGGCCGAATTGATCAGGCCGATGGCGACCAGCTTCGGCCACATCGAGCGGGTGAACACCGCGCGGTCGCGCCACAGGAACGGCAACAGGATCAGCGCACCCAGCGCCAGCCGGATATCCACCAGCGCGAACGCGCCGAATGGCTTGGCCGCGATGCGCATGAAAAGGAACGAGCTGCCCCAGATGGCGCCCAGCACCAGCAACTCGAAGGGGGTACGCCAGTCACGCGCCACGTGCTTCGCGCCCAGGGAACCCGCCTTGCCCGCCTCCACCGCCGCGCCGCCGCCCGCCATCGCCGTGCACCTGTTTTGTGTCTCGGCCATTCTGGCGTGCCCGGCATGGCCCGCAAGCGCATATTATGCGGGCGAGCCGCAAATCTGATTGATGCCTCCCCCTTGAACCTGCGTCCTGCCCTGCTGCCCGCCCTGGGCGTGTTCGCCGCCGCCGCCCGGCACCAGAATTTCGCCCATGCGGCGGACGAACCGCACCTGACCGCCAGCGCGGTCAGCCATCACATCCGCAAGCTGGAATCGCTGCTGGGCGTGGCCCTGTTCCAGCGCCACGCGCGCGGAGTCAAGCTGACCCAGGAAGGCCGGCAACTGGCCGACGCGGCGACCGCCGCGCTGACCGACATCGAAGGCGTCGCCGCCAACCTGCGCCATGCCGACGGCGTTTCGGTGCTGCGGGTGACCACGCTCCATTCGCTGGCCTACTGCTGGTTATTGCCGCGCCTGCCGCGCTTCACCGCGCTGCATCCGCACATCCGCCTGCAACTGGACACCGGCGTCGCCCTCACCCGCTTCGACGAAGGCGGGCCCGACCTGGGCATCCGCCACGGGCCGGGACAGTGGCAGGGCCTCACCGCGCACCATCTGATGGATGACGAACTGTTTCCGGTCGCCTCGCCGGGCCTGCCCGGCGTCGGCGCGGTGAAGACGCCGCGCGATATCGTACGCCTGCCGCTGGTCACCGACCTGGCGCTGCAGGGATGGCGCGACTGGTTCCGCGCGGCCGGCGTGCGCGGCCTGCGCCTGCCGGAGATGCACAGCTTCAGCGACAGCACCGACGTCATGCGCGCCAGCGTCTACGGCGTCGGCGCGGCGCTGGCGCGCAAAGTGATCGCGTTGCCCTACCTGCAACGCTACGAACTCATCCGCCTGCCCGGACCGTCGCTGAAGGCGCGGTTCGCGTATTACGTGGTGCACCCCTCGCACAAGGCGCCGCGGCCGGCGGCGCTGGCCTTCATCGAGTGGCTGAAGGCCGAGGCCGGGGACGAACGCACGCCCCTGCCGCCGATTCCGGCGGACCTGCTCGGCCGCTGATCCACGCTGGCCGCTTCCGGATCAGAAGCGGTACCAGAAACGCGCGAAATAGGACGCGCCGTTGAGGCCGAACTGCACGCTTTCGTAGATGTGGCCATTGTCGGTTTCGTTGGGATCCTGCCGGGTCGGGAACACGTCCAGCAGGTTGGCGCCGCCGATGGTCAGTTTGGCGTTGTCGGTGAACGCGTAGGTGATGCTCAGGTCGGCCGAGGTCTTCGCCTTGTAGTGCTGATCCGGCACCGGCGGACCGGAGAAGGTACCCAGCGTCTGCGAGCCGAAGTGGATGATCTTCAGGCCGAAATCCCATTGCGCCAGCGCGTAGCCCAGGCCCAGCACCGCCTTGTTGCGCGGCGCGCCGTTCTCCACGAACAGGCGGTCCCGCGGCGACAGCAGCACGTCCTCGCGCCCGGCGAGCGCGGGCGGCGTATGCACCCGGGTCACCTCGGTCCTGCTGTGGTTGGCGGCCAGGTACGTGCTCAGCTTGCCCGCGCCGGCCTGCGCGTCCCAGGACAGGGTCAGGTCGACGCCGGTGGTGCGCGTGTCCACCGAGTTGAAGAAGAATCGCGCCAGGCCCACGTCCAGCGCTTCCAGGGCCGCGCCGATGGCGGGATCGCTGGTGTCGAACTCGCCGCTCAGCACCACCCGATCGTCGATGTCGATGCGGTAGGCGTCCAGGGTCAGCGACACCGCCGCGGCCGGCGACCAGGTGAATCCGAGCGTCGCGCCGCGCGAGGTTTCCTCCTTCAACGCGGGAATGCCGGCCAGGTTCGCCAGCGCGCCGCCGTTGGGGGCGATCACCACGTCCACCGGTTCGCCGCTGATGAAATCGGTGATGGTGGAGGAGAAGTACTTCTGCTGGAGCGACGGCGCACGGAAACCGGTGCTCACCGAGCCGCGCAGCAGGAAGGCGTCGGTGAAGCGGAGCGCCGCCGCCAGCTTGCCGTTGAGGGTGTTGCCGAAGTCGCTGTAGTCCTCGTAGCGCGCGGCCAGCCCCAGCATGAACCGATCGGTGAAGTCGATTTCCACGTCGGCGTAGGCGGCCCAGCTATCGCGGTGCTTGTCGGTCACGTCGCTAGGCTGGAAGCCGGGGAAACCCTGGCTGCCAGGATTGCCGCCCTCGCCGGCGCCGTCCACGTCCAGGTACGAACCCGGTTCGCCCGCGCGGATGCGGTAATCCTCGCGCCGGTGCTCGGCGCCGAACGCCAGGTTCAGGCCATGCAGCACGGTGTCGAAGTAACGCGACACGTCGGCATTGATGGTCTTCTGCTTGAACGAGAAACCGCCCGCGTCGAAGCGGCTGGGGCTGATGCCCGCGCCGCCGTTGATCAGATCGAGGTTGGCGATGGACGCGTTGAGCGTGTGGTCGATGGTGTAGCGCAGTTCGTTGTAACCGTAGGTATGCGACACGTCCCAGTGCCACTGCCCGATATCCCCGCGCAGGCCGGCGATGCTGTAGCGGTCCTGCAGATCGCCGTTGATGAAGGGCACGAAACCGTCCGGGTACATCGCGGCGGAATTGCGCGAGGGAATGTCCTCCGAGCCGATGCCTTCGCGCGCGAACGCCGCCGAGGAGGCGTCGCGATCCTGCATGCCGGCGGTGAAGTAGAACTCGGCGGTCTCCGTCAGCGGCAGATCGCCGTTGATGTACAGGGTTCTGTTCTCGACCTTGCTGTCGCCGATGATGCGCAGCGGATTCTCGGCGGTGGCGCGATTGGAGCGATCGCGGTCCTGCCATTCGCCCGTCACCGCGAAATGTCCGCCGTTGGACAGTTCCAGGCCGCAATAGGCCGAGGCGATCCAGTTCTCGCCGTCGCCGCGCGAATACTGGCCCCAACCCGCGATGGCCTCGCACCCCGGACGCCGCTTCAGGGCGATGTTCATCACCCCGGCGATCGCGTCGGACCCGTATTGCGCGGCCGCACCGTCGCGCAGCACTTCCACCCGGTCGATCGCCAGCATCGGCAGCGAATTCAGATCCGTGCCGGTGTTGCCGCGGTCGCGGGCGCCGTAGATGTTCACCAGCGACACCGTATGCCGCCGCTTGCCGTTGACCAGCACCAGCGTCTGATCCGAACCCAGGCCGCGCAAGGCGGCGCCATCGACCAGATCGGCGCCGTCCGCGCCGGTCTGGCGCGTCGAAATCAACGAGGGCGCGGTGTACTGCAGGGTCTGGGCGAGATCGAACTGCGCGCCCTGCTCGGCCGCCTGCGCCATCGGTATCACGTCCACCGGCACCGGCGACTGCGTGTCCGAGCTGCGCTGCACGCGGCGCGAACCCAGCACGGTGATCTGGTCCAGGGTGGTTGCCTGCGCCTGCCCGGCCTCCGGCGGCCCCTGCTCCTGCGCGGCCACGCCCTGCGCGGCGGCCGACATCATCAGGGAACAACACACGAAGAAGGACAGACGGTTCCGTTGCATAGGCGATCCCCAGACGAATGAAGCGCACGGCGCGCATCGCCCGAATCTACGCCCGCGTCCGCGCCGCCGGCCAGAGACAAAACCGTTTACAACGCGCGAACGTAACCTGCGCTACCGCACCGGCATCACCACGCTCACATTCCGCCTGCGACCGCGTTGGCGAACTCACGCCGCCTTCACGGCACCGCCTTGATGCCTGCCACCACCGCCGGCTTGAGCGCGCGGACGTTCGCGTCGGCGGATTGATCCGCTTCCAGGTAGAGACTGCCGAGGAAGGCGATCAGATCGTGGCGGCGCGCGAGCCAGGCGACGTCGCGGTAGGCCTGTTCCGGCGTGCCCAGGCGCTGCGGCAGGCCGGTGAACCAGGCCTGCCATTCGGCTTCGCCGAGCATGCCGCGGCGGGCGATGAAGACGATCGGCCGGGCGAGCCGCCCCGGTTCGCCGAACACGTAGGCATGGGCCTGTTCCGGCACGATCTGGACTGTGAGCGCGGCGAGAATCCGTTCGATCTGCTCGCGGCCCACCTGTTCGTTGGATGCCAGCTGCAACAGCCAGTCGCTGCCGTGGGCGACGCCGTGGCGCCAGCCTTCCTCCGCGTCATAGCCCCGGTAATCGTTCACCGACGCCAAGTAGCGCGTGGCGCGCCTGACCATGTCGGCGCGCTCGTCCGCGCTCAACCAGGGTTGCAGGCGATCCGTGCGCGCGACTTCGGACAGCACCAGCGCCGCGAACGGATGGGTGAAGCCCTCGGGATCCTCGCCGTCCAGCCGCGCATACAGGCGCTCCAGCAATTGCCGGCGCACCGGTTCGGCCAGTTGCTCGCCGCGCAGCCACGCGGTGAGCGCCTCGTAGGCGATGCCGTCACGCATGCCGGGATCCGGATCCGACAGGCAATCGACCAGGCCGAGCGCGAGCGCGTCGCGCCCGGCCGCGTCCTCCATGGCGAACGCCTGCTGCTTCAACAGCCGCAGCGAGGCCGCGTCGGTGCCCTCGGGCGGACAACCGGCCCAGGCGGATGCAGGTACGAGGAAAACTGCCATCAACGCGATGCGATGCCACATGTCGGAGTTCCCCCGCGAAGGAAAGGAAAAAGGTCGTCAGGCCCTGCGGCGGCGCCAGCGGCGCACCAGGGCAATCAATGCCCACAGGAACACGCCCACCGGAATCAGGAACGCCACCGCCCGGATCGTCCACGCCGTGCCCGTCGCCAGGATCGCGGTGAAATCACGCAGCGCCTGGCGGATCTCGCCGCGCCCGCTCTGGCCGCCCGGCGGGACGAACTCCAGCGTCACGCGCTGGGTATCGATGCGCCGGCGATGCTGCGCGCCTTCCTGCCGTGCGGCCTGCAACTGCGCCTCGACCTGCGCCAACTGCTGCGACAGCGCGATCAGGTCCGCCACCGCCAGATCACGCCGCTGCTGGAATTCCAGCAGGCGATCGCGTTCGCGGACCAGCCGGTCCTGTTGCAGGGCGTTGTCGCCCACCGCCTGCGCGAGATCCTCGGCGCGGGTGTTGCGGCTGCCGACCTCGGCGCCCTGCGCCGCCTGCGCGATGAACGGCTCCACGCCCGCGGGCGCGATGCGCACGGTCAGGCTGGCGCGCGGATGATCGCCGCCCTGCTGGTTGACCGCCAGCACGCTGCAATCGCCGAACTTGCCGCCACTGCAGGCCTGCTGGCTGGCTTTGAGGCGTGCGCCGATGGCGCGTTCCTCCAGCAGGATCTCCACATCGTGTTCGTAGGCCAGCAGGCCGCCATCGGGGTTGCGCACCGCTGCCGCGGGCGCCTCGGCCGCCACCCCGCCCTCGTGCCGCGCGCATCCGGCCGCGACCAGCAGCGCCAGTGCCACGCCGGCACCCAGCCGCCAGGCGCGATGAGCATTTCCGGCCATGTCAGAAACTGGCGCCGTCGATCGGCACGACCTTGAGCGCGGCCAGATCCACGTCCGGCAGGCAGCGCACGTTGACCGCGACCATCGGCCCGCTCTTCGGGTTGTCGCCCTCGCCGTACACGGCGATGCCGCAGTTCGGGCAGAAGTGGTGCCGGATCACGTGCTTGTTGAAGGTATAGGTACCGACGTCGCCTTCCGCGCTGGTCAGGCGGAACGCCGCGCGCGGCCCGAACCACAGCAGGCCGCCACGGCGGCGGCACATCGAACAGTTGCAGTCGTAGACCTCGCCGATGTCGCCTTCCACCTCGAAGGCCACCCGGCCGCAATGACAACTTCCCTGGTGCTTCATCTTTCGATCGCTCCGGCTTGTCGGTTCGCGGGAGTGCCAAGGGTAATCGAATGGCAGATGCGGTGGGATGGTCCAGCCGCTAAGGTGTCGGGTCCATCCCTTGTGCACTGCCGCGAGAACTCCATGCGTCACAGCCTGCTAGCCGTTGCCCTCCTGACCAGCCTGGCCGCCTGCCAGAAAACCGAAGCGCCCGCACCCGGCGATGCGCCGTCCACCACCGCCGCCACCGCGGACGCGCAGGCCGATGCCCGCTTCGCCGATCTGTCCCGGCGCGCGCTCGAAGGCTGGCTGCAACTCTCGCCGGTCAGCGCCACCCAGATCGGCGAACACCGTTACGACGGCGAGATCGACGATCTGAGCGCCGAAGGCCGGCAGAAGAGCCTGGACTTCAGCCGCAGGATGCTGGCCGAGCTGGCCGCGATGGATGTCTCCAGACTGTCGCGCGAGAACCAGGTGGACGCGGCGATCCTGCGCAACCAACTCGAGTACGACGC